>Ga0316192_10001283_pt1 | contig 18404 bp, 15 predicted proteins | sample MerIslwburrow_MG_FD_204931 | JGI IMG/M metagenome (GOLD analysis project Ga0316192, IMG submission 204931) | Coastal sediment microbial communities from Maine, United States - Merrow Island worm burrow | ecosystem: Environmental > Aquatic > Marine > Coastal > Sediment | place: USA: Maine...
CGCACAGAGCAGCCGTAGGCCAACACGGTAGGGTGGCCTTTCTTTTGGTGCCTTTTCTTTGGCCACTCAAAGAAAAGATACTCGCCCATAAAGGGCGAAAAACGCGGCAATGGGTAAGCACAATACAGAAGAAAAAAACGAACCAGCTGTGCACCAGCACAAAAGAAAGAACAAGATTGTCATCGAGCAGAAACACAATACACTTACATTTGATATATCATACGGTACTAAAGAATCTACAATACATCGCCGATGCATATTGCGGTATGCGATCAGAGCGCACAGGAAAATTGACAGGGAAAAGTTAATACTCACTTAACATCAAATGAAGAAAATCCTGCGAACCTTTTCAGCCGCCACGCTCGACAGTCTGCGAGATCTTGCACCGGTATTTCTGGTTATTGCATTCTTTCAATTGTTGATCCTGCAGCAGCCGCTTGATGGCCTGTTCAATTTAACAATTGGCCTGGTGCTTGTCGTGCTCGGTCTGACTTTCTTTGTCTTCGGGCTGGAGACCGGTCTATTCCCGATTGGCGGCGGTATGGCGCATGCCTTTGCCAGGAAGGGCAGTGTAGCGGGACTGCTTAGTTTTGCCTTTGCACTGGGGCTGGGTACAACCATCGCTGAACCAGCACTGATTGCGGTAGCAGAAGAAGCTTCTGAAATAGCCGCAGATGCCTGCATCATCAGCAATACCGAGGAGGCGATGGAAAGTTATGCCCTCGGTCTAAGGCTGTCAGTGGCGATATCGGTGGGTCTTGCCATTATGCTCGGGGTAATGCGAATTATCCGTGGCTGGCCAATCCAGTACCTGATCATGGGTGGTTATATCCTGGTGGTTATCGTCACCGCCTTTGCTCCGGAAACCATTATCGGCATTGCCTACGACTCCGGCGGAGTCACGACATCAACGATTACTGTACCGTTGGTTGCTGCTCTCGGTGTTGGGCTTGCCTCTTCAATTAAAGGTCGCAATCCCATGCTGGATGGTTTTGGACTGATTGCCTTTGCGTCTTTGCTGCCAATCATCTTTGTGCTTCTGTATGGTATTGGTGGCGAGGCCGGCTGGTTGTGGGATGACCCGGAATGTGGAACTCAGCGGGTAAAACTGGTGAGCCAGGCGATTCAGCAGTCAGATGTCACATCAGGGTTCCTTAAAGAGTTCGTCATCACTTTCGGTCAGACAATCAGGGACGTGCTGCCAATCATCCTTCTGATTATATTTTTCCAGGTATTTGTCATTCGTGAAAAGGTTAGGCATCCGGAGCGGTTGATCGCAGGTTTTGGCTTTGTTCTTTTGGGCCTCGCACTGTTTTTGCTTGGTCTCGAAATGGCCCTGTTTCCGATAGGAAAAATGATGGCAGCACAGCTCACAGATCCGCAGTTTATTGCTGGCAGCAGTGGGCTGGTTGAAGCACTGACCTGGGAAGACTATTACTGGGTGTACCTGTTTGCCTTCATGATCGGGTTCAGTACCACAATTGCCGAGCCGTCATTGCTGGCAGTGGCCATCAAAGCGGAAGAAATCTCTGGTGGTACGATCAGCATCTGGGGCCTGCGCATAGCCGTTGCCATCGGTGTGGCTGTAGGTATTAGCCTCGGTGCCTACCGTATTGTGACGGGTATACCGCTGGAATATTTCATTATTTCCGGCTACATCGTCGTTGTTATACAAACCTGGTTCGCCCCGCGCCTTATTGTTCCATTGGCCTATGATTCAGGCGGCGTCACAACCTCAACAGTAACCGTGCCCCTGGTCGCAGCACTTGGTCTTGGGCTGGCAGACACCATCCCGGGCCGTAGTGTATTAATTGATGGATTTGGACTGATTGCCTTTGCCAGTCTGTTTCCCATTATCAGTGTTATGGCCTATGCACAATTATCTGAATTTCGTTATAGAAGAAAATCATCAGGAGAGTAATCATGCATTTTAAGTTGATCATTACATTTGTTGAAGATACCAAGACAGATGCCGTCATGGACGCTGCCAGGGAGGCCGGTGCGACAGGCGCAACAGTTATCAATAATGCCCGTGGTGAGGGCTTGAAACAAAGTAAAACCTTTTTCGGCCTGTCACTGGAGACACAGCGCGATGTGCTGCTATTTCTGGTTGAGGAACATATGAGTAGGACTATAATCGAGCAGATTGCAGAAGTTGCCGAATTTGAAGAAAACCCGGGTTCCGGTATTGCTTTTCAGATTGATGTTGAAGATGCAGTTGGTGTAACCAAACAAATTATGGAATTGAGTAATGCGGTAGAGGAGCAGTTATGACAGATAAAAGAAGAGTAACCGTGCGCGAAGTGATGAAGCTTCAGTACGATGTAGTTGATGGAATGATGAGCGTGCAGGACGCTTTGAAGGCGATGAAATACAAGAATAATAAATCGCTGATTGTAGAAAAGCGTGACGAAAATGATGAATACGGCATGGTGCTGATATCAGATGTTGCGACCAAGGTTCTTGCCGTAGACAAGTCGCCAAAACGAGTTAATATTTACGAAGTAATGACGAAACCGATCGTTACAGTTGATCCGGAAATGGATATTCGTTATGCAGCTCGACTGTTCGATCGCTATGACCTTTCCCGAACACCAGTGGTGGAAAATGGCAAGGTGATTGGTATTGTTAGCTACACCGACATGGTACTTAAAGGCATGTGTGAGATTAATTAATCAGCTAATGCGATCAGGCGTAGTGAACTACAAAACACCAAAATCGCATATCGTATGCCTAGCAACCTGAAATATCCACATTTCTCAACTGCTCAGCCGCGTCTTCCGGGCTGATGGTGTTAACGAACAGGCCTGAGCCGAGCTCAAAACCGGTTGGGATAGACGTCCTCGGGGTGATTTCCAGGTGCCAGTGATAGCTCGGCGTATTCTCTTTAAAGCTGCGATCATGTGGTATTGAATGCAGAAAATAATTGTACTGCACGCCACCTAGTACGGCATCAAGCCTTGCCATTGTGCGTTTCAGTACATATGCAAAATCTTCAAGATCTTCATCAGTCGCATCTTTGAAATCTGCCTGATGATGCAGTGGCAGAATATGGATTTCCCACTCGTAGCGGCTGGCAAAAGGTTTGATGGCAATAAACTGCTTGCCTCGATCTATGACATATTGGCCAACATCTATCTGCCGTTTCACTTCGCCTGATTCACGGTCATAGATGCGTGTTTCAAAGGTCAGAGCTTCATCGATTAACGAACAGAAGACACAGTTATGATGTTTCTCATAGTAAAGGTGAGAATGGTCTACTTCAGATTGAACATTATCGGGTACCACGGGCAGTGCAATCATCTGTGAGTGTGTGTGCGGGATACTGGCACCGGCTGCCGGGCCAAAATTTTTGAAGGCCAGCACGTAACGCAGCCTGTCATCAGATTCATATAAGGCCTTCATGCGGTCGCGATAGGTCCTGAACAACAGGGCAATATGGCTGTTTGTCATCTCGTGCAGTGCGATGCCATGGCTGCTGTTATCAATAATCACTTCATGACGGCCGTAGCCATCGATCGTTTGTTGCAGACCAATATTTAGATCAGGCTGTTCGCGGTCATCACCAAGAACCGGGTAGAGATTTTCAACAATTCGGATGTCCCAGTTCACTTCATCGGGCAGAGCCAGAATGCTTGGAGGTGTCTTCTCTTCATTGCCACGGCAGAAAGGACAGGTGGCAACGTGCGGCCGTGAATCCCTGGGGGCCAGTTCCTCAGCTTTTTTGGGGCGATTTCCGCGAGCGGTTGCGACAAGTACCGATTCACTCGGCACGATAGGATTGATACGAATCTCACGTAGTTCTTGTGGCATTGAGAATCCAGAAATAGTCTGTAGTTAGGAAGCCATTATTATAGGTTATGTAATGTTTTATTATAAGTTTTCAGTATTCAGTTTTCTGTGTTCAGTAAACGGATAGACCGAAAACCGAAAACCGAAAAACCGAAAACCACTTTTATATGGTATCTTCCTGTTGCTTCTGACAGGACAGGATATATGACAGTTTCAAAGCTAATAAAAGAAAATAATCTCGAGCAGGCAGCATCAGGGCTGTGGCATTTACCAGACGCAGATGTGCGAAATGATTTTGCCTATTCGGATGGCCATGAAGAAGAAACTTACGTTATGAACGTGATCGCAAGCGCTGCTGATACCAGTTCTACTTCAGCAGAGCTTGAAACTCATATTCGTGACTGGCCATCTGAATACCATCTGACGTCAAAACGTGCCAATCTTCTTCGGGCACTCGATTTATCGAGTCTTGATTCAGTACTCGAGCTTGGATGTGGCTGCGGTGCTATATCACGTTATCTGTCTGAGCAGGGCATGAACGTCGATGCCATTGAAGGCAGCACACGGCGCGCCAAGATTGCGTATTCACGCTGTCGCGATCTCGACAACATAAACATTGTTAACAGTAACTTCAATCACCTGCGTTTGCCGGAAAATACCTATGATGCGGTGTTCCTGATAGGTGTACTGGAATACGCAAAACGCTTTTGTCCGGATGCGTTGGATGACCGTAGCGCAGTGCTCGAGATTATGGCTGCCGTGCAGCGTAGTCTAAAATCCAATGGCGTGATCATTACGGCCATTGAAAACCGTCTTGGCCTGAAGTACTTAATGGGTACGACAGAGGACCACTATGGCGTACCTTATATTGGTGTCAACGGTTATAAGGAAAATGCAGGCATCCGCACCTATGATCATACCGAATGGAGAAGCATACTTGCCGATGCGGGCTTTAACAGTAACGCATTTTTAGCGCCTTTCCCTGACTACAAGATTCCCACCGTGGTATTACATGAAGATTTTCTGCAGGCTCCGGAAGCTGCGACCCATTTGCGCGGCTCTGTTTCACGTGATTATCTACGCGCCTTTAGTAGTGATTGTAACGAATACCTATTTTGGCAGGCCTATAGTCAAAACGGCAGCATGATGGAGTTTTCGAATTCTTTCCTGATCATAGCAGGCCGTGAAAATGATACGGCAAATAAACTCGCCGCGTATGATTTTGCCCATTTCACTGGCTCGCAGCGAAAAGCCAAATATCGTACGGTAACGAGTAAGCGCCGCGGTCAAATGAGTGTTCGAAAACAACATATGGGCGCTGCTCCAAATACTGATTTAGGACAATTAGGGCTGAGGCAAATTTGTGCCGATGAAGACTACCTTCCCGGCGCCCTGCTGGCAGATGTCTGGCTGCAAAGCCTGATGACCTGGCAGGATCAACAAAAACTGCTCTCGCTGTTTAAGGATTATTACAAATTTCTAAAAGGCTATGCGTCGCAAAATCCTGATGCGAAAGATATGGTCGATATCCTACCGTTTAATATCGTTATTGATGAGGCGGGTGTCTACAGGAGTTTTGATCGTGAATGGTACCTTGATGAGAGGCTGACGCCCGAGTTTGTATTGTTTCGTGCACTGTTCTGGTTTGTCTACGGCAACAGTCGGCAATATGCCACGCTGTTCGTTAGTTATGGGTGGAGCAGTGTCCGTGATTATATTTGCAGTAGTTTCGAACAGCTGGGGGTTAATACGATAGACCTGGTGAATGACTATGCTGATATGGAAGATCGTCTGCAGTCAGAAATTAGTATCGATATGCAGAAGGGTACAATCAGCAGTCTGCTGGATAGCATACCGCAGGCACGCAGTGGAGATACGATGTTTCAACCACGTATATACTGGGCACAGCCAGCTGAAGTGTTTTCTGAAGAAAAGACAGTCATTACAACTGCAGTCCTCGGTTCTGAGCGCCAGTCAATTGTGTTTGATATACCGGGGACCTTGTCAGCTGGCAGCCAGTTGCGTTTTGATCCAGCCGAACGTGACGGATATTTCCATCTCTATCGATTAAAGTTGACTTATACGGAAGGCAGCGGCAACGAGGGAAATGTGTTGCTTGATCTTAACAGCGCGGAAGAAATCACTGACAATTTCACCATCAAGGGTGCAAGCCTTTGTGGCAGTGGCGACAGTGCTGTATTTGTAGCCCATGACCAGGATCCTCATATTGAGTATAGACTGCCTGATGCGGTAAAAGATTTACACCTTGAAGTAGAGATGGATTGGCCGCATAGCGAGGAGTATGAAATTGTTCGTGATGGACTCAGGGAACTGCATGGCAAGTGGTACGAGGAAAAGATAGAACTACAAAAGCAGGTGGATGAGTTAAAATTTATACAGCAATCCCATGAACTATGGCACCAACAGAAACAAGCGACTGAACAGCTGATTAAACAGCTACAGTCTGATCAATCAGAACTTCATTTGATAAAGCAATCTCGTTCTTATCGTCTTTCGCGAAAACTCACCGGATTCCTAAAACGATGACATCACGCAGAAGATTTTTTACTAAGGTCGTCACATTAACTGTAGGATCGATTGCAGTGGCGGCATGCAGGAAAGAGAGCGAGAATGAAAGTGAGGCCTCTGCTAGTAAGCTCTCAAATTATGATAATAAGAGTTCTTTAGAGCCAGATCGACTATTACTGGATGCTTTTGTCGATACGATAGTCCCGAAGGATCAGGATCCGGGTGCTGTGGAGGCCGGGGTGACTGAGGAGTTACTGGCCTGGTTTGATGAGAAACCTGAAGAGAAAACAAAGGCCATTGTGATGCTCGCTACGATAGACCGTGTTGCAAATAATAAATTCAGCAATACATTTAAAAAGTTAAAACTGGAGCAGCGGGAAAATGTGCTTGATTTAACTATTCGCAGCAGCGACAGCAAGTACCATCCAGCGCGTAATTCGATACAACGGCTGCGTTCCAGGATAATAAGGGCTTTCTACATGTCACCGACAGGTTGGGCGATGCTGGGTTATACAGCGCCTTTTCCGGGCGGATACCCGGACTATAGTACACCTCCGGTCTGATGAATAATCTATGAGTGATACTTCTGAGTTAACAGCCGATGTTATTGTCATCGGTTCGGGGGCTGGTGGCGGATTTATTGCAACCGCGTTAGCAGAGGCGGGAGTTTCTGTCCTGCTGCTGGAACGCGGACGCTGGTTCGATTTCACAGAGGATTTTCCAGCACGTAACCCTGATTGGGAGAAGCGCGGATCACCGTTTCGTACAGGCTCATTTTTCAGTGACCCAACCATCGACTTCAGTAAAGGTGCTGAAATAACGGAGAAGGACCATGATCTCTGCAGTCGGCAGCGCATGGATAGCCCGAGTAAAGCAAGGCATCGTGGCCGTTTTAACTATCATCGCGTGGTTGGCGTTGGCGGTTCGACACTGCATTATCAGGGCGAGGCACATCGTTTCCCGAAGCATGCTTTCAAGACAAAAAGCCGCTTTGGATTTGGTCATGACTGGCCACTGAGTTATGAAGAGCTGGCTCCTTTTTATGCAAAGGCAGAAGAATGGCTCGGTGTTGCCGGCGATCCGGCAAATCCTTTCAAAGCAGCCCGCGGCCCTTTTCCGACGCCAGCTCACCAGTTGTCGACAAAGACTCAATGGGTCAAGCGTGCCAGCGACAAACTGGGCTGGACACTGCTGCCCAATAGCCTGGTACTGCCAAGCCGTTCCTATGATGGCCGCAGTCCATGCAGGCATAGCGGTATGTGTGTAAAAGGCTGTCCGTTTGGTGCCAAATCCAGTGTCGATCTGGCAGTGCTGCCGCGAGCGATTAAAACCGGTAATTTGAGAGTGCTGGATAAAACAAGGGTGCTGGAGCTGGAGATGACCAGCGATGGCAGCATCAAAGGCGTCATTTGTCTGCATCAGGGAGAAAGAAAACGCGCCACAGCTGATCGCTATGTCCTCTCCACAGGTGCAATCGAATCCCCGCGTTTAATGCTGGCTAGCCAGGGGGTCGGCTACCCGAATGGTATTGGCAACCAGCATGATCGTGTCGGGCGCAACCTGATGGAAACCATATACAGCGTGCTCACGGTGGAAGCTGACCGGCCTTTACAGGCCTGGAAAGGGCAGCCAATAGACTGCCGAATATGGGATTTTAATACCCCTGGACAACAGAATGACCGAAATGGATTTGTGCTCGGCGTGTCGAGCAGCATGAGCGCATACCAGGGACCGCTGTCCTACGCACAGCGAACAGCAGGTTCAGGTAAGGCGCATAAAGATGCAATGAGAAATAGCTTTGGACGTATAGTCAACCTGTTTGGAGTCGCAGACCAAAGCCCGAATGAAAATAATCGTATGCAATTGAGCAGCCGCACAGATAAAGATGGTGTGGCAAAAGTAATTGTCACCAGTGATTATCATCAACGCGACAAGAATACTCTTCGTGAAATGATCAGCAAACTCACGGTACTGGCTGAAGCCACAAATCCGAATAAGATTACCGGGCTATATAGTACCTATGACCATCCCTCAAGCACCCATATGGCCGGAACCTGTATGATGGGAAATGATCCTGAACAATCTGTGGTTGATGCCAATGGCAAGGTTCACGGAGTGAAGAACCTTTATGTTGCTGATGCCAGCATCCTGCCGAGCCAGGGTATGGGGGATTCACCATCGCTGACAATTCAGGCGATGGCGCTGAGGATAGCGGACAGGATGGCCTGAAGTCTCAAGTCTCAAGTCTCACTTCTCAAGTGTTCAGTTTTCAGATTTGAAACTTCGAACTTGAAACTTTCTTCCTGGATTCATCATACAAAGTGCTTTTAACCACCATGTGGCTGCTTCTCCGACAGCCGAAATTGATGCTGTAGAAGGCTGACCAGTCACCTCGCTGTTTTTGCCAGACTATGCAGAAGACACTTTCAAGTTTTCCTGTCATGCGTGCCGTGAAAGGCCGTTCATCGATTCTTATATAGTAGATATCCAGCTGGTTTCGCGGGTAAATCACTGAGGGTTTCTCAGTCCTGCCGGCGGCCTGCCTATAGAATTTTGACAGCGCCTTGAGGAAGGCCTTTCGGTGCTTATGCCGGGTCGTAGTAATAGTCGACAGGAAGGCCAGTTCATTGTTGTTATTTAAATCAGCGGCTACCTCCCGATAAATGACAAATTCCTTATGTTTGCCATTAGCCCATTATTTGCATTTCAGCAAATTTTCGCTTTCAGCGTGAACTACCTACTTCAACTGCGTGGCATATTATCGTCCTGGTCTACAGCAAAGAAGATGAGAGAGCATATTTGGCCAGCCTGGTTTTTGCTGGATAGTGAGCCGACATATCACGCAGAAAGTGATTTTTGCTGTCACCTAACCAAGCTCCCTCAATATCAAAACGTTTTAGATTGAAAACATCCGCAGTGCTTAGAGTGGGTGCCGTAAGTCCGAGTACTAAGGCAAAAATGGCCAGAGTATTTAGTTTATTGTTTCATGGTTTTTCCTGTAGACGCGGCAAGCTTGGACCATATTTACCATATGTCAATGAAGCACTGAGCAATAGTAGTATTTAGGCGTTGAACTGCAATAAAAAACCCCTGATAGCAAAAAACTATCAGGGGTTTTAGATATGGTAGCAATGGGTGGACTTGAACCACCGACCCCAGCATTATGAATGCTGTGCTCTAACCAGCTGAGCTACATTGCCATGTATTTGGGGGAGGGGAATGTACTCGATCGATACGATAGTTTCAAGTCACAAGTGAAGTTTCAAGGCAATATCAAAAGAGAATCTTCTTGAAACCTTAGCCTTTGAAACTTGAATTTGTTATTTAAACATTAAACCTGAAATGCAGCACATCACCATCCTGCACAATGTAATCCTTGCCTTCCAGGCGAAGTTTGCCATGCTCTTTCGCCCCGTGTTCACCGTCAAATTCGACAAAATCATCATAGGCGATGGTTTCTGCACGAATAAAGCCGCGCTCGAAATCTGTGTGGATGACACCTGCGGCCTGTGGTGCTGTAGAATTTTCCCGAACTGTCCAGGCCCTTACTTCCTGTACCCCAGCGGTGAAATACGTTAGCAGTTGCAGAAGCTTGTAGCCGGCGCGAATCACTCGATCGAGACCGGGTTCTTCCAGCCCCATATCATCAAGGAATTCTTTTCTTTCCTCTTCTGCCATCTCTACCAGTTCAGCCTCGATCGCTGCACAAATAGGAACCACCTCGGCATTTTCGCTTTCTGCCCGCTGACGCACAGCATCCAGCATGGGATTGTTTTCAAAACCGCTGTCATCGACGTTAGGTACGTAGAGCGTCGGTTTGATGGTCATCAGGCATAATGGCTGGAGGATTTTGCGTTCATCGTCATCAAGTTCGAGAGAACGGACCGGCAGGCCTTCATCGAGGTGACTACTGACTCTTTCAAGCACTGCTGCTTCATGTAATGCGTCCTTATCACCGCTTTTGCTCATTTTATGTGCGCGAGTGAGGGCCTTATCTACTGTGTCCATGTCTGCCAGGGCGAGCTCAGTGGCAATCACATCGATGTCAGAGATCGGGTCGATCTTACCGGCAACATGGGTGATATTGTCATCTTCGAAGCAGCGCACTACCTGTACGATGGCATCAACCTCACGGATGTGGGCGAGGAATTTATTACCCAGCCCTTCACCTTTCGAAGCACCTTCGACCAGTCCGGCGATATCAACAAATTCAATAGTCGTTGGCAATATCTTTTTCGGATTGACTATGCTGGCGAGAACATCAAGTCGTGGGTCTGGCACTTCAACGATGCCGACATTCGGTTCGATGGTACAAAAAGGATAGTTTTCTGCCTGTATTTCCGCACGTGTCAGCGCGTTGAACAGGGTAGATTTGCCGACATTAGGTAATCCGACGATTCCGCATTTAAAACCCATGACAGTATTCCTATGAGTGTGAGTGCAGGGCGTTCATTGCTGTCTGCATATCGCCCTGGGTGATGTCGCTAATGTGGTCAGCAGCATGCTCAATTGCTGATTGAATCAGTGACATTTCTGCTTCCGGTGGTCTTTTGAGAACAAAGTTGACGACAGCACTCTGTTTGCCGGGATGGCCTATGCCGAGACGCAGGCGCAGGTAATCCGGGCTGCCAAGCTGTTGCGTGGTATCTCGCAGACCATTGTGACCTGCCGCACCGCCTCCCTGTTTGAGTTTGACTCTGCCGGGCAGGAGATCAAGCTCATCATGGGCAATCAGGATTTCATCTACCGGGATGCGATAATACCTGGCAAAGCTGCCAACAGCGTCGCCTGAGTGATTCATGAATGTCCGCGGAGCGAGCAACCAGAGCTTCTGGCCATTCACACTGATTTCGCAGACACGAGATTTGAATCGGGCTTCTTCACGCCAACTGCCGTTAAAGCGGTCAGCTAACTCTTCGACAAACCAGCAGCCTGCGTTGTGCCGTGTATCGACATAACGCGGGCCGGGATTGCCGAGACCGACAATCAGGCGAATGCCGCAGGCCACCAGTCGGGACTACCGTGCTGTCAGATCGCCTATTCGCCTGGCTCTGTGCCTTCCTCTGCTTCACTGGATTCGGCGGAAGCTTCAGCAGCTGCTTCAGCTACAGCGCTATCTGCTTCTTCATCTGCTATAGAGCCGCGTACAGCTACTACAGTGACCACAGCAAGATCATCACCACCATGAGACAGGGTGGTAGATTCAACGCCTTCAGGAAGAGCGATCTCGCTCAGGTGTATCGAATCACCGATATGCAGGGCGGAAACATCAACAGAGAGATATTCCGGGAGATTTTCTGGCAGACAGATGATGTCCAGTTCTGTGATCAGGTGAGAGACGATACCACTTTCAATCTTCACACCAGGCGCTTCGTCGCCCCCGGTGTAATGCAGTGGTACACTCATGTGGATCTTGTCAGTAGCACTGATTCGCTGCAGGTCAACATGCATAATCAATTGTTTGTAGGCATGCATCTGTACATCACGCAGAATGGCTTTTTCCTTCTTGCCTGCAACCTCGACGGTCAGAATAGAACTGTGGAAGGACTCATTTTCGAGGTTATGAATCAGGCTGTTGTGGCTCAAAGTGAGCATTGCAGGTTGTTTTCCCGCGCCGTAGAGAACAGCAGGGATTTTGCCAGCATGACGCAGGCGGCGGCTCGCACCCGTACCTTGAACATCACGCAATTCGGCGATAATAGTATGACTGTCAGACATTGGAAATCTCCGGTTTTGTCGTATTTAAATAACCCGGACCGCGACCAGACCGGGAAAAAGGGCGGCGAGTATAACAGAAAAAGAAGCAGAAGTTCCAAGTTTCAAGTCGGAAGTTTCAAGTCTTAGGGGCTGTAATACCTCGCATAGAGGAAATAATTGGAATTTCTAGTAATTATTGAAAAGTTCAGTATATCGCTCATCATCTTGATGAAACTTGAAACTTATTTAATAAAACAATGAACTCACCGATTCATCGCTATGAATCCGGCGCATGGTCTCCGCCAGTAGTTCTGCAATGCTTATTTGACGTATCCTGCTGCAGGATGTGGCTTCATCTGAAAGTGGCACCGTGTTGGTGACGACCAGTTCATCAAGTTCAGAATTGGTTATCCTTTCAACCGCCGGGCCGGACAGGATAGGGTGTGTACAACAGGCGGCAACACGGCTTGCACCGCGTTTTTTCAGTGCACTGGCAGCTTCGCAGAGGGTGTTCGCGGTATCTACCAGGTCATCAATGATGACGCAGTTGCGGCCTTCAACATCACCAATAATATTCATTACCTTGGCAACATTGGCCTTTGGGCGGCGTTTATCAATAATCGCAAGGTCAGCGACCAGCGGTTTGGCGAGGGCGCGGGCACGAACAACGCCGCCGACATCCGGTGAGACGACCATCAGGCTGTCATCACTATGGCGCCAGACGTCGCCGAGCAGTACCGGCAGTGCGTAGATGTTGTCAGTTGGAATATCGAAGAAGCCGACAATCTGGTCCGCATGTATATCAACAGTCAGGACATGATCGGCGCCGGCAGTAGAAATCATGTCCGCAACCAGGCGTGCTGAGATAGGGGTGCGCTGAGAACGTGGTCTTCTATCCTGGCGTGAATAGCCGAGATACGGCACTACGGCAGTGATGCTGCCAGCAGCTGAACGTTTACAGGCATCTATCAGTAGCAGTAATTCCATCAGGTTGTCATTGCTCGGTGGGCAAACCGACTGCAGGATAAAGATATCCCGACCACGGACATTGTCCAGTAGTTCAACCTGAATCTCACCGTCACTGAATCGACCGACGACGGCGTTGCCGGGACGTATATCCAGAAGTTTACAGACTTCAATACTGAGCTCGGGATTACCCGAACCTGAAAAGACTATCATGTCATCTTTTGACAAAGGTCTGCTCTCCTATAACTGGCGGTAATACAAAATGATGGCTGGGGTGGCAGGATTCGAACCTGCGCATGACGGGATCAAAACCCGCTGCCTTACCGCTTGGCTACACCCCATTCGTAAAGCTCGACAATTGATCATACAGTGGACTGGTATTCAAACCTCTTGTAACAAAGCACCGCCAGTCTGCTGGTGCCTGCTGCGCGATGTTCTGTGCTTCCCGGGCTGAATCAGTCGTGATGAATACACCTGCTCCTGTTCCAGTCATGCGTGCATTTGAGAAATGCTGCAACCAGTTCATGGTGTCGTCAATGACAGGATATTCCTGCCTGACCACCGCTTCCAGATCGTTATGTCCCTGTCCTTCAAGAAAGTCGGCTATTTTGATTGGCGAACTATCGCGTGTCAATGCAGGATGATTGAAAATTTCAGCGGTAGAGACATGCGCAGGCGGCACAATAAGCAGGTAATTGTCTTCAGGTGGGTCAATAGACGTCAGTATTTCGCCAGTCCCTTCTGCCCAGGCCGCGTGACCATGAATAAAAATCGGTACATCAGCACCCAGGGTAATTCCAATATCAGCCAGTTCGCGATTTGAAAGATCGAGTCCCCAAAGGAGATTCAGTCCACATAAAACGGTCGCCGCATCGGAACTACCGCCACCAAGGCCGGCGCCCATAGGAATGTGTTTTTCGATAGCAATATCGACACCTGCTGAAATCCCACAGCTATTGGCAAGCTTCTGCGCCGCTCTCACCATCAGGTCATCTGCTTCTGCAACCTCCGACCAGCGGGTTACTCTGTTGATCTGTTGATCAGATCGATTAGCCAGGGTAATCGTGTCCTGCAGGTCAATAAACTGAAAAACAGTCTGCAGTTCATGGTAGCCATCCGCACGACGCCCGGTTATATGCAGGAACAGGTTCAACTTGGCGGGGGCGGGCAGGGTCAGCATTAAAACGGATTTCAGTTTTCAGTGTTCAGTTTTCGGTTGTAAAAAGAAGCAAAGCTTTTCTGAACACCGAAAACTGAATACTTTGTTAAGCTCATTCATCTTTCACCTTTCCCCTCAAAATCCCATTCCTTTACGATCAATTTTGCCCGAACATAGCCGTCATCACCTTTATCGGCCTGTGACTCAACAGTGACAGAAGCAGGCAGCTCGTACTTGCCGAACAGGGTGTATTTGGCCAGCGATACTTTCCAGCCATCCTGGAGCACTGTGACAAGGCGTTGAGAGTCATCGAGTGTGTAGTCGGCTTTGCTGCCGGGTTCTGTCATTCCTAGCAGCCACCAGCGCAGCCCGGAGACAGGAATATGCCAGCCGGTAACGCGGTAGATTAACTCAGCGGCATCTACAGCATGCCAGGTCTTACCTTTGCTGTCCTGCAGAGTGACGCCCTTAGAATCCTGCTGCAGCAGGACCAGGCCGCCGCCTACAGGGCCGAGCAGGCGTAAGCTGCGTTGCCCGGGCTGTTCATGCCATACTAAGGTTGCGCTGCCGCTGCGGCCTTCACTGCGAAGACCAATGCGCGCATTTAATTGCCAGCGATCAATCTCCGCAACCGCGGCCTGCCGGCTTAGCCAGCTGGAAGGGGCCTCCTGTCTAACGGGTTTGCTAGTGCAGGCAGCCAGCAACAGGCAGGTGGATAATAAACAAAGGACAGTTTTCAGTTTTCGGTTTTCGGTTTTCGGTGAGAAAGAAATTGTATCCGACCTCCGAACACGGAACACCGAACACTTATTTTGTTGATATCTTTTCACTAAGCGTCTGCAACTTCTTGTCATCTGGAAAATCTTTAGTCGCCGCTGTCCAGACCTTTCTTGCTTCTCGTGTTTTACCTGCAGCGAGCAAAACTTCTGTCAGGTGATAAGCAATTTCTGGATCATTGCGTTTGGCCAGGGCCCTGCGCAGGTAAGCTTCTGCTTCAGCGTAGTTGCCTCGCTTGAATTCAATCCAGCCCATACTGTCAAGAATAAACGGATCATTGGGTTTTTGCTTATGCGCGGCTGAGATCAGCGAATAGGCTTCTTTGTAGCGATCTGTCAGGTCTGCCAGGGTAAAGCCGTAGGCATTCAGCGACTGCACATGGCCGGGTTTTATCTCCAGCACCCGCTGAAGGTCCTTTTCCAGTCCGGCTACATCTTCTCTCCTTGCAGCAATCATGGCTCTGGCATAAAGAAGATCAATATTATCGGGGTTATCGGTAAGCGCATCATTCACCAGTTCCAGCGCTTCGTCATCACGTCCGGCTTCAATCAGTAACTCATCTTCTAACAGGATCAAGTCTACCTGCTGTTGCGGTGATTCAGGATACATGGCTTCCAGTTCACGCAATGCTGCATCAACACCGTCTCGCTGTTTAACGGCATCGACAAGGCGTAGACGGGCAGTGAACAATTGTTCGGCACTAGTGACTGAACGATACCACTGTATCGCATCATCAAGACGTTTTTGTAAAGTTGCGATATCGCCAAGATAGATCCTGGCCGGGTCATTAGTAGATTGCAGTTCCAGTACCTTCTCCAGGTACATTGTTGCATCATTGTACTGTTTTTTGTCCATTCTGATTAAGGCGAGTGCCATTGGCGCGATGATGGAGGTTTCATCCTGCCGGTGAATAATCAGATATTCTTTTTCAGCCTCATCCAGCTTGTTGGATTCAATGTAGTAGCGAGCTAAGACAGTGCGGAGATCAAGCGATTGCGGGTGTTGTTTCAGGTAACGGTTGGCAAATTGTACAGCATCGCGGTCTTTGCTCTGCAATACCAGCAAGCTGAATTTAAATACAGCCGCGTCATCGCTATCCGGGTCTAGCTCCAGTGTTCGGTCAATAGCGCTGTTTGCAACTTCATATTCCTTCAGTTTACTGGCGACACTCGCATGAGCCAGGGCGACATCAGCAGAATCGGGGTACTCTTTAGCCAGCTGTTCAATAAGCGCCAGCGCCTGCATCTGACTGCCATAGCGAATCAGAGTGCTGCTGATTTGCTTCAGTAATTTGCTGCGACTCTCTTCATCGGCCAGGGACAGTGCCTTGCTGTAATAGACCACGGCCCGTTCCGGCTGTTTTTCAACGACCAGCAGATTACCCAGGGTCTGGTAAACATCAACATTGTCCGGTGAAAGTTCCTGCCATAGCATACCCATCTGAATCGCGGTGGGAAAATGGTTCGCGATTACTGCCAGCCGGGTTGCCTGTGCTGCCAGCCTGGGGTCACGTGTTTCAATTGCGCTGTCAACCAGTGCAGCCAGGGCAAGCTCATTATTACTTTGCTGGAGCGCAATGTCCGACAGCATTAGCTTGTACATCAGGTCCGGGCTAAGCTCTACATCGGGCAGATTCTCCGGTATTGCCTCAGTTTCGCTTTCAGCGTCACTGATACCGTTTGAGGCAGTATCTGTGGTAGTCTTTTTACCGGTATTGCCAGCACATGAAACCAGTGCGGCAGAGATGAGTGCAAGCAATGCAAAATGTGATACAGCTTGACAGAATTTTATAACAAGAGACAATGTTCGGTTCTTTCCTGAAAAAGTAGGCATCATGCACCTGTTCAACTTTGGCATCAACCACAGAACTGCTCCGGTAAATATCCGTGAGCAGACTGCATTCGCCCCCGACAAGCTGGTGACCGCGCTGGCGGATATCACTGATACGGGTGGTGCGCGTGAAGCCACGATACTCTCAACCTGCAATCGTACAGAAATTTACTGCAGTCATGAACAGGCAAATGAAAATAGTCTGATCGGCTGGTTTTGTGATTATCACCGTCTACGGGCAAAAGAAATAGAGCCGTACCTGTACCGTCACCCCGGTGATGAGGCGGTTAGACATGCCTTCCGTGTCGCCAGCGGGCTGGATTCGATGGTGCTCGGCGAGCCGCAAATCCTTGGACAGATGAAAGAGGCCTTTGCCACCGCGCACAAGACAGGTGTTACCGGCAAACTGTTAAACCAGCTGTTCCAGCACACTTTTTCAGTTGCCAAGCAGGTGCGCACCGATACTCAGATTGGTGCCAGTGCAGTGTCAGTGGCCTATGCCGCCGTCAAGCTGGCAAAACAAATTTTCTCAGATCTGTCGCAGAAGACAGTATTGTTGATCGGTGCCGGTGAAACCATTGAGTTGACGGCGCAGCACCTGTCGCAGCAGCAGGTCGGCCATATTATTGTCTCCAATCGCACCGTTGAGCGTGCGCAGAAGTTGTCCGATCTGGTGCATGGCGAGGCAATCACGCTGGCTGAACTGCCAACACGCCTGCACGAGGCTGATATCGTTATCGCTTCAACAGCAAGCCAGCTGCCTATTCTTGGTAAGGGCGCCGTCGAGCAGGCATTGAAAAAGCGTCGTCACCGGCCGATATTCATGGTTGATCTTGCTGTGCCGCGTGATATCGAGGCAGAAGTAGGAGAGTTGAGTGACATCTTCCTCTACACCGTCGATGATCTGCAGAATGTCGTAGAGGAAAACCTGCAGTCGCGTCGAGAAGCGGCCAGCGAAGCAGAAGAAATCATTGACCTGCAGGTCAATCAGTTCGTTAACTGGATAAAGTCGCTTGATGCAGTGCCAATGATACGTGCTCTCAGGGAGAATGCCGATACCCTTCGCCAGGTCGAGCTGGATAAAGCGCATCGCTTACTGGCCAGCGGCGAAACTGCAGAAGTAGTGATCGAAGCACTGGCCCGTTCATTAACCAATAAACTCACCCATGCCCCGACAGCAGCATTGAAAGAAGCCGGACTGGAGGCGGATAAACCGGTGATTGAAGCCGCCCGGCGTCTATTTAATTTGAAAGTCTAGAATCCTTGTTTTCGGTGTTCAGTTTTCGGTTTTCGGTAGATAATCCGCACTTAATTCCGTCTCTATCATTGTCCACTGAAAACTGAACACCGAAAACTGCAAACATAACCTATGAAAGATACAATTACTGAAAAACTCGACCACCTGAGCCAGCGCCTGGAAGAAATTCATGCCATGCTGGCGGACCCTGCCGTTGCCGCTGATCAGAACCAGTACCGAAAGTTATCAGTGGAGATGTCTGAACTGTCACCGGTAGTTGAACGCTATCAGCAATGGCAGCAGGCCCAGCAGGATATTGAAGCTGCGCGCCAGATACTCGATGACGAAGACGACGAAATGCGGGAAATGGCTGTAGAAGAGGTGAGCGAGCTGGAGCAGTCTATAGTAGACCATCAG
>Ga0316192_10001284_pt1 | contig 18399 bp, 16 predicted proteins | sample MerIslwburrow_MG_FD_204931 | JGI IMG/M metagenome (GOLD analysis project Ga0316192, IMG submission 204931) | Coastal sediment microbial communities from Maine, United States - Merrow Island worm burrow | ecosystem: Environmental > Aquatic > Marine > Coastal > Sediment | place: USA: Maine...
TTAGGTTGAATTCCATTTTGCCACTTTCCAGTTTTTCGATATCAAGGATGTCATTAACTATGAAGGTCAGTCGTTCGCTGTTTCTGAGTGCGATATCTAATGTATCTTTTGCCTTTGAAGGGATTTTGCCTAGCACTCCGCTGGTGACAAGTTTTAAAGAGCCATAGATTGCTGTGAGTGGTGTTCTTAGTTCGTGGCTTGCGGTTGATACAAATTCGCTCTTTAATTTATCTACTTTTTTGGCCCCTGCCGGCAGCCAGAATAAAAATCCTATAAACAGCAAAATATAACCAACAAGCAGTCCGACAAATTTTTCCAGGAATGCTTCGACTTCTGTGTCACCAATGACGATCAGCCAGTTTAAGCTTTCAAAGTTGTCGGTAATGTCGAGTGCGCTGCCAAACAAGATAAGCGACCAGCCGGCGATGATGAAGCTCCAGCCTTTTTGCGTGTTAAGGCCGCGGGCACGGCCAATCTTCCAGATGTAGATCAGTATCAGGCAGATTACGGCAGTTCTAATAAACTCAAGAACTATATCCCACATATTTATCCTTGCTATTAGGCTTTAATCAATCGTTATATTTATAGGATATACACGATTGATTTGGCTGTTAGATTGTATTTGTTAATACAACTTGTCGAACTGTTATCGACGTTGCTTTGCCTAAATATTACGGTGTTTTTTTGGTGGTTTATTCTGCGTTGAGATTGCTGCTGCGGGACTTACTTTGATGGCGTTAAACATGAGCGTTGCTAGATGCTGGGGCGTGTTGTTAGCGTTTGTTGGCATATTCCTCAATCGCCCGTGTCAGACCATCGGTGACAAAGGCCAGACACTGGTAATCAATCTTATCAACTGTGTCACGGCCAGAGTCATAAAACGGATAACGATATTGGGCTGTGTCGGAAATCATAAAGGCGTGATAGCCGTTGAGCCAGAAGGGGCTGCTGTCGCTCCATTTCACCCAGGGCATAAAATTTTGCGCCACCATTGTTTCAGTGGGGAAGCGTGAATGCTTTTTAAAGCACTTGGAAAATGTGTTCATGCTGGACATTGAACCAAGGTTTGATGCCATGGCGAGGAAGTTGCCTTGCTTGGGGTGGAACATGCTCATCAGCGGGGGATAGAGTTGGCTGTGGTTGGCGTTGCTGTAGTAACCCAGGGACTCAAGGATGATGGCGGTACGGATTTTGTCGCAGTTGTGGTTGGCGCGATGGGCATAGATCCAGCTGCCTGATTTTTCGGTGCCGTAAAATGGCGGTTTTTCGTTGGCCAGGGCGACGAAGCGGATGCTGCTGCGGGGGCTGGCATGGCTGAAGTGGCGGGCGATCTCAAGCATGGCGGCGACGCCGCTGGCGTTGTCGTTGGCGCCGGGGCAGCCTTTGGCGGTGTCGTAGTGGGCGCAGATCAGGATGATGTCGTCGGCATTGTCTTTACCTGTTTTGGTGATCTCAAGATTTTCACATTTGACGCCATTGGCGGCGAACGGCTGCCGTTCAACCTCATAACCCATCATGGTCCATTGCTGGCTGATATAATTGGCGGCTCTATGCAGGGCCAGCTGCTTACGTATGTGGCGCTCACCGATTTTGTTGGTCAGGTAAGTTACGTGTCGTTTCAGGTTGTTGGTACAATCAGTCACTGACATTGGCCTCCGTGGCCCAATCAATTTGTGTTGTTAAGTATATAGCCTTCCAGAGTCCGAGTTGTGAACCCTAACCCAAAATCTTTATTTGCTGCGATTGATCAGTGCCTGCTTGTCGACAGACATCGGTTGCGGCAGCGTTTGCGTGGGCTTAAGGGCAAGCCTTTAGATGCGCTTGTCGCGCAGATCGAGGCATCAAAACAGAAGCTGGAGCAGCGGCGCATCAATCTGCCGAGGCCGACTTATCCGGAAGAGCTGCCGGTTAGTGAGCGCCGCGCTGAAATCCTTAAAGCGATTCAGGACAATCAGGTGGTGATCGTTGCTGGTGAGACCGGCTCGGGCAAGACCACTCAGTTGCCCAAGATCTGCCTTGAGGCCGGCCGTGGTGTCAGTGGCATGATTGGCCACACCCAGCCGCGCCGGATTGCCGCACGTAGTGTGGCGGTGCGTATCGCCTCTGAATTGCAGAGCGAGCTGGGCCATGCGGTGGGGTATAAAGTTCGCTTTTCTGATCAGACCCGGCCCGAGTCTTATATCAAGCTGATGACTGATGGCATTCTGCTGGCCGAGAGTCAGGCAGATCGGTTTTTGAATCAGTACGATACTTTGATCATCGATGAGGCCCATGAACGCAGTCTCAATATCGATTTTTTATTGGGTTATCTGCGCCAGTTATTGCCGAAACGGCCTGATCTGAAATTGATCATCACCTCGGCCACCATCGATACTGAGCGTTTTTCTCAGCACTTTGCCGGTGCGCCGATCATCGAAGTATCAGGTCGTACCTTTCCGGTGGAGATGCGTTACCGGCCCTTGCTGGCTGAGGACGAAGATGATCAGGATCGTGATATTCAGCAGGCCATCTGCGATGCCACGGATGAACTGGCGCGACTGGGGCAGGGCGATATTCTGATCTTTCTGCCCGGTGAACGCGAGATTCGTGAAACTGCCGAAACCCTGCGCAAACATCATCCGCCCCATACTGAAATTCTGCCCTTGTATGCGCGGCTTACGGCCACAGAACAGAACCGCATCTTTCAATCGCATAGCGGACGGCGGATTGTCTTGTCGACCAATGTCGCCGAGACCTCGCTGACGGTGCCCGGAATTCGTTATGTTATTGACCCCGGTTTGGTACGGTTGAGTCGTTACAGTCATCGCACCAAGGTGCAGCGGCTGCCGATTGAAAGAATCTCCCAGGCCTCGGCCAATCAACGCGCCGGTCGTTGCGGTCGTGTTGGCCCGGGTGTCTGTATAAGGCTTTATTCTGAGGCAGAGTTTCTTGCCCGGCCCGAGTTTACCGATCCCGAGATCAAACGCAGCAATCTGGCGTCGGTCATCTTGCAGATGAAGTCGCTGCGGCTGGGTGATATCGAAGACTTTCCCTTTGTCGAGGCGCCGGAAAACAGGCTGATCACCGACGGTTATAAATTGCTGGAAGAGTTGGGTGCCGTCAATGCCCGTAAGCAGTTGACCGAGTCCGGTCGTCACCTGGCAAAACTGCCACTCGATCCACGCGTGGCGCGGATGGTATTGGCAGGCAAGGATGAAAACAGTCTGGCTGAGATGTTGATCATCGCCAGCGCCTTGAGTGTGCAAGAGCCGCGTGAACGTCCGCATGACAAACAGCAAAAGGCCGATGAGAAACATAAGGTCTTTGCCGATGAGCATTCCGATTTTATCGCCTACCTCAATCTATGGTCGGCCTATCACGAGCAGTCAAAACACCTGACCAACAATAAATTCCGCAAGTGGTGCCGTGATAATTTTATTTCCTATATGCGTTTGCGTGAATGGCATGACGTGCATTCACAGCTCAAATCCGTGGTGCGTGAACTGGGCTGGAGTCTGAATCAACAGGCCGCTAATTCTGATGCAGTGCATCGCGCACTGCTGGCAGGTCTGCTTGGTAATATTGCCAATAAAGATGAAAAACAGGAGTTCAGCGGTGCCCGTGGTATCAAGCTGAATATCTTTCCTGGTTCGGTATTATTTAAAAAAGCACCGAAGTGGATTATGGCCGCCGAGCTGGTGGAGACAGGGCGCATGTATGCCCGCACCGTGGCCAGGATCGAGCCGGAGTGGATAGAAAAGGTTGCCGGCGATCTGTGCAAACGCAGTTATTTTGATCCGCACTGGGAAAAGAAACCGGCCGCGGTCATGGCCTATGAACGACTGACTTTATACGGTCTGGTGGTGAACCCCCGACGCAAGATTCAATACGGTCGCATCAATGCAACAGAGGCGCGTGAATTGTTTATCCGTGGTGCGCTGGTGGAGGGTGAGTTTAATACCCGTGCCGGATTTTTTGATTACAACCGTAAAATGATTGCCGACATCGAGGCATTAGAAGCCAAGTCGCGTCGTCGTGATGTCTTGGTGGATGATCAGGTGTTGTTTGATTTTTATGATAAACACATCCCGGAAAATATTTTTGATGGCCGCAGTTTTGAAACATGGCGCAAACAGGCCGAACAAAAACAGCCCAAACTTTTATATCTGCAAAAACAAGATCTGATGTTGCATCAGGCCGGTGCTGTGACCGAGGCGCAGTTTCCGGACACTCTTAAAATTCAGGGTATGACACTCAAACTTGCCTACCACTTTGAACCGGCCCATATAGAAGATGGGGTGACGTTGACCGTGCCGCTGCCTGCCTTGAACTTGTTGCGGCCGCAGAGTTTTGAATGGCTGGTGCCGGGTTTGTTGCATGAAAAAATTTGTCAGCTGTTGAAATCTTTGCCGAAGTCGTTGCGGCGTAATTTTGTGCCGGTGCCAAATTTTGCCGATGCCTGTTTGCAGGCCCTGGCGCAGACAGATGAATCTTTACTTGAAAGTCTGCAAAAACAATTGCTGCGTATGACTGGCGTCAAGATTACCAGCATGGACTGGGATCTGAGCAAGCTGACGCCGCACATGTTGATGAATTTTAAAGTGGTGGATGAAACCGGCAAGACAGTCGCTATGGGCCGTGACCTGATGCGGCTGCAGCAAAACCTGAAAGATAAAGCGCAGCAAAGTTTCGCCGCCGTGCCGGCCTGGGATGGTGAACGTCAAGGTATGCAGCAATGTGATGTTGCCGAATTGCCGGCGCAGATAGATTTCAAACGCAATGGTGTGCAGATGCGCGGTTATCCGGCCATGATTGATAACAAAGAAAGTGTTGCCATAAAACTGTGTGATACGCCGGAACAGGCCGAACGTGAAACGCGTACGGCATTGCGACGTTTGATCATGTTTGCGGTGCCGGACAAGATTAAGTATCTGAACAAAAATATGCCGGGCATGAAACAGATGTGTCTTTATTATGCGCCGACCGGCAAGTGTGAACAGCTACAGGCTGATCTGATAGAAGCGATTATAGATCAGGCCTTTTTGAGTGAGGCTGAGCTGCCGCGGACGCAGCAACAGTTTGAAGCCTGTGTTGAAAAGGGCAAACAGCTGATGCTTGATGTTGCCAATGATCTGTGTGGCATGGTTGGCAAAACTTTGGCGGAACATCATCAGCTCAATAAAAAACTCAAAGGCAATGTTTCACCGGCCTGGCTGCATGCGGTGGCCGATATCAAGCTGCAATTGTCGGCCTTGATTTATCCCGGTTTTATAAAAGAAACGCCGCGTGAATGGTTGCGCGAATATCCGCGTTATTTCAAAGCGATTAACCTGCGTCTGGAACGATTGAGTGGTGGTATAGATCGGGATAGGGCGGCTGTGCTGGAAATCAAGCCGCTGTGGCAGGCCTATGTTGAACGCCAGAAAAAACATCGGCAACAGGGTATTGTTGATCCGCAGTTGGAAAAATATCGCTGGATGATTGAAGAACTACGTGTCTCTTTGTTTGCCCAAACCCTGGGCACTAAAATGCCCGTCTCTATCAAACGCCTCAAGCAGCAGCTACAACAGGTCAGCTAGGTTTTCTTCTTTGTCGGGCTGGTAAAGTTTTTGTCTAGAACTATGCTGAATGGTAGTGGGCGTAGATCCTAATAAAGTTAACATTCATTTACAGATATAGCCTATTAGTCATGTTTAGGCTGTCTGTATACTTGGCCCCGTTTTAGCTGGAATAAGAATGAAAAAACTGAGCTTTTGGGAGACGTAGAGATGGAAAATATCGAAATAGATAAATTAGAGAAATACTACGATCAGGCAATTGGACTGGCTATGAGCTACGGCCCTAAGCTGGTGTTGGCAATTCTGACGCTAATCATTGGTCTGTGGGTTGTTAACGTCGTTGCCAGAGGGGCGGGCAAGGCGATGGAGAAGGGTGGCATTGAGCTAACGCTGCGCGGTTTCCTGCAAAATATGATCGGCATGATTTTAAAGGTGTTGTTATTGATCAGTGTCGCCTCGATGGTGGGTATTGAAACCACATCATTCATTGCAATTCTTGGTGCGGCAGGTTTGGCGGTTGGTTTGGCCTTACAGGGCAGTCTGCAAAACTTTGCCGGTGGTGTCATCATCCTGTTGTTTAAACCGTTCAAAGTCGGTGATTGGATTGATGCGCAGGGTTTTATTGGCGCAGTGACAGAGATTCAGATCTTCAACACAATTCTTATGACACCAGACAATCAGCGCATCATTATTCCTAATGGTGGTTTGTCGAATGGCTGCATAAAAAATATTACTGCTGAAGCGACCCGTCGTGTCGATCTGAAGTTTGGTATTGGTTATGGTGATGATCTGCTGCATGCCAAGTCGGTGCTGCGTAACATGCTTGAAAGCGACGAGCGAGTGCTGAAGGATAAGGATGTTGAGGTCTATGTGGCGGAGCATGCTGATAGTGCCGTGATTTTGCTAGCGCGTGCCTGGGTCAATTCGGGTGACTATTGGGGGCTCTATTTTGATATGCACGAGAAGGTCAAACTGGCCTTCGATAGTGAAGGCATTTCAATTCCGTTTCCGCAACGCGATGTGCATATGATTAACGCGGCTTGATTTTGAGTTAAGCTGGTGTGAAAAGGCCGTCCAGACTGGGCGGCCTTTTTTATTGCTGAATTAATGCAGGCTACCCGGTACGGCCAGGGTGAACGGGGCAATGTCGGCCTTGAACTGGCTGCCATCATCGCTGGTCATGTCGTAATAACCCTGCATGGCGCCAACCGGTGTTTCGAGGATGGTGCCGCTGCTGTATTCAAAACTCTCGCCAGGTTTGAGGTAGGGCTGCTTGCCGATAACGCCTTCACCGTTCACTTCCTCCTCTTTGCCGTTGGCGTCGGTGATATGCCAGTGCCTATGGGTTAGCTTGGCCGCTTCAGAGCCATTGTTCTGAATAGTGATCTTGTAGGCGAAGACAAAGCGGTTGGCTTCGGGGGCGCTTTGGGCGTCGATGTAACTGACCTCGGCGCTGACATTGACCTGATTTTGAGTTTTATTTTCCATGGTCCTTATTTTACCCCATTCAAGTAAAATTCAGTATCTGCCGATTTGCCTAAAGCGCCTACTGTATGTGCATGTGAATTGTGTGGTTGTTTTATGCCTGGGGTGGCATTAATCAAATATAACTATAAATGGAGTCAAACATGAGCGTTGTCATCTTTCACAATCCGCGTTGTTCGAAATCCCGCCAGACCTTGCAGCTGTTGCAGGACAACGGTGTTGAGCCTGAAGTGGTTGAGTACCTGAATACGCCGCCATCGAAAACCCGCCTGAAACAGATTCTTAAAATGCTGGGGCTGGCGCCACGTCAGCTGATGCGTCGCAACGAGACTGAATATAAAGAACAGGGCTTGGCTGATGAGTCGCTGAGCCAGGATCAGTTGATCGATGCCATGCTGGCAACACCAAAACTGATCGAACGGCCGATTGTGATCAATGGCGATAAGGCGGCGATTGGACGACCGCCGGAAAGCGTACTTGAGATTTTGTAAGTTAAGCCGGATATGAGTGATTGCCTGACAGGTAAACGGCTATTGCTAGTCGATGATATGTCGACGGTGCGCAAGGTGCTGACGCGGATGCTGGAGGCGTTTGGCATGGAGGTGTTGCAGGCCAGTGATGCCGAGACTGCGCTGATGATAATGGCCGATCAGGATGTCGATGTCTTCCTGCTCGATATTCATCTGGCGGGCATGGACGGCATGGAGTTGTGTCGTCGTCTGCGCCGCTTTGAGCGCTTTGAGCATACGCCGGTGTTGTTTATTACTTCTCTGGTTGAGGATGAAATTAGTCAGCAAGCCTTTGATTCGGGTGGTGATGATGTCATCAGCAAACCGGTGTCAGAGGCGGTGTTGCGGGCACGCTTGAATAATCACCTGCAGCGTGGCGAATATGCCCGTGAGCTGGCGGTGATGCGCCAGAACCTGAATCAATATGTCGATAGCCGTACCCAGCAAATGGTTGAGCAGCAGGTACGTGCGGGGAAAAAACTCACACCAGAGCGGCGTGAGGTCTGTGTAGTGTTTACCGATGTGCGTGGTTTTACCCAGCTGTCGCAAGAGATGGAACCGGAGCGGCTGTTTAACATTCTTAGTCAGAACCTCAGCGCCCAGGTGCAGTGTGTCTATCGTTTTGGTGGTTACATAGACAAGTTCAGTGGTGACGGAGTGATGGCGGTATTTGATGGCCCGGACAAATCCATTAACAGTTGTTTGTGTGCCCTGAAGATGATTGAGGAGGCCTGTGTTCAGGCCACCGGTGATGCTGTCGCCCTGTATCAGCTGGGTATCGGTATCCATCAGGGCGAGGCCATGATCGGTAATATCGGTATTGAGAAACAGCTCGATTACACCGTGATTGGGCCGACGGTGAATCTGGCGGCACGACTCTGTGGTCATGCCAAGGCCCTGTCTGTGGTGGTGTCAGACGCCGTTCGAGAACAGTTACTGGCGGAGTCTCAGGTCTGTTTTTCTGATGCCATGTCCTTGCAGGTTAAGGGTGTTAAGGAGCCGGTGCTGGCCTATCATCTCTCTGCCGGTGAAAAGCGCAGCAAGGTTTGTCCTATTGATGATGTTGATGTCCTGCCAACCTGATCAGCTTGGCCAGCGCCTGTTACAATCCTCCCCATGTCTGAAATTACCCCCCCTTATGCTGGGCTTGAGCCTGATGTTGTTCTGACCGCTGTTGAAAGTCAGGGCTATCTTTGCAATGGCCGGATGCTGGCCCTGAATAGCTATGAAAACCGTGTTTATCAGATTGGTGTTGAGGATGCGCCAAACCTGGTGGTGAAGTTTTATCGCCCCGAGCGCTGGGATGATCAGACTATTCTCGAAGAACATGCCTTTAGTCATGAGCTGCTCGAAAATGAGATCCCCGTTGCGGCGCCATTGCGCAATGAAAATGGTGAGACGCTACATCGCCATCAAGGTTATCGTTTTGCCATTTTTGACAGTGTCGGTGGCCGCAATGTTGAGCTGGATAATGACGACCACCTGCGTTGGTTGGGTCGTTACATGGCGCGTATCCACATGGTTGGCCGGGCGGACAGGTTTCAACACCGGCCACGCATCGAGGTGGATCGCATGGCAGTGCAGTCATACCAATATGTGCTTGAGCATGGTTTTGTCCCCAAAGAGCTGGAGTTGGCCTATCGCAGCATTGCCGAGGATGTAGTGGCCCGCCTGCATAATGCCTTTGAGTCGGCCTTTGACCTGCGATATCAACGTCTGCATGGTGACTGCCATGCCGGTAACATCATGTGGGGCGTTAACGGCCCGGTCTTTGTCGACCTGGACGATTGTTTGAGTGGGCCGGTGATTCAGGATCTGTGGATGCTGCTGTCGGGTGACAATAATGAAATGGAGCAACAGTTGTCTGTATTGATGGACGGCTATCAACAGTTCTCTGATTTTGATCCCTCTGAACTGAATTTGATTGAGCCGTTGCGGGCGCTACGGATGATGCACTATTCTGCCTGGCTGGCGCGGCGCTGGCATGATCCGGCTTTTGTTCAGGCCTTTCCCTGGTTTGAGTCGCCGCGGTATTGGGAAGAACAGATTTTGGGTTTGCGAGAACAACTGGCGGCTTTTGATGAGCCTGCCTTATCGATGTGCTGATATAAGGCCGGTATTGATTGAGCGGTTTCAATCGGTGTAATTTTGAATGGAAGAGGTTGTTTCATTCAACAATAGGCAATGAATTGAGTACAAGCTTAGAAAAAATATTAAAACCACGGCGGCTGATTGAGGTTGTCGATATTGGCGCTAATCCTATTGATGGTGAGCCGCCTTATAAGCCGCTGCTGGCATCCGGGCTGTGTCGTGTCACCGGTTTTGAACCTCAACAAGAAGCGCTGGCGCAACTGCAGAAAATAAAAGGTCCTAATGAACGTTATTTGCCTGATGTGGTTGGTGATGGCGAAAAGCACATGCTGAATGTTTGTCGCGCCTCTGGCATGACGAGCTTGTTTAAACCTGACCCTGCGACATTAAGTTTGTTTGATGTGTTAAAACCATTGGCTGACGTGATCCAGTAGATTCCGGTGGCAACACGCAGGCTTGATGATGTTGCTGAAATTGAATGCGTGGATTTTCTTAAGATTGATGTTCAGGGGGCTGAACTGGCGGTATTTCAGCATGGGCAGGACAAACTGGCCAAAGCGGTAGCAGTCCAGACCGAGGTTTCATTTGTAACGCTATATAAAAATCAGCCGGGGATGGGTGAGATCGACGTGGAAATGCGTCGGCAGGGTTTTATTCCTCACTGCTTCGCCGCAGTAAAACAATGGCCAATTTCTCCCTGTGTCATTAATAACAATCCTCACCAACCGCTCAATCAGTTGTTGGAGGCGGATATTGTTTATGTGCGTGACTTTACGCGGCCTGAACTGTTGGGTGTTGAGCAAATAAAGCACCTGGCCTTGATTGCCCACTATTGTTATCGCTCGTTTGATCTGGCCTTGCATTGCATTGTTATATTGGAGCAACGCAAGGCATTGAAGTCGGGTTCAAGGGAACGATATTTTCAGCTTTTATCTTGAGGCGGGGATATGAAATTTGGTGCAGTTCAAACAGGTATAAATCGTCAGGCTGAAAAGCTATTATTTTTGTAATTACCAGCCCCAGCCACCGCCACCGCTACTCCAGCCACCAGCGCCATTGGAACCACCGATATCACAGTGGTGGTCGGGGTTTTGTGATGGCTCACAGTAGTCTATCCATTTGATGTCATAGACATCAAAGCCATCGTAGGCATAGTTATAGGTTTTAAACTCACCGCTACCGCTGCCGGTATTGTGGCTATAGAGGCCGGCAGTAATGTTTGCGTTAGGAAAGTCGCTCATATCAAAGTGTGCTGATGCGCCGGGAATATCAGAGTCGAGAATTGACTGTTGGTTGGTGATGGTTCCGACGGTGGATGAGTCGCTGTAATCGGAGTTGCTCATATCCGCCACGAAATGTGATGTCATGTCAGTGGCGATGATATCCTGATTGATTTTGGGTTTATGGGTGTTGCTGGCCTTGAGAAATTCCTGCTCCAGGCCATTGCCGCGGACGATTGAGCGGATATGAATGTTGCGTGGATTACCGGCGCCATTACCAGTTTTGCTTACATTTGAGCTGAGCGGGTCGTCGATATTGTCCAGATAACCGGTAGTGAGATCGGTGTCATAAGTGCCGGAGCTTTTGATGTACCACTCAATGACGAAGTCATCAGCCGGGTCACCGACGACGACATGAAAATAACCGCTGCTGACTTCCTGCATAAAATAGCCCGTGCCGCAGCCACGCCCCAGGCTGAAACCGCCGCCGCCAAAGCCACCAAAGCCTCCGCTGCTACTGTTTTCACTGCCATAACCGGTATTGCCGCCGCCGGTGCTGCTGGAACCACATTCAACATTTGAAAAGCTACTGCTGCCACCCCAGCTACCACCCCAGCCGCCACCGCCACCGCTAGAGCCATTGGGTTTGAAGTTAAGTGCAAATTCTGCGTTTAGAGGCGCCGAGGCGAGCAACAGCGCGGCGGCTGCTGAAGTGACTATAGTGCGGGTGGAAAAATGCCTGTTGCTCATTTTGCGTCTAAGATTCTTATTTGTTTTAGATTCAAAGGCCGGCCATTGATGGTTTTAAATCGGCCGGATGTAAAACAAAAATAATCCGTCTCAATCCTTAAGAAAGCTTAATGTTATCTACTAATATACTCTTAGAATGGGTATAAATCTAATGATTTATTAATGTTTGGGTGGGTTTGTGTCAGAGGGGATAAATCTCATCAATTTGTTCTGGCTGCAGGTTTTTCTCGGCGTAGCGTAGGTAGACCTTTTGACTAACAAATATGTCGAACAGGTCAGGGTCGATATGGCCTTCTTCGGCCATGCTGGAAAGAATCTTCAGGGTTTGTGACAGGCGCATAGGGCTTTTATATGGCCGGTCGGAGGCAGTTAGTGCCTCAAAGATGTCGGCAATACCCATTAACCGAGCCTGTATTGACATCTCTTCACGCTTCAAACCACGCGGGTAGCCCTTGCCATCCATGCGCTCGTGATGATTGCCGGCAATCTCGGGTACATTGCTTAAATGCTTGGGGAAGGGTAGTGCTTCGAGCATGTTGATGGTCATGGTGATGTGGTGATTGATGACCTGGCGTTCCGAATCCAAGAGTGTGCCTTTGGCGATAGTCAGGTTGTCGATTTCTTCATCGTTTAAGAGTGGCTGGGTTTCTCCCTGTTGGTTTTGCCAGGTTCTACGGCCAATCTCTTTGACGTGCTGGCGTGCCGCTTCGGGCATGAATTCGGTGCCCTTATTAGCTTTCTTGAGGAATTCGAATTCTTCATCGAATTGTTGCAATTGCTGCTTCAGTGCGCTGTTGTTAAGGTGTGTACCCGTATTGCTAAGCTGTTGTTTCAGGTGTGCGATCTCAATATCGCGACGCAGAATTTCATAACGGGATTCAATCAGCTGAATACGATCAAAGATGGTTTCCAGTTTGGTCGCCTTATCAACCACATGTACCGGTGTGGTGATTTTGCCGCAGTCGTGTAACAGAGCGGCAATCTTTAGTTCATAGCGTTGTTTGTCGTCGAGGTTGAAATTCGCCAGCGGCCCCTCGTCGTTTTCATTAATGGCATCGGCCAGCAGCATGGCAATCTCAGGTACACGGCGGCAGTGGTAGCCGGTGTAGGGGGATTTGTCATCAATCGCGCTGGCAATCACTTCGATGAATTTTTCCATCAAATTTTTGAGTTCGTCAATCAGGCGCTGGTTGGTGATGGCGACGGCCGCCTGTGAGGCCAGTGACTCGACCAGCTGTTGGTCTTCTTCTGAAAATGCATGTATTTGCGTAGTCTGTTTGTCGATAGGGTTGATCAACTGAAGTACACCGATAACCTCATCTTCATGATCGCGCATGGGCACGTTCAGAAATGAGCGGGAGGTGTAGCCGGTGCGGGTGTCGTATTCCAGGGTGCCGCTAAAATCGAATTCGCTATTATTGTGAATGTCGGGAATGTTGATGGTTTCGCCGGTGAGGGCGGCGTAGGCGGCGACTGTCTTTTGATTCGGCTGGCCGGCGGTGTCATAAAGAGGGATGGGCGGGAAGGGTATCTGACTGTTGCTGCCATCCGTCTGTTTAATGTTCAGGGTTTGGTTGTTGATGATCTTGAAGTGTAGTTTTCCATCCTCCAGTAAATACAGAGTGCCACCATCGGCGTTGGTCAGGTATTGAGCGCCACTAAGGATGGTTTCCAGTAAGTGGGTTTTATCCTGTTCGGCAGATAGGGCAATGCCGATGTGATTGAGTTGTTCAATGCGCGATATCATTTGGCCAGGGTTTGTTTGTAGTGGATCTGTTTGTTGTATCGGTCAGTTGGGCATATCTATTACCTGTGTAGGTCTGCGGTTTGGATGTTCGTGTTGCTGCTGCTTAATCAAGCTGTTAACTTGCCGGGATTGTTGCTGAGTGTTTTTTTAGGGTGTGTGAATGAGTCAGGCCAAGGTTGAAATCTATACGGGGCGTTTTTGTGGTTATTGCGTGCGGGCAAAAATGTTACTGGATGAGAAGGGCGTGGATTATGTCGAGATCTCAATTGGCGGTGATCCAGAGTTGCGTCAGGCCATGATTCAGCGAAGCGGCGGTGGTACAACTGTGCCGCAAATCTTTATCAATGATCAGCCGGTTGGTGGCTGCATGGAATTATTTGCCCTGGAGCGCTGTGGTGACCTGGACGCGCTATTGGCCAAATCGGAATAGGAAAACGGAGTTGAGATGATGAAACTGGGAACGCCTTTATCGAGCAATGCTACGCGAGTGATGTTGCTGGGCTGTGGTGAGCTGGGCAAAGAGGTGATTATTGCCCTGCAACGCCTGGGGGTGGAGGTGATTGGTGTCGATCGTTACGCCAATGCGCCGGGACATCAGGTCGCCCATCGTGCCCATGTCATCGATATGACCGATGGCGTGGCGCTACGTCAGCTGATCGAACAGGAACGGCCGCATCTTATCGTGCCCGAAATTGAGGCGATTGCTACCGATATGTTGGCAGAGATCGAGAAAGATGGCCTGGCCGAGGTGATCCCTACTGCGCGAGCCACCCAGTTGACCATGAACCGCGAGGGCATTCGCCGTCTGGTGGCAGAAGAGCTGGAGCTGCCGACATCAAAATACGCCTTTGCCGACAGCCTTAATCAATTGAAGATGGCCATTGATGGCGGGGTGGGTTATCCCTGTCTGATCAAACCGGTGATGTCTTCATCCGGCAAGGGTCAGTCCATGGTCGAGGGGCCGAATGAGGTGGTCGAGGCCTGGGACACCGCCATGTCGGCTGGGCGGGTCAAAGGCGGCCGGGTGATAGTCGAGTCATTTGTCGACTTTGAATTTGAGATCACCCTGCTGACGGTCAGGGCCTTGAATGAACAGGGCGAGATCGAAACCTGTTTCTGTGAGCCTATCGGCCATTTGCAAAAACAGGGTGATTATGTCGAGAGCTGGCAGCCGCAGCGGATGTCGCCGCTGGCCTTGCAGCGTTCGCAACAGATTGCCGAAAAGGTTACCAGCAACCTTGGTGGTCGCGGCCTGTTTGGGGTTGAGCTGTTTATCAGGGGCGATGAGGTCTGGTTTAGCGAGGTCAGTCCACGGCCGCATGACACCGGCATGGCCACCATGGCCAGCCAGTCACAGAACGAATTTGAGCTGCATGCCCGTGCCATTTTGGGCTTGCCGGTGGACACGAGTTTGCACAGTCCTGGTGCCAGCGCGGTGATCTATGGCGGCATGGACAAGTCTGGCATTGCCTTCGAAGGGGTGGCGCAGGCCTTACGGGTGCCTAACAGTGAAATTCGTCTGTTCGGTAAGCCCGAGGCTTTTGAACGGCGGCGTATGGGGGTGGCCCTGGCCAGTGGTGATTCTGCCAATGAGGCGCTGAGTCGGGCCAGACAGGCAGCCGCTTTGGTCAAACCAGTGGCTGAATAAGCTATTTAAAAAAGTTCGATGTCGTCTTCTGGTGTGGCCTGGCTGGCTACACCGGTCTTGTTTTCGTGGACTCTGAGTTCCTGAGCGGTGGTGTATTTTGCGGCAATTTTTTCTACCAGCGTCTGCCACTGTTGTGGCTCTGAAGCGGCGGCCGGGTTTTCGACCAGAATTTTTGCCTCGGCCAGGGCGTCGGTGACATGTTCAAGGCGTTGATTGTGTTCGTCGTGGCGCTGAAAGGCCATGATCATGGTTCTAAGCTCTTGATGTAAAGAGTCTTTCAGTTCTTCCAGAACCTTGCTGTCTGGGGCTTTCGTGAGTGAATCGGCCTTGGCCGCAATAGCTGAATGACTACCTATCAGTTTGCCCATGCTTGAGTTGTTGTCGCGCACAGCAGCATTAATCTGATCAATCATCAATTGCAGCACATCACCGGCCTGGTGTTGTTCTGTTAATACTTGTTTTTTTTCGGTTTTCTTCGACATTGTTTGCGAATATCCATATCTGCATTTGTTGTTGATCGACCTTTGATAGCCGCGGCTTTAATTGTTAGTGACGGGGTTCTCGTATTGATAGCTAAAAAATAGCTGTTCGCCGCCGATACCTATTTTATACCCCTGTTGATTCGGGTTTTTGAGCTGTACTGAGATTGATGTTGTCGTAATGCTCAGATGATAGTGGGAAGTGCTATATTTTCTATAGATAAATAAAAGGTTGGGAGATACCAATGACTATGCAAGCTGCTGAACTCGTCAAAGGAATTGCCAAACTCGCTTCGTTGCCCGAGGTCTGTATTCGGGTAAATGAGATGGTCGATGATCCTCGCAGTTCGGCTGCCGATATCGGTAGCGTGATTAGTCGTGATACCGCGCTTACGGCCCAGCTGTTACGCATGGCAAATAGTTCTTTTTATAACTTTCCCTCCAACATAGATACTATTTCCCGGGCCGTGACTGTCGTTGGCGAGCGTGAGCTGCGTTATCTGGTGTTGGCCTTGTCTGCGGTGCGCACCTTTTCCAATATCCCGGTTGAATTGATTAATATGGCCAGCTTCTGGCGACACAATGTTTATTGTGGTGTGGTGGCGCGGTTGGTCGCGAGTAAATGCCATGTGCTGCATAGCGAACGCTTGTTTGTGGCGGGTTTACTGCATGATGTCGGCATGTTGGTGATGATGAATAGAGCGCCGGATCTGGAAAAGCAGGCCCTGGTGGCGACAGCGGAATCTGGTGAAAAACAACAGTATGAAGCTGAGATTGAACTGTTTGGTTTTGATCATGCAGAGGTGGGTGGGGTTTTGCTGCAACAGTGGAATCTCCCCGAGGCCTTGTGTGAAACGGTTGGCTGTCATCATGATATCGGTAAGGCAGAAAATGCCAGATTGGATGCGGCGATTATTCATATTGCCAATGTCATCGCAAATCGCGCCGAACTAGAAGTTGGTTATAAAGGCCCTTTGCCTCAGGTTGATCCGCGGGCCTGGGAGGTGACTGGTTTGAGCGAGGGTGTGATGGCTGAGATCGGCGATGAGGCGGTGCCGCTGTTTGCGGAGTCGTGGGCGATGATTCAACCGATTGTGCGTCACGCATGAGCAATTCCGTGGAGCGGGCGTCTGCTGTGTTGGAAACAGGCTCATCCACTCAATGAAATTGATCTAGTTAGTTTAGAGTTTTTGTAGGCACGAAAAAGGGATAGGCCATGAGGCCTATCCCTTTTTTTTGATTTTGCCGGTTTTGATTTACTTAGGCTTCGATATCTTCAAACAGGATAGATGAAAGATAACGTTCGCCTGAGTCTGGCAAGATCACGACGATAGTCTTGCCGGCAAATTCTGCTTCCTGTGCCAGGCGTTTGGCCGCAACCATGGCGGCGCCGCTGGAGATGCCCACCAGGATGCCTTCTTCGGTGGCCAGGCGACGGGCGTATTCAATCGCATCTTCATTACTAACCTTTTCGACCCGATCGACCATTTCAAGATCAAGGTTGTCGGGCAAAAAACCTGCGCCTATGCCCTGGATCTTGTGTGGTGAAGGTTTGAGTTCTTCGCCAGCCATAGTTTGCGAGATGATCGGGCTGGCCTCGGGTTCAACCGCGACAGAAATAATCTTTTTGCCCTGAGTCTTGAGAAAACGCGAAACGCCGGTGATGGTGCCGCCGGTGCCGACTCCGGCAACAATCGCATCGACCTTGCCATCGGTGGCAGCCCAGATTTCCGGGCCGGTGGTCTTTTCGTGTATGGCTGGATTGGCCGGATTGCTGAATTGTCGTGGCATGAAATATTTTTCTGGATTGGTTGCCGCCAACTCTTCGGCTTTGGCCATGGCGCCGGGCATGCCTTTGGCACCCTCGGTCAGCACCAGATTTGCCCCCAGTGCCTTCAGCACTTTGCGGCGCTCGATGCTCATGGTCTCGGGCATGGTCAGAGTGACTTTATAACCACGCGAGGCGGCTACAAAGGCTAAAGCGATACCGGTGTTGCCGCTGGTGGGTTCGATGATTTCCATGCCGGGTTTCAGTGCGCCGCGTTCCTCGGCATCCCAGATCATGGCGGCGCCGATACGACATTTGACTGAATAGCCCGGATTGCGGCCTTCGATCTTGCCCAGCACGGTGGCCTTGCTGTCGCCGATGACTTTGTTGATTTGAATCAGCGGCGTATTGCCGATTGATTGTGAATTATCCTTGTAGAACCCCATTTCTATCTCCCTAAGCGTGTATGTGGCATGATGTGAACGAATTCAAAGACCGATCAGCTTAGCCTAGAGATAATGCAAAGGCTATAGCCATAGTTAAGGAGAACGAGATGAAAAGATTGATTGCAGCAGCAGCGTTGGCTCTGACCGCATCGGCCAGCATGGCTGCTGATGACCTAAATCTGATTGCAAACTTGAATCAGAGCGAATTTGATGGACTATCAAAAGACCTGACTGCAGCCTTCAGCTACAAGGCCGGTGCACCAGCCGAGGCGCTGGGAATTACCGGTTTTGATATCGGTCTCGCGGTGACTTCAACCAAACTGGAAAACACCGCCGCCTGGACTGCAGCCATGAGTTCCGGCGATACCATTAGTACCCTGGTTGTGCCAAAACTGTATCTGCAAAAAGGCCTGCCATTTGATATTGATGTCGGTGCCTTTTATGTCAGTGTGCCGGGAACCAATGTCGATGCCTGGGGCGGTGAAATTAAATATGCCGTGATCAGCGGCAATGTCGCCTTGCCGGCAGTGGCTGTTCGCGGCGCGATTAGCACGTTGACAGCAGCAGATCAGCTGGAACTGAAAACTCGCAGTCTGGATGTCAGTATTTCAAAATCAATCTTGTTTGTGACACCTTATGTTGGGGTTGGCCGAGTCTGGGGTGACAGCAAACCTCTGGCGGCAGGCGCATCAGCAGCTGCATATGATATTTCCGAAACC
>Ga0316192_10001287_pt1 | contig 18379 bp, 18 predicted proteins | sample MerIslwburrow_MG_FD_204931 | JGI IMG/M metagenome (GOLD analysis project Ga0316192, IMG submission 204931) | Coastal sediment microbial communities from Maine, United States - Merrow Island worm burrow | ecosystem: Environmental > Aquatic > Marine > Coastal > Sediment | place: USA: Maine...
AGGCCTTGCACCAGTTCATGCGCATCGGCAGCAAACGCATGGCCGCCATGGCGGCCATTTGCGAAGACCAACCGCTGTATGACAACCGGATTGTGCCGGGCGAGCAAAAAGACCAGTTCGGTATGCCCCAGGCTAAAGTCATCTACCAGGTATCACCCGATGGCCGGGCCCTGGCCGAGCAAGCCCGACAGGAGGGGCTGGAAGTGATAAAAGCCTCCGGCGCCCTGCAGGCCTGGTCTGGTCCGGTGGCAGCCCAGCACATCATGGGTGGCACCATCATGGGCAAGTCCGCTGAGGATTCCGTCTGTGACGGCTACGGCATCACCCATGAGATAGGCAATCTGGTGATTGGCGGCCAAAGTACCTTTCCCTCCGGCTCCCACGCCAATACCACCTTCACCATTCACGCCCTGGCGGAACGCACCAGTGATTTACTGGTGGATGATTGGGGCGAGATAAGCAGTTGATGCAGCGTTTCTGATTCACTACCGAGAGCACACTTTCATGGAAAACCCTCAGCAAAGCAACAACTCATACAACTCATCAGCATCGTCTCTAGAGCTGATGCTGGCTACTGGGAAAGTATCGTTCCAATACGTCAGGAAGAATCCATGTTCGTGAGATACCTACTGCCCCTCTTGTGCATGATTTCTTTTCCCAGCCCTTGTTTTTCAGGCAGTCCCTATCAACCGGAGATTGGCACGGCCAGTAGTAATGGTACTGCCGGAGCGGCCAATCCTACCAACGTATTCGATGCTTCGGCGTTGAGGACAAATCCCGCCGGGCTGGCTCGACTCCAGGAGCGCGAATCATTATTTGTGGGCGGCCAGATACTCAGTGGTGTCATGCGTTTTGATGCCGACATAGCCATTGCGGGAGGCGACGAAGGTGGTAACGTGGCGCCTCTCGAGTTTATTCCTAGTATTTTTTACAGCCGGGAACTTGGATCGCGCTGGCATCTTGGCGCCGGGTTGGCCCCAGCTTATGGTCTTAGCGCCGAATACGGCGACAGCTTTGTAGGTCGATATCAGACAGTGACAACCAGGTTGTCGGGCGCTGGTCTCTATTTTTCCTTTGGGTATGAATTGAATGAGGAGTGGGCTCTTGGTTTGAGCCTTGCGGCGATTTACACCACGCTGAAATTGTCGCGTGCGGTCTCAAATACCCCCAATAACCCATATCCAGCTACCGATGGCAAAGTGACCTTTGATGACATAGATGACTGGTCGCCGCAGGCAGCTTTAGGGATTGTCTATACGCCGAAAGACAGCCAGTGGACATTAGGGCTGGTATATCGTAGTAAAACAGCAGTGGATTTAAAGGGTGATCTGGAAGCCAAAAACCTTCCCTTCTCGTCGGGTAGAGCTGAAGTGAGCTTTGATATGCCGGAGGCCTATGAATTGGGACTGGCATACCAATACACGGAAAAATTGAAAGTGTTTGTGCAAGCAGACTATCAACTGTGGTCACAGTTCTCGGACTATACCGTTAATATAGGGGCGGGCACCGACGCATATGATCGTGGGTGGAGAGATAGTTATCGCGTGGCGCTCGGAGCGCAATTTGAGTTAACGCCGCAACAGGTGATTTTTGTTGGTACAAGCTACGACATGAGCCCTGTTACTGATAAAAATCGTACTTTCGATGCGCCAACCGATGATCAACTCCGGCTAAGTGCTTCCTATCATCATCGGCTCGACACTCTTGATTTCTCGCTGGGGCTTAGTCTGATTCAATCTGCATCCGGAAAAGTCGATCAGACGGTTGAAGTAACCCCGGGTTCCGGGGTGTTTGCGCGCACGCAAGGTGATTTCAGTACCTTCAACCTGATATTTGTGTCTGCCTCACTTGAGTACCATTTCTAAACGACGACTGGTGCGCTATTGCTGCAGGGCGTCCATGCGGGACAGGCGCCCAACCTTAGACTGGTCGAGGATCATGGTATCAGCGGCTGCCTGTTCCTCACGCCCGCTCCAAACCAGAGCGCTGGCAAGAGTAAACTGTTGGTTTCGCCGCCCGGGACCGTCTTGAGTGCCTAATTTTGCGGCGGCTTTGGCGGCGGAATCATACCTTTCAGTGCACCCTTCCTGAGCCACTCAGACATGAGACTGGTTGCGGGCTCACCGCGGGGGGCTGTATCCCACTCCTTACTGGTGCCCTGCGCCCAGGCCTCGTGGTTGATTGTGACTTCCCGGACCTCCATGTGGTCTTTCGTTACATTGATTACTGTCAGGTCATTCGCCATTGCCAGGGGGCCATCGTAGGTGCTGCGTACTCTCTCGTAGATATCGAACTCGATGTCTCGATGATTCCAGTAGTGATAAGCCACCGCTAAGCGTGGCTTAACCGCCGACATCAGTTTGCCGAAGCCCTCTGGTGGAGTATGGATTTTTGATGTCACCCAGTAGGCTTGTTGGTAGGGAAAGCCGGCAATTGCCATCCACTGCTCTGGCGTAAAAAAACACTCGTGCACAACAACATCCGCGTTCCTTGCTTCCTTCAGGAACCATTTGTTGGGCACTGAGTCTCCACCAAATACGAAGCTGAGGCCATTCCATTCAAGGCGAAAGCTTACCGAGCCATCTCGAATATGAATGGCGGGAAAAGAATTAATCTTTACGCCGTTCTCTTCATAAACTGTCGCCGATTTTGAGAAGTCAAATTCGTGGGCCACGATCTCGCCACCGGCGTTGGGTAGAATTCCAGCACGGGAAGACACGTCCCACGCCCAGGCCTGGCGAATGTGATTAACATGGGCCTCCACCCCGAGTTTGGGTTCCGAACCGGAGGGGCCGTAAACATGAAGAGGTGTATAGCGACCACCAAGCCAGCCAGCTACCCATAGGGCGGCAATGTCTCCCGCATGGTCCGTATGTAGATGGCTGATGAATACCTTGTCCAGTTTGGAGTAATCCGCTTCCAATCCTGCCAACCGGTCTGTGGAACCGGTCCCTAGGTCAAATACAAAGGAATCGCCATTGCCCAACTCGACCAGAAAAGCTGCCGATGCATTACTCGGGCTCTGGGTGGGCATGCCGGTACCCAGAGCGGTGATGCGCATTTCATCTGTCCCCAGCTTTTCTGTGCCAGGGAAATAGGTGCGAGGGTAGCGATTATCCACAATATCCTGTGGAAGTCGTCCCGAGGGGACATTGAAGCCATCAACCTTATCCGGCTTGGAAAAGCCGGTGGTGCTGAATATCACTGCAGAGATCAAAATCGTTGCTACTGCCGATACTAATTCTTTCATGTTGTACTCCTGGATGATGTCGCGTCCAAAATAGTCAGGCGCCACAATCAGCTATTGGTTAGAAAGACGACCAAAAAATCACTAGAGCGATCTCTTTATTCAGCCTCTGCAGGTGAGATAGGTGTGAATTTCGGCCGGATCTCCGGGTGATCGAAGAAGTCATAGTGCAGAAAGCCATCCCACTGGACTTTCAGGGCGTGATCCAGCGCCAGTTCGAACTGCGGGTAGTGCCCCCATTTTGGTTCCAATTCCACTGCCATTTCGTAGGCCACCCTGTCGAAGACGTTGCGCAGCTACACGGCGATGTAATCATCCTTGACCTTGCCGCGCAGGTATTCCGGCACCCCCCAGTTTTCAGGGATCACCTCGAACCAGGCGTCATAGAGGTCTTTGGTGTAGTCCAGGAACATCGCAACCTCCCGTGGTGAGCTGACGTTGGAGTGTCCGGTGTTGGCAAAGGTCCACTGTTCACCAGCCACAGGGCGCAGGAACTCGATGTAGCCGGTCATGTTCTGCACACCGGAGTAATCGTGCAGCGGCATCCGGTTAGCATACACGAAATCGATAAAAGTGATCACGCCGTCGGGAAACAGCACATAGCTGTCGGCGGTACTGTGTGCCACATCCACCGGCGTCGCCAGTTTGAAGCGCTTGCCATCGAACTCGAAAAAACCAACGGGGGCGGGGACTACTTCCGTTGGCCGTGGCAGCTGTTGCTGGTAACGGTCCATGGCTGTCACCAGTTGATTGCTGCCAATAATACGCAATTCCCTGCCCTGCGCACGCACCGCCTCTACCAGGCGGGGTGAGCCCTTGATGTGATCCATATGCGGGTGGGTATAGACCAGGGTCGTCAGTGGATTGGGGGTAATGGCTGCGATGCGTTCCAGCAGGCGGTCGGTCAAGCTTGCGGCAAAGATCTCCCGGCTCCATATCGTCGTATTGGGTGAATACCTTGTTCATCGCTGCGCTCCGCTGTGTCTATTGAATAAGAGCGCTGAGGATAGGAGTTTTTTATTGGGTCGGAAACAGTGCCTAATAGATAATAGTGTCCTGAAAAACAGTACAATAAGGCTTGCTAAACCTCTTCTGGCAGGACTTCTCGCAGGAAATCCAGGAAAACCGCCAGTTTGCGTGGTTTCAGGCGCCGTGAGGAATAGATGGCAAACACCCCGTGAGATACCTGGTGTTGGCCGCTGAAAAGTCGCACCAATATCCCCTCTAGCACTGCAGCCTCGCACGAAAACACCGGCAACATCGCCGGCCTGATGGAGGTCATCGCTGATGACGTGGCCTGGATTTACCATGGACCCCGTGACCAGGTGCCAATTTCCGGCAACTGGGTCGGTAAAGCGGGCGCTGGTGAGCAACTGCAGAAATTTGTCGGAGATACCGAAACAGAAAAATTCGATATGCAGGGCATCTACGCTGGCGGTGACAAGGTGATCGCCCTCATCCAGGAAGCCTGCAAGGTCAAGTCTACCGGCAACAGCTACGAGACCCTGGTGGCCCATATCCGGACGGTGCGCGATGGCATGATCGTCCAGTTCGATGAGCTGTATGACAGCTGCGCTGTGGCAGCCGCCTATCGGGCCTGATGCCGACAGGGAAGTGGCGTCGCCTAGACCTGCGGTAGGCTATCCAGCGCCATATCGTCCACATTGAACTCGTGATCCGGCAAACCGCCCTCGTGGTAATCGATATAGGCCTGCATATCCAGGTGGCCGTGACCCGACAGGTTAAACAGTATGGTTTCACTCCTGCCTTCGGCCTTGCATCGCAGGGCCTCATCGATGGCGCTGCGCACCGCGTGATTGGACTCCGGCGCGGGTACAATGCCCTCCGCCTGTGCAAACTGCACGCCGGCGGCAAAACACGGGTTCTGGCCATAGGCTATGGCTTCAATCTGGCCCAGTTCGTACAGGTGGCTGACCAGCGGTGACATGCCGTGATAGCGCAAACCGCCCGCGTGAATGGCCGCGGGCATAAAATCGTGGCCCAGGGTGTGCATTTTCATCATCGGGGTCAGGCCGGCAACATCACCAAAATCATAGGCCATGACACCCTTAGTCAGTGACGGACAGGAGGCCGGCTCAACCGCCACTATGCGGGTTTTTTTACCCTGGGTCAGGTTGTGGCCAATAAACGAGAAGGCCAGGCCGGCAAAATTACTACCTCCACCGGAACAGCCTATGACTACATCCGGGTAGTCACCCGCCATTTCCATCTGCTTCAGCGACTCCTGGCCAATCACGGTCTGGTGCAGCATCACATGGTTCAGCACTGAACCCAGGGCGTAGTTGGTGTCGGTGCGAGAGCGGGCGATTTCCACCGCCTCGCTGATGGCGATCCCCAGGCTGCCGGTGCTGTCCGGGTTCGCCGCCAGTATCTGGCGCCCGGCCTCGGTGGTATCACTCGGGCTGGCCATCACATGCCCGCCATAGGTTTCAATCATGGCGCGCCGGTATGGCTTCTGGTTAAAGCTCACCTTCACCATGTAAACGTGCACGTCAATACCCATGGCCTGGCCTGCCAGCGATAAAGCCGTGCCCCACTGTCCGGCACCGGTCTCGGTGCTCAGGCGGGTGATGCCCGCCTCGCGGTTGTAGTAGGCCTGGGCAATGGCGGTATTCAGTTTATGGCTGCCCACCGGGCTGGTGCCCTCGTACTTGTAATAAATTTTGGCCGGGGTATCCAGCACCTTCTCCAGTTTGCGGGCCCGGTACAAAGGTGACGGGCGCCACTGGGCGTAGTACTGCCGAACTTCATCGGGGATCTCTATCCATTTTTCGGTAGTCATCTCCTGCTCGACCAGACTCATGGGGAAAATGGCCGTCATATCCTCTGCGATGGCGGGTTGTTTGGTACCCGGGTGCAGCGGTGGTGCCATGGGCTCAGGCAGGTCTGCCCGGATGTTGTACCAATGGGTGGGGATGTCTGACTCGGGGAGCATGTACTTGATGGGGTTCATTGTTGTCTTGTCCCTTGGGTTGGAAATACCTGAAAAACAATAATCGCGCAGCCCGCCATTGTAGGCGGTCTTGGTACTGTTGTTAACACGGATCTAGCAGATACAGGCCAGTACCTTATCCATCTGCTCCCGGTTATTGTAGATATGTGGTGACAGTCGTATACCGGTAGAGCGGGTATCAAACCTGACCTGCGCACGGCGAAGCTTTGCTTCGATTGCAGCCTGTGCATTGCCGAAATTCAGCACCAGGGTGCCGCCCCGGGCGGACGCTTCTCTGGGCGTGACAATGACGTCCGAGGGCAGGGCCTCGAGAACCCGGTTGGTCAATTCAAGATTGTGTCGTCGAATATGCTCAATTCCAATGCCGTAAAGTAATTCCAGGCTGCTCGCGGCCAGGGCATAGGGCAGTACCGATGGTGTGCCACCCCAGAAGCGCAGGGCGCCATCGGCGTAGCGAAAGTTGGTGATATCGAATTCGAAGGGGTCGGAATGGGAAAACCAGCCGACATCGATCGGTTCACATTCAGCCACAATGTCAGGGTTCACCCACAGGTAGCCGGCCCCGGGGCCACCACAAAGCCACTTGACGCATGAACCCAGGACAAAGTCCGCCTGCCAGTTTTGCAAATCAATGGGGACGACGCCCACCGCCTGGCAGATATCCACGATGCTGACGATCTCCCGCTCCCGGGTGATGGCCGTAATCTCGGCTATGGGCAGCTGCTGGCCGGTGTTGGAATAGACCTGGGTAATGAGGGCGAAGCCCACATCATCGCTCAGGTACTGTCTCCAGATTTCTGCATTACTGGTATCAAGGTTGCCGGGGATCATCCGAATGTTATAGCCGGCGCGAGACGCCTGCTGCAGCACAAAACCCATTGACGGGAAGTCCTGCTCGGACAACACGATGGTCGCTTTCCCGGCTCGCTGAGGCAGGCAGTAGATTATTTTTGTCAGGGCGCTGGAAAGATTGGTCTGTGGGCAAAAGCTCCCCGCATCGCTGTTGAGGAATTTGCCCAGCAGGAGACGGAATTGTTCGATTTGTTCAATCCAGGCGGGCCACACCTCCGCAGCACCCTGTTCCCAAGGCTCGAAGAAACGTTCCCGCACTTGCTCACGGGCGGAGACAGGTGGCCGTCCCACCGAGTGATTCAGCAGGTAAATCCCATCGTGGGGAACAAATTGTTGTTCGAGCATAATCTGATCCTATTCGCCGCACTACACCAGGGCGTTGCGCAAGCGCTGGATATCGGCATAACGAGAGGGTATATCATCGCGATCTGCAGCGCTGCGCAGATCGCAGAGTTTACGCAATGAGCGCAGCAAAATCGGTAGCGGCGGTCCGCTGGCAGTCAGGCCTGGCTTGTCGCCAAGACCCTTGTTAAATGCGGGATCCTCGATGAATTTTTTCACCAGTTTCTCGTGATGCTGTAGCGCGGTTTGGCCGTGGGCATCGCAAACTTCGAGAAACATCCCGGCGTTTTCCCGAAACCAGGGTTTTGCAGAATCAGTCTCAAGCTGTTCCATAAAACTGTCAAGCAGGCTCTTGCGGCGCATGGTGTCGCGCAGGATCAATTGCTCCTCCGGGCGCATAAACAGGAATTTGTCCACCAGCAGCTGGGAGTAATAAGCGTCCTTGGCCTGGCACAAGCCCAGCAACAGGTCGATGACGTTGATGCCGGCGAAATCCCCGGCATTGGCCCCCCGGTACTCATGTAAGCCGACCCGGTGAGGTTTGTAGTAGGGGCGAACGCAAAAGAAGAACCGTTCTATATCGAGGTCTTCAAAAAGTCCCTCATTGGAGCTGATCACATCCTGCAGGGCATTGCGGGCGGCCTTGAGCAGGTCAGGGGTGACCGGGTGTGAAATACCCAGGGGCAGGATATGACGCAACGCCTCTGAGGCCCGAATATAGGCAAAGGCAGCCCGGGTGTTATAAGTTACAAAGAGCTCTTCATCCTTTAACGAGGTAAAAGCCTTGGGTACCCCGTCGATGGCAAAGTTGTGGGTCTCCAGGTGTGCGGAGGAAAAACGCGGAACCATGCCGATGGAGGCGCCGATTTGCATGGCCAATGCCGAGGCCTCCTCCAACGGCGATTTGGTTTCCCGGGAAGGCTCGGTGATGCCATGGCGGCGACAGGCAGCCATATAGAATCCCACATTGCCAAGCAGGCTGAACCCGGCTTCGTAACCTTTGTCCGTATTTCCTTCCCTGAGCAGTCCAACGATGAATACTTTGCCTTCCTCTACCAGTTGGGTCTTGAGGTCTTCACCAATTCCTTCCGTCTCCTCGGGTGACTCACTGGCGAAGTAGAGTTCCTCCAATGCGGTGTTCAAGGCAACAAATTCACCGCGTGTCCACTGGTCAAATCGCTCTGTATTTGATGTCACTGACTTGTCCTTTCACGGCTTCGGGTGGACTAAGCGGTTAGTTTACGCAGGGCCTCTTCAGAATATTCATCTGTGGGATACGCCGTCTCGATAAACAGTTCCTGCAGGGTCAGGTTCAGGCTAGAGCCCAGGGTCGCCGAGGTGGTGGCCAGACTCACCCGCAGGCCGTCCCGCTCCATCACCAGTGGCATTACCAGCTGCGCCACCGGGATTTCCTCGGGCGCCTTGTCTTCAGGGGCGTATTGGATCAACTCACGCAGGATCTCACGTAGGCGCTGGTCGGGTGCCCGGGTCAACAGGGAGCGGCGCGCCCGCTCCATCATTACCTGATAAATCCGCTGGTAGCCGATAATATAGGGCGCGAGGCCATTGGGATGTAGTACCAGGCGGTTCAGGTTGGGTTTTTCCTCCTGCAGCAGCATATTCGGATCGACCAGGAAAAATGTAAAAAGTTTTTCCAGGCCGTCGTTGTACATCACAATATCCATGTTGTTATCCAATAACATGGTGGGATTGGGATCGCTGATACGCAGAATGTTCACCAGCATCTGGCGGGCCTCTGCCATCTCCGGATCGCTTAGTCCAGTTTTTTCATACAGGGGAGCGTAACCGGCGGAGATGAGAATACTGTTGCGGGCTCTCAGTGGAATATCCAGCGTTGTGCACAGCCGCAACAGAAGATGACGGGAAGGGTGGGCACGTTCGGTTTCCACGCAGCTCAGGTGGCGCGACGAAGTATCGCACTCCAGGGCCAGGTCGATCTGGCTTATCCCGGCCAGTTTGCGCCAGTACTTCAACAGATCCCCGTAGGAATCTACATAGGTAGGGTCGGTCATGCTCGAACGAAGCTCTTGATTCGATTAGTCCTGTGCATTGTAGTAAACCTGACCACCTGGCCATAGCCACCGATGATGAACTATCAATACTTTACTCGATCTGGCAACGAATGCCAGTTAGCTCTGGGTCTGCCGCCTCAGGCAAGGTTTAGTACAGCATGAGGCAATAGCGATTTTCCTTGTCGCACTTACACTAGCCGCCTGGTTCAGGGCATAACCGACGCCGCTGAACACCGATAAGGGCCGTCAACTCCTACCGCAATACGCTGGTTAGAGGGCCATCTCTATAGCTGAAACATAACCTTACTACTGGAGGAATAAACAATGCCGGATCTGGAAATTCTGGATCGAGCCAGTGCCGATCATATCGACCAGGCGTTTCGCGCTGCCCTGGCTCGTGCCAGTAAGGGGATGTCGCCGATCGACCTGGGCCTGGCTTATCTTGACTGGATATCTCATCTGGCCATATCGCCGGGCAAGCGCATGTTGCTGGTCCAGTCTTTTGTCAACAAGCTCTCCCGGCTTGGCCTGTACAGTATCAGCTCGCTGTTTGATAGCAATGCCAAGGCGCCCGCAGGGAAGCTGGAGCGGCGTGTTAGCGGCGAGGCCTGGAAGAAATGGCCGTTCAAGGTATTTGCCCAGGCGCACCAGGTCAGCAAAGACTGGTGGCATGAAGCCTGCGCCGATGTGGATGGTGTCAGGGATCACCATGAAGTCCAGGTGCAGGCTGTGGCCGGGGCAATCCTGGATATGATGTCACCTGCCAATTATCTTTTCACCAATCCCGACGTGTTGCAGCTAACTCGCAAAGAAAAGGGCGGCAACCTGGTACGGGGCGTGCGCAACATGGTGAAAGACCAGCTGCGCGATGCACTTAACACCGGCGTGGAAGAAAACGATACCTTCACCGTTGGCGAAAACGTGGGGGCCACGCCGGGTAAGGTGATCTTCCGGAATGAACTGCTGGAATTGATTCAGTACGAACCGGTTACCAAAACAGTTGCCGCAGAGCCGGTACTGATCTGTACACCCTGGATCGGCAAGTACTATATTCTCGACCTGTCCCCCCATAACTCCATGGTCAAATGGCTTACCGGGCGGGGCAAAACGGTATTCGTGACTTCCTGGAAAAACGCGGGTGCAGAAGACCGCGACATTGGCCTGAATGACTATCTCGATCAGGGGTTGATGCAGGCGTTTGACGCAGTTGGTGCAGTTTGTCCGCAACGCAAGATCAACGCCGTGGGCTATTGCCTTGGTGGCTCCCTGCTGTGTATCGCCGCCGCCGCGATGGCGCGTGATGGCGAAGATCGGCTGCAGAGTATTTCCTTGTTTGCGGCCCAGGCGGATTTTTCCGAGGCCGGAGAAATCACCCGTTTTATCAGCCCAAGTCAGTTGTCTTTCCTGGAGAAGCTGATGTGGAAACAGGGATTTCTGGGTTCGGAGAACATGGGCGGCGCATTCAGTTCCCTGCGGGCCAGTGACCTGGTTTACGCCGCCACGGTGGACCGCTACCTGATGGGAAACGACGCCAGACCTAACGACCTGATGGCCTGGAACGCCGATGGCACCCGCTTGCCTTACCGCATGCATCATGAATACCTGAGCCGGCTCTATATGGAAAACCAACTGGCGTGCAATAAGTACCTGGTGGACGGCAGGCCGGTGAGTATGGCCGACTTAAAGGCACCGGTTTTTGTGCTCGGCACTGAGACCGACCATGTGGCGCCCTGGCGCTCAGTCTACAAAATACACGACCTGACCCGCACCGAGGTGACGTTTGTACTTACTTCCGGGGGGCATAATGCAGGGGTAGTAAGCGGACCCGAGCATCCGCGGCGGCACTATCGCAGCCATACTCACAGAGCAGGTGATAACTATCTGGATCCCGGCAGCTGGTTTGACGGCAACGATCCGGTACAGGGATCCTGGTGGCCCCAGTGGGATCGCTGGCTGGATACCCAAAGCAGCGAGCAGGTGAAACCACCGGCAATGGGGGCGCCGAACGAAGCTTATAAAGTGGTAGGGGATGCGCCTGGAAACTACGTATTCGGCTAGATTTGACCAGTCGGTCATAGTCACCCCTGGCACCGCCACCTATACTCCACTCCAACAAACCGATAAAAACCAAGTGGAGTTCTATGATGAGAAAGATAACGATAGTAGGTGCCGGACAGGCTGGATTAATGGTTGGCGTTGGCCTGGTGCGCAAGGGCTACGATGTCACCATCGTTTCCGATCGTACGCCGGAAGAAATCCGTAACGGCCGGGTAACATCCAGCCAGGGTATGCAGGCCACACCCATCGCCTATGAGCGCGAGATGGGCCTGCGCCTGTGGGATGACATCTACCACCCCTGGGACGGTATCGAGTTTAATGTGCTCAACCCGGTCGACGGCAGCAAGCTCAGTAGTTTTGCCCAACGTCTGGGCCCGCAGAATGGTCGTGCCGACTGGTTGGTCGATTCCATAGACCAGCGGGTGAAAATGCCGGCGTGGATTTACCGCTTCGAGGAGTTGGGCGGGAAAATGCTGTACGAATCGGCCGACCTGGCTGCGCTGGATCGTTACGAGGCGGAGTCCGACCTGGTGCTGGTAGCATCCGGCAAGGGTGAGATTGGCAAACTGCTGGAGCGCGACGCCGACAAGAGCGTATACGACAAACCCCAGCGCGCCCTGGGCCTGGCTTACGTGAAAGGCATGACGGCGATCAAAACCCGCGATCACGGTGAAATAAAGCGCGGCCTGACCTGGAATGCACGCCCCGGCGTAGGCGAATACTTCGTTTGCAATGCACTCACCACCAGCGGCGAGTGCGACATCATGATCTTTGAAGCGGTTCCCGGTGGCCCGGCCGATACCCTGGATATGCGGGTGGGACCCGAGCAGTATCTCAAGGACTGCCTTGATGTACTGGACAAGTTCTACCCCGACGAGGCCGAGCGCTGCAGGAACGTGGAACTCACAGATGACCTGGGCATTCTGACCGGCCGTTTTCCTCCCACTATTCGCAAACCGGTGATGCAACTGCCCGGTGGCGGTCTCGCTATGGGAATTGCCGATGCGGTATGCCTCAATGATCCGATTACCGGGCAGGGCTCCTGCAACGCGGCCAAGTTTGCCAAGGTGGTTTACGACGCCGTGTTGAACCAGGGGCACGAAGCCTTCGATCAGGACTGGATGCAGGGCGTATTCGATGGCTACTGGCACCAGGCCAAAGCTGTGGTCGACTGGACCAACCACCTGCTGGACGGTCCCGGGCCGGCGGCAAGCAAACTGCTGATGGCGGCCAATAGCAATCAGGCTATCGCCGACTTCCTGCTGCGCGGTATGGACGATGCCAATCGCCTCATGCCCTATTTTCTTGACGAGGTGGCTGCCGACGAGTTGATTACTCGGCTGACGCCAAAGGCGGCATGAGCATGGACGCCGCAGTCGCAGAGACGGAGTTCGACCCCCGTGAATTTCGCACAGCCCTGGGCCAGTTTGCCACCGGTGTGACCGTAGTGACGGCACCCGATGGAGAGGGGGGCTATGTAGGTACCACCGCCAGCAGCTTCAACTCCGTGTCGGTGGATCCGCCACTGATCCTGTGGAGCATCGACAACGGTGCACGCAGTCTTCCCGCCTATGAAAACGCAGAGCACTTTGTGGTCAATATCCTGGCGGCAGACCAGGTCACCGTGTCCAATCATTTTGCCCGTCAGCAAGAGGATAAATTTGCTGAAGTCGATTTTGATCTTAACCAGCAGGGTGTACCTGCGCTGCGCGATTGCTCAGCCTGGTTTCACTGCAAGACCCGCTACATGTACGAGGGAGGGGATCACACCATTATCGTGGGAGAGGTGATTCAGTACGACAATAATCATCGCGACGGGCTGCTGTTTCACCAGGGACGCTACTCGATTTCAGATGCCCACCCGGCAGCGGCTAAACCCACCCAGGAAGAGGCTGCCACCGGGGAGAGAAGTTTTGCGGAAAATTATCTGCACTATCTGGTGGGGCGTTGTTTTCACCAACTGATTGGCAAGCTGGACCGCATGCTGGAAAAACGGGATATCACCCAGGCCGAGTACCGGGTGTTAGCTTCTTTTTCTGGTCTGCCTGGCGCAGACATGGAGACACTGGCGTATTACACGATACTTTCGCTAGAGGAGCTGCAGCCGGTGTTGAGAAGTCTGGCGCATCGAGGGTTGATCACCGGAGGCCCGCAGGAGTATACGCTCACCCAGGCCGGGCAGGAGATGTTAATGCCGTTAATGGCAGTAGCCAAGTCTAACGAGGCCGATCTGCTGGGCGCTTTTAGCGCACAAGAAGCGCAACGTTTCAAGCAGATGTTGAAGCGGGCGATTTCCTGGACCGAGTCCTGATTACCTGCGCCCACCACTCGGGGGGCGCAATCTTTTCCCTTCTTCCGCATTGATCAACGATTCATGCTCTGTGAATCAAGATCGCCATCCCATTGCAGTTTAAGGTTACGCCCCTCGATTAAACCGATCGAACAAGGTGAATGAACGCAAGATGGTGACTTACAAATGCGAATAGTAATACCCAAGGAAACCCACCCGGGAGAAAACCGGGTGCCGATTACGCCTGATCACGCCAATAAGTTGTGCAAACTGGGGGCGCATCTGGTTATCGAAGCGGGTATGGGCGCCGGCTCCGGATTCACCGACAGTGAATACGAAGACGCGGGAGCTACCATTTCCCAGGACCGCAATGAGCTGTTCAGTACCGCCGATGTGCTGCTGCGACTGCGCAAACCGGAGCTGGACGAGGTCAAACTGATGCAACACGGCTGTATCCACATCAGCTACCTGGACCCCTTCAATGAGCGCGAGCTGGTGTTGGCGCTGAAGGAAAAAGGCGTCACCGCCATCAGCATGGAGATGATCCCGCGTACTACGCGCAGCCAGAAGATGGATGCCCTCAGCTCCCAGGCCAACCTGGCCGGTTATGTGATGGTTATCCAGGCGGCGACTCACCTGCCGCGCATTTTCCCCATGATGATGACCCCGGCCGGCACCCTTAAGCCCGCCAATGTGTTTGTTATCGGCGCCGGCGTGGCGGGCCTGCAGGCCATTGCCACCGCCAAGCGCCTGGGTGCCAGGGTTACCGCCTTTGATACCCGCCCGGTAGTGGCGGAGCAGGTACAGTCACTGGGGGCCAAATTCCTCGAGATCGACCTGGGCGAAACCGGCGAGACTGCCGGGGGCTATGCCAAAGAGCTGACGCCGGAACAGGTAGAGATACAGCGCCAGGCCCAGAAGGAGCATATCGCCAAGTCCGACGTGGTGATAACCACCGCCCAGGTGTTCGGGCGCAAACCACCGGTGCTGGTAACAAAAGATATGATCGAGGGCATGGCGCCGGGGTCAGTTATCGTCGATATGGCGGCTGAAACCGGGGGCAACGTGGAAGGCTCGGTGCCCAACGAGATCGTGGAGTGGTCCGGTGTGACCATTATCGGCAAGGGCAACCTGGCCGGCGAGGTCGCGCGGGACGCCAGCCAGATGTATTCCTCCAACCTGTTCAACCTGGTGGAGGACAACTGGCATACGGAGCAAAACATTTTCGCCGTGGATTTCGATGACGATATCCTGCCCGGCTGCATTATTACGCACGCGGGTGAAGTGGTGAACGAAACCATCAAGAACATTCTGGAAGGGGGTGCCTGATATGATACCTGCAGAAGTTTTCCTGACATTTATTCTGATGCTCTCCATTTTTCTGGGCTTCGAGCTGATCAACAAGGTACCTGCGACCCTGCACACGCCGCTGATGTCCGGCGCGAACGCGATCTCCGGTATCACCGTGGTCGGAGCGATCAGCCTGGCTGGTACCGGACAGCAGGACCTGGCCAATTGGCTGGGTGCCGGCGCTGTGGCCCTGGCCTCCATAAACGTGGTGGGCGGGTACCTGGTAACAGACCGCATGCTTGCCATGTTCAAGAAGAAGGAGGGCTGATCGCCATGGATATGCTGATTCAATATGCCTACGTGGTGTCCGCGGCCCTGTTCATCTATGGCCTGAAACAACTCGGTTCCCCCGCGACCGCCCGTCGCGGCAATACAATTTCGTCCCTGGGTATGCTGCTGGCCGTGGTGGCGGCCCTTCTCGACCAGGGCATAGTCGATTTCCAGTGGATCGTACTGGGCTTTGTGGTCGGTGGCGCTGTTGGCGGCGCGGCCGCACGTATGGTGCAGATGACCTCCATGCCCGAAATGGTTGCCCTGTTCAACGGTTTTGGCGGCATGGCCAGCCTGCTGGTGGGCTGGGCGGCGTTGAGCCCGGGGTCAGAGACCTTCACCCTGGTGACCATCATCCTGTCTATCCTGATAGGCGGCGTGACCTTTACCGGCAGCATGGTCGCCTACGGCAAACTCAGCGAGAAAATCGGCAGTGGCGCGGTGCTGTTCAGCGGCCAGCAGGTGGTAAACAGCCTGATCGTGCTGGGCATACTGGCCAGCTCGGTAATGTTCTGCCTCGAGCCCGCCAACAGCCAGTGGCTATTCCTGGTGATTGGTCTGTCCCTGGTCTTTGGTGTCATGGTGGTAATTCCCATCGGCGGCGCGGATATGCCGGTGGTGATCTCCCTGTTGAACTCCTACTCGGGTCTGGCGGCCTGTGCGGCGGGCTTCGCGGTGGACAACAACATCCTGATCGTGGCCGGTTCCCTGGTGGGCGCCTCCGGGATCATTCTGACCCAGATCATGTGTAAGGCGATGAATCGCTCCCTGGGCAATGTACTGTTCAGTGGTTTCGGCAGCGGCAAGGTGGAAGAAACTGCAGTGGAAGGCGAAATCAAGTCGATTTCCGTGGAAGACGCTTACTATATTCTGGAAGCGGCCTCCAATGTGGCCATCGTACCCGGCTACGGTATGGCTGTAGCCCAGGCGCAGCACGTGGTGAAGGAGCTGTGTGAGCTGCTGGAGCAGAACGGGGCGGAGGTGAACTTCGGTATTCACCCGGTGGCGGGGCGTATGCCCGGCCACATGAACGTGCTGCTGGCGGAAGCTGATGTGCCCTATGACCAGCTGCTTGAAATGGACGATATCAATCCGCGCATGGAAAATGTCGACGTGGCCATTGTGATTGGTGCTAACGACGTGGTGAACCCGGCGGCGCGAGAGTCCGAGTCTTCCCCGATCTACGGCATGCCGGTGATTAATGTGGACAATGCGCGCACGGTATTTGTACTCAAGCGCTCCATGGCCTCGGGCTTTGCCGGTATCGAGAACCCGTTGTTTTACAAGGACAATACGCGGATGCTGTTTGGCGACGCCAAGGAGTCCATCGGTGGTCTGATTCGCGAGTTCAGCTGAACCCCGACTGCACCGCTGCAACGCCGACCTTTGAGTCGGCGTTTTTGTTTCTGCTCCGAATTATCCTGCTCAGATTATGTATTCTTTTGTTCGTGCTGTGAAGACGGCCCGACAGGTGCCTGGGTGCCGGCTGTGCCCAGACGGTACTTAACCACCTGGCAGGCCGGCTTGGATAGCACCAACACCCTTCCAACCTGACAGATTATAGAGGGGGACCGGAAACTCAGGCGTAGCTGCGAATCGAGCTGCCCGCGTCAGGGGGGGGAAGTGAGCGGCGGGAGGCTGGCCAGAGCGGCCTTTACTCGCCTGCCTGGTCCGCGGCGTAAGAATGTTGCGGTTTCGGATATTGTGTTGAGGGGAATGTTGTTGATCAGGTGTTGAATGTCCTGGGGGGAATCCACGTCCAGGGCGATGCCTGGTCTGTGCAGTCGCTGAACTGGTATTTCATTGTCTGTGGACCAGGCGTGGTGCCTGGCGCAACTGTCCTCACCGAAGCAGAAATCCGGCCGGCTTGAAAGGTCGAAGGCAAGCAAATTGGTACCGAGACCCGCGTCATCGCAGCCAATTACAAGGCAGGATTTTTCCTGTTGGCAGTGAAGGGTAGCGGAAATGTCTTGTGTGCTCAGCAAGGGTAGATCAGCGTGCAGTACCACTACGGTCTGTCCTTCCTCCAGTAACAAGCGGTCACTGGCCGCTGCGATGAGGGCGTTCAGCCCGGTGCAGCCCAGCTCGCGTTCCAGCCAGCAGCGCGCGCCGTGGCGATTGGCCAGCAGTAGTGCGTCCGGATCATCTGAAACAATCGTAATTCCGTTGATGTCGCAGTGTGCTGACAAAACAGCCAGCACATCTTCGACCATCGCCCGGGCCAGGGCCTGGCGATCTGAAGGTCGCAGCAGGGAGGCCAATCGGGTCTTCGCCTTGGCCAGGCGTTTGAGTGGGATCAGGGCATGAGTCATAGTAGTTCTGCCAAAAAATATCATCTGCGTTTTCGTTTACAAGCCAGTGTCCATGTGAAAAAAATTCTATCCGGCTTGTTTTTGCTGCAGATAATGTATCAATTGACGCTGACCACTGACATGCACTGCAGCGCACATAAACAGCCAATTGTTGACTGTCCCTGCAATCGTCAGTCTGTGGTTCTACCGGTGATTTTTCCCGCCGGGTTCACCAGGCCAAAATTGGGAACAAAACTGTGCAGTTGCGGGCCGTGATAGGTGTCGCGGTTATTTTCTACAAACAGCTTACAGTGGCAATCTGCTGCCTGGCGCTGGTAACCCACGACCCGCAAGGGCTTAGGAATAGAAGTCGTGCTCTGATTTGCCGCTGCGATCATCGCTCACGTAACGCAGCTCGTTGGTGACCTTCAGGCGCGGGCTCAGCATGAAGGCATTTTCGGTTTCGAAGCTGTGGCGTTCGCTGCCCTGACTCTGGTCAAAGTAGCGGTAACGAAAGTCCTGATACCTAACCGACGCGGTCGGGTCGGACGCCGCAGCGCCGCCATCTTCCTGAGTATGAGCTACAGCAGTACAGGCGCCCGCCAGTCCGACAATGAGGAGTGAGCGAGCCAGGTGCACTGCACGGCCTCTTTTACCGCTCATTTACCCGGC
>Ga0316192_10001290_pt1 | contig 18345 bp, 14 predicted proteins | sample MerIslwburrow_MG_FD_204931 | JGI IMG/M metagenome (GOLD analysis project Ga0316192, IMG submission 204931) | Coastal sediment microbial communities from Maine, United States - Merrow Island worm burrow | ecosystem: Environmental > Aquatic > Marine > Coastal > Sediment | place: USA: Maine...
AATTGCTGCTGAAATACTGCATATTCTGTCAGATAACAACTATAACGACACTATGCGACAGGAACTGTCACTGATACGTGACAAACTGGGCGACAACAGTGGCACAACCCACGTTGCCCAGCTTGCATATGACATGCTTGATAATAAGAAACGTAGCCTGGAAGAAGCGTAGCGAAATCCGGGGCAGAGTGATATTAAGCCGCAAAAAACGCAAATGAACGCGAATGTTCTATTGTTATAGTATTGGAAAATATATTAATAACCAGCAAATAACTTAATCAGACTAAAAACAATAATAAATCATGTTTGATTTGCGTCCATTTGCGTTCGTTTGCGGCAAAAGATTTTTAAATAATATCTCGATCCTGTTCTTTACCTTCAGCCTTGCAATGACTACGGGCTGTGCCACGCTCGATGGTCCGCCCAACCCTGATGATCCGCTCGAAAGCTATAACCGCGCCATGTTTTCGTTCAATGAAACCATGGACAAGGCGATTGTGAAGCCGGTTGCCAAGGGCTATAACTGGATCATGCCGGATGCGCTCAACACCGCTGTAACAAACTTCTTCAGCAACATTGATGACGTTGTCGTATTTTTCAACTCGCTGCTTCAGCTCAAATTTCAAGAGGCCGTTTCCACATCTGCGCGCATCGTCTGGAATACGACCATCGGCTTACTCGGCTTTATCGATGTCGCGACTCACATGGACCTGCCCAAGTACAACGAAGACTTTGGTCAGACGCTGGCGTTCTGGGGTGTCGATAGCGGGCCTTACTTTGTGCTGCCGTTCCTCGGTCCGAGCACGGTACGTGATGGACTCAGCGTACCCGTCGACTGGGTGCTGTTTGACCCGGTATTCCAGGACAAGGAGCTGAAAGTCACGCTTAGCCTGCTGGTCGTACGCTATACCGACAAGCGTGCCGACCTGATATCAGCAACGGATATCATCGATGAAACCGCACCTGATAAATACGCCTATATCCGCGACGCTTTCCTGCAAAGACGGCTGTACCTTATTCATGATGGCAACCCGCCGGATACCGGCATGAGCGAGGATGAACTGTTTAAAGATGAAGATTTATTCAATGACGACCTGGACCTTGAAAAGGATTTGAAATAATAGAAGCTAAAAGCTTTTCACCGCAAAGGCGCAAAGTGCGCAAAGTTTTTGTGGTAATTCGTGGTGCACTCCGGGAGCTGCTGAACATAGTCATCCCGGATTCCGTTTCACTTCATCCGGGCTACGATGCTGAAATAACGCTTTACCGCAAAGGCGCAAAGGCAACAGATGATTTAGCCGCAAAAAGCGCAAATAACACGAAGGTAAAAACTTATTAGAAATGTAGCCCGGATGAAGTGAAACGTAATCCGGGATGGTTAATATCTTGTCTCTCGCAAAGGCGCAAAGAACGCAAAGAACGCAAAGGAAGATTAATTAAACTTTAATAATTCATAAATATAAAATAATGGTGCCTTTGCGTTCTTTGCGCCTTTGCGAGAAAACAGAGTTATATAGAAGTTCGGTCATATAATTCCCCGGATTTCGTTTCACTTCATCCAGGCTACGATGCTGATGATTTAGCCGCAAAAATGCGCAAATAACACGAAGGTAAAAACTTTTTTTAGGTTGTAGAGAAATATATTATGGATTCTTTATAGCCAGAATTTTGCGCCTTTTGCGTTATTCGCGGCTAAAGCCTGTGCTGAGCAAAGCCGAAGGGCCGCTCCTACGTTTTTCCTCGTTACTCGTTACTCTTTACTCGTCCCTGGCGCCTGCGGCGCCAGGCGTTAGGCGTTATACGCTCCACGCACGACATCGGTCACATTATGCAACTGGCTGATCTTGTCCATCACACGGTGAAGCTGATGCAGGTCGCGTGTCTCGATGGTAACAGCCATGCGCGCCAGCTGATTATTTTTATCGGACAGCGTGTTCACTGCAATGACGTTTACTTTTTCGTCGGCGAGTGTGCGCGTGATATCACTGAGCAAGCCCTGGCGATCCAGGGCTTCTATCAAAAGCGTAACGGGATAGGTTTGCACTTCGGCTTCGCCCCACTCGACTTCAACCAGTCGCAACCTGTTTTCTTCTGTAAGGTTGAGGATGTTGCTGCAGTCCTTGCGGTGAATGGTCACACCCTTGCCCAGCGTAATGAAGCCGACGATTTCGTCACCCGGTACCGGCTTGCAGCAGTTCGCCATGGTCGTCAGCAAATTGCCTACACCAAGCACATTAATGTCGCCTGTCGGTTTATGCTTGCGCAGCGCTCTTGGCACTGACTCGATCGGTAATTTGTCACCGGTTTCAGGTGCGGATATCTCGTGCAGGGCCGATAACAGCTGGGCGTTCGCAATATCGCCGCGCGCCAGTGCGATGTAGAGGTCATCCGCTGACTTTTGCTTGAAGCGCTTGAGCAGTGTCGTAATATCAGGACGTATGTTGAGACGTTTTATCTCACGTTCGTATATCGCCTTGCCATCACGCAGGTTTCCAGCCTCATCCTGTTTTCTGAACCAGCTTCTGATGCGATTGCGTGCTCGTGATGTTTTGATAAAACCGAGATGCGGGATCATCCAGTCACGCCTTGGCGCAGATTCCTTTGAAGTCAGGATCTCGACCTGCTGCCCGTTCTTCAGTTCGTATGTCAGCTGTACGATATGACCATTTACCTTTGCGCCGCGACAGCGATGGCCCACTTCCGAATGCACGGCATAGGCAAAATCAAGCGGTGTGGCACCCGTTGGCAAGTCGATAACGCGTCCTTCCGGCGTAAGCACGAACACACGATCGTTGAACATATCGGTATGAAAGCTGTCCAGCAGCTCTTCATCTTCTGTCTGTTTAGGATCGAGTAACTTACGCAGGGACGCAATACCGTGTTCGAGCTGGGCATTGGCACCCGTGCCTTCCTTATAACGCCAATGCGCCGCGACACCATGTTCGGCAAACTCATGCATCTTGTGCGTACGAATCTGTACTTCAATGGGCTTGCCGGCCGGACCATGCACAGCGGTATGCAATGACTGGTATCCGTTTTCCTTGGGGTTGGCGATGTAATCATCAAATTCCTTTTCGATGTGGCGCCATTTGCCATGCACCAGGCCAAGCACGGAATAACAGTCCGCAATGCTGTCAACCATGATACGAATAGCGCGTACATCAAACAGTTCGTGAAAATCCCGCTGCTTCGATGTCATCTTTTTCCAGATGCTATAGATATGCTTGGGGCGACCGTATACTTCTGCTTTTATGCCCGCCTCTTCAAGCGCCTGCTTGAGCACATCGACCACGTCATGAATGAATTGCTCCCTGCTGTCACGCGTTTCTTCAAGATATTTGGCGATACGTTTGTAAGTCGAAGGCTCCAGGTACCTGAATGACAGGTCCTCGAGTTCCCATTTGAGCTGACCGATACCGAGCCTGTTGGCAATCGGTGCATAAATATCCAGGCTCTCCTGCGCGACTTTAAAACGGGTTTCAAGATCGACTTCACTGAGCTGGCGCAGGCGTTGCACTCGAAAGGCCAGCTTGATCAGCACGACGCGGACATCCTCGACCATGGACAGCAGCATGCGTCGAAGCCGCTCTGCCTGCTCGGGCGTTTCCTTGTTCTGCTGGTGTGAATGGATACTGTGCAGCTGGACTACATTGTGCACCAGGCGCATGATTTTTTCGCCGAACATGGCTTCCAGCGCATCCGCATCCTGAGATTCAATCAGTCGGGTCGTGCTCAACAGGCTTACGACAAGGGTGGTTTCATCAGACCCCAGTTCACTCAAGAGCAGGGCGACATCGAGGCTGTTGGGTAGCCCGTGGTCCGGCTCCAGTTCCCATACCAGCTGGCAGGCCTTGTACAGCAGGCTGTCTTCGGCAACAGAAGAGCCCGAGATCTTGCTCAGGTATTCATCGATCGAATAGGTCTGCTGGACGAGGTTGTATAGTCGTGTCGCGCGCATGATTACGGCATATTTTACGCTTGCACGTGCTGTGTGGAAATCGCTGCTTACAGCAACCGGCGCTGCTGACTTGAATATCTATATTAGCTGGAAGCTTTCTGGCACTCGGGGCATTTACCGTAAAGAATCAGGCTATGATCGGTAATCTCGTAACCCTTGCTATCGGCGATCTTGGCCTGCTGGGCTTCGATGATTTCATCGACAAACTCTTCGACCTTGCCGCAGCCAATACAAACGATATGGTCATGATGACCTTCCCGGTTGAGCTCGAATACGGCCTGACCACCCTCGAAATGATGACGTGTTACCAGGCCGGCGGCCTCGAACTGGGTCAAAACACGGTATACCGTGGCAAGACCGACTTCCTCACCCTCGTCACGCAGTGCCTGGTATATATCCTCTGCACTCTGGTGCCTGACCATGGCTGATTCCATCAAATCGAGAATTTTCATCCGCGGTAATGTAACCTTGAGGCCGGCTTTTTTCAGATCGTTGGTTTCCATATTTCACTGCTGGGCAAAAGTAAGTTAGTATCGCGTGTCATTCTAACACTGATGATAATCATTTCCTTGATGTACGTTAATAATATTCTCATTCTCTTTACCAGGGCTTCGGTCCTCACCGCCACAATGTTGCTGCTTAGCGCCTGTGAATACGGGCTCATCGAGCCGTACAAACTGACTATTGAGCAGGGAAATGCAATAACGCAGGAAGAATTTGAATCACTCTACACCGGCATGACCCAGGCCGAAGTGCTGGAAACCATCGGCGCCCCCGTGCTGAATGACCCGTTTCATGCTGACCGCTGGGACTATATCTATCGCCAGAAACCCGGCAAGGGCCGCGAAAGAAATTCACATTTTACGCTTTATTTCAGGGGTGAGATCCTGGTGAAGATTGATGGTGAGAATTACAAGGAATATTGATTCACCGCAGGAAAATAGGGCTGTATTCACCGCAGAGGCGCAGAGGTTCTAAATTGCGGTGGTACGTAGGCCGGGATAAGGCTTCGCCGTTCCCGGCATTCAAGCCAGCAACGCTTCGCTTATGCTGGCCTACGAGTCTATAGCTGCTCCTACGGATGTAGCCCGGATGAAACGAAGTGCAATCCGGGGAGCAAGCATGATTGCAAGGAACAAACACCCGGATTACGCTGCGCTTCATCCAGGCTACCGCAATTAAAAACCTCCGCGCCTCCGCGCCTCTGCGGTGAATATAGCTTTAGCCTTTATCTGTACTCCCGCCCTTCTTCGTGGCCTTGCCCTCGGCTGCGCGTTTGCGCCTGACTTCCTTGGGATCGGCAATCAGCGGCCGGTAAATTTCTACCCGGTCGCCGTCAGATAGCACTGTTGTCATCGTTGCAGCCTTGCCAAAGATACCGACATCGCTGTGTTCAATATCGAGTTCCGGGAATTCGATCATGATCCCTGACTGCACGATAGCGCCACCGATCGTGGTGCCGAGTTCGACGTTTACAGCAAGAATGACCTGTTTTTCAGGCAATGCATAAGCCACTTCAACATTTATTGTATCAACCGCGCTCACCGTATACCTTTACCGCTCTTTTACTGAAAGACTCGACCAGTGAATTGGCTATCTGGGTAAATACCGGCCGGGCCGCAACCGATACCAGGCCACTGTCAAACTGAAATACCAGGTCGAGTTCTATTTTACATGCGTCATCGCGTTTCAGAGGTTTAAATGACCATGCGCCATGCAGCGTTTTGAAGGGGCCATCCACCAGGCTGATCTCGATTTTCTTGTTATTGTGCAGGGTGTTTTTCGTGGTGAAGTTTTTTTTTAATGCACCACGGGAGATTTCCACGCTGGCAATCATTTCAGTGTCAGACTCACTGATCACCTTCGATGACTTGCACCACGGTAAAAATTTCGGGTAAGCGGCAACATCATTAACCAGCGAATACATTTCTGCTGGCGAATAATGCACCAGTGCACTGCGTTTTATATGTGACACAAATTATTATCCTGCTTACAGGCTTATAACGCCGATTACATTGAGGAATACAATGATAACCGCAATCGGCGTAATATACTTGACCAGGAAGTGCCAAATTCGATAGATAATATTATAGGTATCCAGTTCATCTCGCGTTGAGTTTTCATGCATGACCCATGCAGCAAAGATGGCGATGAACAAACCACCCAGCGGTAGCATCAGGTTAGCCGTGACAAAATCCAGTGTATCGAAAAAGTTTTTGTTCTCGAACAGGAACGGCACGCTCCAGGTGTATTCGGACCAGATATTGAATGAAAGCACCGAGCCGATACCCAGAAACCAGGTGAAGATACCTATCCAGACTGCAGCGTATATGCGGTTCATACCCTGATTTTCCACCAGCCAGGCAACGGCCGGTTCAATCAGCGAGATCGCCGAAGTCCAGGCAGCGAATACCAGTAATATGAAGAAAGCGGTGCCTATCATGGTGCCGGCTTCCATGTGGCCAAAGGCGATGGGCAGCGTTTTGAAGATCAGCCCCGGCCCTGCGCCCGGCTCGAGACCGTTGGCAAATACGATCGGAAAAATCGCCAGCCCGGCCAGCAAGGCCACCCCGGTATCAGCGATGGCAATAATGACCGATGCCTGGGTAATCGAGGTGTGCCTGGGCAGGTAAGATCCATAGACCATGATGGCGCCCATGCCCAGACTCAGCGTAAAAAAGGCATGCCCCATCGCAATCAGCACGCCCTGCCCGCTGATTTTTCCGGGTGTGAACAGGAATCGAACGCCCTCCATGAAATGCCCGGTTGTCATCGAGTAGGCCACGGTCATCAGCAGCAGGGCGAGCAAAGTCGGCATCAGAAATCGCACCGCCTTTTCCAGCCCGTGCTTTACACCGCGGGCGACAACAATCATGGTCATCACCATGAATATGGTATGCCATGCCAGTAGTCGTTCAGGGTCGGTCACGAGTTCGCTGAATATGTGGTTGACGCCGTCCGTGGTCACGCCAATGAAGGCACCGCTGGCTGTTCTGAATATGTAGGACAATGCCCAGCCTGCGATGACACTGTAGTAGGAAAGAATCAGAAAACCTGCAACGACACCCATCCAGCCAAGCATGACCCAACCGTGACTGCGTCCTTCTTCTTTGGATAGCGCGTCCATGGTATTGATCGGGCTTTGACGACCGCGACGGCCGATCATGGTTTCAGCCATCATGATGGGGATGCCAATCAAGGCAATGCATAACAGGTAAACAAGTACAAACGTACCGCCGCCATTTTCACCGGCGATGTAAGGGAATTTCCAGATATTGCCCAGGCCAACGGCTGAACCGGTTGCCGCGAGAATAAAGACCAGCCTGCTTGACCACTGGCCGTGAATCGACTTACGTGTGCTTGTCATTTTTATTATCCACTTTTTGAGGCCATTTTCTGTAAAAAAACTGTTTTTCTCAACTTTATATAGTGTGTTCTGCTTTATATAGTGCTTTCTTATGCATAATGACAGCGAACAGGTATACTTTGCACCCGCTCGAGCATGAGCGGTGAGAAATGCGGGCTAGCCATGGCAAAGAAAAAGAAAACCCCATCCAATCAGATCGCCGTCAACCGCAAGGTCAGGCACGACTATAGCATCGAGGAGAATTTCGAGGCCGGACTGTCGCTGATGGGCTGGGAAGTCAAAAGCCTGCGCGCCGGCCGGATTTCGATGGGCGAAAGCTATGTCCTGGTCAAGGACAATGAGCTGTGGTGGTTTGGCGGCCACATCAGTCCGCTCAGCTCCGCTTCCACGCATGTAAAGGCTGACCCGACCCGCACACGCAAGCTGCTGATGCACAGAACAGAAATCGACCGCCTGATCGGCCAGGTCGAGCGCAAGGGCTACACCCTGGTGCCATTAGCACTGTACTGGAAACATGGCCGCGTCAAACTCGATATCGGCCTGGCCAAGGGCAAGAAGAGCCATGACAAGCGCGCCAGCGACAAGGAGAGAGACTGGAAGCGGGATAAAGCGCGCATTATGAAGCACAATCGTTAAATACGTTGGCGATTGACTTGCCACAGAGGGCACAGAGGTTTTTAGCCGCGAATAACGCAAATAACACGAAGGCAAAAAAGCTTATTAAGTTTGCAGGGAAGAATATTGTGGATTAGTTAAAAATAGATTTTTGCGCCTTTTGCGTTTTTTGCGGCAAGTGCCGTCCCTATTTTTTCCTTGCCACTCGAACCTCGTCCCTTGCCACTTCAGTTCCACAAACAGTTCTCACCCATTTTCTTCAAGAACTCAGCATGCGCTGATAACTCATCCTTGCTAGCAGAAATAACCCGCAGCGGTGCGCGGTCAGACGATATTCGTGTAGGACTGGCAAAACCGTCTTCTTTCTCTGCGGTTTGCTCGCTATCCAGTGCGAGACCCACCTGCCCGCCCGTCATTCTTAAATAAACTTCTGACAGGATCTCGGCATCGAGCAAGGCGCCGTGCAGATCACGTTGCATGTTGTTTACGTCATAGCGCTTGCACAGGGCATCAAGGTTATTCTTTTGCCCGGGATGCATCTTCCGGGCCATGACCAGGGTATCGGTCACCGTGCAATGATCCGCGATCACGCCACGGGCATTATCGACAAGCTTTAATTCATGATTGAGGAAACCAACATCGAAAGGTGCGTTATGGATAACCAGTTCAGCACCCTTGAGATAGCTCATCAGATCGTCAACCACATCACCGAAACGTGGTTTATCTTTGAGAAACTCGTTGCTGATGCCGTGGACCTGCAACGCACCTTCATCGATCTCACGATCGGGCTGCAGGTATTGATGGTAGTTGTTGCCGGTAAGACGGCGGTTGATCAATTCAACACAACCGATTTCAATGATGCGGTGACCCTGGCTGGGTTCGAGACCTGTTGTTTCTGTATCTAGTACGATCTTGCGTGACATGGGGTCTTTTTATTTTATTTACAGGACTTGGTCAACTCATTATAAACATGTTGAAGCAGCTTTAGCCGCGAATAACGCAAAAGGCGCAAAAGGCTTGTAAATAATGCAATAACATTCGCGTTTTTTGCGGCTAAATTTATCTTAACCTGGAACAAGCCCCCGGATTCCGCTGCGCTTCATCCAGGCTACTGCTTATTAAGCTTTTTACCTTCGTGTTATTTGTGTTTTTTGCGGCTAAATTTATTTTAATCCAGAGCCGTAGGCCTGTATAAGCGAAGCGTTGCAGGCTTATATTGCCGGGAACGGTAAAGCCTTATCCCGGCCTTCGACTAGAAAAAATAAACATAGGAACAGCTTTAGCCGCGAATAACGCAAAAGGCGCAAAAGGCTTGTAAATAATGCAATAACATTCGCGTTTTTTGCGGCTAAATTTATCTTAACCTGGAACAAGCCCCCGGATTCCGCTGCGCTTCATCCAGGCTACTGCTTATTAAGCTTTTTACCTTCGTGTTATTTGTGTTTTTTGCGGCAAAAAACCTCTGTGTTCTCTGCGCTATCTCTGGCAAATCATTTCGAAAGCATTTCATCTATACCCATGTTCGCCAGCTCATCGGCACGTTCATTGCCTGCATCACCCGAGTGCCCTTTCACCCAGATCCAGTTGATGTCATGGGCATCAGTGGCTGCATCCAGGCGTTGCCAGAGTTCGATATTTTTCACCGGTTTTTTGTTTGCCGTTTTCCAGCCACGCTGCTTCCATGCGTCCATCCATCTGGTAATCCCATCGAGCACATACTTTGAATCTGTATAAAGCTTCACCTTGCAGGGCCGGGTCAGGGTTTCAAGCCCGGTGATTGCGGCCATCAATTCCATTCGGTTGTTGGTTGTTACCAGCTCACCGCCGTGCATGTCTTTCTGCGTACCGTTATAACGCAGACTGACGCCCCACCCGCCCGGACCGGGGTTTCCGCGGCATGCGCCATCGGTATAGATTTCTACGGAATTTTTCACTGTGTTTAGTTGTCCTATGGTTCTATTGCGACACCGCAGGTGTGGCGGTAAAGAATGTGGGATAATATCGCGTCTGAAACAGATTTTTCCACTCCAAGGCTATATAATTAGCTATTAAATTTAAAAAATAAATTATAAAAATAAATTCTCTTAAATTTAACCACCAAGTATCTTGTTGTGAATATAAATAACCAATGCTTTCAAAAACATATTGGCATCCCGGCACTTTTCACCGCTGTACTGATGGGATGCTACCAGGACCAGACCAGATCTGCGCCTGAAGACGACCTGCTTATCGCTAAAGACAGGGCCACTGAAGAAAAATTTCTGCATGAATTTCAGTCTTTAGCACAGCAAACCGACCCGATCGCCGCGCTGGACCTGAACGGTCCTGATCCATTCGAGCTGCAGGAATACCCTACTCACAGCATCTGGCCGCGAATCCGGGAAGGTTTTGAAATCGAGACCCACCTGGACCACCCGTGGGTACAGTCCGAACTCGACTGGTACAGTAATCACCCGGAATACCTGTTTCGCACCATGACGCGTGCTGAGCCATTCTTACACTACATTCTGGAAGAAGCCGAGAAACGCGACCTGCCAACGGAACTGGTTTTACTTCCCATTGTTGAAAGCGCCTACCAGCCGTTTGCCTATTCGCATGGCCGCGCTGCCGGGATCTGGCAGTTCATACCATCAACCGGCCGCCTCTACGGGCTCGATCAAACCTGGTGGTACGATGGACGACGTGATATTTACGCCTCCACTCAGGCCGCACTGTCATACCTGCAGAACCTGAGCAAGATGTTCGACGGCGACTGGACGCTGGCTCTGGCCGCCTACAATTCCGGCTCCGGTACAGTGCAGCGCGCTATCCGCAAAAACAAGAAGAAGGGCAAACCCACCGACTTCTGGCATTTGACGCTTCCAAAAGAAACACGCGCCTATGTACCCAAACTGATGGCGTTAAAAGAGCTGATAGAAAATTCTGAACTGTACGACATCAGTCTGCGCTGCATTCCTGATGCACCCGGTTTCATTCCAGTCGATACCGAATCACAGATCGACCTGGCGCTGGCCGCGGAACTGGCAGAACTGGATGTCGATACCCTGTACGGATACAACCCGGCATTCAATCGCTGGGCCACCTCTCCGGATGGACCACACAGGCTGTTACTGCCATACGACAATGCCGAAATCTTCAAAGCCAACCTGGCAAAAATACCCGACGACCAGCGCGTACAATGGAAACGTCACAAGATAAAGAACGGCGAAACACTCAGCCACATCGCGGTCAAATACAACACCACGGTGAAAGAACTACGCAAGATCAATAGCATTCGCGGCAACAACATCCGGGCCGGCCAGCATTTGTTGATACCCGTTGCAAGCCGCGGCCAAAGCACCTACACATTGAGTTCAACGCAACGCAAGAAGGCGATTCAATCGACAAGCAAGGGCAATAAAACACGCGTCAATCACTACGTGCAGAGCGGGGAAAGTTTCTGGACGATATCCCGCAAGTACAATGTCAATATGCACAGCCTGGCCAAATGGAATGGCATGGCAGTTAAAGACCCGTTAGGCCAGGGTCAAAAACTGGTCGTATGGACCAATAACAGCTCATCGAGCGCAGCACTGAGCAAGCGCAAACCTTCTCAAACCATCCAGCCTATCTCGTATACAGTCAGGAACGGTGACTCTCTGTCGCGTATCGCAAGCCGGTATAGCGTCAGTGTTTCTGACCTGCATCGCTGGAACAGCATCAAGGGTAAATATATACAGCCAGGTCAAAAACTCAGGCTCTATGTCGATGTTACTGAACAGTCCAAGGGATAACCAGCAATCGTAGACTGCTTCATTAATACTCGCTGAGGTACATCTTATTAAAGCGTTTTATTCCGTTTAAATAATTTATTGAGTTGTTGCCGCATGCGTTAACTGATAATGCCGCTATTTTTTAAGAAAGAAATGATCTCACCAGCCAGAATATCGGGTGTTTTTTCCGCAGCTTGCAATACAAGCTCCGGTGCCAGTGGTTCTTCATAAGGGTCGTCGATACCGGTAAATCCCTTTATTTCCCCAGCCCGGGCTTTCTTGTATAACCCCTTGGGGTCGCGTTGTTCACATACTTCAATCGGCGCGTCTACAAATACTTCAATAAACTCACCCTTGTTTAAAGTATTGCGCACCTTGTCCCGGTCAACGCGATATGGACTGATAAAGGCTGTAAGTGCTATGACGCCCGTCTGTGAAAATATCTCTGCCACGGCGCCTATGCGTCGAATGTTTTCTTCGCGGTCTATCGCAGAAAAACCCAGGCCAAAACGTTGTGCAAACTCATCACCATGAGTATCTTTCAACATTCCTGCTCCGGCATTGAGCCCATGACGCACGTTGTCGCCATCCAGTACGGCACTCTGGTGACCGGACTGGTGGAGTAAATGGTCCAGGGTATTGGCAACGGTGCTTTTACCCGAGCCGCTCAAGCCGGTAAACCAGATCACACAGCCTTTATGATTATTTTTCTTTTCTCGCATCTCACGTGAGACGCTGTGCTCATGCCAGGTCACGTTAGTATCATTGTTCATTGTCAATCTCAGTGTTAGTTAATCACGTCGTGTGATACAGGCTTATAGCATAAAAAACCCGGTTAGTTCAGGCGCGCTCTGAATAGACTTTGCACCAGCTGTTCGGCGCCAGATCATACGGCGAATGTAAGATAAATACCAGTAAATCTGGCTTAATTTTATGCATTCCCGCAAATCATAGCGACCTGCTTGCATGTTTACAATGGTTGAGCTTTGGCAACTTGAACCTCAAGCTGACAACCGAAAGACCTGACCTCAACATCGCTGTATGTATTCAAACTGACGCCACACTTCAGCTTATTTTTCAGCAACTTATAGTTTTTTCTGAAATTGATCATTGTCATAGCTCGCCATATCAATCAGTGGTATATATAAATATATAAGGATTATTGATATGAATGATCTATGTCATTTGTCTAGAGATACAGATTTCAACGCATGGAGCTTATGCAGGCTGGTTATTATTATCTATGCGATAGTCGCTGTTGCATTTCCAGTTATAGCAAAGGAAAGCCAGACCACCGACACTCTACCCACTCACGAGCTCGCAACCCGGGCAACGTTGCCCGCGCTTCCTTTCATAGCCAACCAGGGCCAGTTAAACGAGCGGGTAAGCTTTTATTCGAGTACATTTGCCGGTTCCGTGTTTTTAACAAAAAACGGAGAACTCGTTTATGTATTGCCACAGGTCGCGAGAAATGCTGCAGCCAAAGCAGGTAAAGGGATATATAAAAGCATCGTTTTTAGTGAAACGCTTGTCGGTGCCAGGAAAATTGAACTGAGCGGGGTTAACAAATCACCAACGGTCGTCAATATTTATCATGGTGACAAGAGCACGTGGCGGGAGCGTATTGCAGCCTATGAAACAGTCAGTTTCGGCAATGTGTATCCAGGTATTGAATTAAAACTCAATGCTCATGGCAATAATATCGAGAAGCTGTTTTTTGTAGAACCGGGTGGCAATGTTTCCGATATCCGTTTGCAACTGGATGGGACCAAGAGTCTGGGCATTGACGAAGCAGGGCAACTCATTGTCACAACAGCGAGTGGCACTGCCAGTTTTACGACGCCCATCGCCTATCAGTATCTCGATGGTATACGTACACCGGTAGAAGTCTCATACCTTGTTAACGGTAATCAATACGGTTTCAGCGTTGGCGAATATGACAAATCGCGGGAACTGGTGATCGACCCCCTGCTGGCTTCCACCTATCTCGGTGGAAGTGGCAATGATTATGGTTATGCACTGTCCCTGCCTGCAAACAATGTACTGATCGCAGGCATGACCTATTCCATTGACTTCCCGGGTGGTGGAACTATCGATGCGAGTGGTGATGCACTGGTTGCCATGCTTGATGAAGACCTGTCAACTTTATTAGCGGTAACTGTCTTTGGCGGCAGCAATGCGATGGATGTGGTACTTGACATGAAAACTACTATGGGTGACGTCGTTTATCTGGCTGGTAGTACTCATGCCAGTGACTTCCCAATTGTAGGCGGGGGTTATAGTAACACCGGAGGATCGTTTGTAGCCAGATTAGTGAATCCAGGTCTGATACTGCAAGCAACGACGCGCTTTCCCGGTGCCATCAGCGCAATCGCGCTTGATCCGTCTGGCAATGTCTTTATTGCGGGTTTCACAGATGGCTCTCTTCCTGGAACAGACGCAAATACACCAAGCGAACCAAATGATGATGGTTTTCAAACTGTCCTTATAGGTACTTATGACGGATTTGTTGCCAAACTAAATTCAGGCCTGAATGCTCTGCAGGTCGCCACTTATCTAGGAGGCACAGAAGCAAGTAGCCAGGCTGACAGTATCTCCAGTATTGCGATTGATACATCAGGTGATATATTCGTGGCGGGTATGACGACTGCCGCAGATTTCCCCATGGGAGGCTTGCCTTCTTATGATGAGGAATATGCGCATACGCCGGGCGATACTTTTTGGGATGATATTTTCGTAACCAAACTAAGCAATGATTTACATCTGCTGGCTGCCTCCACCTACCTGGGAGGGTTAAAGCAGGATAACCTGGGAGGATCTGGAAATAGCCGCCGAAGCCTGCTGGTTGAAGATGGTGCGATATACGTAGCCGGTCGAACTGAATCCGATGACTTTCCTGTCAATGCAAGCATTGGACCGGTTTCCGGCGCAGACGCATTCATAACAAAATTCAATGACAGCCTGACCGATGTTTCCAGATCAATCCGCATAGGTGGCGGGCTGACCGATGAAATAACAGCCATCGCGATACAAACCAACGAACTGTATGTTGCAGGACAGACCTCGTCTGCCGATTTTCCCACCACCCCCGGCGCCTATATGCCCAGTCCTGGAACTTTTTATAGCGGCGGCTTTATCAGTAAGTTTGATAGTGTCCTGCAAGGACCACTAGCAAGCACACTAATAGCCGGTCTCATAGAGAACGTTATGGGCATTAAAGTGGATGTGGCTGGGCGACCAGTGATCGCAGGACATCTGTACCTGGATGGTTACCCCACAACACTGAATGCGTATCAAAGAAGCCCTGTCGGTGGAAACGATATTTTTGTATCCCAATTCACGCCCGATCTGAGTGCCGGGCAGATTTCTGCTACGCCAATAGATATTAATTTTGGTGATGTCTCAGTTGGCGTTAGTGCTAGCCAGAACATTGTAGTAACCAACAGCAGTGGGGCTGCAGTGAGTATTTCGAATATCGGTTTTACAAGCGGCTCTTCGCCTGATTTCAGCGAGACTAACGATTGTGCTGTCTACTTGCCCGCTTTTGATAAATGCACTATAAGCGTGATGTTTATACCAACCGACACCGCGATTCGAGCCGCCACCCTGGCAATCGATTCCGATGATCCGGTGTCGCCACGCATTGAGATCAGCCTTTCAGGTATAGGGGTCCTGGGGGCAACTATATCTGTAGTACCCGACAGTCTTAGCTTTGGAGCAGTACTGATATATGATCCGGCATCAGCGCAGCAATTGACAGTGACAAACACTAGCGCATTTGATCTAGCAATAGGCGAGATTTCTTCAAATGGATCAACGGATTTTACCTTGTCTGACAATTGCCCCAGTGATCTGTTAGCAGGTACCGACTGTGTCATTACAGTTAATTTTCGACCCACAACACAAGGTGATATATCGGCAAACGTTGTTATCACCTCGAACGCTGCTACGCCCCGTGTCGAGATTCCGATAAACGGATATGGCTCAGGCCCTGCTATAAAAGTAGATCCTGAGTTTCCACTGTTAAGAGCAGAACCAGGAGAGCCTAAAGCTCAAAATATTACATTTTCTAATACAGGTGACCTACCCTTGACTATTCGTGCCTGTAACTTGCAAGGTACTGATTCGGTCCAGTTTAAACTTGGCATCATGACCTGTGGTCCACCTTTATCGACTGGTCAAACCTGCATCTGCGAAATAATCTATGATCCCATGGAGTGGGCTGACCCCTCGCATTGGGTACATTTGATCATCGCGTCAGATGATCCTGTCAATCCTGGCTATGAGCTTATAATCGAGGGTACTACGCCTATTCCGGATCTTTCAGCCCCTGTCTCATCGAGTTTCTGCTTTATCGCCACGGCAGCTTATGGCAGTGATTTACATGAGGATGTGAGGTTATTGCGTGATTTCCGCGATGAGTACTTGCTGACTAACAGTATCGGACGCAAGTTTGTATCGAGTTATTACCGGTATTCACCGCCTATTGCGGATTACATACGTGAGCATGAAGTATTACGCACGATAACAAGATGGTCACTGATGCCGCTGGTCTATTCCATCAAGCACCCATACGTGTCGTTGTTGCTGATGTTAGCTACCGGCTTGATGGTGTTTGTATATCGACAGCGAGTAAATGCGAAGCAGACTAGTTAAATCAAATATGAGTGTTAGAGGACGATAACAAGTGGGTCTATGAATAACTTTATATCTGCCCCTTGCTGTTACTGTCCGACGCTAAAATAATAGATTCGGCAGGTGGTGCATACACTTCAAGATAATAACAACTATCTTAACTTTCCCTGCGCTCTTTGCGTCTCTGCGCCACTGCATTAAAGTACTGCTTGTTTCTATCCTTCGTTATTCTTGCACACCACCTTTGGTCAGCTCCGCCGGTGAAAGAATACGCTGCAGATCTTCGGCTGATAAATCAGTCATCTCAGTGGCGACATCGATGACTGCCCTGCCCTCGGCGTAGGCGCGCTTGGCGATTTTTGCACCGAGTTCGTAACCGATAACACGATTTAACGCCGTAACCAGTATCGGGTTCTTCGCCAGTGCCTGGTCAATATTGTCATGGTTTACAGTGAAACCTTCGATGGCCTCGTCAGCCAGCAGGCGTGCAGCCGACGACAGGATGTCGATACTCTGCAACAGGTCATAGGCCACTAACGGCAGCATCACATTCAACTGGAAGTTTCCAGACTGGCCGGCAATGGTAATCGCCGAGTCGTTGCCGATGACGCGCGCACAGACCATGGCGACCGATTCCGGGATTACCGGGTTGACCTTGCCCGGCATGATACTGCTGCCTGGCTGCAGTGCCGGCAGTGCGATTTCACCAATGCCGGCCAGTGGTCCGCTGTTCATCCAGCGCAGGTCGTTGGCGATTTTCATCATGCTCACTGCCAGTGTTTTCAGCTGCCCGCTCAACGCTACTGCAGCATCCTGCGAGCTCATGACTTCGAAGCGGTTGTCAGCCGGCGCGAAATCAATGTCGGTTTCATTGCTCAGGTGCTGGCATACCTTGCTGCCGAATTCCTCTGCTGCATTGACACCGGTTCCAACGGCAGTGCCGCCAATGGCCAGTTGCTGCATGTCCGGCAGCGCGTTTTTTATACGCTTGATAGCGCTGCTTATCTGCGCTGACCAGCCTGACATTTCCTGTGCAAGGGTGATCGGCATCGCATCCATCAGATGTGTGCGTCCCGTCGTCACCACATCTTCGAGCGTTTTCGCCTTTTTATCGATGATTGTTCTCAGGTGTTCGAGCGCGGGTATTAAATCATTGGAGCAGGTAATAGCAGCACTGACGTGTATACAGCTGGGTATGACATCGTTCGAGCTCTGGCTCATGTTGACATGATCATTGGGATGCACGCGGGTGCCGGAACCGGCCGATGCCAGGTGAGCAATGACCTCGTTTGCATTCATATTGGTGCTGGTGCCGGAGCCGGTCTGGAAAATGTCCACCGGGAACTGGTCATCCAGTACACCATTGATGACATCATCACATACCGTGGTAATGGCATCGCAAATATCTGTGTCGAGCGCGCCCAGGTCCCTGTTGGCCCTGGCGCATGCCTGCTTGACCAGGCCCAGTGCATTCAGAAATGCTCTCGGCATGCAGAGGCCGCTGACGGGAAAGTTCTGGATGGCGCGTTGTGTCTGTGCACCATAACTGGCATCTTCCGGTACCTGCAGTTCTCCCATACTGTCAGATTCTGTACGGAAACGGGTCATGTTCTACTCCAAAGCCAAATTTATAAGTCGATGATATAATACGTCATTTTTTCACGGCCGTAGACCTGATTAATCAACGGTTAGCAGAGAAATAAGGATTTTTGCGCGAGTACAAGGAAGCACCGCGCGCAGAACCGGAGTGTATATGAAATCTGCCGTTGCACGGCCCCGGATTCGAGCACGGAGCTGACGCAGTAATCGCGTAAAAAGACTATTTTAATGGTAACCGTATATGAAGCTAAGTGAATTAACTGCAATTTCTCCCGCCGACGGTCGTTATGGTGATAAAACCTCGGACTTACGCCCGCTGTTCAGCGAGTTCGGCCTGATCCACCACCGCGTCATGGTCGAGGTGCGCTGGTTGCAGGCTCTTGCCGACAATGACTCGATTGCTGAAGTGCCTGCTTTCG
>Ga0316192_10001291_pt1 | contig 18344 bp, 16 predicted proteins | sample MerIslwburrow_MG_FD_204931 | JGI IMG/M metagenome (GOLD analysis project Ga0316192, IMG submission 204931) | Coastal sediment microbial communities from Maine, United States - Merrow Island worm burrow | ecosystem: Environmental > Aquatic > Marine > Coastal > Sediment | place: USA: Maine...
TTCTGGAGGCGTAGGTTAGCTGGGGAGTTTACAGTACCACCTTCATCGCGAATGGTCAGCATGTTAGGTTCAGCGTACACATTGAACTCTCGTCCAACGTAAACTGTACCACCTTCCATATCTGTATCCAGGGTGAGTACACCTGCCGTTAGGTCGGTGATGGTAACGTAGTCGCCTGGCTCTGGGCATCCTGTGCCTTGAACTGCAACGATCTGCGCTTCTGGTATACCGTAGGTTGTGCCTACTGTGATAGTGGTGTTGACTGCTGTGTGCGTTTGCTGGTAGTCCAAGTACTTCTTATCTGCACCTGCATCTGTGTCGAACTCGAGCATTGAGAGTCCCAGGGTTGGAACGTCTATGACAACAGAGAGTTTATTCTTTGTTGCTGCAATAGCTCTTATTTCGTAATTTGCAGATGTGAAGTCGTTCCACTTAAACCATGCAAAGCGAGTATCCTCTGTGCGAGATACATCTGTATCGTAATTGCATACGAAGATGGTGTCTCCAGTTGATGATGCTGCAAAGAGTAAGCCATGATTAGGCATTCCTGCTAAGCGGTCAACTGTTCCAGTGATATACTTTCTGGCATGCTGTGTAATGTTACTCGCACTATCCGGTGTAAAGTTCTGTTCTGAACCAATGTATCTGTTCAGATTCAAGTACTCTCCGTGATGTGAGGGTAAATACACGTGCTCACCTACACTAATTGGCTCTACTGTTTCAGAGGAGTTGTATGAGGTGGTTGCTTGCATACTAGCTGTTTGCGGGGTTAGTGATACGTCACCAGATATCTTGTACTGTTGCCGTCCTGCTGTTATCAGCAAGTCACGGTTATGGTATACAAAGAAGTTTAACTTTGGTGATTTCGCACTTGTACTTCTGATATTAATCGGATGCTTATCCAATAGCTGCGTTACCGTATCTCGGAAGAAGTGGAACACATTGCCTGATGCACTCATGACAACTTCGTCATTCGTTAGGCATGCTAATCGGTTCTGGTAGATCGCGATGTCTTCAATAGTATTATTGATGAATTTTGGTACGGGGTTTGTTTCCTCGTCACCTGCGCGCCTATCATCCCAGTCTACTGACTGGTAAGCGAATTCATTACCGGGTAGAGGTTGCAATACATGAGGCATTGTTTCTCTATCGATGTCTGCATCTAAATAGGGTTCTGCGTGTTCAATCCATCTTACTTGAATAAGAGTGGTTGACACGGCTGGATACTCGCCTGCTTGTCCAAACCACACGTCATATAGAGTACTATGAACATGGGGTGAAGCTCCGGATATGTCGTAGCTAAACCAGGTGTAACTTCCTTCGTAGGATAATATCCTCTTTGACACTTCTACTTGTGGGGTTGCTGCTAATGCTGTTCTTATGTATTCGGCTTGAAATTGGTACCATCCAGGATTGCTATCAAACTTAAGCAGGAAGTAGTTAGTTACGCGGCTCATATCTATTTCATCATGCGGGGATAGGTATGCAATAACTAGCCGCTCTACTTTTGCACCTTGGTAGTAAATAGCAGTTTCATCTGCTGATCTGTATTCAAGGTAGTGGTACGCTGTTATATCAGTTGGATTACCACCAAGTTTGGTGTTACCTTTATACCAACTGAAGTCGAGATCTTCCCATAGGGCAGTTGGCCATACTATGGTTGGATCAGCAAGTGCGTCTTCTTCATCCTTATAGGATTCAGCGACTGCTCGCATGTATACAGCATTACCTTCTGCAACATTCTTTGGTTTTACTGTCTGGCGGTTGTTGTGAAACGACCACTTTGGTAGATGATCAAAGCTTTCGACCTCGCCGTTTAGTACGACGATCTCGTCTTGGGCTGTACCAAATTCAGACTCGACTGTAACCTGCGAGTAAGCGCCGTCTGTGCGCACGAATTGTACTACAGCGCCAGCGCTAACGCAGTTAAACGTAGCCTCTGCGTCGAATGCGTTTGATATCTGCGTTGCTATTTTGTCTGGTGCGGTTCCAAGCACTGTGCCAGGGACAGTGATAGACTTTGTGATTCTGTCGCCTAAGTTGTCAACTGCACTAACTTTTACAACGGAATCCTTTTCGATTGGAGATCTTATGTATAACAGCGAGTTCTCTGCAAAAGTCTCTGTAGAGGTTTCCATAAGAACCGTTGTTTTGTTGTTCACTAAGAATACAAGTTCGCCGTGTACTGCAAGTTTGAGATCGTCTTCTTCTACAGTATCCAGGTAGCCATCATCGACGAGGTCGGTGACTGTGAACTCTGTACCATCTTCACGGTAGACAGATAGAGCCAAAGGAGACTTACGAACGATTAGGAAGTAGGAGACATCGTGGATAATGAATTCCTTTACGAATTCACCTGTACCCAGGGTTGCCCCTATATCAGCGACGTGCTCTAGCGGTGGTCTCTTTGTTAGTCCTTCGTCTGGTCTGGTGATAACATTATCGTTACGCTTCCAGTGCCTTGAGTCAGAGTTGATCAGGTTGTTAGTTGTGACACCATGAATGACAGACTTGATTGCGCCTGATACTTTCATTATCTGCCTCCAAAGTTAGGCCCATTACGTGAACCCAGGCGAGCAGGAGTTACGCGGCGAAGCGCGAGTGCTACTCTGGGTGATGTTAATCGGTTGATTCGTTTGATCTGTAGATCATCTTTAACCATCTGTATATAGGCGTTATTGTAGAAGCCCTGTTGCTCACTAAGTTTAGTGGCGTCTTCTAGGTCGCTCGAACACAGCTGGGTAGCTGCGAAGAACTGTACGGCCTGCTGTACGATGTCGGGGAGATCTGTGAAGTCCAGGATGGCAACTGCATCTGCGGTTACTGTGTTTTCCCAGACGTATGTGTTATTCTTAGGATCGAACAGGAAGTTGTTACCACGAACAACGCCGTAGTAGTTACGAGTGATCAACTTGGTATATCCTGTTGTACTGATCTTACCATCGATTTCACTAGGAACGAAGTCTACATTGTATACTTCATTGAACCAGAAACCATCAGAGGTTACTGATACGATAGCGCCATCGAGTGCCTGCTGTGCAACTGCAACATCAGGGTTCTTGTTTGTTAAAGCTCCAACCGGAGAGGAGCCCAATATGCCGAGTAAATAGTTTACGGCTTCTAATTCAGTCATGTGATATCTCCTGTTGGGAATGCTTATATAAAGGTGTGCCCTTATATAAACACACTGCCCCCATAAGCGGGGGCAATGAGTATAGTTACTGCTGAATGAGACTTACGCCTTCATTACAACAGCGGCAACTTCTGGGCGGTTCGGAGTTACACCGAATGCCAGGTAGCTGTCAATGAACCACTGGAGTTCAGGCTTGTCGTAGTAGACATCTGAAGTCAATGGGATAGTTTCACCGGCCAGCAAAGCTTTAGGCATCAGGATAACTGCAACAGCTTTCGCTTCAGCAGCACTGACGTCATATGCATTGTTGTTACCAGCGTTTGACAGGTAGTGATTCGAAGCGGCAGCAGTCGGGATGCGGTTGGTCTTAACGATGCGAACACCATTAGAACGCAGAACCATACCCTGTGCATAGTCACCGTTACCAGTGCTATAGTCGCCAGAGATCAGCTTGTCGTTGCGAAGCAGAGTGTAGTACTGATCGACATGGACGAACATTACTGCGCCTTCCAGGTCAACGTCCTTCTTCTCGATAGAAGCACATGCGTCTTCAATACCGCGCTGAAGCTTGTCGGGGTCGAGCTCGTCACCAGCAGTCGTCAGAGTAATCTCTGTACCAGACTGGAAACCATCCGGAGCAGGCGTTTCGCCAGCAGCCGTACCGACAGTGATCATGGCAGCTTTAATGCCCTGAATCAGAAATGCTTCGTCGAAGAACTTACCGATTTCCTTACCGTGGTCAGTACCAACTTCTGCACGAACGTTGAAGTGAGACTGGAAGTCGTGCAGCAGCGCTACGTTAGAGCGAGCCAGGACTACAGTATCAACCTTAACGCTGATGTTGTCGAAGGTAGGAGCCGAGGAAGTCGGACGAGTACCAGGAACTACTGCCTGGAGTGAGGTTTTACCGATACGGTCATTCGTTACCGTGTCAGTACCGACGATGCGTTTCAGAGTGAAGTACTCACGCATGATCGAAGATTTAACGAACTGGCTTTCAACCGCGCCACCATACTGTTCGATGTGAAGCGGGTTGACGGTACCAGTATCATTACCTAACCGATGGCCTGCATTGGTTAGTGTACCAGTGGATTGTCCAATAACTGACATATTCTTGTCCTTTAATTAGTAATTATGGGCAAAGTTAGTATCCAGCGTTCATGCTTAGCGTCCTACGACGGTTGAGTGCGCGAACCTGGGGGGAATCCTCTCCGTATTTCCCCACTGCTTTGCCCATTTCAGCAGTGTAATCGATACGAGAGATTGGTTCGAAAGTGTTGCCATCAGTACCAGCATCACCTTCTAACAAAGTACCAGGCAAGGATGTGTTCTTGTCTGCTGTATACACAGAGTGTACTTTGTCAATTACTAATTGAGCTTGGAGACCACCAGCTTCTAGCATGGTATTCATCGCGGCTAAATCAGCATCAGAGAAACCTGCTTCGGGAGTGCGTACGTAATCTGACATCTGCTGCCAGGTTAACTTTGGATCTTCACCACCGAACTTCTTGTTTGCGTACTCCATTGACTTTTGGCTATCTGCCTTTGCTTCGGCAATGATAGAGGAAGCAGTTGATTCCATCTGCTTGAAAGCCATGTTAGCAACGCCTTCACCTAAAGCTTCGATCATAACTGCTTTGTGGGCAAGTGAGATCTCACCTTCTTTGAGGAAGTCTTCCATAATCTCATTGGCTGTTGCTACACCCTTCTCAGCAAGCATCTTGCCTACTGTGTCGAATTCATCGAAGCCGGTTTCGGTAACTACGATTTCTTCTTTCTTTTCGAAGGATAGTGAGGGATCTGCATCTGGCTCTTTCTTTGGCTCAGCGGCAGGTTCTTTTATTTCTTTTACAATCGGTTGTCCCTTGTCGTCCAGTTCTGGCTTGGCAGCAGCGGCGGCTGCGTCAATAGCTTTCTGTTCTTCTGAACCTGGGCCAGCGGCCTCAGCGGCTGCGAGAGCTTCTGCTGAAGGGGCTGGCATGGGGGTCACGATTGGTTTTACGTCTGTAGGCATAGTCGTTCCTATTTATATTGGTTGCTGGGGAGCAGTGGCTTGCTTCGCCTTCTCGGCGTTAACCATAGCCTGTTGCTCTTGCTCGGCTGCTTGTTTACGATTGGCGTCTACCTGCTCTTGTGAGAGTAGAAGTTCATTGTAGTCGATAGCTCTTGCTGAACCGAGTTTCGTTATCACGGCTTCGAAGTTGAGACGTTCTGCTGCACGTTCCGGTAAGTCAGCCAGCATTGCAAGGTCGTTAAAGAACTGCATCATCTGGTCTAACTCGGAAGTACGGCTGAGGGATTCGACACCCGTTATGATTAAGGGTTCGACATCCCGTAGTCCTTTATCCAGACGGACTATCACGCGCTTGGCGATAGGCATCTGCATTTCTTCTGCGAGTCGTGAGTACACGCCGCCAAACGAACCTTCGAGTTCATTGGCTTGCATGCGTATTTCTTCTGCTGTAACACGTTCTGCGTCACGAGTAACTGCGCTGTTGAACAGGAAGCCAGCACCAATACGGCGCTCGTAATCGTTCATCTGTTCACGCAGGAACTTCATATCCTGGAACTTCTCTAACTGCAAGAAGCTGATATCTTCAGCGTTACCGTGTACGTACGTTCCTGAGTCGGAGTCGTTCAGGGAGTCTACATCTGTAGAGCCCATCGGATCAACCAGGATCTTGATGTCTGATACCAGGCCTGACAGAATCAGGAGGGCTTCAGACAAGCTTGATAGTGTGTGGAAGTCACCGGCGTACTCTTCAACGAGGCCATTGCCATAGTTAGCACCGCGTTGAATGTTCCAGGTTAGAGGTAGCCACGGTAGATCTTCTGCGGTGAATACACCGCGACTGCCTGGGACTTCTACCTGGCAGTCCACTTCCTGGTATACTTGGAACCTACCATCAGCCAGGCGGCGTGCGACAGTATAGAGCTCAACCTTACGGTTGGGATCTTTGCTGTCTGACTGTCCGTCAGCGATTATAATGTCCTGTACATTTCCAGGGAGTGTGACGAACTGGTGATTGTCACGAGTAATAAGTGTAACGAGTTCTCCTGACATGTCACGTTGGATAACGTAATCACGGAGGTTATACACCTGAGCTTTCTTGAGCTCGGTGGAACTGGTTGGGAAGAACAACAGAGCGTTACCGAATACAATCAGATTCTTGATTGCTGCCAGTACTGCTGTGCGCATTCTTGCAGAGGAGACCTTCTTCATCGCTTCCTTCTCGGCAGCGGATAAAAGCTGGTCAACATCAACCTTCTGTATACCTTCCGCTGCAAGACCTTCGTACTGCTCATCGGTTAGATCCATACGGAAGAAGGGTCGGCCTGCGGGAAATAGCGTTGCTGCTATCTTATTGGCCAGATGATTTACTGCTTGAGCGCCTACCGATTGGTAGTCGTGCTGTGCTTCTGTGTCTTCGTCAGTGCCCTCGGGCATGAATAAATAAGGGAGTGTCCAGCCTGCATAATCTTCGAACTGGTCGTTGATTGTTGAGCGCTTGTTGTAAAGCTGCTGGAACTCGGTCTTGAGGGGATTAGTAATTGTTGATTCCATTAGAGCACCAGCCTGTTAGAGTCGAAGCGGCCGGATTCTCGAAGAGATCGCTGTTGCGGGGTGAGGCTTGTTATACGCTCTTTGTTTCCAAAGGAGATTCGTGCTTGTCTTCGTTTACCCATGCCTTCGGTTTCCAGGAAACCTGATTCGAGCCTGGCATGCCTGCGTTCTACTTTTAGCCGAGAGCGCTCTGCTGCGGCCTCTGCTTCGGACATTGCCCGGAGTTCTTCTCCTGAGGGGCCTTTAAGGCCGAGGCTTTTCTTGAGGGAGTTCCCTAGATTGGATAGCATTCCCATTATAGCTTGCCTCCTATGATTTGTTTATTGATAAAGTTGGCGAGATCTATCTGCCCCTGCCTATAGGCAACGGACTCGATTGAATCACCAACCTGGTATTTGGTCTGGTCGACGTGTTTCATGATGGCTACCAGCTGGCGCTGGCCCATATGAGGATCGACTACGTGTTGTACCACAGTCTCCACCCTGGGAGCTGGTCTGATCCACTTAAGTATATCCATTCTGTCTCCTGGGTTATGGGTAGGGGGATCCGTAGATCCCGTACCCTGACTATGACTAAGGCCCATTTTGTGGTTAAACTTCGTCCAAATGGTCGAAATTTTTCCCGTGGGTTAATAGGGCGGGTCTGCTTTATCCGAAGAAGTATTCGGAGTAGAGTACCTGGTCTATGATCAATTCTCCCATTTTGGGATATTCTCCCCAGTATGTGCCTTGTTGTTCGCTCCACTCTCGGAGTAGATCATTGTCTTTATACATCTTGACGAACTCTTCCCTGATGATACTGTAAAGTTTTCCGACATCTGCTGCTGTCGTCCCGAAGTCGTCGTGAATCATTGCATAGTCTTCAAAGTCAGACGCGTTGATTACTTTTACCATGTGGGAGCTATCCAGGCTGTGCACGAAGTTTGGAGCGATTCCAGACCGCTGCTTGGTTCTTGATATATTGTCGGTCGGTTCCTGCATATTGGTGATAATCAGATCACCGAAAGCTCGAGTCTCTACCCGAGTTATCTCATGTCGGACGTATGGCTGATACACTGGAAAGCCTGCTGGGCTCACCCAAGTCACGGCCTCGTCGTTGGCTCTCACCAGCTTTGATACTCGATCCTGGATCCAGTCCATACCTTCCCTGGCTGCTATGACTACCTCGCTAATAGCTTTCCAGAGGTGAGGGGTTAGCCAGATGCAGGCCTGGAATATTTCGAGGTGGTTCATTCCTGGGAACTTTATGTCGTTATCCAGAGCCCACTCGTAGATGTAGTGCATGGCTGATGTCCTTGTCGAGCCATAGGGCAATGTCATTACTGGACGCTTGGCGAGTTTTCTGTCGAAGTCTGTTGCCAGCCAGACAGATGCCAGTGGCTCGGTGGTAAGTTCCATGAGGGAGGTATTGAGACGTCTCGCAACGTCCGAGTATATGTCAGCCGGTACGATGGAGTTTGTAAGATTAACGCTCGCCCCTCCAACCTTATCTCGCAGAAGGGCACTGTAGTGTTGGATACCGTTGCATGATCCGTCCAGTCCAACCGGGAGAGCGGTCGGTGCAGTGGGATCTGTACCGTATGATGTTGATGCCCAAGCAAAACAGAATGCAAGGAATTGCCAAGATTTGTCGGCACTCCCCCACCATTCTCTAAAGTCAATAGGATTTTCGACAGTTGCCCGAATTTTATCTTCGCAGTCGTATATCCAATCGACTCTGTCCGAGTAAGATACCTTGTCGTGTCCAAAGGTGTTGGCCCCGTGAACTGCCAGCCAGAATAACCCACTCTCCGTAATAGCCTTCGGCTTAGCAAACTGGAGTAGGGCTTTACTGGTGTCATTACCCTGTGGACTAAGACCTGTGGTATCAGCATATATGCGTCCTCTAAAGTCGCATGTGTAGACATAGTGAAACTCCTCTCTATCGAGATACATTTGCGCAACGTCATACGCCATTTTGAATTGGATGATCTTGCCTTTGCGAATACGATCAGCACGTCCTGCATGCTTTGCTAAGACTTTCCAGTCTGCTAGCATTTTGAGTTGGTCGTCTGTCATGTCCTCTTTGGCCAGTCCTTCTAACTCTATAGGGGCATCTGGTGCTACGATTTTATCTCGTAGTGGTATACCTGGGTGAGTAATGTTGTGAAGGAACATTTGCTCCTGCACCTGGAATACTTGCGTGTTAATACACCAGGTTGTGCGCTGCATCTTATTGATAGCAGCAATGTGTTCAGACATGCCATGCTCAAGCAAAAACTGTTTGTGTAGGTCTGTGTGTGCTTTGACAAGAGGTGTTGAGAGGCGGTGAGAGAAGTAACCACCGTGTGCTGAGCCATCATCATTTCTTACCCAATCCCTGGGTGGAATCAATGTTGGTAGGCGCTGTGGATTCATATATCCACGCTCGGCTTCGAAGACTGCCAGCCACTCATCTGCGGCTGGTGTTGTTTCGATGGTGGCTATTGTTTTGTTATTCTGAATGCGTATGTCTCTGTAGAATACGTCGTCCAGGTTGTGCACTATGGATAGTAAGATCTTGTTTGCAATCTGGATCTTAGTCTGGCTGTCCCAGGCTACCCACTCCATATCGAACTTACGCATCTGTGCCGCGATTGTGTTATTGATATGCTGCCTACTTGATACCTGCTGCTCTTCCATTGAACGCATCACTGTGTGATAGTACGCCGGATGTAGCTCTTCGAACTTCCGTGTCTTGTGTTCCATCTCCAGGTTTCTGGAGATGTGGGTTGCAATCGTTACCCAGTCATGCTTTCCTTTCTTGGCTAACAATTGAAAGATTGCTTGTATACCCAGGTAGGCTAATACATTGAAATCAGTTTCGCCATCGAAGGTGGCGAGCTGTTGCATTAGTGCGTTGTACTTACCACCTACCCCTCCCTTTCTGTGAGAGATACTTTCGATGGTACGGCCAACTTCGGCTATGCGATCTTGCATGATTCGACGAGCTGCATCAACTTCGTCTCCTCGGTCTTTGTCGCGTAGTTTGTCTTGCTTGAGGTAGTAGCGTTCCGCAGATATTTCTGCGTGCTTCTGCTCCCATGCTATTTGGTCGTGAACTGATATCATATTAATCGTCCTGTCGTAGTTTCAACTCCAGTGCTGCCATGTGGTTCCATAGCTCGTGATACTCATGCGGGAAGCCTGAGTCTGGGTCTATGTGCTCACCCTTGTCGCGATACAGCTTATGCCGTCCTGCTGCGTTCTTATACCGACGTACCCCATCGTCCACTGATATCCACCCGCCCAGGCTGTACTTGTTGGCTCCGAAGGTTCCAACTTGTATAACGGCTTCCAGGGCGCGAGGGAATTGAGATAGGATGTCATTGGCGAAGATCTTGCCGGAGTCAAGTTTAGCTCCTGGGTCAGATGCTGCAAGTCCTGTAGGGTCAGACTCTCCATTGTGAGGCTCCTTGGTTGAGTCGTTGTCAAAGGGTACAATCTGAGTGCCTTCTGGTATGTGCGCGGCTTGAATGATGTCTTCTGATTTCACATAGTAAGTGATAGGGGGGGTATTTGTATTTGCGGGGTCAAGCACTTTAAATAGCAACGTGTCAACCACTGGGTTATAACTTAGAAGCTTACCAAGGAAAACTTCTGTTGGCAAGTTAATGTTAAATGCTTTCACCTTGTAGAAGTCACCAACTTTAAAGATTATACCATTTACTACTGTTGTGTCTTTCATTTAGGTCTCCGTTTGTATAGTAGCCAGCCACAGACTGAGGCCAGCGCTATCGTTCCGACGATGCTTGATACAAAGGCTACAGCAATCAAACCCGCCACGCTCGTGGCAATCAAGGCAATTAGCCCTTTGCCGTAGAATCTCGCTCGCCGTGACATGCCTCTGATTATCCATAGCCCTGCTAGGATCACTAGCAGAACTGCTGGAATCAGGATCAGGTATAGGTCGAGCACTAGTATGCCTCGAGTAGTCTCTCGAGTGATACAAAGTCGGCATCGTAGTCTGCGAACTGATAACGATTAGTGAACGCCTTAAGGTGAACAAATCCTCTAATCTCTGTGTTGTTTGCTCCACGATAAGCTTCATCATGGATGTAGAAAGATCCGGCGCAAATGCCAAAGTGTGGACGTCCTTCAAGATTCTGCCTTCGACCAAACTGATATTGCTGTTGATGGCCGTGTACAAAGCTGTGAGGGAATTTGTTGAGTTTGTTTTCAATGCCTCCTCCTACTGGTCTGCCTGACTGCGGGTTCGACATGTAGTGGTTGAATGCCACGCCATGTTTCCAGTAAGGTTCCAGGTAGTTATGCACAGTCCAGCCAGCCAACCTGATCATTTCCTTTAGGTCGATCATGCCCAGCATGTGCGGGTGATTATCAACAAAGCGTGTGAGCCTATCTTCATGGTTGCCCAGGACGAAGTGCAGCTCTGGGCGGTATACTTTGCCCTTGGCTTTCTTGTTCTTGATCTTGATGTAGTCTGTGATGATGTCCAGTGCGCGAGCGCCTGCTAACAGATCGTCATAGAGCCTGCGGCCTTCGCGCTCCAGAGGGGAGGCATAGCTGCTGAGTGATTCGAAGTCCCAGTGATCACCAATGTGAACGACTGTCTCGGGGCGATGCTTCCAGATGTATCTGGCCAGCGCCTGTATGTGCCTCACATCAGATGTGGGTGTTACTTGAGTATCCGCGATTACGAGGATATCTCCGTGTTTGGTTTTTTTAGCCATAATTATTTAAGATCCTTGAGTTGTGATAGCGCCTTCTGTTGCGCACGTTTGAGGCGTGCTCGTTTATTACGGAGCAAGCGCTTATCGTCGTCAGACTTATGGGTAGGATAGATGTACGGGGAACGCGGCTCTAAATGATGTTTCCAGTATGTCAGGAGATTCTCCAGCCACTCAACATCACTTAGGTCGCGCTTCGCACGTCTAACCCTGTTCTTTATCTTACCTTCCATGCCGTTGCAATTATTACACAGTACTCCACGCAACCTTCCGTTGTCGTGGTTATGGTCTAGTACTGGAGTATACTTCGGGACTAGCTTCTTTCCTACTAGCTTGGCATCACCGAAGTTTGCGTAACAGAGAGGGCACTTGTTTCCTTGTGCCACTTGTATCTGCATTCGCACGGAGGCGACTTGGGTCTGTTTTAGTTTCATGTCACTATGGTATCGAATCTCATAGCACGTAGACACAGCTTGGCTTGATGTCGAGTCAGTCCGTAGTTGTTGCGTAGTACGCGCCTGAGTTTCGCTCCGCGACGTACAGGGCTGTCGTCTGTGATTTGCACAAACGTCACGGTGACAGTTCCACCGTCGACCTGTTCATTTACTGGTATACCATAGGTATATGTTTTGGTTTGTCTCATGTAGCGATCTCCTTGATGAACTTCATCACATCGTCGCCCGGTGAACGAAGCATCCATAACAGTTTAGCTTGTTCGAGGAGCATAAGGCTTGCGTTAGTCTCAACCACGTCGCCGCGCCACGTCTCAAGCTTGAAAGTTCCTGTTCCGTAGTACTGCGTATAAGCATTTCGCACGACTCTAAAAGCATCTGCATCTGATCTACATCCTTCGAGGAGCTTATACGAGAGTGCAGGGCCAATAGCTGCTGCCTTTCGTGATGCAATTGCTTTCGCCGCCGCTGTCCGTGCTCTCGGAGTAGCTTTCGCATTCGCAAGTGTCTTCTGCGCTGCGATGATGGCTTTCGTAGGTTTGATAACATTGAGGATACTCGCTGGTAGTTTGGGTAAGCCAGGCACGTTGTCAGCGCCATCACCCATGAGCAGCTGAGCCCAGAAGAATGAGGTGCCTTGTCCGACGCACTTGTTTTGAGATCCTGAATTGTCCATCCAGATCTTGCCGTAGCCGTAGTTAGTCCACTCTTCGAATGTATCATAGTGGATGTGTGTACCGTCAACCATGTTCAAGTCTTTATCCTTGGTCATGATTTTTGATACGCGGCCTTCGCGATGCATCTTGAGTTGCTCGATTGACATGGAATCATCAGCTTCGATTTCCCACTGAGGCATAGGCACAGTGTGCGCGTTGCCGTAGTCTTCCATGAAGGATCGGAGTTGTTCTACTCGCGCCTTCTTCTCAATCTGCTCGGGTGTCATTTTCTTACGGTTGGCCTGGTACTCCTGTACGTTGCTCGCTTCTAAGCGACCGGCCTTAGCACCGCGTGTGGTGTGTACGTTGACAGTTTCACAGCCTGCCATTAAGCGCTTCACTTCTATGTGTCGCTTTAATGCGTCGCAGTTCTGTGCGAGTGTCTCGTCTGTCCATGCTAAATAGAATGAGCTGATGTCACCATCAAGCTGTAGCACGGAGTTGGGAATGATTGGGGGGAGTTCTCTCTCGCCGTTAGACAGGTCGTCTATGTTGTTGCCAACGATGTCTGCATAGGGGTTTACGATTTCATCGGTCATGTGACCTCCGTAATAAAAGACAGCACCGCCCGATGTCATAGCGTACTCGCTCGTCGGGTGATGCCCAGTAGAATGTGCCTTCAGGCTTGCATGAGGAGCGACCTCATCGTACAGAGGCAGGATTACACACTCTTCTGTTAGTCATATTGGTTTACAAACCAGGAATGTCAGCCAGTGGGTCAACGGGTGCGTCCACTACGGTTGCACCAGCGGCTACTGCTGCTGTGGTGTCAACTGGGCTGTCCTGCTGAGGCATAACATCTGCTGCTGCTGTTGCATTTGCAACTTCAGCTGCGACATCAGTTGCAATGGCGGCTGTACCACCAACTACTGACTGTGTGAATGAACCATCGAAGTTCAGAGCTGCGCGGATCTTATCCTGCTTCCAGTTCTTCTTCGGTGTACCATCGGCTTTCTCACCTGTGATTTCGAGAGCATTCCACATGCGCTGTACCTGTTCAGCATTTACATTGCTGTGATCAAACAGGAACTGTTCGATATTGCCATACATCGGAGGTACTGCAACTTCACGGATTACACCAGGCTGACCAACGGGGTCAGGTTCATAACGAGGCTCGCCAATGGACTTGAGATTGACGTATGTCTTCTCGTCCGTTTTACCTTCGTTTACTACGTTGTGCTCGATGTACCCAAGGAAGCCTTGGCCAAGCATCTGATAGAAGTTCTCAAACTTACCTGTGTAGTTCATGTCGTCGAAGATAAGCTTGAATTTAGCTTTCTCGTTCGAACTCATGTTAAGGTTAGTCAGTTCCAGAGTATCTGGGAATGCCTTGTCACCTTCACCGATCATATGATCAGGGTGTACCAGCTCGAATCCAAGACTAGCCCAAGGCTGCTGTTTACCTTTACCTAGGCCTTTCTTTACTTCGTGGGTACCCCACTCGATGTACGAGGTGAAGCGGAATAATGCGACACCTGCTCGTGCAGGCTTACGGTCGCTGAAACCTTTATTGTCGACTTCACGCATGTCGACTGCATCAGGTGCGTTAGATGCAGCTTCTACGATATCAGCATATGGGTTTACAATTGTTTCGGTCATAGTCAATGTCCTATTGATTTAGTGGGGAGGCTATGTATTTGTCATAGCCCATCGTGTCATACATGTTGAGGCCTACGTCGGCTTCAACGGGGAACGGCACAGGGAAGTCCAGTCCGAAGTCTTTCTTATACTTGCGGGGAACGGCTTCCATGATTGCCTTGACAGTGGGGACAACTTGCTCCACCACGTCTTTGTGCAGATCGAGGTAGATCGAGTCATGCACGGTATTGATTAGTAAGGCTTTGCCATCAAAGAAGTTCTGTGATAGCAGCCAGCGGTAGACAACGCCTAGCATTGTCTGTACGACTTCTCCGCCTACGCCCTGAACTGGAAAGTTCTTGCGCTGCGTTGGTGAGAAGCTCATGAAGATTCCTTTCTTGTGCAGGAAGTCAGGTGATACTTCTTCTGTCCATACGAACTTAGTGCCCGTAGGTGAATACCAGAAGCCTGTACCGACTTCGTGCTTGCCACCTGCTACGAACTCATGCCTGCCGGTTGGCTGGCGTGATGATTCGATAGCGAGCTTGAGCATTGCATCGAAGCGTTGTACACCTTCGTACTCGAGATCCTCGAGCTTGATCATTTCTTCTACGTCTTCCAGTGGGATGCCTGTGGTGGCTGCAATCTTGTATGCGCCTGCGCCATAGGCTCGCTGGAATGTGAAGGCCTTGATCTTGGTTCGCTGCAACTTCATGTCCTTGTTGCCTGCTGCGAGTTCAGCCATTACCCATTCGTAAGGCTTGCCCAGCTTCATAGCCAGGCGTTTCGCATGGAAGTCCACACCCGCCAGGAGATCCCTGATCAGTTGCTTGTCGCCCGTGAGGATTGCTTGTACGACTACCTCTAGCGAGGAGTAGTCAAGTTCGACAATACGGCCATCAGCTCCGAATCGGGAAGTGAATACACTCTTGACTCGGGAGTTGTCTTTTCGAGGTATGTTTTGGCCGTTCGGGTTAGAAGAAGACATGCGACTAGTAACCGTTTGCGTGTGGTTGAGCGAGTGATGGATGCAACCTGAATTTCCGTCAACCAGCGTGAGCATTCCTTTTCGATTTCCGTCGCTGTCTTCATCCCAGTAGTAAGTTCCCAGGTCTTTGGATAGCTTCTGTCTGGCAGACAGATTCTTAAGGAAAGGGATGTCCCTTGTGCCCAGGATATCAATGATATCTGCACTGGTGCTGTAGATGGGGTTATCGTCACCATCTGTGAGAGTACTCGCCCAAGATTTTTCGGGTCTGGTGTAACCCTTGAACTTAAAGAAGTGATCAGTGATCCGTCCTTTGGGTTTGTCGTAATCGGGGACTTGCATGTTTCTTGTTTTGACACATCCCACACGTTTACCCGATTTGTAGCTGTCGGCTGTGTATCCCCAGTAGTGTTCGTCCCATGGGTCGACCGGTTGTCCGTTGACCAGAGGCCACTTAACCGTTTTCTTAGCGAAGACCAGTTCATCAGTTTCCTCGTCTCGATGTTGGATCCACTTGTCGTAGCGGGCTGTGCCACCGTAGATCAAGTAGGATTTGTGATAGATGCTGTTCCAGTTGAATGTGAACTCGGGTGGAAACTCTGGGAGATACTGTAGTAGCTCTCCGTCCAGTGCATCCAGTTCAGCCTTTACTTCTTCGCGTAGCTCGTTGCCGAGTGCCACGTCGATGTGCAGGCCGTTGTGCTCCATTTCTGTCGTAGCTAAGATGGAGTCCATGCGGTTCTTAATCATCTGCAACGTGTTGGGGTGCATGTTGCGTATGCGTGCTAGCTGCCCCAGGAAAATTAGGAAGGTGTTGTTAACATCGCCGTCTATCTCTTCCTCCTTGCAGCCGAGCAGGTACTTCATGAGCAAGTCCTGCGGGATGTCTGGGGTATCAATACCCGCTTCCCACATTTCCTTTACTGCGTCGATCTTGAGAGTACCACCGTACTTCTCGACCATCTGATTCATGCTCGCCATGTGCGAGCTGGGGATCATACCATCTATAAGATACTCGGCCAGCTGAGTATCCCAGATGGTTCCTCCTTTTCTGAGGAAGGCTTGGAGCTTTTTGTTTCCCCATGTCCAGAGGAGGTCGAACTTGATGTTTTGTCCGACAAGTAACTTAATGTCCGTAAGGTCGGGAAACGGTATGTCGGTGCGTTCAGTGAAGTACTCACCGAAGGTGTCTTCGTTGCCTCTCTTAAAACCGGCAGCGACAATATAGTTCTGAGGTTCACGGAAAGATGCCTTTCGTTTGTTGAGTTTGTTGGTTCCTGTTTCCAGGTCGAAGGTTAGAATTTCGGTTGGTAACATTAGACTGCCATTCCCAGCTCAAGATATCGAGCTTGTGCGTTGTCGAATCGCACCTCATGTCGGAGATACGATGCTTTACCAGGTAGTCCCAGTTTGTTCTTGGGTGTGCCTAGGTACCTGTAGTACTCCTGTTCGGGTTTGTCTGACTTGCCAATCATTATCTGCAAATCCAGAGCACCCTGTTTACCGGTCTTGCTATCTTTCAGCATGTCCTGTGATGGGTACTTCTCACCCTGTCCGTCAGCACTGATCTGTGACGTAGATAGTGCGACCAGGTCGTGCTTGACGGCGATGCGTCTGAACCACTGGTACATGCTTTCGAGGATCTGGTCTGTACGGGCTCCGTCATGCATGGACATGCCAGAGAACTTGATGTTGTCTACCATGTCAGCGACAACGAGCTTAGGCCGATGGGTCTCGATGAGTTCCTCGACCTGCCAGTTCCAGTAGTCGTGGATGTCGATCACACGGATGCGATCCAGGCCACCGATTGCATCTGCATACGCCTGGGTAAGTAAACCCTGGATGTGCATTTCTTTCATTTCGTCAGTGTCGATGGCAAGCGCAGATTGTATAAGACGTGAAACGATCCGCGTTCCAGGGCCTTCGTTATTGAGCCATAGTATAGGACGTTCATCCAGCTGTTTAGCCATGTGGGTAACGTTATCGGTGATAAAAGTAGTCTTTCCTGTATCGGGGCGTCCTGCGACGAGTACCATATCTCCTCCAACCAGAGGGCGGAGGTTTGCGTTGAGGTAAGGTGAGCGCCATGTAAGGCCGTTCGATACGTCCATTGCCTCAATAAGTTTGCCCATGTCGGGCCTGATCCAATTGTCGCTTGTCTTACGCTCGGTTGCTGCAAGGGCGGACTCCGCCAGCTCAAGCAGGTCATGGATAACAGTAACTTCTTTTCCATCGTTGTAGTCCTGTAGTAGCTGCTGAGCATCCGTAGCAAGCTGTAGCTCCAGCATGGAGTTGATAAGTACACTACGGCTTACGTCGGTGAGGTCTTCCTCGACGAGCCGTAAAATTTTATCGTAGTATTTGATCTTTTCATCTGTTAATTGGGGGTTCCATCTGTGGAAGGTGTCACGGAATAAAACGAAATCAATTACATCGTTGTCCGTAAAGGTGTCGTAGTAACGCTTGACGTTGTGAATGAGGGCTTGCGTTTGACTTTGTAGCGCCTTTATAGGGATCGCTGACCACATCTTATCGAAGCCCTCACGCGTCGCCATGACGCGGAGGATTGAAATTTCGATCATAACATTGGTAACCGGGGTATTTTGGTGGGTGCAACGGGAGGAGCTGTTACTTTAGCTTCGTAACGCTTAACGCGTGGTGCACTGCCATTAGGCAGAGTAGGGAAGCGAAAGCTGTAATCGAAGAGACCATCTTCGTCTACCTCGTATTCGCCAGCGTGCATGTACTCCGGGTAGATGAAGTCGATGTCAATACCTTCGTAGGTACACTTGGTGACACGACCGTAGTTACGGAAGTTTGAGAAGCCTTCCAGCAGCAAGTTCTTGAAGACTACTTCTACTGTAGCTTCTGACTTGCATACTGATCCATTAGACCAGTTAGCATGGTACAGCACAAAGTCAATGTCCTTACGAGGACCATCTTTGTATAGTTGACCACCAGTCAACGCAATGTGCATGTCGTACTTGCTTGCAACTTCCTCAATGAGGATTGCTATGTTTTTGATTGTCGGGTTCATTACTTGCATACCTCCGATACTAATTCGATTAAGCTCTCGTTAGAGAACCACTTATATCCGCCTTTCATGTTGAACCACTCGATGAACCACACGAGGTCTTCGTCTCTGTAGATTGTGACGCGCTCTTGTGATTCAGCAAACTTAACTAAGGCTAGCCATGCTTCACT
>Ga0316192_10001293_pt1 | contig 18317 bp, 14 predicted proteins | sample MerIslwburrow_MG_FD_204931 | JGI IMG/M metagenome (GOLD analysis project Ga0316192, IMG submission 204931) | Coastal sediment microbial communities from Maine, United States - Merrow Island worm burrow | ecosystem: Environmental > Aquatic > Marine > Coastal > Sediment | place: USA: Maine...
CGACTTTGTTCGTGGCAAGCGCGAAGTGCTCGTCGTCGAAGAAAAGCGCGGCATCATTGAGAGCCAGTTCAAGGAATATTTTTACGACTACCCGGGCCGTAAACCCGAACGAATGGTTGGCAAAGAAGATGAGAATGGCGAAAGGCTGGTGCCGTGGACGGGAGAGTTGTCACCCATCCAGCTCGCCGGCATCGTCGCACGTCGCCTGGACAAAGCAATGAAGGGCCTCAGCCTGACCGCACGGGCAGACAAGCTTCTGGATAGTCGCACCGAGGTCATCAACATAAGCGGTGCAAATCGAACGCCGTATTTTTGTTCCGGCTGTCCTCACAACACTTCCACGCGACTTCCTGAAGGATCTCATGCGCTCGCCGGTATCGGCTGCCATTTTATGGCCAACTGGATGGACCGTGACACCGATGGGCTCATCCAGATGGGCGGCGAAGGCGTTAACTGGATTACACGTTCCCGTTTTAACGGCGGCAAACACGTGTTCCAGAACCTGGGCGACGGCACCTATTACCACTCCGGCTCGCTGGCCATCCGTCAGGCTGTCGCAGCCAAAACAAACATCACCTACAAAATCCTGTTCAATGACGCGGTCGCAATGACGGGCGGTCAACCCGTGGATGGCCCGGTATCGGTACCGGCCATCGCACACTCCGTCCGCGCAGAAGGAGTCGAGCGCATCGCGCTGGTCTCGGACGAGCCCGAGAATTTCAGTACCACTGATTACCCGGCAGGAGTTACCATTTCGCATCGGCGCGACCTGGACGCCATCCAGCGGGAGCTTCGCGAGATCCCGGGCGTAACGATACTGATTTATGCTCAGACCTGTGCGACCGAAAAACGTCGACGACGCAAACGCGGCACGCTGGTCGATCCGGACAAGTTCGCAGTAATCAATGACCTCGTCTGCGAGGGTTGCGGCGACTGTTCGGTCGAGTCGAACTGCTTGTCAGTCATTCCGAAAGAAACGCCTTTTGGCCGCAAGCGACAGATCGACCAGAACAACTGCAACAAGGATTTCTCCTGCGTCAATGGTTTCTGTCCGAGTTTCGTGACGGTCACAGGTGCAAAAGACGCGCGCAGTAAATCGAAGTCCGCAATTAGCTTGCCGGAAAGCCTTGTGAATGCCCTGCCGCCAGCAGATTTGCCGGTGATCGATGGCGCGTACGATTTATTGGTGACTGGCGTTGGCGGTACCGGCGTAATAACTGTTGGCGCACTCATAACAATGGCTGCACATCTGGAAGGCAAAGGTGCCAGCGTGCTCGACTTCATGGGCTTCGCACAAAAGTTCGGCCCGGTGCTGAGCTACATTCGCATAAGCGAGTCGCCGTCTGACCTGAACCAGGTGAGAATTGACAATGATCAGGCGGATGCGCTGATCGGTTGCGACATGGTCGTCAGCTCATCGCCGAAAGCGTCTCGTACCTATCGTACGGGACATACCAGGGCTGTCTTAAATACGACGGAAATGTCGACCGCGGATTTCGTTCGTTATCGTGACGCAAGTCTTCGTCCGGGAGAACGCATAGCTGCAATCGAAAACGTTGTCGGCGTCGATAACCTGTCAACCGTTGCAGCGAACCAACTTGCCGAGAGACTGCTGGGCAACACCATTTATGCAAACGTGCTGATCCTGGGCTTCGCCTGGCAGAAGGGCCTGTTGCCGGTATCGCTTGACGCATTACTGCGAGCGGTTGAATTAAATGGTGTCGCTGTCGAAAATAATAAAATGGCGATTACCTGGGGCCGAATTGCCGCCGCGAATATGGCGGGCATAGACAATCTGATTGAGCCGGTAGCAACGCTGCCAGCAAAAGAAGAACCTTTGCCGGATGCCATTCGCCGACGAGCAGAATTCCTGGTCGATTACCAGGATGCGTCTTTGTCAGAAAGGTACCAGTCCATGGTCGACCGCGTTCGCGACATCGAAACAGCAATCGCCGGCAACGACTCTGAAACCCTGACTCGCGCGGTAGCTAAAGCCTGGTTCAAAACACTCGCCTACAAAGACGAATACGAAGTCGCACGATTGCATGTAGAAACAGATTTCCTTAACAACGTAAAAGAAAGTTACGGCGCGAAAGCGAAGCTGCGATTCCACCTCGCCCCACCGATCCTTTCAAGTGGCACCGACGCACGGGGCCGACCCAGAAAACGCGAGTTTGGCGCCTGGATCGTTCCTGTATTCCGGCTACTCGCAAAATTCAAGGGCCTGCGCGGCACGGCATTTGATATTTTTGGCTATACGAACGAAAGGAAAATGGAACGCGCCCTCATTACTGAGTGTGAGCAGACCATTGAACAACTGCTTGGTGCACTGAACAAAGACAACCTGGACGAAGCGGCTGCAACGGTCTCCCGATATCTCGACATTCGAGGGTATGGGCCCGTGAAGGAAGAGGCTGCAGTTGAGGTGCGGGCGGACATTGATTCAAGACTGGCTCGATTTGCTGTTACTGCCAAGGTTGCGGCATAGGCTTATCCTGATCGCAGGCGGGCGCGGCACAAGGCATGTCCTTTTACGGGATGGCGGCCTCCGGTTCCCTCCGGTCCGCTTTATTCCCGCAAAAGGACATCCCATGCACCACGCCCTTTTGGGCCTGGTCGGTGCATTGGGTGCAATCTCGGCTGGCAGCCGCTTCCACGATCTTCGCGAAAATCCCGACGGACCGCCTCTAGAACCCGCGACCAACCCCGCCCACCACAAACATCCAATTACCACCCCCGTGGATAAGCGTGCCATCATTCGCAAATGATTAAAAAAAAGAAAGACACGCTGATTCGCTACGAATTCGACCAACGCCCCGACGCAGGTGACACGATGGCGGTGGCGCCCGGTGTGCACTGGTTGCGCATGCCGCTGCCGTTTGCGTTGGGGCATATCAATTTGTGGCTGCTGGAAGATGGTGACGGCTGGACCATTGTTGATACCGGCGTGGATGTGGGGGAGTCGGAGAAAATCTGGGCAACGACGTTGTCGGAGACAATGGAAGGAAGGCCGGTTAATCGGGTTCTGGTTACACATCTACATCCGGATCATGTTGGTTGCGCGGGAATGTTATGCGAGCGAACGGGGGCGGATTTGTGGATGACGCGTGAGGAATATCTGCTGTGTCGAATCCTGGTTGCAGACACGGGGCGGCCGGCTCCGGATGCGGGCAAGCATTTTTATCATGCGGCTGGATTTGCCCCGGATGCGATGCATCACTACGAAAAAATGTTTGGCTTTTTTGGCAAATACGTATCCGGGCTACCTGAGTCCTACCATCGTCTCGTTGAAGGCGATGAAATTACGATCGGCCGCAATCGTTGGAAGATCATTATTGGCCGTGGCCACTCGCCGGAGCACGCCTGCCTGTATTGCGAAGAGCAAAATCTGCTGATCTCGGGCGACCAGCTTCTGCCTACTATTTCGTCAAATGTCAGCGTTTACCCGACGGAGCCTTTTGCGAATCCATTGCATGGCTGGATGACGTCGCTGGCCAGCGTAAAAGACGCAATACCTGAAGACGTGTTGGTGCTACCAGCGCACGGCAAACCGTTTCGCGGTGCGCATGAACGACTGGACGCCCTGATCGCGGAACATCAGGATGGGCTTGCCGAGCTTGAGGCCTGGTGCACCGAGCCCCGACGAGCGATCGACACATTTCCGCCGCTATTCAAACGTGACATCAACGACGGCAATCTCATCATGGCGACAGGAGAATCGATCGCTCACCTCAACTACCTGTTAGACCACCGCCGCATCTCGGTCGAACCCGATAACGACGGCGTGAACTGGTATCAAAAAATCGGGGTCAGACTTTAGTTTTTGTCGCGACTAGCTCGATTCGAAGCAAAGCTTCAAAAAAACTAAAGTCTGACCCCGATTTTTTAGCCGGGATGAAAGTTGAACAAGTGCCCGATATGGATAGACGCAATCAGGAATACCGCCGCCAGCGCAAAAATCTTTAACAATAGCGGCCAGAGAAATCGTACCCACGCCGTGTAAGGAATCTTGCCAAGCGCCAGCGCACCCATGACTAACGCGCTCGTCGGCACAATCATGTTGGTAAAGCCGTCGCCAAACTGAAACGCGAGTACCGCCGTTTGCTGTGGCACATCCGTCAACGTCGCCAGCGGTGACATTATCGGCATTGTCACGAATGCCTGTCCGCTGCCTGATGGAATAAAGAAGTTGCATATTGTTTGCACGACCAGCATGCCGATCGCCGAAGCTTCCGGTCCAAAGTTCACTAAGACGCTGGCAATCGAATCGATGATCGTATCGATGACATGGCCATCCACGAGGACAACCTCAATCGTACGGGCGAACCCGACCAGCAATGCCGCAGCCGTCATGTCCGCCGCACCCTGAATGAATGTACGACTGGTATCGCCCGCTGACATTCGCGAGATGATTGCGGCCAGCAAGCCGATACCGAGAAACACGGCGTTTAGCTCGTCGATATACCATCCTTTCTGGCTCGCACCATAAACGAAGCCAACCACGCCGATGATAAATACAACCAGGATCGCCATCCGCGGCCCGTTTAGTGCTATGTCTTTCGGCGCCTCGAATCCCTCGCTGTAATCAATATGTGCGACGTAACTGAACTCGGGATTTCGTTGAACTTTCATCGCGTAGCTGTAGAGGTGATGAAACGCGAGCACGAGAAACGCCGCCATCATCATCAACCGAAATTCCCAGCCGGAGGTAATGGGTACATTGGCGATGTTTTGAGCAATGATTACGCCGAATGGATTAGTTCCTGCGCACGCCCAGCCGATGCCGTAAGGTATCCAGACCATACCCATTGCCACGATCGCGTCCATCCGCATCGCAAGGCTCATCGTGACGATAATCGGTATCAGCGGCACGTATTCTTCGCCCATACCAATCGTGAATGAACCCAGCCCGAACATGAGCAGGCAGCCGGCGATCAAAATCCATGGCTTGTGTCCCAGTCGCGATACCGCTTTATGCAGAACTGCGTCGATGGCACCACTGGCACGAAGTATGCCGATCACGCCACCGACAATAAATATCAGAAAAATGATGTCTTGCGCTTTTGCAAAACCCTGGGGAATGGCGAGCAGAAAATACCAGGGTGCGATGCTGACTTCGCTCTCGGATGGCATCGCCTCGTAAGTACCGGCCACCACCATCGAGCGACTTGGGTCCTCGGGGTAGGCAATCCGCTCAAACTCTCCTTGCGGGATAACGTAAACCAACAGCTGGGCCAGCAGGATCACAGAAAAAATGAGTACCAGTGAATCGATGCTCCACGACTTCTTGGTCATACGCGAGGTTCCTTGATCCGGTTCATGGCAGGCCACCGATACATTGCACGATGCCGGACCGATTTTGTTGTTGTTATTTGCGTCTGCACGCACGATTCGTGCATCGGAGTATAAGCGATAGCGCTGCCGGGTTCCGCCAATACTCTTGCTGTGTATGCGCTTTTTGTTACAAAATGCAGCCGCGCCCGACGGGCCCTGCCAATCCCGGCAACAGAGAGTAGAGTAAATGATAGAAATCGATGGTCTGACAAAGACTTACGGCCAACATACGGTGGTCGATAATTTGTGCTTCAACTGTTCGCCCGGCGAGGTCCTCGGCTTTCTCGGACCAAATGGTGCCGGCAAATCAACCACCATGAAAATGATCACCGGCTTCGTGACGCCGAGCGCGGGCACCGCGAATGTCTGTGGTCATGACATTATCAAGGAGCCTATCGAGGTCAAAAAACGACTCGGTTACCTGCCGGAAGGTGCACCCAGTTACCCGGAGATGACGCCGCTTTCCTTTCTCGAATTTATCGCTGACATCCGCGAACTCGACGGTCAACAACGAAAAACTCGCATGGACGAAATTATTTCACGCCTGCATCTCGGCCCGGTACTGAATCAAAGTATTGAAACTTTGTCGAAAGGATTCAAGCGACGCGTCGGGCTCGCACAGGCCATTTTGCACGACCCCGAAGTACTGATACTCGACGAGCCAACCGACGGGCTCGATCCGAATCAAAAACACGAAGTGCGGGAGCTGATCCGGTCGATGGCCGAGGACAAGCTCATCATAATCTCGACCCATATCCTGGAAGAAGTTGAAGCTGTCTGCAGTCGTGCAATTATCATCGCCGACGGCGCGATTCTCGCCGATGATACGCCGACAGCACTGGCCGCTACATCGCCGCATCACAATGCTGTGCGTATCGTCCTGAAAGATGGCAGTGATTTCGAAAACGTCCTGTCCGCGGTCGAACAGATTCCATCGGTGGCATCCACCGAGTCCGATCGCGAACGAAACGAGCTGGTTGCGCTGGCAAAAGCGGGCGACGAACGACACGAAACGTGGCGCGACGTTTCCGGCCTCGTTAACAGCGAGGAATGGAATATCTCAAGCATGCAACTCGAAGCCGGCCGCCTTGACGATGTGTTTCGACGAATAACCGGAGGTGCCGGGGCATGACTCTGATTAACGCACTGTTCCGGCGCGAACTGAATAGCTATTTCGCTACGCCGGTCGCTTACGTATTCATAGTAATTTTCCTGTTGTTGATGGGAACGTTTACGTTCTACCTTGGTGGCTTTTACGAACGCGGTCAGGCGGACCTTTCCGGATTCTTCAATTATCACCCGTGGCTTTACCTGTTTCTCGTACCTGCGATATCGATGCGGCTATGGGCGGAGGAACGAAAATCGGGCAGCGTCGAATTGCTGATGACCTTGCCGATAACCGCCTGGCAAGCCGTGCTCGGCAAGTTCCTCGCCGCCTGGGCGTTTACGGGCATCGCTCTTTTCCTGACGTTTCCGATCTGGATCACCGTCAATTACCTGGGCGAACCGGACAACGGTGCAATCCTGGCGGCCTATATTGGCAGCTTCATGATGGCGGGGAGTTTCCTGGCGATCGGTTCCTGCCTGTCTGCCGTAACTCGAAACCAGGTTATCGCGTTCGTCATCACGGTGGTTGTCTGTTTCGGTTTCCTTCTCGCCGGGTTCCCGCTCGTGCTGGACATGTTCTCGGGATGGGCTCCCCAGGCATTAACGGACGGCATTGCATCGCTCAGTTTCCTGACCCATTTTGCGAGCATAAAGAAAGGCGTGATCGATTTCAGAGACCTTGTGTATTTCGTTCTCCTAACCGTCGCGTTCCTGTATGCGAACACGATTATTTTGCAATGGAAACAGGCGGACTAGATTATGAATAAGCAAACACAACGCCGCCTGAACGCCGGCAGCCTGGTACTGGTCGCCGTCGCATTTATTGCTGCTGTTATCGTATCGAACCAGCTTTTTCGTGGCTGGCATTTCGACCTGACAGAAAACAAGTTGTACACACTGTCTGACGGCACCCGGCGCATTCTTGAGAAAATAGATGAACCGATCAATCTCTATTTCTATTTTTCCGACAAGGCTGCCGAAAACGTCCCGCCACTGCGCGACTACGCTAATCGCATTGGCGATCTCCTGGAAGAGTTTGAAGATGCCGCGGACGGCAAGATCAATCTCAGCATTATCGATCCAATCGCTTTCTCGGAAGACGAGGACCGCGCGGCGCAGTTCGGATTGCAGGGCGTCGGCATAGCCGGCGGAGCGGATCCGATCTACATGGGCCTGGCGGGCACCGACAGCGTCGACAACGTCGAAGTTATTCCCTTCTTCCAGCCTGACAAGGAAGAGTTTCTGGAGTACGACATCGTGAAACTCGTCAGCGCGCTGGCACAACCGGAGCAAGCAGTGGTCGGGCTGGCGTCTGCATTGCCGATGACCGGGGATTTCGATCCGCAGACCCAGCAAATGCAACAACCGTGGGTCGTGTACCAACAGGCCAGCCAGCTTTTCGAAATGCGAAGCCTGGGGACCGACTTCGATTCAATCGACGACGACATTAGCCTGCTCTGGGTCGTACAGCCGAAAGACCTGTCGGATCGGACACAATACGCCATCGACCAATTCGTATTGCGCGGTGGCAAAGCGGTCATATTCGTTGATCCCCTGGCTGAGTCGGATCCGGCGCCACCCATGCAAGGCATGCCGCCCGGAATGCCGCCGCAGGGGCAAAGCTCTGACCTGCCGGCACTGTTCACCGCATGGGGCATCGGGTTTTCCACGGACGACGTTGTGACCGATGCGCAGCTGGCGCTGCAAATATCCGGTGGACGCGGCGGTCCGCCGATTCGTCACTTTGGCTATCTTGGACTGACCGAACAGCAATTCAGTGGCACGGATGTTGTTACGGCCGATCTGAATACGATCAATCTGGGTACCGCCGGCCATTTCACGTCGGTTGAGGATAGCGGTATCGAAATTGAACCCCTTCTGACGTCGAGTACAGCGGCGCAGACCATGTCGGCGACGCGATTTAGTTTTTTGCCCGATCCTACGGTGTTACAGAATGATTTTGCGCCAACCGGTACCGAGTATGTAATCGCCGCAAGAGTCAGCGGTCAGTTGAAGAGCGCGTTTCCGGATGGATTGCGTGAGTTAAGTGTTGATGCCGGAAACGGTGATGCAAGCGACGCTGGCCCGGCACCTGATCACATCGCCGAGTCAAGCGAGCCCGTTAACCTGATCATCGTTGCGGACGTGGATATGCTTGGTGACATGATGTGGGTGCAGGTGCAGAATTTTTTCGGTCAGCAAGTTGCAAACGCGTTCGCGAGCAATGGCGCGTTCGTAGTGAACGCGCTGGAAAGCCTGTCTGGCAGCTCGGATCTCATCGGCGTACGAAGTCGCGCAAGTTATACGCGGCCGTTTTCGAGAGTTGAAGCATTGCGGGTCGAGGCGGAGTCTGAATATCGTCAGACCGAACAACGCCTGCAAAGCGAGCTTGCCGACACAGAAGCACGACTGGTTGAATTGCAGTCGTCACGGGAAGACACGGGTAGCCTGTTAATGACGCCGGAGCAGGAGGCGGAAATCGATCGATTCATTGATCAACGTGCGGATATTCGAAGAGAACTTCGCGCAGTGCAGCGTGACCTGGACAAGAATATTGAAGCGCTTGGCACGAAACTCAAGATACTGAACATCGCTTTTGTTCCCGTACTGCTTACCTTGTTCGCATTGTTCAGCGTGTGGCGACGCAACAGGGAAACGACAAAGTGACCGCGAAGAACCTGAATGCTCTCGCAGCGCTGGCGGCGATCCTGGTTATTGCCTATCTGGTTCTCGACCGCAGCGAAAATAATCGCCCGGCCAGCGACACGCTGATTCCCGAATTGAAGTCACAACTTAATGACGTAACGTCTCTTGGCGCCCGCAATGCCAGCGGAACCGTCACTATTCGGAGGTCTGACGATGCCTGGGTGGTAGTCGAGCGCGAAGGCTACGCTGCCGACATGGCCAAACTGCGTGATTTGTTGGTTTCAATCGCGGACGCGAAAATTATCGAGAGAAAAACCAACGATCCCGAAAAGTATCACCTGATCGGCGTTAACGATCCGTCAGACGAGAACAGTGAATCGACGGAGTTGACGATCAGCGGTGACGGGTTCGAATACGGCATCATACTTGGGGCAACGGCGCAAACCGTCTATCGCTACGCCAGGATAGCCGACGCCGAACAAAGTGTTTTGATTGACCAGGATCCAGACGTGCCGGGCGACGCCGGTGACTGGCTTGCGGATGCGCTTGTCGATATCGACGCGGAACGTGTACAACAGGTCATCATCTCGCATGCGGATGGCGAAGAATTCGTAATTGAAAAACCAACCGCTGAAACCGCCAATTATGACATCGTCGATATTCCGGATGGGCGCGAGCTCAGTTACCCGAGCGTCGCCAACGAAATCGGTGCAGCGTTGGCAGAACTAACGCTGGACGATGTGCGTCCAAAACCAGAAGGTGCTTTGGAACCAGGCACCACGACAACGATTCGCACCTTCGATGGCCTGCAAATTGTCGCGATGACCTATGAACACGACAATGCAATCTGGATTTCAATTGTCGCAGACGCCGCCGAAGAAGCAGAAACCGAAATCCAGGATGAAGTCACACGCGTAAATACGCGGCTCGCTGCCTGGCAATACGCGATTCCGGACCACAAAGCGAACCTGCTCAAGAGACGCTTGGAAGACCTCCTGAAAACCGTAGAATAGAAAAACCGGGGTCGAACCGAGGTTTTTTCGGTTCGGCCCCGGTTTTTAGTTTCTTCAGATTTTTTTTAGCTGCCGCGACGATTTTGTCGTTGACTCTGTCGTCGATCTGCCCGTTGACCACGATTGTCCATTTTTCGGTCAGCGCGATCACCTTTGTTGTCCAGACGTCGGTTAGCGCGGTCGCCCTTTCTGTCGAGCCGACTGTCGATTCGGTTGCCTTTGTTATCCAGGCGGGCGGAACGGTTGTCTCGCCCTGCAGCAGCAGCTCGGTCAGATTGCCGGTCAAGACGAGTGTCGATGCGGTCACCTTTCTTGTCGAGGCGCTGATCAATTCGATCGCCCTTGTCGTCCAGCCGTTCTTCGATCCGGTCACCGCGATTGTCAAACCGATCTTCAATACCGCTACTGTCATCGGCGATCGTATTTGCGCTGAAAAGCACTGTACTCAACGCGATCAGGCCAAAAGCGGTTGTTTTGTTGTTGCTCGAATTGTTCATATCCATACTCCCTGTATCAGATGATATTTATGGCGTCGGGTATCTAACGCGACACAACCAGACTGGTTGACACGGTTTCTACTACCCGCGGTCGTATCTCGCCGGGCGATCTGGCAAGCTGGCTTCTTGTCAGGCCAAATGGACTAATAATGACGGTAAGTGCTGCGGACGTGAGCGCCATATTCCGGAAACACCGGGTTCGCGTCATGCTTGCCATCACCTTCGGTTACGGATTTATATACACGTGCCGGCTCGGTCTGAATATCGTCAAGAAGCCGCTGATCGATAACGACATTTTCTCGGTCGATGAACTCGGCATGATCGGTGCGGCACTCTATTACGGCTACGCATCCGGCAAACTGGTCAACGGTTTCGCCGCAGACCATTTCAATCCGCGCATTTTTTTCGCCACCAGTATTTTCCTCTCGGCGCTGATCAACCTGTTCATGGGTTGGTCCTCGTTGCTGTGGCTGTCAGTCACTCTATGGGCAATGAACGGCTGGTTCCAGGGGATGGCAGCACCGTCCGCCGTTATCAGCATCACAAACTGGTTTTCGATTCAGGAGCGCGGCAGAGCCTACGGAATCTGGAGTGCCTCGCACGCGATCGGCGAAGGACTGACCTACTACGTAATTGCTGCTGCCGTCGCCGCGTGGGGATGGAGATATGGATTCATCACGCCCGGTATTTTATGCATCGGCGTTGCTGCCTGGGCTTATTCGTTTCTCAGAGACGCGCCAAAGACCATGGGCCTGCCCGACGTACACGAATTTCACAATGAGGAACCCGAAGCGGAGACAGACAAAAGTACCTGGGCTACGCAAAAAGTGATATTCGGCATCGGTGCAATCTGGGTGGTCGCCCTCGCCAGCGCATTGATGTATGTCACCCGTTACGGGGTCAACAGCTGGGGCATTCTTTACTTGCAGGAGATTCGCGGTTACTCGCTTGTGGAAGCAGGTACGCTCATGGGAATTTATGGTATGGCCGGTATCGCCGGATCGGTCGCCTACGGATTTCTGTCGGACAAAGTATTTGATGCCAAACGACCACCCGCAAACCTGGTGTTCGCGATCATCGAGATACTCGCACTCGTGGTTATTTTTTACGGTCCGACAGACTATCTTACGCTGGTAATCGCTTTCGCTGTTTACGGCGCTGCGCTCAGCGGGCTGATCGCATCCGTCGGCGGCCTGTTTGCCGTCGATATTGCACCTCGCGGCGCAACCGGTGCAGCCATGGGGCTGGTCGGCGTATTCAGTTATATGGGTGCCGGCACACAGGATATGATTAGTGCCGGACTAATCGAAGCAGGCATCACCATCATCGATGGGGCCAAAGTCTATAACTTTGACTCAGTCATCCTGTTCTGGATCTCGACATCCGTGGTATCGATGGTGCTCGCAGCAACACTCTGGAACACGCGAATCAGGGACTGATGAACGAAGAAGAAGTAAAAGTTGTATTGCTGGATCTCGGTGGTGTGCTGATGCGATTGCACGACCCGCTGGACACATTCGGCATCGAATTGCACGATGATGAATTCCTTGAAAAGTGGTTGCTATCAACGGCGGTTCGAAAGCTCGAGCGCGGCGAAATTTCTGCAGAACACTTTGCAACCGACATTGTTGAGGAGTTCGCATTGTCGTATGCGCCGCAAGAGTTTCTACTGCGCTTCAATCGATGGCCGGACGCTTTTTTTGATGGCATTCCGGACCTGCTCAAGGCAATCGCCCAAAACCATCATGTCGCATTGCTATCGAATACCAACGCCATTCACTGGGAACGCGACGACATCGCCGGGCAACTCGAACCATTGATTGACAGCTTGTTCCTGTCGTATCGCACCGGACTGGTCAAGCCGGAATCAGCCGCATTCGAGCACGTGTTGGATACTCTGGACGTCACCGCCGGGCAGGTTTTGTTCCTCGATGACAACATACTGAATGTCGATGCCGCAAAGCGTTGCGGCATGCAGGCTCAACTGACGCGCGGCTTTGACAGCCTGGTGGAGAACCTCAATCGCGCCGGTGTAAAGACCTGATTTGCTACTCGCGCGATTTGTTATCGAGTCGGTTTTCCAATTCCTCGATTTTCTGCTGCTGTTCCTGAACAACCCGCGTCAGAACCGCAACGATATCCATGGTGCTAAGGCTGGATCGGTCCGTCGAGGCGACGAGACCGGGGACATCTTCAGCAATAAAGCCGACATATTCTTCGGACTCGTCTTGCTTGTAGTTAAATCGTACTGGTTCGAGGGCCACAAGTGCCGCCAATGCTTCTTCAGGCGTCAATGCGACGATATTGTCTTTTTTCTCGCGTGACGAGCTATTCGTCCATACGCCTCCGGCCGAAACGTAGGCACCACTGGCCATCTCAATCGGGTGAGACGGTCGCACAGTACCGATACCGACATTCCCATCGCGATCGATCGTCATCCTGTCCACTGAACCCGCGCCGATCGTCAACGTATCCGCCCGGTTATGCATGATGTAGCCCATACCGCCCGACGCCTGCGTCAACATCAGGCCGACGACATTACTGTTTTGCTCATGAATCTGGATATTGCCGTTTACCTCGAGGCGCTGTTTCGGCTCTGTGGTTCCGATACCGACATTACGACCGTTGTCGAAAACCTGTGAATCGCCACCTTCATTCCGGTTAGTAAATTTCATCAGGAAATCTTCTGTTCCATCGACAGTCGATGAACCCGTTGGCCCGGGTGGACCTGGTGGCCCCATCGGTCCGGCCGGTCCCGGTGCACCAGTGGCACCCTGGGCACCCGCGGCAACAACCGGTACCACCGCAACGGTCGGCGCGACATCCGCGGTCGAGTCGTCGACACTTTCCGTGTCTTCGACGACTTCAGTAGTGTCATCGGCTACCGGTTCTGATATTTGTTCTGCCGTCTCACTTTCGCCATCCAAGTCATCCATGTCATCCACGACGGCGGCGACCGTTTCTTCCTCTTCCGCTAATTCGTCGGAAGGATCTTCTGTTAATTCATCGACAATCGCTTCGGGCTCAGGTTGCTCCACCGTTTCCTCGGCTTCCGTCTCTTCGAGTGCAACCGTTTCCTCGGCCACTTCGTCCTCAGTGACGACCTGGCGCGCGGCGAATTCCTCTTCGGAGATTACGTTGGCCCAGTCTTCGCTGACGTAGCCATACGCATCGTCTTCGAGCCTTATTACGTGCCAACCGGGAATGCTGCGTTGATGAGGAAGACTGCTGCCCTGCATCAACCGGCCGACGATTTCCGAACTGGCGTCCGCGTCCATTCGAACGTTGACGCTGTTTTCAACCGAATCCACCGGCACGACGACATCTGCCGCCAGGGAGAACAGCGGTAGCGCCAGCAGAGCCAGTACCTGTAGTGCGGATTTCATGATCGAGCCCCCAATGCGGTTGTTACGGTAATGTCACCCCCTGTATGACATATCCCTCCATGCAAAAAGGTGACGCAGTTCCGAGCCTTCAGATTTCGTTGGCCAAGTGGCGCAATTGGGCGACGATAGTCCCTCGAAATCAATGGCTTGGCCTGCGGCCGGAAATTCTTGATTGAGCACGTCGGCGAGGGCGTGAGACAATGACGCCGTGATACTCCAAACCATCGCCAAGTTCATTTTGAAGACATCCGGCTGGACGTACACTGGCGAGATTCCCGACCTCGAAAAGGTTGTTTTCATCGCGGCACCGCACACGTCCAACTGGGATGGCTTCTGGTTGCTGGTCTACAAAGTCGCACTGGATGTGGAATTGCGGTTCCTGGCCAAGTCCACCTTGTTCTGGTGGCCGCTTGGCTCACTGTTGCGATGGTTCGGTGCGATGCCCATCGATCGCAGCCAGGCGACATCGACGGTGCAACAATTGATCGACATTTTTGAGCAAGAGGAACACCTTTTTCTCGCGCTGGCGCCGGAAGGCACTCGGAAACTGCGGCCTTACTGGAAAACCGGTTTCTACCAGATTGCACTGGCAGCAAATATTCCGATCATTCTGGCTCACATTGACTATCCTCGAAAGGAAATCGGCATCGGGCCTGAATTGAGGCCCAGCGGAGATATAGACGAGGATCTGGCGTTTATTCGCGACTATTATAAACCTTTCGAAGGTCGCCACCCGGAATTGCAGAGCCCGATCGAATTTCCACCGATCAAGAACAACGAAAACGCCGATTGATGAAATATTGACCCCTGTCTGCAGGTCTTATATTACGATCTGCGAACTTAGCGATGACAGGCAGGCAAACTGCCAACAACAAAAAGATACCGAGGGGAAATACATGAAGGCGTCCGATCTGATGGTCAAGTGCCTGGAAGAAGAAGGCATCGAATATATATTCGGAGTGCCCGGCGAAGAAAATGCCGACTTCATGATGTCACTCGAGCAATCGAAGAAAATTAATTTCGTCCTTACGCGTCACGAACAAGGCGCTGCGTTCATGGCCGAAATATACGGCCGCCTGACAGGCAACCCGGCAGGTTGTCTCGGCACCCTGGGTCCCGGCGCGACGAACCTGATTACAGGCGTCGCTGATTCCAATATGGACCGTTCACCGATGCTGGTATTGACCGGCCAGGGCTCGACGGATCGGCTGCATAAGGAATCGCACCAGATAATGGATGTCGTCAGCATGTTAAAGCCGGTGACGAAATGGGCGGTCACTATCTTGAACCCGAATACCATTCCTGAAATCGTCCGAAAAGCGGTTCGATTGGCGCGAACCGAAAAGCCCGGTGCCGTCCACATCGAGTTGCCGGAAGATGTTGCAAGCATGGAGTCGGATAACGAGCCTATGACGCCACGCCGCTTTCGGCGCTCGGTTCCTGACAGCAAGATCATCGAACAGGCATTCGAGATGCTGAAAGAGGCGAAACGCCCGATTATTATCGCCGGCAACGGTTGTATTCGTAAGCGTGCCAGCCGGCAGCTCAGGATGTTGTGTGAGAAAACCGGCATTGGTGTTGCCAGCACCTTCATGGCGAAAGGCTGTGTCGACATGGATGCGGACTATTGCCTTTATACCGTCGGGCTCGGAAGTGGCGACCGCATCTCGGTTGCGATCAACGATGCGGATCTCGTGATAACGCTCGGTTTCGACATGGTTGAGTACCACCCACAACTCTGGAATCCGGATGGGGACAAAAAAATTCTGCATGCTGATTTCGTACCGGCGGAAATTGACGAGCACTACCATCCGGAAACAGAATTGATTGGCGACCTCGCTCACGCCTTATGGATGTTGAACGAACGAGTCGACGCGGAGAAATTACCGGACTACGATTTCGAACTACAACGCCAGTGCCGCCAGGACATGACCGACGATTTCGCGGAGTACAAAGACGACGCAACGACAGGCGCCATACGACCGCAGAAAGCCATATGGGATGTAAGGCAGGTGATGGGACCGAGCGATATCGTGTTATCCGATGTTGGCGCGCACAAGATGTGGATTGCGCGGCATTATCAATGCCATGAACCGAATACTTGCCTGATTCCGAACGGATTTTGCTCGATGGGCTTTGCGCTGCCAGGGGCCATTGCGGCTGACATCGTACATCCGGACCGGCGAATTCTGGCGATCGCCGGTGACGCCGGCTTCCTGATGAACGTACAAGAGATGGAAACCGCCGTTCGCATCGGCAGCAACATCGTCGTGATGGTTTGGGAAGATCATGAATACGGTTTGATTGCCTGGAAACAGGAAACGCATTTCGGCCGGCATACGGAGTTGTCTTTTGGCAATCCGGACTGGATTTTGCTGGCGAAGTCATTCGGCTGGAACGGCCATTACGTGGAGAACGCGGTCGACCTCGCCGGCACGCTGGAAGCCGCGTTCGACGAAAAGGGACCGAGCCTCGTTGTCATCCCGATCGACTATCGAGAGAATCCGCTGCTGACGAAAAAACTCGGAGAAATTACATGCCCGATCTGATGCTTGAAAGCACGCGACCCGCCACAGGCGACCTTTCTGTGACCTCACCATTCGACGGTCGCGAGATCGGGCAGGTCGCCACTGCCGGACCGGATCACGTGGAAGATGCCTTGTCTTCGGCATATACATTATTTCGTGACAGAAAATCCACAATACCCGTGCCTGAACGTATTGCCATTCTTAACCGGGCTGCATCTATTATGAGCACCCAGGTCGAGGAACTCACCTTGCTGGCAGCCAGCGAAGGTGGCAAACCGTACAACGACTCAAAAGTAGAAGTGATTCGTGCGATCGATGGTGTGCATTTATGTATCGAGTCGTTGCGCGCCCACGCAGGCTCCGTGATCCCGCTGGGTACGACCAAAGCGACGACCGGCAGAGCCGCTTTCACACAAAAGGAACCGATCGGCGTTGTGGTTGCCGTCAGTGCATTTAATCACCCGCTGAATCTCATCGTTCATCAGGTCGGGCCTGCTGTGGCGACGGGATGCCCGGTCATCGTAAAGCCCGCCACGGACACGCCATTGTCGTGCCTTCGATTCGTTGAAATTCTTCGTGAGGCAGGATTGCCTGCCGCCTGGTGCCAGGTAATCGTCGCGGACGACAATGCGACGGCTGAAAAACTCGTTACCGATGAGCGTGTCGGCTTCTTCAGCTTTATCGGCAGCGCTCGTGTCGGCTGGATGCTCCGTTCCAGGCTGGCGCCCGGTGCACGCTGCGCACTTGAACATGGCGGCGCCGCGCCAGCCATACTCGCGGCGCCATATGACAAGGGTCTTGCGCTTTCATCGATTCTCAAGGGCGGCTTTTATCACGCTGGCCAGGTTTGCGTATCGGTACAACGAGTGTTCGCCCCCGTCGCAGACGCGGCCGACTTTGCAGGCAGTCTCGCCGAAGCTGCAGAAGCATTGGTGGTTGGGGCACCCGAAAACGCGGCAACTGAGGTCGGGCCGCTTATCCGCACCGGTGAAGTTGATCGCGTCGCTGAGTGGGTCGACGAGGCCGTTACAGCAGGCGCCGAATTGCTTTGCGGGGGCAAAAAGATATCGGACACCTGCTATGCGCCGACTGTATTGTTGAATCCTCCCGAAGACGTTCGAGTCAGCACAATGGAGATTTTCGGGCCCGTCGTTTGCGTTTATGCCTACGACGATATCGATGCTGCGGTTCTGCAAGCGAATGCGCTGCCGGTCGCATTCCAAGCGGCCGTTTACAGTGACAATACCGAGAATGCGATGCGTCTTTACAAAGAGCTGGATGCGTCAGCTGTCATGATCAATGACCATTCCGCGTTTCGTGACGACGTGATGCCGTTTGCCGGACTTCGTCAGTCAGGCCTTGGCATTGGCGGAATTCCCTACACGATCGAAGACATGCAAATCGACAAGATGATGGTTATCAGGTCGGACAGTCTTTGATTCGATTCGATGACCTTGGGCGACATTACCTGGGCGATACTATATAAATAGTACCGGAGTCGCTGTCGGTCAACAGGTAGATAAAGCCATCCGGACCGGTGCGAACATCCCGAAAACGAGCGTCGATCTCCGTAAAAACCTTTTCCTGCCCAATAACCTTGTCGCCCGCCAGCGTCAAACGTCGAATCGATTTCTCCTTGAGTGCCGCTACGAACAGGTTGCCCTGCCACTCCGGAAACGCCGCTCCCTGGTACTCGGTCATGCCGGCGGGCGCGATGGACGGCGTCCAGTCAACCACCGGCTGTTCCATGCCCTCCGCCGACGTATAAGGGGACACGTAAGCGCCGGAATAATCCACGCCATAGGT
>Ga0316192_10001294_pt1 | contig 18314 bp, 38 predicted proteins | sample MerIslwburrow_MG_FD_204931 | JGI IMG/M metagenome (GOLD analysis project Ga0316192, IMG submission 204931) | Coastal sediment microbial communities from Maine, United States - Merrow Island worm burrow | ecosystem: Environmental > Aquatic > Marine > Coastal > Sediment | place: USA: Maine...
TACCGTGACACCGCACCCGATCCTCGGCGACGTGCCGACGTGTCAGAAGTGCCACGATTTCGCGACGGGAGACGACCGATGAGCAACTTCGACGCAATCGATCTATTCGCTGGGGCGGGAGGCTTCAGCACCGGCGCAAACCTCGCGGGCGTGCCCGTCCTCTGGGCGGCAAACCACTGGCAGGAAGCGGTGGACTGCCACGCGGCCAATCACCCCCACACGGCCCACGTCCGGCAGGATCTGCAGGAAGCAGATTGGACGCAAGTTCCACAGGCCCGGGTACTCCTGGCGAGCCCCGCGTGTCAAGGCTACTCGCAGTGCGGCCAGCCGGCGCGCATGGGGACCGGCGGCAACTCCCGCCCGAACCGCGTGAACGCGCAGGCGAAGAACCAGCGCGACCGTAACACGGCCTGGGCAGTGGTCTCGGCGGCGGATACCGTGCGGCCCGAGTTCATCGCGATCGAAAACGTCGTCGATATGACGCGCTGGGAGGCTTTCGACGCCTACCTGGGCGTGCTTCACGCCTACGGGTACCAGACCCATACCCAGGTCATCCGAGCGACGAACTACGGCGGAGCCCAGGAGCGCGATCGTATGGTCATCACGGCCCGCCTGGGTCAAGCGGCCCCGGTGCTCGCACCCTCACACGGCCCCCGAGCGGCCTCGATCGCCGATTGCCTGGAGCCTGACGCGGCCCCGCATCACAATTGGAAGCCGGTCGATTCGAAGTCGGCCCGGATGCGCATCCGAGTGGCAAAGGCCCAGAACGAAGCCGGCGCCCGCTGCCTCTGGGCCAACGTGTCCGAGTCGTCTGGGCGGCCCCTGGAAGGCCATTTCCCCACGTCCACGACGAAGAGCATCGGCCAGTGGTACATCATCGACGGCGACCGCATGCGGACGCTCAGCGTGCGAGAGATGGCGCGCTCGATGAGCCTGCCCGAGAGCTACATCCTCCCGAAGCAGAAGGGGCTGGCCGGCAAGATGATCGGCAACGCGATCGACGTGCGCATGGCCCAGGGCATCGTCGAACAAATCGTCATGGCCGCATAAAAAACATCTAAAGCCTGACACCTTTCCGGTCGATAGGCTACTTATAAATAACAAAGCAATCGGAGCATCGAATGAAACTGGTATACGAAAAGACGGGAGCCGAGGTCAAGGTCGGCGACACGATCAAGGTCGAGCGACGGGATCAGACGGTCGAGCTGCGAGTGGACTACTTCGCGGAGCCGCACAAGCCCAGCAGCAGCGGCAAGGTCACGGTAATGGAGTCCACCGGCGGCACGTCCGAGTACTTCGTCGGAGTCATCGGCGCCAAGTGGATCGAGCGCGAGGACCAGAAGGTCTGCCCCGAGTGCGATATGTGGGCAGACGGCCCGAACGGCGAGTGCATCAACAATTGCGACACGGCCCCGGCTACGCCCCTGATGCGCAACGGCAAGCCGCTGAAGACCCTCCCGGATGGTGCGCCCAGGCGCATGTCCGACGGGAAAAACGCATGGCGGAAGATGACCGACGAGCAGCGGTTCGAGTTCCTCCGCTGGATCACCCACGGCGAGGATGCCCCGGTGACCGACGCGGCCCATGAGATCATGGGTCACGCGGCCCCGACACTGGGCAGCAGCCTGATCGGAGAGAAGTGATGATCGCCGCAGAGCAGACCCGAATCCGAGACCGCATGCACGCGGCCGGACGAGACGCATTCAACGCTGGACGCCCGTGCGTCCCCGGACTCGACGTCCTCTGGGCCCGAGAGATCGCAGGACTCCCGACCCGACACGGCTGGGCCGAGCTGACTGCCCGCTGGTGGCGCTTCGGCTGGAACCAAGCGGCCGACACGGCCTACCGAGCGCAGCCCGAGCGGCTCTACGGAAGGTGCCCCGACGTCGAGTTCGACGGCTTCACCTTCTTCGATTGCGTCGGCGCGACCGGCCACGAGGGTGACTGCAGGGGGAGCCTCTGATGGACCCGATCATCCGAGACATGATCCAGGCGGCCCCCACACGGCCCCTGCTGACCGAGGACGAGAAAGACATCGTGCGGCTCTGGGTAGAGCGTGCAAGCGAAGACCGACGATTCACCAAGCGGCTCGAAATGGCCCGACGAAAGGCAGACCAATGAACGCGACCGACACGATCCGAATCAAAGAGTTCCGACCCCACACCGAAGCGGCCGTCCTGGGCCCGATGCGACACGGCTTCCTCGTCCAGTACGATGGCCGAACGGTCGGCGACTTCCTGGGCGACGTCCTGCTCTTCGAGCACATCAACCCCCGCGTCGCCGGAGACGGCGAGTACGAGACCGACGGCTGGGCCGGCTCGCACCTCTACTGGTGCGTGAAGAACGGCCACGTCGAGCTGGAGGAGGCGTCCTGATGTTCCTCATGATCGACGGCTTCACGTTCACCGAATGCGAAGGCTCACGCGGCCTCGATCGACGTAATACCACACGGCCCGAAGCGGACCGACGAAAGGAAGAAAACAAATGAGCGAATCAAACAACGGACCAATCGGCCTCGGCGGCTGGCTGACATTCACAACCATCGGCCACGGAATCGGCATCGTCTTCGGACCCATGCTCCTGATAATGGCTGCTTTCGGCCCAGACGGCCAGACCGGCGTGATGGTCTTTGCAGGCCTATTCTTCACAACCCCGGCGGTGTTCTACTTCAAGCGACACAAGGCCTATCCCACTATCCACAACAGCATCAACGGCATTCAGATCCTGGGCAACGCCATCGTTTTCGGTGGGACGCAGACCCCGGAGCTGGCTGGACAGCTCATCGGATCAATCATCGGCACGGCCCTCTTCGCTCTCTACCTGTACAAGAGCAAGCGCGTCGCCAACACCTTCACGGAGACTTTCTGATGTTTGTTTTCATCAACGGAGAGCTGCTCAACCTCGACGGAATCACCGCCGTGACGCCTGCGATCGATGGGCCCGGGTGCGTTGTGCAGTTCGTCGGAGGCGGCGCCCGGTTCTACACCGAGCACGGCCCTGAATGCTTCGCCCAGGCGGCCATCAGCGGCGACGTCGTCCACTTCATGGACGTGGAGAATCACGAATGCTGAGACCGGGAGGTATGAAGTTCGACCTGCTTGAGATTTTCGTGTTCGCGACCACTTTTTTCATCCTCGCGGCCTTGCTCTGCGGACTCTGATTCGATAGGGTCGCGCCCCATACGGCCCCAGGAGAAATGATATGTTCGATATCTTCGCCGCACTCTTCGACCAGACCCTGCTGACGCTGAAGCTCACGCCGAAGCCCAGCCGGGCGACCGACCTTCGAGTCGCGGCCTACGCGGCCCTCAACACGGCCATCCGAGCAACCGTGCTCGCGGCCTTCACCTACGGCGCAATCCGCGTCGTCACCACCGCCGTCTCACACGGCCCTTTCTAGGAGAACGATATGTCCAAGCAGAAGCGCACGCGCCGCAACCGAAACTGGAGCCACGAGCTGGCGCTGTTCGAGGCGGCCCCCTTCAAGACCCGAACCTTCAAGCTTTCGAGCCCTGGCGTCGCCCAGGTGACCCGGGTGCGTCTGGTGCAGGGATTCGAGACGGACATTGCGATCCGCACGAAGGGCGCCGAACTGATCTTCGAGAAGTGAAAACCCCCACGCGGAGGTCGGATATGAGCAAGCGACGATACATGATCGACATCGAAGGCCTGGGTGCAATGCCTGGGGGCGTAATCCTCTCGATTGGCTGGTGCCGCTTTGACCCTGAACAGGGCGCGCACTGGGACGCAGCCGGCGAGGTCCGGCTCGAGATCCAACCGCAGCTCGACGCCGGCCTCCGCGTGGACGGTTCCACCCTGGACTTCTGGCTGCGCCAGACGGCCCTCCCCTGGGCCCCGGGTACGATTGAGCAGCCTCCCCGAGCGGCCCTCCTGCGGTTCTGTCACGAGATCAGGAAGGCGGACGAGGTCTGGGCGAAGCCTCCCACGTACGACCTGACGGGGATCCGAGCGGCCTGCGCGGCCCTCGACGTTCCGGTCTCCTGGCACTTTCGCACCGAGCGCTGTTTCCGTACACTGTGTCAAACGGCCCCCAGTGGTCTTCGAATGAAGCCCCTGGCCGAAGGGCTGAAACACGGTGCTGTCGTCGACGCGGTCCATCAGGCACGCGAGGCGGCCGTAATGCTGAAGGCGATGAGCCAATGAGGATACGGTGGAGAAAAAGCCAGGGTGGACGGGATTCCCGAGCTTCCGGGATGCGAAAAAACAGTTCGAACGGCGGTACGCCGCTGAGTGTCTATCACATGCCCAGGGGAACGTCTCCGAGGCAGCCCGGATAGCCGGGAAGGACCGACGAGACTTCTACGATCTGCTGCGGCGGACAGGCATCAGCCCGAAGGACTTTCGAAAATGAAACCGCTTCACTACGTTGGAATCGCATTCGCTGCCTGCCTGTTATTCGCAAGCGGTTGCATCGCCGGGGGCGGCACGGCGAGCTACTTCGCATACAACATCGGCAAGCGGGACGGGGCAAAGATCGCCATCGAGGCCTGCGTGAAGCACTATACACGGGAGGGGGCGACATATGGGGAAGCACCGCAGGCAGAATCCGACCACGCGGTTATCGCCTGCAGATGAGTTTGACGCAAAGCGGCCCTGCTACCTACTACTTGGGTGGATGGCCTCGGACCTACCAGAAGCGGGCGGCTTCTGGAGTCTGATTACGGAAGAGCTGCTCACGTATAGTGAGTGCTGCAAGGTATATGAGAAGGGTCTGGAGCCCTACGAAAAGTTCATGACTGTCTCGAAAGCAGAATTCGAAACGCTAGGCATCCCGCTCGATCGGGAAGCGTCAATCTACTTCGATCTGGATTGCCAGAAAGAAGTCAGCCTCCGCTCGAATAGCGGAAAACGGGAGAAGAAGCATGGGAAAGACTGAGTACGTGGATCTGGGGAAGGTTATCGTCGACAAGGTCACGGCCAAGGCCGTCCTGATCAAGCGCGGTCCGAACGAGCACTGGGTTCCGCTCTCGCTGCTGGAGTCCGACACGGCCACCCGGGTACTCGCCAAGGCCGAGACGCTCGACTCGTTCGAGGTCGCCGACTGGTTCTGCGAGAAGGAAGACATCGAGGTATGAGCGCGGACTGGACCCAACGATGGCTGGATATGGCCATGCACGTCTCAAAGTGGTCGAAGGATACGTCCTCGCAGGTCGGAGTCGTCATCGTGGGCGATCACAACCGGCTGCTCTCGATCGGCTACAACGGTTTGCCCAGGGGCTGCAACGACGATTCAAAGGTGAACCCGGGTAGACATGAGAGCGGGAACCCGACCAAATACCATTGGTACGAGCACGCTGAGCGGAACGCGATCTACAACGCGGCTGCCGAGGGCATCGCTCTTCGGGACTCCACGATGTTCGCACCGAACGCGGCCTGCTGCGACTGCGCACGAGCTGTCGTCCAGAGCGGCATCCGCCGGTTCATCTACTACAACGACGGGCCGTTCTTCGAGCGAGAGGATTGGGTGGGGCGGCTGAACGTCGCGCTCCAGATCTTTGCAGAGAGCGGAGTGGCGGCGATCGGAATCGCTGGATACCCGCGAAAGGGATTGAGGTTGACATGAGACCCAACACAGGCGAAGGCCGTTATCTTGAGCTGCTTCACGACGTGATGCTCAACGGAGCAAAGAGTGAAAACCGTACTGACACCGCAACGCGTAAAGTCTTCGGTCGATTCTGGGCTTGTGACGATGTTATTGATGACTTTCCGCTTCTTACGACGAAGCGAGTCCACTTCAAAAGCGTCGTCGCAGAGCTGCTCTGGTTCCTGAGCGGCTCGACGAACGCCAACGACCTGGACGCCACGATCTGGGACGAGTGGGCGGACGAGAAGGGGGAGCTGGGCCCGGTGTACGGCAAGCAGTGGCGGGACTGGTTCATCAGCTCGACGCACTGCGAGGGCCCGGGTGGGTACGATGGCCACACCAGCAGGTTGGCCGTCGATCAGATCCAGCAGGCGCTCAATTTGCTGCAGACGGATCCGAACAGCCGACGCATTCTCGTTTCGGCCTGGAACGTGTCGGACCTTCACGCGATGAAGCTCCAGCCATGCCACTACGCCTTCCAGCTCCAGACCTGCAACGGCGAGCTGAATATGCTCGTCAACATGCGCTCGATCGACATCTTCCTTGGGATGCCGTTCAACATCGCGAGCTACGCCCTGCTGCTCATGATGTTCGCCCACGTCACCGGCTACCGAGCGAAGCGCCTCTGCTTCTCCCTGGGCGACCTGCACATCTACGAGAATCACATGGAGCAGGGGCGTGTGCAGCTCTCGCGCAACCAGCTGGATGCACCCCGGGTAGGTTTGGCAGACGAAATTGGGTCACTTTTTGACTTCAGACCGGAACACATACAATTGAGGTCATATAACCCCCATTCTGGGTTGAAAGGAAAAGTAGCGGTATGAGTGAAGACCATCGGCGACCGTTCAACGGCGAGATCAAGATCAAGTTCCTGACCGAAGATGACTGCCAGTACAGTGGAATCGAGGGGCTGCTTCAGATCGAGCTGGATCAGCTCTACCACACCCAGGCGAAGTGGATCGGCGAGGAGACCGATTTCGAGAAGGGCCTGCAAGAGATCGGCAAGGCCTACATGACTATGCGCAGGCACTGGGAAATTCGCCGGCAGCGAATCCTGGCCGAGGAGCGCGAGGCAATGGAGCCCGCCCGGGTGGAGCCCACCCTGCCCGAAGGCGTCGACCTGGGCGAAGAGACCGACAAGCACGAGGTGGTGCTTTGATTTCCTACCGAGACATGACGTTCTGCTCGCGTTCGAAGGATTGCGCGAACACCCACTGCTTCCGCATGATCGACCAGGAGGTTCTGGACGGCGCGAAGCAACTGGGCCTGGGCATCGCCCAAGGTGACTGCAGCAATATCTGCGAGGATGGATTCACACCGATCTACGTCCACTGCCCCGGGTGCGGCTGGCAGGAGACGACGCTGGCGGTCGAGCTGGCGAACGCCGACTTCGAGTGCGGTGGGTGCGGGATGCATCGGTGGAGTGACTTCAAATAAAACTAACATTTTGACATCAAATATCAAAATTATTTGAAAAAAGAGAAGACTGATTTTGGGACGGCTCACTTTTTCTGACCCCCAACAGGAGATGTTCGAATGAAAGGTTTTGACCCCGCCATCATGAAGCTGATCGAGGTGCTGACCGAGCACTCGACCGAGCTTCCCATGTCCGTCGAGAACGCTGCCGTCCAGGTCTGCCTGGAGATGGAAGAGTACGACCACCCCAACTACCAGTGCCCACTCTGCGGTCAGGCGAAGGGCCGGCCGGCGACGGAGATCTTCCATGCGATGAAGAGCTGCGAGGTCTGGTCGGCCGATGGCGGGAGCTGGACGTTTCTCAACTCCAGCTACGAAGGTGACTTGGAGGCGATGCTGGAGGACATGCTCAAGGTCATCCGAGGAGAGGTCACCTAGCATGTGCATGATCGACGGCTGCGACCAGTGGACGTTCACCCACTACAAGACCGTGAAGGCGCGGAAGGCCCACGAGTGCAGCGAGTGCGAGCGGGAGATCCGCCCGGGCGAAACGTACGAGCGATTCAAGGGCCTGATTGACGGGCGGTGGTCGCTCTACACGACCTGCGAGCACTGCCAGGCTGCGCGGAGCTGGCTCGAGAAGGTCTGCGGCGGCTGGCTGTTCCAGGGCGTCCTGATCGAGCTGGAAGAGCACTGGGACGCAGACTGGAGCTACCGGTCGGTCTGGCTGGGCCGAGCAATTCTGACTCTGCGTCGCCGCCACAAGAAGCCGGACGGCACGCTTCGCAAGCCGCTCGAACCCTTCACGCCCCCGAAATCGCTGGCCCATTGATGTCAACCCTTCCTACCATTTCCATTCAGCTCATCGATTCCGAAGACGTCTTCGCGAATTGGATGGAAGAAGGGGACCTAACAAAAAACCCGTCTGGTATAATAACCCTCAAGTTCAATAACGAACTGACCGAAGAGGTTATTATGAGCAATCGAAATCGCGACAACCAACGAAGCAAGGTGTACAAGGCAGAGAATGCCATCTGGTCGAAAGACGGAGATGGCGACATGACCATCCAGGAGATCGAAGGCCTGCTGGATGAGATCTGGGAAAACCGCCTGATCCACAACGAGTTCATGCCCTTCCGTCATCGCCCTCAGGTTGCCGACGGTCGTGGGTGCCGAAAGGCCCGAGGCGGAGCCGATCGGATCACGATGCCCAAGTGGGCTCGACGACGGTGGGTGGTCCTGCACGAGGCAGCGCACTCGGTCCACATCCAGGGCAGCAGCCCGCTGGAGGCGTACCATGGCCCTGAGTTCTGCAAGATTTACCTGCGGCTGGTAGAGATCTACATGGGGTTCGAGGCCCGGCAGAAGCTCGCTGCCTCGTTCCGCAAGCACCGGGTGAAAATCGCTCGATAAAGTTCGTCACTTTCCGGGAGCCCCCGGATACATACCACCAGAGGTTAGGTTGATATGCTGAAACACATCGTCACATCCCCGCTGCTCCATGCGACCCCGTTCGTCGGAAAGCACGAGCCCCACAAGACCCAGGAGGGGAAGATGTGGCTCTGGTGCGCGGAGTACGGCTTCTCGTTCTGCTGCGCCGGGATCGATGAGTCCTTCGGGACTTTCAAGAACGGCGACATCGTGCGGCTCGAAGTTCGGATCAACGAGTTCCTGGGCGGCAAGCCGTATCCCTACGACGAGGCTGGACAGATCTCCGAGCTGGCGGACCGGATGCTGAGCGAGATGTTCGGCCACGAGTACGGCACCTCGGAGTGGGAAGAGAGCTTCATCGAGGCATGCGGCCTTGACGAAGACGTGATCGAAAGCAGCCTGGAGTCCACTCTCCCAGGCGACCTTTACTACTGCGTGAGGCGAGTATGAGATTCGAGCTGGTAGAGAAGCGGCCCTATCTCGCTGGGCACTGCTTCCGAATGAAGACGCTTGACACCGAGATCCGGTGGGATGGCGTGCGGCCTCTGCCTCCGACCGCGTTCGAGATGTTCCGCATCTCCTACCGGACCCGATGCTGGCGCGGCCCAGAGGGGCAGTGCTTGACCTACGAGGAGCTGCGCGAGCACGCCACGAAGGGTGGCGAGAAGTTCATGGGGACCTCCCACTACAGCGAAGCGGTGGACTTCGAGTACTGGGAAGATTGGGGGACCGACGGCCACATCGAGTGGGAGTACCAGGGCGTCTGGCGATTCTTCCTGCGGCCGGAGACCGAGGGGGAGGAGAGCGAGTGGCGCTGGCTGGAAGAGACCAGTGGCGACGAGATCCAGCGGATCCTCGCTGATCACCTCTACGAAATCAACCGGGACGAGAAGTCGCAGAGGAGAACAAACAATGCCGAATAACAAGATCTACAACCCTGGTGGACCGTCGCTCTCGCAGCGGCTCAACCATCAGTCGCGGACGCGGCAGGCCGGATACAGCAAGACGAACCGGGAGGAGGTACTCCTCTTCAAGCAGCGCGTCGCCGACGGCATGGACCCGGAGCAGGCGCGCGAGGGCACGAAGATCTCCAAGCGGATGGTCCCGGATATCCTCGCTGGCCGCACCTGGGCTTCGGTCATCCTGATGATCATGCTGATGGCCGTGACGATGGGAAACAGCTGCGACTTGGCCGACGGCGGGAACAACCGGAACGAAGATGACCGGGAGTTCTGCCGGTACGTCTCGACCCCGCTCTGCGAGGACGTCCCCTACGACTACGCCTGTCTCTGCCTCACGGGCAGCGCGGCCGTCACGTCTGTGAACGACGAGAGGGAGCTGTACAGCCCCAGCCCCACCCCCGGGTACGAATACGAGGGTGGGACCGAGGGCCTCCCGTGATCAGCCTGCTATCCTCCAGCCATGGATGCAGCCCTCGGATGGATCGGTGATTTAGTCAGGTATTTCGCGAGGTTGGTGCCCCGGCTCCAACTCGTACGGATCACAGAGCGTGCGGTGAAATTCCGCCGGCACAAGGCCCTGGAAGTGGGGCCTGGGCTTCACTGGTGGTGGCCGGTGACGACGGAGATGGACGTGTACCCAGTCGTTCGACAGATCGTGAGCCTGGAGCAGCAGATGATCCAGACGGACGAGGGCAAGACGATCGTGGTCGACGGCGTGATCGTCTATTCAATCAGCGACCTCTACACCTTCTGCGTCGAGAACCATGACGCGGAGGAGAACATGGCTGAGCTGGCCCAGGCGGGCATGCGGAAGGCGGTGCTCTCGACCCCGTTCGACGAGATCAACGCGGGCCGAGCGAAGTTCGACAACCGCCTGACTCGAGAGGCGCAGAAGAGCCTGCAGGACTTCGGGGTGGAGATCGAGTCGATGCGGCTGCAGAGCTGCACCGAAGGCATGGTTCACATCCACGCTGGTGCGGCCGTGACGATTGGACTGGCGGCCGGTGGCGAATAAGTGGTATAAAAAACCGGGGCAGGTCAGGCGCCTGCAGGACGAGCATGACGAACGCCCGTCCGATACACCCGAGTACGCCATCGCCACGTTGGCGGCGAAGACCTCGGTCGAGAACATGATCGAGCATCAGAACCAGCTGCGGGACGCCTGGGCCTATAACCCGCACTACCATGAGCCCAGGGATACGAAGCCGACACCGATCGCAGAGACTGAGGCCTGGAAAATATACGTTGCCCAAATGGCAGAACAGGGAGTCGAGATACATGACCAATCTGTACGAACGAAAGAGGAACCCAGGACTGGGGCTGCTGCTGATGCTGCTGACCGCGGCGATCTTCTGGGGCAGCGTGGCGAGCTGCGCGGGCTACATGATTCGAAGCCATCAGGAGGAGGCGGCCATTCGACTGGCCTGCAAGAAGCTCCTGGAGTACGGGTGGGAAGTCTCAATGGATGAGTGCGTGAAGGAGCTTCGGCCATGAGACGACCGCGGCGCTCATCGACCGCCTTCACAGTGGTGGGCTGGCTGCTGGCCCTTGTTATGGCGCTGTACATTCTCCTGATCGTTGTTCCCAAGGCGGACGCCCGCGAGCCCAAGGTGGAAGCCGAGCTGCTGCTCGAAATCAAGGACGAGAAGCTCAAGATATTTCAGTTCGAGACCTCGCAGATACTTTGCGAACTGGTGGTCATCGAAGTTCGAATGATAGGTTCGCAGGCAGCAATGACCTGCGTCCTCAAGGATACACATGAAGACACCGACGATCGACGCCGGAAAGATCCTAGCCGCTGAACGACGGCTCCGACTGCTCGAAGAAAAAGAAGAACTGCTCGCGAAGCTTGCTGCCATCAGGGAGCTGCGACGAAAAATACAAGGAATCAAGTAATGGGTGCTGACTACCACTTCCATCCGATAGGAACTCTGCCTGGGGACAAGGCTCCCGAGCCCAAGGTCCACACGATCACCGACAAGGTCTTCCGCGCGATGAACGAGGAGGCGATCAAGATCCAGGAAGAGCTGGCTCTCGTGAAACAGCAGCTCGAGAACACCGAGAAGGTCTACGACCGCGCGCTCCAGGAGAACATCCGGCTCCAGGACGAGAACGCGCGGCTGAAGGACAGCGAGGCGATCGACGAAGAGATCATCAACACGCTCGACGAGATGCTGGAGCCCGTCCACGTCCATCTGTCCGGCAACGAATCGGTCGAGTCCGTCCGAGCAGGCTCGCTGTCGAAGACTACGATCTCGCCGACTCCCCCGAGACCTGAAATGTCTGGGGGCTACGCAGCGGACATGATCATCATCAATGACCCGCTCGCACCGCACCGGAACCCGGAGGTCTTGGATGCACTGGAGCACAAGGCAGAGATCCATGCGGAAGCGCTCAAGAAGATTCGGCCTCTGTCGAACCGGGTCGAGCAGCCCAGCGCGGACGCGAAGCTGAACGATGAGCTGCAGAAGGCCTACGAAACGATCGTGCTGCTCATGAACCTGCGGGACTGGGGTGCGGCCACCGGAGCCCTCCTTGGTGACGGAGTGGTCAAGAAAGCCTACCGGTCTGTCGACCCTAACGACCACCGACCGATGATCCAGAAGTGGCAGTCGAAGAAGAGCGACGAGCAGCCCGTCGGAACAGCGGTCACGTCGGCAAAGGCCGGTGAGCCTGTCCAGCTATCCCTGGGCGCCACGCGAACGGCCCACGACGAGCTTCAGATCGCCGAGATCAAAGTGGCACTCGCCCAGGGCGACGCGGCGAAGGTGAAGCAGACGCTCACGCAGACCCAGAAGGCCTGCCGGCGCTACAAGGCACGGATTGAGCGGCAGAAGGTGCAGCTTGAGGCCCTGCAAACGCTCGCGGACAAGGCCTTCCCGCTGTATGAGATCCTTCTATCGCTCGACTCACCGCGGACGCTGACTGAGGTGACCGCGGCGTGCATCGACTTTCACAACGCTTTCAACGAGGCCGCTGAGGCCCTAACACCAGAGGATAGACATGAGCGATAACAATACGAGCAGTGGCGGCATTGGAACCTTGGGGATGATGTTCATCGCCCTCTTCGTCGGCAAGATCTTCGCGATCGATCCTGTCGCGACGTGGTCCTGGTGGATCATCACGGCTCCGCTCTGGGGCATCCCGGCTCTGATTCTGGGCTTCGTCGCAGTCTGCTTTTGCTTCGCGTTCACTGCGAGCCTGTTTTTCGACAAGAAGAACGGTAACCCCTGATGGGCTACATCAGCTACACGCACGTCGAGCGCCTGGGCCACCCGAATGTGGACGGGCTGCTCATCGGCGAATGCTATGTGTTTCCGAAGCTGGACGGAACCAACGCAGTCCTCTGGAGTGATCGAGAGGAAGGCGGGGTCTGTACCGGCTCTCGGAAGCGCGATCTCTCGCTGCCGGATGCGGCCGACAACCACGGCTTCCGTCACGCCATGCAGGAGCGCTGGAATAACAGCGAGCTGGACTGGCTGCAGGAGACCTACGACGGCGTCCGGTTCCCGCTCTTCTATGGCGAGTGGCTCGTGCCGCACACCCTGAAGACGTACCGGCAGGAGGCGTGGCGCGAGTTCTACGTCTTCGACGCCCGATGCCCCGACACCGGTCGGTATCTGCACTACGACACCTGGGCCCAGCGCCTGCGTGACGCGGGAGCGAAAGTTCTCGAGCCGCTGCAGATCATCAAGAACCCGACCGAGGAGGACATCGTCCACGTCCGGGACACCGCCAACACCTACCTGATCGCCGAGAACAGCGGCGTCGGGGAGGGCGTGGTCGTCAAGAACTACGAGTTCTCGAACCACGTCGGCAAGACGGTCTGGGGCAAGAGCGTCCGCAACGACTTCAAGGAAGAGAATCGCCGCGCGATGGGTAGCCCAGAGCGGGACGGCTCGTTCCAGGTTGAGTGCGCGATTGCCGAGGAGTACGTCACCCAGGCGTTCGTCACGAAGACGCGCGCCAAGGTTGAGATGGCCATGGCTGAACAGGCGTGGCGGGATGACCCGGCGCTCACGTCCATGACGTACAAGCAGGTCATCGAGACGATGCGGGGCTCGCTGATCCCCCGGCTGCTCCAGACGGTCTACCAGGAGCTGGTCGACGAGGAGACGGCGGCCTTCGTGAAGAAGCACAAGGACCCGACGATCAACTTCAAAAAGCTCCGGGCGTTCACGATCGCCCAGGTGAAGAAGTTCGCGCCGGATCTGTTTTGAGACTGGGGCGGGGTGGCGGAACGGTAGACGCGCCCAGCCGAGGGTGTCCGGGAGTGTGGCGCTCCTAGACGTTGCAGGTTCGAATCCTGCCCCCGCCTCCATCTTTGCTACCCTCCTGGGTCCAGGAGGAATCTCATGTCCGCACGTTCAGTCAGCATTTACGCGAACGACCCCACCGACCCGGAAGGCGCGCGCCTCGTCGCCGGGATCGAGAAGTTCTCGCAGCATCTCATCATGAAGGGCGACATCCACGCCACGATCCATGAGGGTCGGTTCTTCTCCGTAGGCGTAGCTGTCGAGAATGCCGCCAACAACGCGAATGTTGACCTGCTGATCCAGACCCCTGCTGGCGCTCCACTCCATGCCAGATTCTCAGGCTTCACGGGCGGCAACGCCACGAATGCGTTCTACGAGGGAACCACCTTCAGCGCGGCCGGCACCGCAGTCACTCCGGTCAACCGCAACCGGCGCTCGCCCAGCGTAGCGCGCGGCACGTTCACCTCGGGACCGACCATCACCGATGTCGGCACCCCGATCTTCCTCGGCTTCACCGGGGGCGGCGCAGGCGGCAGCTCAGCTGGTGGCAGCTCTTCGAGCTTTGAAGAGTACATCCTGCTGTCGAGCACCACCTACCTCGCTCGCATCACGAACACCGCAGGCAACAACCAGCCTGTTACACTGATCATGGATTTCTACGACACCGGCCTGGAGCCCTACGCCGTCTAGTGGACGACGTCCTCGGGCGCGTTCGCACAGTCGAGACTGTGCCCCTGGGCTTCGCATAGCGCGCGGTAGATCTGTTCGAGGCCGGGCGTCCCAGAGAGAACCATCGACATCAGCATCGCGTGAGCGTGCCCCAGCGATACGGCCTCCATGTCCCCCGGCATATGCAGGCAGACCGATCCGTCAGCTTTCGCGACGATCGCGGCGTCCCCTTCGTTCAACGAGATCAGGCTCGCCTCGCTCCAGCTTCTCGCAGTCACGCTCGTATAGTCCTTCTTCAATTTCATCACCCGTGGCTCGACCGTCTCGACGGTAGCCTTTGCGCTCGTGGAAACCTCCCTTGGGCATGTCCCGGAAGATCTCTCGAGCTTTCCTCTTGATCGCCTTTATTGAGTCTTTCGACGCCATGCGGCGAAGCATAGCCCAAGCAGTCCGATCCCCAACAGCAAGATGAACGCAGGTTCGGGTACAGGGTCAGGTTCGACCACCCCGAGCGGTTGTGGGTTACTCCACTCGCTCCAGGTGATCGTCCTCGTCGGCTCCCCGAGCGTGGGGTTCGCGGCCTTCCACATTCGATAGGCGGTCAGGTCATAGAACAGCTCAGGGCCTTGGCCTTCCGGGTAGTCGAAGCGCCCAGCCTTGCAGCGGACCTCGCCGGCAGGATCTTGCCCAGGCAGAAGGGTCATGCGAAGGGTGCCGGTGTGGATGCCGTTGGCGTCCTTCACCATGACCATCGTCGATGGCGTCGCCCCTTGGTGGGGTACTATGACGCGACCTTCGCGGAAGGCGGTCAGGACTTCTCCGTTCGGCCACCGGCATTGGTACGCGTCAACGTCATCCGGCGTCGGATGCAGCAGACGAATCTCCCGGGTTCGAGTGACGGTCGGCGGAAGGTCAGGCCAAGTCTGACCCCCGTATTCAAACGGCATTAGAAAATCTCCTGGTCAGTGTTGGGGAGGTTGATCTCCAGCTCCTCGTCCGCCCCGAGCCAATCGCCCTGGCCGTAGACCTTCACCCAGTTCGAGCGGCAGAGATCCAGCGTCCCGAAGTCCCAGACCTTGCGGCGGCCCTCTGCGACCGACGTATTGCCGGTCTTCGGACCAGCGACCTTCGCGAGGAAGCGGCCGAGGTGAACGTCGTTGAGCGGATTGCGGAAGCTCTTTCGTTTCGTGTACTCCAGGTAGTCCTGGATCAGAGTCTGCTTCAAAACCACCTGGGGCCAGGGAACGCTATGCGGATCGTCATTCAGCATCTGACCGCTGCAGAGCTTCGAATACCACCACTCTTCCTCGGTGCTGTAGCTCTGGGTCTGCTGCTCCTGGAGCGCCTTGGTTCCCGGCACGGCACGTACATCGTAGCGAGACAGATCCATGTTAAGCAGCTCGTACAGGAGTCCCTCTCGCCCCCCGTTATCCATCTGCTTCTGAATCGCCTCGAAGTAGTCCCCGTCCCGCGCGTGGGCCTCACTCACGTCGAGCACGAGGAAGCGCCGCTCGTTCCGACTGTGGGCAGGCACGACCCACTCGTGGTTCGACGCCATCATGAGGTGCAGGCAGTTCGTCGCCACCTCGATGTCCACGCCCTTCGCCTCGATCGCCATCGTGTCCTCGGTGACGATCATCTTCAGCACGCCTTCGTGCTTTTTGTCGCCGGCGTAGAAGGCCTCGTCCGCGAAGAGGAAAACGCAGTCCCGGAGATGCGCGTTGAAATTCCCGACGAGCTGGCTGGAGTGACCGACCTGCATGTAATGACGGCCCAGGAGCGACCCGAGCTGCTTCGCCAGGAACGACTTCCCAGTGCCCTGCTCGCCACGCATCACGACCGCGACCTGCCCCGGCTCGCCAGGGTATTGCACCATCCGGGCCATCCAGCCCATGAGGTACTCGTAGATCGCATCCTTGCCCAGGCAGATGTTCTCGCGGATGTGCTCGTTCAGCTTATCCCATCGCCCAGGGCGAGCTTGGCAGGAGAAGCCCCGCCAGAGGTTGTAGGCGTCCGGCACCTCACGGTTGGGCACGAAGACGACGCGCTTGAACTGACGCCGCTCCTGGTGCTTCAGCCACCAGTCGCCCAGCGGCATGTACTTCGGGTTCCCGTCCTTGTCGGCGCCGACTTCGACTCGGCGATTCATATGCGCGTTTTTGAAGTCGCCGAAGCCCATGGACGTCAGTCGCGCACGCTCCAGGATCGGGTCGATCTGCTCCTCGATCACCCGGCAGCGGCCACCGAAGTTCTCGATCACGGCGTAGCGGTCATTCATGTCCGCGAGCTTCGGATCGATCGCGAATTCTTTGGCCTTCCCGATCTGGCGGATGGCGTAGGACTCGATGTTGGAGCCCTTGTCCAGGACGGATTCGCTGATACCGAAGTCTGGATCGGTGATCAGCGAGAAGATGACTTCGTCGGGCACCTTGCAGCGAACGAGATTGCAGACGCAGTCGAAGAGCCAGCTCGATCTCGAATCGTCTTCCTTGGGCGGCTCGTCAGGGTGACGGCCTTGGACGACGATCACCTTCACGCGGTCCGGCACGTCCCATTCGTCCAGCTCTTCCATCGTGCCGATGCGGGCGACGTTGCCGCTGATCTCGACCGGTTGCGAGGAGCCACCGAACATGTCCGCGCTCTGCGTCGGTGCGGCCGGCGTGAACTGACTGAGTGAGTAGACGCGGGACTGGTCGAAGACCTTGACCTCGGCCAGCTCCTCGGTCCGACCCTTCTTGCGCTTCTTCGCGTCCGGGACGTTCACCGTTCCAGGCAGACGCATGATGCGATCGACGTTGTGACAATTGTCCGCGCCGAAGAGCAGCTCCAGCTGCAGGTTCCATCGCTTCGCTGTCTCGGCCAGGGCGACGTCGCCGCCGATCTCGAACTCCTGGTCGAGCCGCCAGAAGCCCTGGTAGCCACCGCCTGAGAAGACGATCACCGTGGGCTTCGGGACGCCAGCCGGCGGACTCATCAGGCTCTGGTAGGCGCGCTCGCGCTCATTCTCCAGGTTCTTCCCGTCGCGCGGATCGACGTCGACGTGCAGCCAGCGCATGCCGCGCATGTCCTCGCGCAGCGCCTTCTTGTCCATCGGCCCGATGGTTGGGTTGACGTGGAAGTAGATGTTCCGGGTGCCGTTGTACTTCTCGATCCACTCTTCGCATTCCTGGACGGAGTCGGGACTGAAGGTGGCGGTAGCGATGGACTTGCGATCGACGGCGATCGAGGTGAGAACCCAGAGACCAGCAGGCTCGAAATCTTTCAGGAACTGAATTGCTGCCGGGGTATCCGTCATCGTCTGAGCATCTCGTCCATGTCTGTGGCGGAGATCCGCCCATATGAATGCAGTATTGCAAGGCTCACCAGTCTATCACGCGGAACGCGTCCTACAAACTCCCAGGCGGTCGGCCCATCGAAAAGCAGATTTTCAATCGTACCGCGGGAGCCCACGCGGAGAAGCAGCCAAGCACCCCCGCCTGCATTCCAACGACGACGGAGGAAGTTGCGCTGTTGTTGCGTGAAGTGGTCGATCACGACGGTCGTGTCATGCTGCTTCGGCCAGCCAGGAAGGTACTTCAGCTCCAGCCAACCGCGCAGGCACTCCACGTCTGGGCACCCTGGGTTGGCCGAGTTCTCGACAGCCTGTGGGTCGGTGCGCAGCCGCTTGAGCGCCTTGATGACCTGGGATCTGTAGGTGTATTCACTCACGGGGCGCACCTCTCGCACAAGCAGTCCTGGTACTCGTGCAGTCCGAACATGTGGCAGCAGGTGCAGTACTTGAGAGCCCTCTCCGCGGCCTTATCGACAGCGGCCCACCAGTCTCGGTTCTCTTTCGTGTCCAGGTTCCGCTTCAGCTTGCCCTTGCTCACATCGAATCTCCCCAGCTGGAGCCCAGCTCCACGTCGACCTTCGACGGGACCGTGAGCTGCGGGATGCAGTGCTCCATGATCTCGGCCGCGTCCTGGGCATCACCCGC
>Ga0316192_10001295_pt1 | contig 18307 bp, 17 predicted proteins | sample MerIslwburrow_MG_FD_204931 | JGI IMG/M metagenome (GOLD analysis project Ga0316192, IMG submission 204931) | Coastal sediment microbial communities from Maine, United States - Merrow Island worm burrow | ecosystem: Environmental > Aquatic > Marine > Coastal > Sediment | place: USA: Maine...
TCTATTTTCCTCAAACGGTGGGTATGGATACAAATGGTCCCCACGTCTGAGTACTTGCTGACCGTCATCTTGGCTCTGAACGTAGTAAACAATTTCAGCCACGCCTCGTTTAACGCTTTTATTTAAAGGGATATGGGCATTGCTAGCAAACCTGATCTTTGCAAAACTTGTGCCACCGATATCGTTGTAAGATCCGACAATGCGATAGGGGTCGGGGGGGTCATCAAAATCCGGTGGTTTGTAAAGTGGCGGCTGTGTAATATACAAAGCCCCGAGATCAAGACTCATTCGGTTCAGGCAATTTTTGGCCATATCATAATATCGAGAGCTGTTTTTCAGCGTATCCGTCGTTGAAAATACGGCATTGAACGAAGCCAGAATCGTGGTCAAAACGATTCCCAGTATCAAAAATGCAAGCAATATTTCCATCAAAGTGAAACCGCGTGTGCTGGTTATTGAGAATTGGACAGCGGGTATCGGATACGGGACACCGGAAACTGGATGCTGGATACTCGATGCTCGATTCTGGACACTGGATACTGGATGCTGGATGCTCGATGCTGGATGCCCGATGCCGGATACACGATGTCCAAAATTAGATACTGGATTATCGATTCTGGATGTTTTTTGTTTGTAGTCCATGTTTGACAGTCAGGTAACTTAAGGCCGTAAATTATAGGTTTCAAGTGTCAGACCAGCCGCTGGGTTGACAACTGGAACCTTCATTTTCTTACATCATGTTGCCAGATAAAGCCCGATAGGGATCTATCTATTACCTCATCGCTACTTGCTACGCGCCCTTAAATTCCGAATTCCGCATTCCAACTTCCGAATTCCTATCTTATTCTCTTGCAAACCGGTAGGTCCTGACATTGTAAATGTATTCATCACTGTTAAAAACTACTGTCATGTCGATGCGTTTCAAGTCTGCGGCAATCTCCCCCAGAGCCTCTGATGCAACCTCTTCGGTTGAAATGCGCCAGGTGTAGCCGGGAAACTTATCGCCGAAGTCCCCTGAATCTGTGGCAGTTATTCCCGATGAATCGACCTCGATTTGTGCGAGTTTGCTTTGAGCCAGCATGGGAGCTTGGGTATAGAATCTAGCGGCCGTATTCATGGTCAAAGTTTGGGAGTGCATCCGATATACGCTGACCAGAACGATGGCCATGATCGACATGGCCACCATAACTTCCAGCAATGTAAAGCCGGAAGCTGTCAGCCGGTGATCGACGCTTGGTTGGGGTTTGCTGGTCATGGGTATCTGGTCTCTGGCTTATGGTGTCGGCACGCCCTGGCCTCCAGCTCGCAGCCTACGCCTCGGAGAGTGCGATATGACGGATTCTCACTGTTCACTGTAGGAGATCCTAATAATGTCTTATCTTCCAGATTCATACAATGTTAGGTCTGGGCCAGGGGGTTCAGGTTTCAGCAATTAAAAAATTTCAAATAACAAAACACAAATACCAAACAAATCACAATGACCGAAATTCAAAATTCCAGACCTGTTTTGGTCATTGAATATTGAAATTTGTGATTTATTTGAAATTTGCTGCTTGAGATTTGGGATTTTTAATACCTTAGTTTCTTTTTTGATCAGACCGGTCGTTTTTTTTGACCAGCGGCGACGCTGATCCGCCGTCGACGGAACATCTGAAACCTATAATTTGTGACACTAAATTATCAGCTTAGATCCTCAATCCTCAAAACCTGTATATTCTTCAATAACCTGAATGTTTGATAGAAAAGGTTCTATCAAAAAACTCAAATATGTATCACCTTCTTGCATATGAACGAAGGCTTTGTCCGTGTAACCGGCTTTGTAAAAGGTTATTTCTGCCTGGCCTGAGGTAATTTTTTCCTTTGCCGGATACTCGACATCCATGATTCGAACATCATCCGGCAAGGCATAACTGTTTAGTTCGGCACTTTCATGGTCTTCCTGGGACATTGATTCATTGGTTTCCCAAATACGTCCGCTGTCCAGATCAAAATGCAACGAATATTGCTTCTGATCGCGGATCGCACTTTCTTTCAAGGCCTGAACTTTTCCGATCAGCCAGCGGGCGCTTTTTTTACTGCCATCGAGGAAAGGGTTATTCTGCAGCCGGGGAAGGGAAAAAAAGAGCATCAGGCCGATCAGCGCAATCACGACAATCAGTTCAATCAGCGTGAAACCGCAACAATCTCGGTTGCGGGTTGTTTCTTCGGAGACAGTTCCGCAGCGAAGACTTGCTTTCAATATGATATTTATTAATTTCATGGCGGCGAATCTGAGTATGAAGAAATAATGGCAACTGCAAGTCCGCCTAACCGGCCTTGCCGATGCTATTATTAATCTAATTCCCAGTTATTGATATCTTTATTTTCATCTTCGCCGCCGGGTACGCCGTCTGCTCCATAGGAAATGATATCAAAATCTCCTTTAAGGCCGGGAGACAGATAAATAAAGTCATTTCCCCAGGGATCTTTGGGGACCTTGCCCTTTTCCAGATAACCGCCTTTTTTCCATTTTTTGGGTATTGTCCCGCTTTCAGGCATTTCCACCAGGGCCTGGAGTCCCTGCTCGGTGCTCGGGTAGGGCCCGTTGTCGAGTTTGTATAATTTTAAAGCGGTTTCCAGGTTTTGGATATCCAAGCGGACTTTCATCTGTCTGGCTTCTCCGGGCCGATCCATGATTTTGGGTGCAACCCACATGGCGAGGATACCTAGGATGATGATGACAACCATCAGTTCTATCAGCGTAAACCCCTGGTCTTTATGTGATAATTTTTTTAGCATTGATGACGCTCCCTTGGTTTTTTTCCTTCTACCGAATCAACTGGTTCATTTCAAATATCGGCAGGCATATCGACAGAACAATAAAGCCGACGATCGATCCCATTACCAGGATCATTACAGGTTCCAGATATGAGGTGAGACGCAAAATGGTGTTTTCCACCTCATTTTCATATACGTCTGCAATTTTGGTCAGCATGTTTTCCAGTTGACCGCTTTGTTCCCCAACCTGGATCATCTGAATGGATAACTGGGGGAAAATGCCACTCCCGGACAGAGCTGCCCCCAAACCCTGACCCTTACCGACTTCAATGGCGGCTGTTTCGACGGAATCCGCGATCAGGATATTGCCGGCAATATTTTTTACGATGTCCATGGCAATCAGCATGGAGACCCCGTTATCCAGCAGAGACCCCAGCGTACGCGCAAACCGCCCCACGGCAAGTTTTTTGGCCAGAACACCCATGCCCGGTAAGATTAACATGGTTTTATCGATCCAGTAGCGACCCTTTACGGTTTTTTTAGCCCGGTTGAAAAATATTCCGATGGCCACCAGAACGATGAGGATACTCCACCAGTAGGATTTTAAAAAATCACTTAAAAAGATCAGAATACGGGTCGGTGTCGGCAGAACCTGGTCCATATCAGCGAAAATTGACGTGATGCTGGGTACAATGTAGATCAACAGTACGAGCAAAACGACAGTGCCGATGACCATCATGAATATCGGATAGGCCAGGGCTGTCTGAATCCGATTTTTCAAGGCCTGCTGTTTTTCAGTAATATCCGCCAGCCGTTCCAAAACAATTTCCAGGGTGCCGGAGGTCTCTCCGGCACGTACCATATTGACATACAGGGGTGAAAAAGCGCCGGGGTATTTCAAAAGCGCCTGAGCAAAACTGTTGCCTTCTACGATCAGCTCCTTGATCTGGGCCAATATTTTTTTGAAACCATGGGATTTTGTCTGTGGGACCAGTGCATCCAGGGCTGAGACCAGCGGGAAACCGGCCCCTATCAAAGTTGCAAGCTGACGGGTCATCATCGAAACTTCGACCGGTTTGACGCGTCCCAACCGTCGTGTCAGGGTGAATACTCTGGGTGCTTTTTTGGGTGCGGCTTCCAGGGTTTCTTTGATGGATATCGGGAAAATACCTGAGGTCCGGAGTTTCTGTCGGGCAACCTGAGCCCCCTCGGCATCGATAATACCGGAGGTGGTTTTCCCTCTGCTATCCAAAGCTGTGTATTCAAATACCGGCATGGCTGATCACCACATCTTATAATTTAATAACAGTTGTGCTATTTTTTGTATAATAATATTATTATTTTGCGTTATTATCAACCGAAATATCCTTTGGTTCAATCGTAATTTATGGTAAGAATTCCGAATGGTTCCGAGAGAATCACCAGCACCGCTAAGGATCCCGCACCCAAGCTATGGGCCGGGCCGGTTGAATAAACCCCGTTGTAACCGTTCTGCCACAAAGGTTATCGCATAAAATACAAATTACAAGCACCAAATTACAAATTAGTCTCAAATCTCCATATCCAATTACCAAAACCCGTTTTTACCATCCGGCAAGGCATTGTAAATTGGACTTAAGGTTGCCCTTTGTGGTATTTTAGCATATAAATTGAGATGTTATCAATTCAATCTAAAAAAATGATGGTGTGATTGACCATGATCCAAATTATCAGCGCGCATACCGAAGCGCATTATCAATCTGCGCGCATTCTTTTTGTTCAATATGCAGACACACTCGGTTTTGATCTTGAATTCCAGGGATTCAGCCGGGAGCTGGCCACGCTGCCCGGTAGTTATGCGCTACCGCGTGGCTGCATCCTGCTGGCCGAGTTCAACACAAATTTTGTGGGGTGCGTGGCGCTGCGCCCTTTGGAGAGCATAATTTGCGAGATGAAAAGGCTTTTTGTGGTCCCGGAGTATCGGGGTCGTGATATTGGACGAAATCTGGCATGTTCGGTCATCGACAGGGCTCGCCAAATAGGGTATGAAAAGTTGCGTCTGGATACCATCGAATCTATGAAGGCTGCCAACAGACTCTATCTTAGCCTCAATTTTCGAACCATCCAAGCCTATTGTTATAATCCCCTTGAAAATACGAACTACATGGAGTTGGCGCTATAAAGGAGAACCCATATGTTTATTTCCTTAATCGTTGCCATGGCATCGAATCGCGTAATCGGAGACCGGGGAGACATTCCCTGGAGAATTCCCGGTGAACAAAAGATGTTTAAAAAGATTACCCTCGGTCATGCAGTGATCATGGGAAGAAAGACCTATGAGTCTCTGATTCGACCACTTCCTGGAAGAACCAACATCGTGGTGACCCGCCAGACCGATTATGAGGCGCCGGGCTGCATAATTGCTCAAGATCTTGACAGGGCCATCAAATCCATTGCCACCGATGAGAGCGAAGCCTTTATTATCGGAGGCGGGCAATTATATCATGAGACGATTCCCGTGGCCGATCGGATCTATGTAACCTTAATACCCAGAGAGATACCTGGTGATACTTTTTTCCCCAAGATTCCTGACGCCGACTTCGAGATTAAAAAATCCGAATATATCGATGGGCCGGAGCCTTATCACTTTTATATTTACGAACGGGTAAAAAGTTAACAGGAGGACAACATGACTGATGGTGCAAAGGAGGGGTACGGCTGGAACCAGGAAATTTCGATATCCCTCTATGACAAACTAAAAAAGGATCTGAAAAGGGCCATGCTGCAAAAGGACCCGTCGGTTCGAGACACGATGCGCCAGATTATGGCAGAGTTTCCCAAACTGACCGTCCCCCTTACTTTGGAAAGCGGCAAAAAATCTACGCGCCCTAAAAAGCCCGAAGAAATTACCGACGATGACATTCTCGGGATTATCAAAGGACTCGTAAAATCAGAACAAACGGTTCTGGAAATTAAAAAAGAAGAGACCTCTGAATACCTGGAAATTTTACAATCCTACCTGCCCGCAACGGCTAACCGGGAAGAGATTGCCGCCTGGATCAAGGCCAATATCGATTTTTCTCAATTTAAAAACAAAATGCAGGCGATGGGACCTGTTATGAAACACTTCGGAAAGCTGGCTGACGGCAAACAGGTGAATCAAATCTTAAGGGAGTGGGAGTAGGACTCACAATTGGAATAATGGAATGTTGGAACCTTGGGATGATGGGTTTAAAGAAACCAGTATTCAAAACGCATATGATGTGATTGAGTTTTTTTTGATGGAATAATTTAGCGGGAAATACCAGAAAATAGATGCCTGGGTAGCATCTTTAAAAAAGTAGATTCGGCATTTCTTGTAGGGTAGTCCGTTTTCCATTTTTCATGCCCTATATTCCACCATTCCATCATTCCATGCGGCTAGATAAAAAAGCTGTAAAAAAAATACTGTAATTCCAATAAATTATAAAAACTCCGATGAATTAACTCATATCCCATGAAAAAACATCTTGGATCACATCGGAAAACAAAAATGTCTCATGATGATTTTGATCCCTTTAGCGATCGATTGTCACGGGATATCCGCAATGCACTTTCAGAAGCCTTTGTGGATTCGCTGGCGGAAATGGCGCCATCCGGATATCAGACCGTCGCCGCAAGATGGCTGGCTGGAAAACCCGCTGCAGGATATATAAAATATATTCGGGATCGCCTGCATCGCTATGACCGCGTCCTGGAGCAAACTACAGTAACCCGTTTGACTGATGCGCTTCTGCAATCACTGGTTATATGGAATAATGGTCTTTTCTTTGAGTTCCATGATCATCTGGAACGTATCTGGCAAAAGACAACCGGCGATGAACACCAGGCGATAAAAGGGCTGATCAAGGCGGCCGGGGTATATATTCACATGGAACATAACCATGAGAAAGCGGTAGAAAGCTTATCCACCAAATCATTTAATCTCATGCGCCGGTATTCCCACTGTCTGACGTTTATCACCAATCTGGATATTTTGACAGAAAGTATTAAAAATTTAAATGCGGTATCGCCCAAACTTGAAAATCCAGCCTTGGGTGTAACCTGGAACCGCCCAGGTAAGATGTAAATAAACAGGTAGGGGGAAATTATGATGGCAAATCATCTGGGTGTTAAACAAAACCGACTGAGGACGTCTCTTTTTATTTTGTGCCTGACCGTTATCCTGACATTGTCAGCTGATATTCATGCTCAGCAAAGCAAACAAACCTCTTCCGCAAAGCATTGCCTCTGGCTGGTGGAAACCCCGCAAAACAAGGCGGTCTTTTTGCTGGGCTCCCTGCATGTCCTTAAAAGCGATACCTACCCCCTGGCCAAAGTCATTAATGAAGCTTACAGCCTAAGTCAGAAAGTTGTATTCGAAACGGACCTGGCGGCCATGACGGATCCCGCGGTCCAGGGCAAGATGATGACGATGGGCCTTTATCCGGAAGGACAAACCCTGTTTCAAAATATTTCCAATGAGATGCAAAGTTCGCTTAAAAAAAAGATGACGAATCTGGGCATGCCTCTGGAGAATTTTGCGCGTTTCAGGCCCTGGTTTCTTGCCGTCACATTGACCGTTTTGGAACTGCAACGATTGGGGTTTAGCCTTGACTACGGCATTGATATTCATTTTTACGGCAAAGCCGGTATGGATGAAAAAGAAATCGGTTTTCTTGAACCCGTCGACTTCCAATTGGAACTTTTGGGGAAAATGAATGCCCAGGATCAAAAAGCGTTTTTGGGTCAAACCCTAAAGGACCTGGATGTTGCCGCCCAGATGGCCGATGATATGTTGAAATACTGGAAAAAAGGAGACGTAAATAATCTTTATGCGGTCTTATTTAAAAGCTTTGAAGATTATCCGCAAATCGAAAATCGCCTTTTACGCCGGCGCAATATTGATTGGGTAAAAAAAATTGAAGAGATGATGGCAGAAGACAAAAATATTTTTATCATCGTCGGCGCCGGCCACCTGATTGGACCGGGCAGCGTTGTTGCGCTTTTGAAAGAAAAGGGCTACAGGGTAAAGCAGAAGTAAGGGCAAGGGCAATGTGGAAGGCGGAATGATGTAAAGAAAGGCTGGGTGGCTATGAAGCTGAAGGCTCAAAGCCCAAAGCACTGAGGTTGGGGGCGAATCTTGATTGTGAAAAAGGGAAAACTAGAGTGGAGAGTATGGGGCATGGTGGATAGATTCAATTAGGTCGAGGCAGGCAACCATCGACGATACCTTCTTCTGTCCTCTGTCTTCTGCAATCTGCCATCTGGTCACTGTAACCTGTCATCCGCTGTCCAAAGTTTGAGTGATACCATGAAAAACACCGTTTCTTCGCACCGACTTCGTGCCTCGCTTCATGAGATTATTTTCGAAGCGGATACTCCGGCGGGTAAAGTATTTGATGTCCTGCTGATTGTTTCGATTGTGACAAGCGTGGTCTTGGTTATGCTTGACAGCGTCGGCAGTATTCAAATTGCTTATGGCGAACTGCTGTACCTGGGTGAATGGTTTTTTACCCTTCTTTTCACCGTTGAGTATATCCTGCGATTGTTCTGTGTCGGGCGGCCCCTGGCATATGCCACGAGTTTTTTTGGTGTGGTGGATCTGTTGGCGGTAGTGCCGACCTACCTGAGCATATTTTTCCCGGGCACCCAATATTTCCTGGTGATTCGGATTTTGCGGGTGCTGCGTATTTTCCGGGTGTTAAAGCTGGTGACATACGTGGGAGAGACCCGCCTGTTGATGCAGGCACTGCGTGCAAGCCGTCGCAAAATCACCGTTTTTTTATTTGCCGTACTCACTTTGGTCGTCATTTTCGGCGCCTTGATCTACCTTATCGAGGAACCGGAATCCGGATTTACCAGTATCCCGAGAAGCATTTATTGGGCAATTGTCACCTTGACGACCGTCGGCTACGGTGACATATCCCCCCAGACAGATTTGGGCCAGGCCGTGTCAGCCATCATTATGATCATTGGCTATGGGATCATTGCAGTGCCAACCGGAATCGTCACCGCTGAGATGACTCAGGTTTACAAAAGAAGCGTGTCCACCCAGGCCTGCCCGCAATGCAGCGCTGAAGGCCATGACACGGACGCTATATTCTGTAAATTTTGTGGTTCGACGCTTTAGGTCTTATTGAAATCCATCTACCGGAAGCGCTGGACAAATTATTTTAAAGTAGTTAGGATGCCTTAATCGTTTTATTTGTTAAAAACTTAACCAATGTTTCAAGTCCCGGCAAAACGAATCAACGGAAAGGAAGTCTGATGATCTACATCGGCAAATTTCTTCATGCCACCGACCAACAAAGAAATCAGGAAGAAAACCGACGGCATGGCGAATTTAATTTGATCATTGAAGCGGAGAATGAAACGGCTGCCCTTGAAAAATTCAGGCAGCGAATTGCAGAATTCAGGGAGACCAGTGATTTATTTGAGGGCGATTGCTTCATCTATATGGCTCATTTTCTGGAACTTGAAGATTTTCCCAAGGATCATGCTCGGATGCTTTATTACAAATCAATTGCCGGCGACCCAGCCATGCCGTACATCAGTTGTTCGGTACCCTCCGGCAAAGCCGATGGATGTAAAATTTTAAACTGGATGGAAAACAGGCCGTCCCTCGACGGGCAGGATGCCAATTTGTTTTTCCATTTTAAGGCAGAATAATGCTGCGATCAGGCATCCATTGTTGATTTTATAATTAACATATAGCCAAGCATTTCCTTATTTTCAGGCTATTCAGTTCATATCAGACAATCGTTTAAACCGCTCTGTAATTTCGTTGTATCATGGGGCTGAAGCAAAGATAAATAAGACGATATAGAATTAGTCCCGGCCTGCAATCAGGAAAAAATGTCCGCATCTGTTTTTCACATTATTTTACATTTCTTACTTCCCGGTCTAATTGCTTTTCTTTTCTTTAAGAAACGCTGGCGGTTATCCTGGCTGATCATGGTACTGACAATGGCTGTGGATCTCGATCACCTGATAGCAAATCCTATTTACGATCCAAATCGTTGCAGCATCAATTTTCATCCTTTGCATTCTTATATTGCCATTATGTTGTATTGTATTTTGACCGCATTTCCTAAGTCCAGACTGATCGGGGTGGGGTTGCTGCTACACATGGGAATTGACCTTGGAGACTGCGGCAGGATTTATTTTTCTTAGATTTTCCCCATGGCCCCGCAACTCGTTTGGCTGATCAAAGTATCGCCAAAAGACTGAATCGAATGGCCGGTTACCCGTATACCTGCGGTGTTTTTTAAAAAGCTTCAGCCCACGCGCCGATGGTGGAATTTCTTGAAGTCAGCAACCCAATATTAGCTGTGCAATGTTGTCCCCTTGCTTTGGGTCTATTCGTGATTTATCTTAAATTAACAATTTTTGATCCATGAGGGCCATCCGACAGCTGCTGAAAAGGGTAAATTCTGGCAATGCTTCAATCAGATCTATTTTTGTTTTTAAAGGAGGATTTTTATGAAAACACAACGCATATTGAATATATCTAAATTTATATTTGTACTTGGGCTCCTGGTTACCTTTTCTTCTCTAGCATATGCCGCAGAAACCTACAAACTGGATCCGGCGCATACTTCCATCGTATTTCGGGTCAAGCATCTGGGGGTTACCTACGTGTACGGCCGGATTAACGGACCGACCGGCTCTTTTGTATTTGACGAATCATCACCCTCGAAATGTGCCATTGAGATTCAGGCGGAAACCAAGAATGTCGACACCGCCGTTGAAAAAAGGGACACTGATCTTAAGAGCCCGGATTTTTTCAATGCCGGGGAACATCCGTATGTTTCATTTAAAAGCAAATCGGTAAAGAATCTAAGCGAGAAAACTTACGAGGTTTCAGGTGATTTGACCCTCCTTGGAAAGACGCTCCCGGTTACAACGGAAGTACATGCCACCGGTTCCGGAAAAGATCCCTGGGGTGGTTTTCGCATGGGATTTGAAACCTCATTTTCCATCAAGCGCAGCGACTTTGGCATGGACTTTATGATGGGCGGTGTCAGTGACGAAGTCAATCTGACCGTCAGTGTAGAAGGCATTCGTCAATAACACTAACTATAGAATCGAGTACCATCTGTTCTCCGAATATGTTTATGCATGATTACAAACTTAAATGCGGCACGAGAACCGGGTTGCTGATGGCAGCCATTTTCTGCCTTTTTTTATTCCTACCTAAAAATGCAAGGTCGGCTCCGGAAGCTGAGCAGCTTATTGTATTTATCCAGCCGGATGTTTCACCGGTGTCAAAAACGTTCAAGCAACGCCGGCTTCCACAAATTGGAAAATTGGCGCAGACGTTGGGCGTTGATTTCCATGTGGTAGATGCCCGCAAGGGATCGCCGTCAACAGTTGGGATAACGCCCCTGATCGTTTATCAGAACCACCGCGGAAGATCTATTTATCAGGGGCGCACCACGACATCGGAACGAATCCGCAACTTTATTCGCACCTCTCGTTTTGTTCCCCAGGGAAAAGAGCCGAACCGGCGTGAAAAAATTCCGGTCTGGCAAGAAGGCCGCAGTCGGATATGGGCGCCTTTGAAGGTGGCTGCGGTGACCGGAACACTACCTAAGGATTACAAAAATGATATCTTTGTAGCCCAGGCGTTGAAAAACATCAAAAAAGGGTTTAAAAAATTCAGGATTCAAAAAACGGTGGATCTCGGCCGGGCCGACAGGGGCTTTTATATGGATTTCAATCCTTGGATGTCCAAAGACGGTACCTTGTACCTCTCTCTGGTACTTTTCTCCCAATTTGATTGCAAAACGCCGGTTTTTCAAAGGAAGATGACCGGTTCCTGGAAAGATTACCGGAAACTGTTCCAAGAATCCGCTGCCGTTATGGAAAATACCGTTGCCCGGATTATCAAGGATCCTGATAGCGGAGACAGCTTTGATCCGGTGGGGGAAAATACACCTCAAAAAAGCTGGAAAAGCATCGGATTTCCCTTGCCGCCGGCGCCAAAAGAAAAAGCCGCTGGGTTGAACATTTCAGCGGATATACCACAACATTGGATTTTGGCGAAATCCGGTCCGGATGATCCGCCCATGATCCAGTTTCGGTTCCCGGCGCCCCTGGATAATTATGCCGGTGAAGTGAAATCCGTCAAGGGGGAATTTTCTTTGTCCCAAGATCTGAAACTGGACGGTGCCGATGGTATTGTTGAAATAGATACGCGAACCGCCATCACCATGGGTGATCCTTTGCTGGATGAAGCCATCCAGGGCAGTATGCTGCTATATACCAAAAAATTTCCCACCGCCAGGTTCGTAGTTGAAAAAATTACCGGTGACGGACTTCCCCTGGCCTATGGCCGCCTGTCGCCTGCCGCCGTAAATGGAATATTCACTTTGAAGGGCAAGAAAATTGCCTTAAGCGCTAAAATGGAATTCGAACCGGTCATCGGCGAAGACGAAAAACCACGGTTGTTGATCCGTGGCGCTTTCAAAATTGATCTGCGCGTTTTTAATATTGAAGGCGCCGATGGTCCCGCCCCGGCAAGACACATGTTATTATTTGATCTTAATTTTATTCTTAAAGAAAGGCTGACCAGGGCTTGAAGGGCTCAACGAAGCACAAACTGCAAATAAGAATTTTGCTGGTTCTGGGTGCCCTGATCGTTGTGTATGTCTGCAACGGGTTATTTTTCGACAAACTTAACGCCCTGGAAACCCGGATCATTGACCAACTGTTTGTGTTCCGAACGAATCTAAAACCGGCTGACCCGCCTTATAAAAAGTCGGTTGCCCATGTCGATGTTAATTCTTATTTCAGCCGCCCCCAACATGCACAAGTCATCCGCAATCTTGCCGCCATGAAGGTGTCCGCCCAATTGGTCGACTTCATATTTGAGGATATGGTCAGCAAAGTGGAAGACCAGCCGTTAATCAATGCCACCAAAGCTGCCGACAATGTTTATTTTGGCCTGGCCTTTGATTCTTTATCGAAGCAAATTGGGGAACCCAATGATTCGCTGGAGACCGATGATAATATAAATCCGGGTTCCGCGAAATGGCAAGTTGTCTTAAACGGCGCCACAGAATCATTTTATTTTGGTGCCAACCCACGGCTGCCATACCGCACCCTTGCAGCTTCCGCTCAGGGGCTTGGATTCCTCAATCTGACACCCGACCCGGACGGCATTCTTCGACGCCTGCCGCTGCTCGTGCGGCACAACGGCGTTTTATATCCCAGTCTTTCCTTTCGGACGGTTTGTGACTACCTGGGTATCGCACCGGAAAATATCATCGTCAAACCCGGTAGATCCATTACGTTAAAAGACGTCCATTCGGGCAAAGGATCTAAACCGCATGACATCCTCATACCCATCGATAAAAGCGGCCGTATGATCCTCAACGATACTGGATTTACCAACCATATCCCTCATTTCAGATACAGTGAAATTTATGAGGCCTCCCAAAATTCGGCAAAACGGGATCAATTGACAAAGGAGCTGTCGGGAAAGATTGTCGTTTTGTCCGAAACTTTAGGAAAACAGTATAAAACCAGGTTGACCGGTAATGAAGAGTCCTTGTCTTCCGGTGTGATACACGCTTTGGTGATCCAGAATATCTTGTCCGATTTATTCCTGAGAAAGGTCTCCGGTCCAGCCGGCGTATTTATTGAAATCGGAATCCTCAGCATCATCCTGTTAATGTCGATGCGGTTTTCCTCCCCGGTGTTATCCCTGGGTACGCTAAGCCTCGCAGGCGCATATATTGCTTTGGCAATGCTTTTCTTTTTTTATGTTGGTGTCATTTTCCAATTTGCCCGACCCTTGCTGATGATGCTTTGCGCCCTGAGTTTTTTGCTGATCGGAATGGGGATCGAAAATGCTCTTTTATTTGCAAAAACTGAGAGAGCCAGGAAAATTGCCGAACGTGAATTGGAAATCGGACGTGAAATCCAGGCCGGATTTTTCCCGACCGTGCTCCCCAAACCGGCAGGCTGGGAGCTGGCGACTCATTTTCAACCCGCGCGGCATGTGGCCGGAGATTTTTACGATGTATTTACCCTTGGAAAAGAAAAGAGCGTCGGCATCGTCATTGCGGATGTTTGTGACAAAGGTGTTGGGGCTGCACTTTTTATGGCGCTGTTTCGTAGCTTCATCCGGGTTCTGTCCGGCGCTGCCCACAGCGATGGTCATTTAGAGATCAACAATCTCGACACAAAACCTGAAAAAATATTGTTGCGTACCATCCGATCTATAAATAATTACATCTCAATCACCCATGAGCAAGCCGGTATGTTTGCCACCATTTTCTACGGCATCCTCGAGCCGCAAACCGGTGAGCTTGCCTTCATCAACGGTGGCCATGAACCACCGATCCTCATCGGGCCCGGGGGAATCAAGACCATCCTCAAACCAACCGGCCCGGCCGTAGGACTGTACCCCGATCTGGAATTTAATACCGGCTCAATTGTCATAGAGCCCCAAGATACCCTGCTGGTTTACACGGATGGTGTCACGGATGCCCAAAATAAGGCGGGGGCAGCCTTTTCAAAAGAGCGGCTGTTGAACCTGGCGGAAAATTCGTTTGCGACGGCTGAAGATCTTATCACTAAAATCAAAACCCGGGTAAACGAACATATCGCGGATGAAAATCAATTTGACGACATTACCGTGATGGCATTGCGACGAAAAATGTAATACCCAGGTTGAGCGGTTCAGCGTTCACTGTTCCCGGTTAAAATGCCCTAAATAGCCTTAACAACAGTATGGCGCGTCAATCGGCTCGATTTCCATGTTTCACCCAATGGATGAAAGAGGCCAATCCAAACTATAGAATATAAAACTATGGATATCAGCATCTTTTAACCTTTGAACCTTGAACCCAGAACCCGGTTCCGATCAATTTAGATAATAATATAGAAATTCCGGGACATTCTATAAAGTTAGTGCCCTGAGATACAAAGCGTTAGAAGCACCCTTGGCTGTTGAAGTTTATGTTTTTTTTCACTTTGTTACCTTAAATATTGATATCATTTTTATTCCTTATAAATATTGGATTTTGGATTTTAGATTTCGGATGTAAGGTATTCTGTCGATTTAATAAAAAACGATAGAGCAAAGCGATACAACAAATCCGCAATCCAAAATCCCAAATCTAAAATTGCCTCATAAAGCTGATTTAAAGGAATAAAAAAGGGATTAAAATTAAGAACCATCGTATCGTGATTTTCATCACCCTAGGCGTATCCCAGCAATTTCCCACCCTGATATACAATAAACGCCATTATCCATGCGACGGTTGTGCTGTAAGCAATGCTGAAAGACATCCACTTATAGGAGCCGGTTTCGCGTCTGATGGCCGCGATGGAGGCAAGGCACGGCAGATAAAGCAAAACAAAGACCATCATCGACAGGGCGGACAGCGGCGTCATACCGGATGAACGTAGCGCCTTTGCCAGCGCTTCCGATGTGTCTTCGTCTCCGACGGCATGAAGCACACCCAGTGTGCTGACCACGATTTCTTTGGCGACAAAGCCCGTCAGCAGGGCCACGCCGCCGCGCCAGTCAATGCCTAAAGGTGCAAACAATGGCGCGGCCATTTTCCCGATGCGGCCGATGAAGGATTTCTCGGCATGTTCGGCTTGCCGGGCCTTTTGCACGGCAAGAAGGGCTGCATCTTTTTCTAGTGCTATCTGTGGTTTTAAGGCCTGATCGGCGGCTTCCAACTCAGCTTCGTACGATGCCGTTAGCTCATTCATTTTTGAATCGTAGTCAACCGTATACGATATATTTTTAGGAAATGCCGAAAGCGCCCAGATGATGATTGACCCGATTAGAATCACTTTACCCATTTTTTTTAGGAATATTTTGCTGCGGTCCCACATGTGGATGAGCAGGCTTTTAAGCATCGGTACCCGGTAAGGAGGTAACTCCATGACAAAAGGCGCATCTGCACCTTTAAGCAGGGTGGATCGGAACAGCCGGCCGGTGATAATTGAAAGGATGATTCCCAGAAAATAAATTGCAAAAATAACCGATCCGGCCCTGGCACCAAAGAAGGCGCCGGCCAGAATGATATATACCGGCAGTTTGGCCGAACATGACATAAAGGGGGTAATCAGAATGGTGAGAATGCGGTCCTTTTCGCTCTCAAGGGTGCGGGAGGCCATAATCGCCGGAACATTGCACCCAAATCCCATCAGCATGGGAATAAAGGATTTGCCGTGAAGTCCGATCAGGTGCATGATTTTGTCCATGAGAAAGGCGGAACGCGACATATAGCCCGTATCTTCAAAGAGGGCGATACAGAAAAAAAGGATCAATATATTCGGCAGAAAAACAATAACGCTCCCCACCCCGGCGATGATGCCGTCCAGCAGGAGCGCTTTGAAAAGGTTGTCCGGTAACAGCCCGTCCAGCGTTGCCGAAAGCCAGCCGACGCCGGCATCGATCCAATCCATGGGATAGGTCCCCAGGGTAAAGGTCAGCTGAAACATGGCCCAGATAAAAAACAAAAATATCGGGAATCCGATAAAACGGTTGGTCAGCACCAGGTCAATATTGCGTGATACATCAACGCGCTGTTTGGTGGAGGTGGTCTGAATTTCCTTGATGATTCCGGCGATAAATCCGTAACGTTCATCGGTCATGACAATCTGGGGATCGTCATCGAAACGTTGCTCAAGATGCTTGCGAAGGGCCTGGGTGGTCTGAAGGATTTCAAGACCGAGATCATTGGTACTTTGCAGAATACGCTCTTTTATGATTTTGTCATCTTCCAGCAGCTTAATCGAGGTCCAGCGGATGTTATAGGGCGTTGTGCCATCGGTTTTTTCTTCAATAAATTGCTGAAGCCGGGTGATGGCGTCTTCGATATCCTTGCTGTATTTTACATTGCGCCTCCTATGGGTTTTTGCATCGGTTTCGGCCAGTTTAATAGCCTGTTTTAATAAGACATCAATCCCTTCATTTTTGTTACCGACGGTAAATACCACCGGCACGTCCAGCAAGCGGGAGAGTTTGTCAGCATCGATTTTCATGCCGCGGGTACGGGCAAGATCCGCCATGTTCAGGGCGAACAAAACCTTACAATCAAGCTCCCGCAATTGGGTTGCCAGATAAAGACTGCGCTCCAGATTGGAGGCATCGATGATATCGACGACCACATCCGGCTGTTCGTCCAGAACGTAGTTTCGTGCAACGATTTCTTCGATGGAGTAGGGGGTTAAGCTGTAGGTTCCGGGCAGATCGATGATTTTAAGATCATAGCCGAATTTGTGAATCCGTCCCTCTTTTTTGGCAACGGTTACTCCGGGCCAGTTGCCGACTTTCTGCCGGGTGCCGGTGATAATGTTAAATATGGTTGTTTTACCTGAGTTCGGGTTGCCTGCAAGGGCGATGGTAAGGTTCTTGGAGTGCATGCGAAATGGCCTATCGAACGTTATCCACCTCAACCTTGGCCGCTTCTTCGACTCTCAAAGAAATATGATATCCTTTGACGATCAATTCAAGGGGATCTCTTAACGGGGCATATTTTTCGATGTAGACCTGGGTGCCTTTGAGGATGCCCATTTCCAATATCCTGCGTCGGATGTTTCCGTTCCCGCCGACGTGAACAATCGTGGCGGACTGCCCCTCTTTCATCTCACTTAACCGCATGTATTATCGTTCCTTTCAGGAAATAGGCCATCGAAGGTGGTATCTGAAATTACAGCTCAAGAATAATGCTGTTGTGAGAGGTTGTCAATCTATCGAAATCCAATCGAAAGACGGATGATTGGACCCTTGTTGCCGCTTTGGGGTGAAATCCATAGTTGCATGATGACGGAAAAAATATTATGAAGCGTTTTAACAATTTTATACATTGTCATTTTGTTTACAATTGAACCATATTAAATGGATTTTAATGCGGGACCAGTAATCGACCAAGATGCTCGATACTGGATGTTGGATACTGGATAAACGAGGTATTCTGTCGTTTTTATAATTATAAGGTGATAAAGGGGGAAAAATGGGCATAAAAGAAGAATTGGAAGAGAAGGAAGAGGCTTGTGATTCAACGGAAACATACGTGGAACTGGCCAAAGAGGTTGTCGAAAAACTATCCGATAAGGAATGGGCTGCGCGCCTTATAGACGAAGGTGCCGACTGGGCGGAATATGCCGATGATTTTATGCTGTTGGCCGCCGCTACCTCGGCGGCATTGGATGACAAAGACAAAGCCAAAACTTTTCTGACCCAGGGCAAGGATTATTGTACCAATGTCCAGGAATTTATGAATCTTGCCAAAGCCGCCAAAGACACGGGTGATGACGAGACCGCCAAGGAATTATGTTCGGCGGCCCAGGGAAAATGCGTTAAAATAAAAGATTTTCTGGATCTCAGTAAAAACGCCCTCGAGATGCTGTCCGACGCGGAACTTGCCAAAGAAATTTCCGACAAGGCCTTGGAAAAATGCAACACCGTGGCCGATTACAATGATTTTGCGAAAAGTATCCAGCAAGTATTTGACGATTCAGCACGGGCCAAAGAAGTGTATAACTCAGCGCTTGAAAACTGCAAAAAGGCTGATGA
>Ga0316192_10001300_pt1 | contig 18280 bp, 18 predicted proteins | sample MerIslwburrow_MG_FD_204931 | JGI IMG/M metagenome (GOLD analysis project Ga0316192, IMG submission 204931) | Coastal sediment microbial communities from Maine, United States - Merrow Island worm burrow | ecosystem: Environmental > Aquatic > Marine > Coastal > Sediment | place: USA: Maine...
CGCTGAAATGCAACGATGGTGCGAGCCGGGCCGCCGAAGTCACCCTGGCCGCAGTGATGTCGGCGCTGGATTGCTGGACCGATGAAGAGCGTGCACTGCTTGCGGGCATGTCGCGCGTGGCGGTAAACAACCGCAACGGCATTGAAACCGGTGAGATCAGGGCGGTGCAACGGCAATGGAAATGCTCCAGTTGACGTTTTCATACCTGTTTCTGGCGTAAACCGGCGAGGAACCTGCCTGAAAACGCGCATTATGATGGATGTCTGTATCACTCGGAAAACAAGGCATCTGACCATGACCGTTCTTGACCAGGATATGATTGCAAACGTGCTGCGCCCGATTGAGGCAGCCAACGGATTGCCCAACGCGTTTTATACCGACCCTGACGTGCACGAGGCGGAAAAGCGGGTGCTGTTTGCCGCCACATGGGCCTGCATGGGATTTGCCAAGGATGTGCCGAACAAGGGCGATGCCAACCCGGTGACGTTCCTGGGGCAACCCTTGCTGGTGGTTCGCGCAGACGATGGTGAGGTCAGGGTATTCCAGAATGTCTGCCGGCATCGCGGCATGATCCTGGTGGAGGAAAAAACCACGCTGCGGTCGACCATTCGCTGCCCGTATCACTCCTGGTGTTACAATTTTGACGGCTCCTTGCGCACCACCCCGCATGTGGGCGGGCCGGGCAAGAACCTGCATGAGTGCATCAAACGCGAGGAACTGGGTCTGATCGAGGTGCGCTCGTACATTTTCATGGACACCATCTTCATCAATCTCGACGGCAAGGCCCCTGCATTCGAAGTTCATGCCGCCAGTCTGCTCGAGCAATGGAAAGAGTTTGCTGACAAGCCATTGTATCATGGTGGACCAGACTCGTCGTTCAGCCTTGAGGTGAATTGCAACTGGAAGCTGGCGGTGGAGAATTATTGCGAAAGCTATCACCTGCCGTGGATCCACCCCGGGCTGAATTCCTATTCCAGGCTGGAAGATCACTATCACATCATGCAGCAGGGTGAATATTCAGGGCAGGGTACAGTTGTCTACAATCCGAAGCTGGATGACACCGGGCGCGCTTTTTCCAATTTCGATGATCTGTCGGCCAAGTGGGACACCGGCGCGGAGTATATCTCGTTTTACCCGAACGTCCTGTTCGGGGTGCATCGCGATCACTTCTACGCCATCATGCTGGATCCGCAGAGCAATGGCAGAACCATCGAGCGGATCGAGATCTACTATACGTCGCCCGATATGTGCGGCGATGACATGGCCGACCTGCGCCGGAAGAACGCCAGCATGTGGAAGGACATTTTCGTTGAGGACATTTTCGTCGTGGAAGGCATGCAGCGCGGCAGGTCCGCATCGCTTTATGACGGCGGCAAGTTTTCCCCCGTGATGGATCCGCCGACACATCTGTTCCACGAATGGGTTGCCGCCCGCTTCGCCGGCAAATGATCGACGAACAGCACCTGCAGCGCGACATGCTGCGGGCTCACGAACAACACGACCTGAAGGCGCTGCCGCCGCTGTATCTGGACGCAGCGCGTCTGCACGAAAGCCAGGGCGACATTGATGCTGCCTGCTTTTTCTATACGCATGCCTATGTCTATGCGCTTGACTGTGGCGACCGGCAGGTGGCCGAAACCGCGCACTCCAAGCTGTCGAGCTATGGGCGAGACAGGTGAGACCGGCGGCTCCCGATACTGACGCGACAGGGCAGGTTACGCCGGTGCACTTCAGGTTGGCCGATCAGGAACCGGACACCAGGGATACGGTGGTCACTCCAACGGCTGCAAGCGCTGCCCATACGGCCAGTTTCTGCGGCGCTGCAGGAGCCGGCTGGTCCGACATTTCCAGTAACCAGAGTTCCTGTTCTTTTTCCGATTTCATTGTCTCTTCCTCGTATGTGTGCCTCGATCAGGGCCGTTGCGATTGGCCCTGATCCGGCTTGGCTCATGCTTTGGTAACGCACTATGTGGGGTGTGGGTTCACCGGTTTTGACGGGAGGAAGAACAACAGTTCATCAAGAAAATGTGATTGTTGTTTGCAGGCTTTTCGGGACCTGTGACACCATGCCGGCCAGCAGTGTTTCCGCCCCGGATTTAACCTGCTTTCTCGTTCCACGCTCCTGTCAGGCCCGTTGCCTTGCTGAGGCGATGTCTGCATCCTGGTTTGGCATGAACGCACATCATGGCTTGTCGTATCAGCTCACCAGAATTTGGGCGCCTGGTTTTACCCGGTCATAGAGGTCGATGGCGTCCTGGTTGATCAATCGCACGCAACCGCTCGAGACCGCCTTGCCGATAGAGCCCGGTTCGTTGGTGCCGTGCAGGCGATACAGCGTGTCCACCTTGCCTTCAAAAATGTACAGCGCCCGTGCGCCCAGTGGATTTTCAAGGCCCGGCGGCATGCCACCATTGCGCACGCTCCACTTTTCCAGCTTCGGATCGCGGGCAATCATCGTGTCCGGCGGGGTCCACTTCGGCCACGGCCGCTTCCACGCCACCCGGGCCCGTCCCGACCATTCGAAGCCCGCACGTCCCAACCCCACGCCGTAGCGCATGGCAGAGCCTGCAGGCTCAATCAGGTACAGATAGAAATCGCTGGTATCCACGATGAGCGTTCCAGGTTTTTCGCCTGAACCATAGTTCACCCGGGTGCGCCGGAGCTCCGGTGCCAGTATGGCGGGATCGATAGCTGGCAGGGGAAACCGTTCACCAGGCCGCGCTGAATAGTTGGCTGCGAAACTGCTGTCCGGCGCAAGGCCAGGCACCGGCGCCTGTGCTCTGGGCGCGTAGCTGTCTTTCGGAATCGTTTTACAGCCGGCAAGCGCCAGTGCGGCGAATCCGGTGCTGATCCTGGCGAAATGTCGCCGTGATAGGGATGTCGGCATTACTGGAATATCCTGAATTTTGCAGACCTCACCCGTCGCTCGTAGTCTGATAGGAAAACGGGTTGGTCATCGATGATGATGTCATTGATCACATGGACAGTTTGCTCTGCCATTGGTCTGCACAGCCAAACCGTCCGGCTGCACGCAGACACAAGTGACTTGCACAGGAAGTCAGGCTCGGGGAGGCGGCAGATCGACCGGGCGCATGGTTGACACAGTGGATGTGTCATGTACCGGGAGGAGAGGATCATCAAGCGCAGCAATTGAGCCCACGGCTGCTTTGCCAATCACAGCTTTACAATCCGATTTATGTGACTGCCGCAGGTTGCCGGCAACGTCGTGATTGTCTGCACAATCAGGAGCTTCAACAACGCTCACCGAGATCCCGGCAGGCAGAAGGAGTTCCGAGAAGCTGTCCGTGGTTGCGGTGGTATAGGCGGGCGCTCGCTCAAAGTGTTTCAGCGACACAGTTACGACCAGCGCAAACATCAGCAAAATACGTACCATGACTACGGCATAGAGGTGGGCGCCTGACAATTCTACAGCGCTGTAATCACTCTGTCGTGAGCACCCGGCATCCATGGGCATTGATCCGGTAGGTGGCCGTGAAAATGCCTGAATTTAACCGTGAAGAACCGCATTTCGCTTACTTTCCGCCAGGTTTCCAGTCAGGCTGAAGCTCAAAAGTCGGGAGTTGGTGATCCATGATGTCCCAGGGTTTCCTGTTGCGGGCAAAAATCGCGACTTGCGGTTCGAGTTCCGAAGAATCGTCGAGAGTTCCAAGACTCACGGTCACATAATCTGCAGACCCGCTGTTGCGTCCCAGTACCTGGCTTCCGCACTTGGGACAGAAGGCTTTGGTAACGCGGTTGCCGTTGTCTGCGTCCAGTGCGTATTCGGACACCCGGCCCTCCAGCTTGAAATTCTCCACGGCAAACATCGCGCCGGTGGAATGGCCGGTGCCACTCAGGCGCTGGCAATCTGCACAATGGCAATGCGCAACGATAACAGGCGCGCCGGTTGCCTGGTAGCGGATGGAACCGCAATGACATCTTCCTGTATGTACCTGTACAACCGGTTTGTTCATACCATCACCAGATCGGATTCATGTGATCAGGGCAAGTGCAACGTGTGCCGGAAAGTCTCCGGCATGCTGCTTTTGTCACTCCAGCGCGGGACAACAAACACTGGCTTTGGTATAAGGCACAAGGGACATCCGGATTTTGCCATGGCCACATCTAACAACAAGACCACACCGTCCAAAGCTGGCGTCGAGGCGTTCCTCGGGTCTGTGGAGCATGACACCCGGCGTGCGGACGGCTTTGCCCTGTTTGAATTGTTCAACCGTGTAACCAGCCTCAAGCCGAAAATGTGGGGACCGTCAATTGTCGGATACGGGCGCTATCACTACAAATACGAGTCTGGTCGCGAGGGGGATTTCCTGATCACCGGCTTCAGCCCGCGCAAGTCAGCACTGAGTATCTACATCATGCCCGGTTACAGGGACATGTCCGAAAAGCTCGAACGTCTCGGCAAGCACAGGATCGGCAAGAGCTGCCTGTACATCAGCAAGCTTGCCGACATTGATCTCAACGTGCTGGAAGAAATCGTGCTGGACGGTATCGCCTACATGAAAACCAGGTACGACGTTTTCGATGAGTAGCGCGCCCGGGGGGACCCATACCAAAGCAAGTGACTAATTGCCCCAATCGGCAATTATGGCGTCCGCCTCATACTCGACTAGCCACTCGGGATTAACAAAACGATCGATTGCCATAATCGTATCGACCGGACGGACGTTTCGAAAATATTCCTTGCGAACATCGATAGAGGCTTTCCAGTTCTCGATATCGGTCAGAATGACGCGGGTGCGCACTACGTCCTGAAGCCCTGATCCGGCCTGTTCCAGCGCAAATTTTATTATTTCGATGCACTGGCGTGTCTGCGCCGCAACATCCCCGATCCCGACAGTCTTACCGTCGCGATCAACAGGCGCAGTTCCCCCAACTGAAATGAATGGGCCGACGCGGACGGCACGGCTGAAACCAACCACCATCTCCATTGGGTTGTCATTGGATATGAGTTCTCTGTCAAACTTCATGGTGTTTGCTTTCTCCGGTTGTTGCACCATCGGTTGTTGCACCATTGAAGGTTTCCCTTCCATGCCGTAACGGCATATTTGTGTTGGTGCGAACGACAAACCGCCGCTACACTCCTGTCCACCGTACGTCAGGCGTCGGAAGAGATAAATGTCACAGGCAACAAAACACGACACATGGTCTGCAGGTCATAACTACGAACACTATATGGGTCGTTGGAGCAGGCAAATTGCCGTCCGGTTCGTTGATTGGCTGCAGCCACCTCAAAAAGCAGATTGGCTTGATATTGGATGCGGCACGGGGGCCCTGTCCCAAACCATACTTAACCGCGCGGACCCATTGTCCCTGACCGGCATTGATCCGTCCGATGGATTTTTGCATCATGCCCGTCAGAAAATCAAAGACCAGCGAGCCAGTGTCAAAGTTGGCGGAGCAGAAGAAATTCCTCTTGGTGCAAACTCGGTTGATGTTGTTGCATCTGCGCTGGCTCTGAATTTTGTTCCTGACAGGCCCAAAGCGCTTGCTGAAATGCGTAGAGTAGCTCGTCCGGAAGGGTTGATATGTTTTTACGTATGGGACTACCCCGGCGGGGGCATGGGGTTCATTGACGCTTTCTGGAAAACTGCAACTGACCTGGACAGCAATGCAGGTGAACTGGATGAAGGAAAACGGTTTCCGTTTTGCACCTCGCAAGGTTTGCAACAGCTTTGCCATTCAGCAGGCTTTGAGAACACCCAGATAATTCCGCTGGAGGTTGAAACGGTATTTCCGACCTTCGAGGATTTCTGGCAACCCTTCACGCTCGGCGCCGGTCCCGCTCCAGGATACAATCTGCACCTCGGCGCACATGAACGAGCAAACCTGAAATCGGAACTAAAGTTGCGGCTCGATACAGGGGGTGAGGTCGTATTGCCCGCAAGAGCATGGGCAGTCAAAATGACCTGTGGCTAGAAAGTGTAGTGCAATTGCGGACGATGGCTTGCAGCGCTGTCGGGATGCCATGCACATTTGCTTATTATTCCGCCGCTTCCTGGGCATACCCCAGCCTGACGTTCAGCTTGGTGAGCAGGCGCATGGCAGCGTCTGCGATGACGGTGCCGGGCGGGAAGATGATGGCCGCGCCCATGTCCAGCAGGGCCTGAAAATCCTGCGGCGGCACGACGCCGCCGACGGCGATCATGATGTCACTGCGGCCTTCGGCTTCAAGGGCTGTCCGCAGGGCCGGCACCAGTGTCAGATGGCCTGCTGCCAGCGACGACACGCCAACCACGTGCACATCGTTTTCCACCGCCTGGCGCGCGACTTCTTCAGGCGTTGAAAACAGCGGACCGATGTCCACCTGAAAACCGATATCGGCAAACGCGGTGGCAATCACCTTCTGGCCGCGGTCGTGACCGTCCTGGCCCATCTTGGCGACAAGGATGCGGGGTTTGCGGCCATCTGTTTCCTCGAATGCATCCACCATGGCCTGGGCTTGAACGAGGCTCTCGGAGGCCTCGCCGATTTCCTTGCGGTAGACGCCATGAATGACCTGGGTTTCAGCCACGTGCCGGTTCCAGACGGTTTCCAGCGCCAGCGAAATTTCACCGACGGTTGCCATGGCGCGCGCTGCGTCAACGGCGGCTGCCAGCAGGTTGCCGTCTCCGGACCTGGCTATACGGGTCAGTTCAGCAAGTGTGCTGGCAACCTGTGCGTCATCGCGTTCGGCCTTCAGGCGCGCCAGCTTGTCCAGTTGCTGGGCGCGCACCGACGAATTGTCGACCTTCAGAATGTCGATATGGGCTTCGTCGCTGGCGATGTACTTGTTAATGCCGACAACCGTCTGCTCCGCGGAATCGATCCGCGCCTGTGTGCGCGCAGCGGCCTCCTCGATTCTGAGTTTCGGCAAGCCTTGCGAGATGGCTTCAGCCATGCCGCCGAGACCTTCGATCTCTTCGATGTGCGACCACGCCTTTGCTGCCAGATCGGCGGTCAGGCGTTCCACATAGTAGCTGCCGCCCCAGGGATCAGCAACCCGGCAGGTGCCGGCTTCGTGTTGCAGGAACAATTGCGTGTTGCGGGCAATGCGGGCCGAGAAATCCGTTGGCAGGGCCAGGGCTTCATCCAGCGCATTGGTGTGCAGCGACTGGGTGTGGCCTTGCGTGGCAGCCATCGCCTCGATGCAGGTGCGCCCGACATTGTTGAACACGTCCTGCGCGGTCAGTGACCAGCCGGACGTCTGGCAATGGGTGCGAAGTGACAGCGAGCGGTCGCTTTGCGGATTGAACTCTTTCATCAGCTTGGCCCACAGCATGCGCGCTGCGCGCATCTTGGCAATTTCCATGAAATAGTTCATGCCGATGGCCCAGAAGAATGACAGCCTCGGCGCAAACCTGTCGATGGGCAGGCCGGCTGCCACACCGGCGCGGGCATATTCGACCCCGTCAGCCAGCGTATAGGCCAGTTCCAGGTCAGCCGTCGCACCGGCTTCCTGCATATGGTAGCCGGAGATCGAGATGGAATTGAACTTCGGCATGTTCTGCGAGGTGAAGGCAAAGATATCCGAGATGATGCGCATCGAACGGGCAGGAGGATAAATATAGGTATTGCGCACCATGAATTCTTTCAGAATGTCATTCTGAATGGTGCCGGTCAGCTTGTCGGGCGATACGCCCTGTTCTTCTGCCGCCACTATGTACAGTGCCATGATCGGCAGCACGGCCCCGTTCATGGTCATCGAGACGGACATCTGGTCGAGCGGGATGCGGTCGAACAGGGTGCGCATGTCATAGATGGAGTCAATCGCCACGCCTGCCATGCCGACATCACCTGCAACGCGCGGATGGTCTGAATCATAGCCGCGGTGGGTCGCCAGATCGAAGGCAATGGACAGGCCCTTTTGCCCCGCTGCCAGGTTGCGCCGGTAGAACGCGTTGGAATCCTCAGCCGTCGAGAAACCGGCATACTGGCGGATGGTCCAGGGCTGGGTTGCATACATGGCCGGGTAGGGCCCGCGCAGGTAAGGCGCTGCACCGGGCCAGGTGTTCAGGAAGTCGAGGCCTGCCACGTCACTGGCGCCATAGACGGATTTGACATCGATGCCTTCCGGCGTACGGAAGCTTTCTATCTCCTGTCCGCTGGTGCCGACCGGCAGTGCAAAATCGATAGTGGAAAAGTCCGGCAATGTGCTCATGATGCATCTCCTGTCGCCAGCATGGAAAGCTCGCTTAGCAGCGTCAAGACGTTTTGCCCCGTATGGACAAACTGTTGCACACCCGCGGCTGTCAACTGGTCTTGCATCTGTCCCGGTTTGCCCGCCAGCAGGATATGCTGCGCGCCGTGGCGTGCGAGCGTTCGCGCGGCAGCTTCGGCCTCGTCGGCATAAAGGGCATCGGATGAGCAGATGCAGGCGATGGTCGCCTTGCTGGCTGACAGGTCTTGCGGCGATCCGGTCACCACGTCAATGCCGCCGGACGCCAGCAGATTGCTCATCCAGGTGGCGCGGACCGTGAAGTCGGCAGGGCTTCCCAGGGTGGCCAGGAAAACCGTGGGCCGCTTACCCGATTGCTCCAGAAACGCATCGCTGGCATCGCGCAACGCCTCGAATCCCTCGCCCAGGCGATGTTGCTGCAGGCGATCGCATGTCAGCATGGTAACTGCCGGCGCGACCTCGCCGGTCGTCCAGTCTTTCGGTACGTCCATCGGAAGCGTCTTGTTTGGGGCTTCAGTGAGGTTTGGAAATTCCGAAACACCGATCAGCGGCATCTTGCGCCTGGCGATATCGGTATCGCGCGCAATGCGCACAGTCTCGATCATGGCATGCACCTTGCCGTCGACAAGAGCTGTCATCATGCCGCCGTCGGCTTCAATGGCCTGGAAAATTTGCCAGGCAGAGCGGGCCAGGTCGTGGGTCAGCGCTTCAACGTGGCCGGACCCGGCGGTTGCATCGCGCACCCGGCCAACGCGGGATTCTTCCAGCAACAGCGCCTGGATATTGCGGGCCATGCGGCGGGCAAAACCGTCAGGCAGCCCCAGCGCATGAGTGAACGGCAGCACGGTGACGCTGTCCGCGCCGCCAATGCCGGCGGCGAAGCTTGCTGTTGTGGTGCGCAGCAGGTTCACATGCGGATCGCGCTTCGACATCATGCGCGCAGCCGTTTCAACGTGAAGTGTTAGAGGAGTCCGGGCCAGCTCCGAGACGTCCTGCAGTCTTGCCCACAGCAACCGGGCCGCCCGCAGCTTGGCAATGGTTACGAACTGGTCGGCGTCTGCGCTCAGCAGCATGGAGATGCGCGCTGCCGCGTCCGCCGGTGCAATGCCGCCTGCCTCCAGCATGCGCAGGTATTCTACCGCGGTCGCCAGGGCGAAACCCAGTTCCTGTGCTTCGGAACATCCCGCACCATGATACACGCGTGCATCTGCCTGGGCGACCGGCCCCCGGTGATCGGATTTGCCGGCCAGCCGGAACATGTCGCCGAACCGCCGGGACAGTTCGCTGCGCTCGGTGACCTTGCCGCCGTGCGCAAATGCGCCGAGCGGATCAAGGCCAAGTGTCAGTTTGCAGCGCGACAGGTCAAGCCGCCGGCGTTTGTATTCGTCCAGCACCAGCAAGGCGAGGTCACGTCCGTGGCGCCCGGCATCGAGACGCACATCAATCAGGTCCAGTTCCACAGCTTCAAACAGACGCTGCACCGACCTGGCATCGCTGATCGCCACACCCGCAGCGCCTGCTGATATGCTGCCGGGCAGGACCACCGAGATACCGCTTGCCCCGTTGGTCAGGTCATCGAGCATCTGTGCGTTGGCAGCGGCGATATCGGGCATGTCGGCGCGCTGCACCAGTGTCCAGGCATCCGCCGTGGCACGCGCGGGCGCGGCCGGCAATACGGGTGGATTTTCCGCAGGACCGTAAACCGGTTCGATGACAATGCCGTCCGAAGTGCGTGTGCGCAGTGTCTCGAACGAGCGGCCTTTCAGACTTGCGTCCACAAGCGCGCGCCAGTCGTCGCGTTCAAGTGCCGGAAACTCACCTGCCAGTTTTAGAGTGCTCATTATGCAGCCATATCCATTCGCATATTGCGTTGCACAATTTTGTAGCGCAGCGCCCGGTTTTCTGCAAATCGACTTTCGTCACAGGTACCCGGAAATGCCCGGAATTGAATTGGCGACATCCTTCACCAGGTCATCGCCGGCTTTTTCCCTGGCATAGCCCAGCGTCTCTTTGCCGAGCGTCTTGATCTGCGCCATGCTGAGACCTGCCGCCTGCAGTTTGCTGACGGCGGCCAGCGGGCCGCCCATCAGTCCGCCGCCCAGCATGCCCAGTAATCCGCCACCGCGGGCACCGTCGCCGCCATGCAGTTGCGCCAGTTCACCTGCGCCTGGAAGGGCGTCGAACAATTGCGTTACCTTGGCCTTGTCGCCCTGGGTCTTGACCAGCGACAGCATGATCCCGGTTGCCTTCTCGGCAATATCCGGCGCGAGGCCGGTTTTTTCAACGATCCGGTCAATCAGCTCCTGCATCGATGTATTCCTCTTGGTATTTTGATCTTCCAGAGCGACATGAGCTTAATTGAACCCATAAACCTGATCTAGGCATTGCCCTTGTCGATGTTGTATAGCAATTTCACTACACACCAACAGTTTTGGCAGATGGGTTAGAGAAAATGAGTGATGGATCGGTTTTTCTGGGGCAAAGCGAAAAACGCGAAGAGCTGTTCCTGAAGCTCGCCAACCGGCACGGTTTGATTACCGGGGCCACCGGTACCGGCAAGACCGTGACACTGCAGATTCTCGCCGAAGGGTTTTCGGCTGCCGGCGTGCCGGTGTTTGCATCAGACATCAAGGGCGACCTGTCCGGCATATCGCGCGAGGGTGAACCGAAGGATTTTCTGCTCAAGCGTGCCAAGACGATTGGCTTCGACGATTACGGCTTTGAAGCCTTTCCGACGATTTTCTGGGACCTGTTCGGCAAGCAGGGACATCCCATCCGCACCACCATCACCGAAATGGGTCCACTGCTGATCTCGCGGCTGATGAACCTCACCGATGCGCAGGAGGGTGCACTTAATATTGCCTTCCGCATTGCCGATGAAGAAGGACTGCTGCTGCTGGACCTGAAGGACCTGCGCGCCATGTTGTCGGACCTCGCCAATCGCGGCAAGGAACTGACCACCGACTACGGCAACGTGAACTCGCGCACCATTGGTGCCATTCAGCGCCGGCTGATCGTGCTGGAGGAACAAGGGGGCGAGAATTTCTTCGGCGAACCGGCGCTCGACATCAAGGACCTGATGCGCACCACGCGCGACGGGCGCGGCTATATCAATATTCTGGCGGCCGACGAACTGATGCAGTCACCGCAATTGTATGCCACCTTCCTGCTGTGGCTGATGTCGGAACTGTTTGAGGAAATGCCCGAGGTTGGCAATCCGGACAAACCGAAGCTGGTGTTCTTCTTCGACGAAGCCCATTTGCTGTTCGACGAGGCGCCCAAGAGCCTGCTGACCAAGGTCGAGCAGGTCGTGCGCCTGATCCGCTCCAAGGGCGTCGGCATCTATTTCGTTACGCAGAACCCGCTCGACGTGCCCGATACGGTTCTGGCGCAGCTTGGCAACCGGGTGCAGCATGCGTTGCGGGCCTTTACGCCGCGCGACCAGAAAGCCGTCAAGGCGGCGGCCACCACGTTCCGCCAGAATCCCAAATTCGATACCGAGGAAGTGATTACCCAGCTTGGTGTCGGCGAGGCGCTGGTGTCCACGCTGGATCTGAAAGGCGTGCCGTCCATGGTGGAGCGCACCCTGATCCGGCCGCCATCAAGTCAGATGGGACCTGTCATGCCGGCAGAACGCACCCAGTCGGTCAAGAACAGCCCCGTCTACGGGTTGTATGATGAAGCCGTTGACCGGGACTCCGCGTATGAGAAACTGCGGGTCAAGGCGCAACAGATCGCCGAACAGCAGCAAGCCGCCGCAGAGGCCAGGGAAAAGGCCAAGGCAGTGAAGGAAAATGCCAAAAAGACCACATCCCGGTCGGCCGGGCGTTCAAGCCGTACCGATTCAGCCACCGACCGGTTTGTCAAGAATATCGCCAGCACGGTCGGCCGTCAGGTCGGCAACATGCTGGTACGCAACAGCGGGTCGATCCTGCGTGGTATTCTCGGCGGCCTGCTGAAACGATAAACGCGCCGGAAGTATTGCCATACCCTCAATTCTGCAACCCGGCGCAACATGGCCTGAGGTCCGGGCAGGCAGGTCCAGTCAGACAGGGATTGAATTTTCTGTTGGTTGAAAGATCACGCCATCTCTCACGGGGGTTTTCGTGTAATCAATTTCGTTGAAATAATTCAAAATGAAGCATTCGTCAGTTTTTGTCATTTCACAGTAGACGGCTGGCCTGCATCTCGAAATTGTGTTTGCTGCGCCTCTGACCGCCTTGTCTTCCATTCCCTCGATATCCAGTTTGATCAGGTCAACATTGAAATCAAACGCGTCTATTGTGGATGTTTCCACACGACCCCAACCGTCCCATTTCATGTCACGATTGTCGCTGTTTCTCGGTTGAATCAGCTCAAGTCCACCAAAATTATTACGGCTGTGATAATCCGGTTTTCTGAAGTGAATAGTTTCACCGGTTTTGTCGGAAATTGCCAGGTTGTAATGATTTACGTTTTTAATATTGTGAAGCTTGAAGTTGATCAAAGCCACGGTCTGCAACATTGTTTGTGCTTCAAAGCTATGAATTTCTATTTTTGAATCCAGTAATTTCGACAAGGCAATAGAGTGAGTTCCAATGTTTGATCCACCATCCAGAAAAACCGGGTATGTATTATTCGATTTTCTTTTTTTCAATATGGTGTGGAATGCTTCAATCTCGATGTTTTCCCAATAACCTTTGATAATTATGCCGTCTTTTATGTGGGTGTCGTTTTCACAAATCAATATCGGACCGAATCTTGAGTTTATCAGCTTGAACGGGTTGTTTTTCAATTTTGGCAATCAACAATTGTCGGGTTGAAGAGCAACAGTCAAAAGTCACTTCCCTTGGTATCACTGGAATGCAAAATCTTCATCCTGTCAATCTGACAGGATGATCGTGTCAGCGATCTCGATGTCAAAGCCGGACAGGCCGACATAGTGCCGCGACCGGCTGGCAATCAGCCTGATTGAGGTTACCGACAGATCGCGCAGGATCTGTGCGCCAAGCCCCACATCGCGCCAGCTTTCAGCGCGCGCACGCGACGAGTCAGTGTCTTCATCACTGTCCGGCTGGCCAAGCTTCGAGGCCGGCACACCGGCCACGCCCTCGCGCAGGTAAATCAGTATGCCGCAGCCTTCCTTGCGGAAAATCTCATAGACCGCATTCAGCGTATCGCGATTTCCCAGCACGTCGTCGACAAGGTCCTGCCGGTGCAGGCGAACTGGAATGTTCCTGCCCGATGAGGTGTCGCCATAGACCAGCGCCAGGTGCTGCACCGGATCAAACGAGGTGGAATAGGCGATGCCGTTTGCCGGGCCTGCCGGAGTGTCCACCTGGAACTCGCTGTCGCGTTCCACCAGGCGCTCGCGCTGCTGGCGATAGGCGATCAGGTCGGCCACGGAGATGATCCTGAAACCGTGCTCGCGGGCAAAGTCGGTCACCTGCTGGCCACGCTTGACGGTGCCGTCATCATTGACCAGTTCGCAGATCACGCCGACCGACGGCTCACCGGCAAGCCGGGCAAGGTCAACGGCGGCTTCGGTGTGGCCGGAGCGCATCAGCACACCGCCGCGCTTGGCAATCAGCGGAAACACATGGCCGGGGCGGACAAAATCTTCAGCGTGTACATTGGCGTTGGCGAGTGCATGGACCGTGGCGCTGCGTTCCTTGGCCGAGATGCCGGTGGTCAGGCCTTGCTTGTAGTCGATCGACACCGTGAAAGCGGTACCGAGCGGGGCGTCATTGTCAGATACCATCGGGTCCAGCTTGAGGCGCCGGGCGTCTTCGCGCGTCATCGGCGCGCAGACAATGCCGGAGCCGTGGCGCACCATCATGGCCATCTGTTCGCTGGTGACCTTGGAGGCAGCCGCAATCAGGTCGCCTTCGTTTTCCCGGTCATCATCATCGACCACAACGACCATTTCACCTGCCTTGATGGCGGCAATCGCACTTGCAACGGTATCCAGCGAGCTGGTCATGTCATCTTCTCCTTCAAGGTGGGGCGAAAAATCCACCGGCTTCACCTTATTGCGGGTCAGGCGCTGGATTTTCACGGCCAGGTCGAGCGACGGCGTGTCGCCGGACAGCAACTGCGAGATGCGTCCGGCGGAAATATCCAGCGCGCGCGCAAAGTCTGCCTTGGTCGTGTCAGCCTGCCTGAGCCATTCATCAAGTTTCATGGCAACAGGCTTTAGCAGAGCTAAAGGGTGTGCGAAAGGGGGCAATCACCATCCCTTTGGGGTTATGCGCTGCCAGGCACAAAAAAAACGGAGCCTGTAGCGGCTCCGTTTCGTGATTTTGCAGTCTGTTGGCTGTTTATCAGGCAGCCGAATGCAACTGCTCGACATATTCCCAGTTCACCAGGTTGTCGAACCAGGCTTCCAGGTATTTCGGGCGCGCATTGCGATAGTCGATATAATAGGAATGCTCCCAAACATCGCAGCCCAGGATCGGCGTTGCACCGTGCATCAGCGGGTTTTCGCCATTGGCGGTCTTCATGACGGCAAGCTTGCCATCCTTGACGGCCAGCCATGCCCAGCCCGAGCCGAACTGCGTCACACCGGCATTGATGAAGTCTTCGCGCATCTTGTCGTAACCGCCAAGGTCGCTGTCCACGGCTGCCTGCAGCGCTGCGGGCAGGCTCTTGCCGCCGCCATTGGGCTTCATCCAGTTCCAGAAGTGCAGGTGGTTGTAATGCTGGCCGACATTGTTGACCAGGCCAGCATTGCCGTCCTTGAAGGCGGCCTTGCATATGTCTTCCAGTGGCTTGCCGGCAAGCGGCGAGTCTTTCAACAGGTTGCTGCCATTGGTGACATAGGCCTGATGGTGCTTGTCGTGGTGGAACTCCAGGGTTTCCTTGGACATGTACGGACCAAGCGCATCATAGGCGTAAGGGAGATCGGGAAGTTCGAGAGCCATTGGTTTTAAGCCTCCAGTTTCAAAGGTTGTGGGTTCTAGATCAGTATGGGTTTTGATTGAAGCAATCAAAACCCATGAAACTGATCGTTTCCAAAGTGCTAGAGCGACATGGGGTCAATTGAACCCATGTCGTTCTAGAAGAATGCCTGGATGCCGGTTTGTGCCCGGCCCAGGATGAGTGCGTGAACGTCGTGTGCACCTTCATATGTATTCACGGTTTCAAGGTTCAGCATGTGTCGAATGACATGGTACTCGTCCGAAATGCCGTTACCACCGTGCATATCACGCGCCATGCGGGCTATGTCCAGTGCCTTGCCGCAATTATTCCGCTTCAGGATGGAAATTGACGTGGGCGACAGCCGTCCTGATTCAAGGCCGCGGCCCAGGGCCAGGCAGCCGTGCAGGCCAAGCGTGATCTCGGTTTGCATGTCGGCCAGTTTCTTCTGCACCAGCTGCGTGGCAGCCAGCGGACGGCCGAACTGCTTGCGGTCCAGCGTGTATTGCCGCGCCCGGTGCCAGCAGTCTTCAGCGGCCCCGATCACGCCCCAGGCAATGCCGTAGCGCGCCTTGTTGAGACAGCCGAACGGACCCGACAGCCCGCGCGTATTGGGCATCAGTGCGTCTTCGGGCACTTCGACATCTTCGAGCACGATCTCGCCGGTGATCGACGCGCGCAGTGAAAACTTGCCTTCGATTGCCGGCGTTGAAAAACCCTTCGTGCCGCGCTCGACGATGAAGCCGTGAATGCCTTCGTCTTCCAGCTTTGCCCAGATGACGGCAATGTCGGCGATGGGTGAATTGGTGATCCACATTTTCGCGCCGTTGAGCAGGTAGCCCGAAGAGGTGCGCTTGGCGCGGGTCTTCATGCCGCCGGGATCAGAGCCTGCGTCCGGCTCGGTGAGGCCGAAACAGCCGACCATTTCGCCGGTCGCCAGCTTGGGCAGGTATTTCTTCTTCTGGGCTTCAGAGCCATAGGCTTCAATCGGGTGCATGACGAGCGAGTTCTGCACCGAAATCGCCGAGCGATAGCCTGAATCAACCCGCTCGATTTCGCGTGCAATCAGGCCGTAGGCCACGTAGCCGAGGCCCTGGCCGCCATAGGCTGGATCAGTCATGATGCCCATCAGGCCGAGTTCGCCGGCCTCGGTCATGATCTCGCGGTCAAAGCGTTCATCGCGGAACGCCGATTTGACCCGGCTGGCCAGCTTGTCTTCGGCAAATTCGCGCACGCTGTCGCGGATCATGCGTTCTTCTTCGGTCAACTGGCCTTCCAGGTCGAGCGGGTCTTCCCAGTTGAAGTCGGCCACAATGGCGGGTTTGGCAGAAATGGTATGGGCGGCATCCGACATGTGAGGCCTCCTTGTTGTGGTGATCAGATTCCGCGGCAATGTGCGCCGGATTGAAACCGGTTGCAAGGTTTGTGCGGCATCATTTCGGCCAAAGCGTGTCTAATATCGCACCAGAGACTGGCAGGTTGCTGGCCAGGGGCGGGTCATTAAGAGCCATGGTGCCGGAAACACGGATGGCTGGCGCTGTCCTGGTGCAAAAAGCCGAACCCAAAATCAAAGACAAAAACGCCTGATTGGTATATTTGGTAAACTGTCACTGCAATTTCGGCTGGATCAATGAAGAAATTTACCGCACCCCCACGCGTCGTACGCGCGCAAGTCGCCGCAGTACTTGTGATAACGGCACTGTATGCGGTGTGGTACTTGTGGTTCTAACATCGGTGGTTGGAAAACCCGCCCCGGCAATCAAGCCGGAGCGGGCTGACAGTTCACCGCAATTCTACAGCTGTCACAATGTGCTTAGCACTGGTCAAGTGCAACTACGCCAACAGGATAGACTTCCTATCCCGTTTCAGGATAGTGGCCCAGAGCACAGACACGAGATAATCTAATCAGTGAATTCAGCAAACTGTCGCCTTGTTTGATACCGATCATATGCGGCACATGTGAACCCGACAGGGTTGGGTTGCGTTGCCAGTACGGGTTTTAGCTCACAGTACAAAGGATGAGACAATGACACAGACACGACGCCAGTTTATTGCTGCATCAGCCGCAGCAATCGGCAGCATTACACTATTGCCCTACGCTGCCCGGGCTGCATCCGGTTCCAGTGACGTTTTCACCACCAGTGGTGGCGACATAACCGTACATCCGGTCGAGCATGCGTCTTTCGTGATGGAAACGCCGGTTGGCACCATCTACACGGATCCGGTTGGCAGCGCTGACCTGTATGCGGACTTCCCGCGCCCTGATCTTATTCTGATCACCCATCAGCATGGCGATCACTACAATGTTGAGACGCTGACAGCGCTGACCGGAGACAACACCAGGCTGATCACCAATCCGGCTGTCCACGCCATGTTGCCCGACGAACTGAAAGCCAAGGCCACCCAGATCGCAAACGGCGAGGACACGACGTTCGAGGCACTCGGCATAAGTGCCATTCCCGCCTACAATACCACCGAGGGCCGTGAGAAGTTTCACCCCAAGGGACGTGACAATGGCTATGTGCTGGGCTTCGACGGGTTCCGCGTCTATATTTCCGGCGACACCGAGGACATCGCGGAAATGCGCGCGCTGGACGGGATCGACCTGGCGTTTGTCTGCATGAATCTGCCGTTCACCATGGACGTCAAGGCCGCCGCGTCTGCAGTCGCCGAGTTCAAACCGAAATATGTCTATCCCTACCACTATCGCGGTCGTGACGGCGGCACGCAGGACCCGGCCGAATTTGCCACGCTGCTGGGCGATGCAGCGCAGGTCAAGATGGGACCGTGGTACGGCTAGAACACTGTCCATCCACAAGGTTGGATGAGCTTACTCTAACAATTTGGGATCAAGAATTTTCAGCCGGTCAGATGATCGCACCTGAATGACTTTCGTTCCTGGTCATGTCGCTTTCCTCGTCTTTCCCGCGAAAGCGGGAATCCATCCATCAGCGGGCACAGTGCCGGTGCTGGCAATGAATCCCCGTTTTCACGGGGATGACGAAGGTGGGGCAGGAGATGTCGTGTGAGAAAGCTGCCGGGTACCTTGCAGACTGAACGCTGGCGACGCTCAATCATGAGCCTGCTGGCTTCCAAAGTGTTGGAGCAACATGGGTTCAATCGAACCCATGTTGCTCTAGGCCCCGGCCGCATCCAACCGGTCAGCGACCATCAGGCCGAAGGCGTAGACCAGCGCGACTTCCTTGA
>Ga0316192_10001301_pt1 | contig 18279 bp, 19 predicted proteins | sample MerIslwburrow_MG_FD_204931 | JGI IMG/M metagenome (GOLD analysis project Ga0316192, IMG submission 204931) | Coastal sediment microbial communities from Maine, United States - Merrow Island worm burrow | ecosystem: Environmental > Aquatic > Marine > Coastal > Sediment | place: USA: Maine...
CGGTCCTTCCGGTCGGGTCGCCAAGCGGCAGGCGGCCTACGCCGACTCCGTTGGCGATGCCTCCAACTGGCGTCACCGGCTCAGCCGCTGGGACACCCAGTACGACGTGCCCGAGGAGCCATTGCTGCCGGTGATCGTCGGTTCGGCGACGAGGCCCCGCCGGAGCCTCGAACTGCAATCGTAGCCCGTGGCCCGTGGCCCGTGGCCCGAAACTCTGAGACTCAGAAGGCCGCAGCGGCCTGCCAGCGACTGAGGATCATCTGGTCGCCGAAGACCTCCAACCGATCGGGTGGGATGCGACCCCACAGGAGAAGCTGCAGATCCGAGGCCGCAGCCCGAACGGCAACGTCACCCTTGGCGTGGCGATGCTCCCAGCTGACGGCGTGGGGGCCAAGCTGCAGGAGCCACTCCCCGTGCTCGATGTCGGTGGCATGAAGGTGGATGGTCTCACCCGATCCGGCCAGGGTGTCGAACTGCATGCGATTGGGCACGAACACCTCCAACACCTCGTCGACCCCGTCGAGGGCGAGAGCGGCGTCGATCGGTTCGGGCCCGTCAGGATCGGTGCTGGTCGCGGCGGCAACGTCCCAGCGGTGGACGGCCAGCTCGTGGCTCAGGCGACGTAGCCACCAATCGCCGGGTTGTGGCCCGGTCCACGTGGGGCGGATCTGGGCCAGGTCGACGGTGGCGACCTCCTCCCGGAGTGCTTGCGTCGCCTCGGCATACCACATCAGGACGTCGGGTCCGACCGGTGGTTCCCCGACCGAGGACCGCGATGGCGGGTCCTGCGGTGTCGCCTGCAGCGACTGGGTCACGTAGCGGCAGACCCAGGCGGTATGGCCAACCACGGAATGAACCGTCCAACCGGGAAGGTGGGGGATTTCGGCGTCGAGGTCGCCGATCTCAACGCCGCCCAGACGAGTCGTCTCGAGCTCCAGGAGTGCCCGATAGTCCGCTTCCCTCAGCCGGGAAGCTGAACTCCCCTTGACTACCTCACCCATTGTTGGCCTCTCGTTCGTTGGGTCGACGCAGTGATCCAACCCAGTCATCGAGGCTACGCCACCGTTCATTGAGCCAGGCAATTCGGGCCTCGTCGTCGACGGGCACCGTCGCCCGGTCGTAAGTCCACCACCGAACCACCACCGGAGCCTGCAGGGGGAGCCGGCGTCGCAAGCCACTCAACTCTGCCACCCCCTCCAGCCCAACGTGGCCAAAGATCACCACGTCGAGCGTCGGTTGGTTGTTCAACATGGCGAGGGCTCCGGCGGGACGAGGCGGGAGCAGGTAGTCAAGATCATCGGCCAGGGCAGCCAGGGCGCTGTCACCGTTGCGTTCGAGCGATGCCCGGGCCCGGGCCCGACGAGCCTCGGTGGCGTAGGTTCCCTCGGGAAAGATGGCAAGTGCCGACTGGGGCAGGGCCCGACGGGCAAAGGAGGCAATGGAGGCAATGGCCTGGGCCTCGTCGTCGGCGTCACCATCGCGGGCGACAAAATAGTTGCCAAGCCGGGAGCCGATGACATCGATGTTTGGATCCCAGAGAAGCTCACGCTTGATCACGTAGTGAACGAACCGGCCAAGCTGCCCGGCGATGATGTGGGCGGGGAGGATGGCATCGATCATGCTGGCGTGACGACTCATGAGGATGAAGCCGTCCGAGGGCAGGGTCGCCGGATCGGACAGATCGAAACGGACCCCGAGCAACCGACCGGCCCAGGCAAACAGCGATGTGGCCCACCAGCCCTGTATCCGCCGATAGTCGTGGGTCCGGCTGACCGGGTCGTGAGGCCCGCGGCCAAGGACGTGTGCCACCTTGACGGTGCCGGCGGCAGCAATGCCTGCCCACTCATGGGCCAGGTAGACAACGGCAAAAAGCCCCAACCGGAAGGTTGGGAACTTAAAGAGCCGGGAAACAAGATCGGCCATGATCGTGATCGGCACCCATACAACCGAGGTGGCAACCAACAGTGGCAGGCCGAGACCTACTGCGGTAAAGGAGACCGTTCGTCTCCCCATGGCCGACATTGCTCAGTGCTCAACCGCCGTGACAAGCACGGCTCGAGGTCAGCGCTCTTCTTTGAAAATGACGTGCTGGCGCACGACGGGATCGTACTTCTTGAGTTCGATGCGCTCCCGGGTGTTCACCTTGTTCTTGCGGGTGACATAGAGATACCCGGTGCCGGCCGTTGACCGGAGCTTGACCAGAGGCCGCTTTTCGTTACCGCGTGCCATCAGACCTTCTCTCCCTGGCGACGCATTTCGGCCACCACTGACTCAATACCCTTTTTGTTGATCGTCTTGATGCCCTTGGTGCTCACCGTGAGGGTGATCCAGCGCTTCTCTGAAGGCAACCAGAACCGCTGCCGCTGAATGTTTGGGCTCCAACGCCTCCTGGTCGCGCGATGCGAGTGTGAGACGTTGTTGCCGAAGCTGGGCTTCCGGCCGGTGACCTGGCAGATATTGGACATCATAAGCTTTCAGCGTGCAGGGCCACCGCCCCGGGTCGGACCAGTCAAGGCTACCTTGGCGCAGGCCGAGGCCCAACAAGGTTCGCGGTATCCACCTGACACGGCAGTCGTCCGGGCCACGATCGTGAACTACATCCGATCCGACCGTGAACGTCGCAGGGGTGGAGGAGGCAGGCGTTCACCGGGCTGCCATGGTGCCTGGGGTCGGGGTTTCGTCGCTCCCCAGCCGGGCAGCACCGCCAACACCACCGCCGTGACCAGCAGTACAACCGATATCAGTGGCATCCACCACCAGGCCCGGCCCCCGGACCCGGTTGAAGCCGAGGTCTGGGCCAACACCACCGCCGCCACGGTGACCGCCACCACCAGTGCAAATCCGGCCCCCACGTGGCCGTACACGCCGTCGTCGATTTCAGCCTGGCGACGACGGGCGTGGCTCAGCCTTACCAGTTCGTTGTAGGCCAGCGCCGACAACCCGGCAACGGTCCACCCCACCGGGCTGAGATCACCAAGATCACTGCCAACCACCACGGCGAAGCCGACGAACAGACCGGTGGCCGCCCAGATCAGGTTCAGATCTCCACTCTCGACCGCGGCCAGATGCAGGCTTAGAGCAACGACGCTCAGCAGAACCACCACCACTGCCGAACCGGAGACGGCGCCACCGGCCACCGCCACCGCCGCCATCATGATCGAGGCCGCAACCACCTCGGGCTCAGCCCAGCGCCTGGCCCGCCCCTGCCAGCGGCGCTGTAGGTTCTCCCAACGGCCGCCTGCACCGGCGTCGGAGCCTGGCGCGCCCCCAACAACGTGGGTCATGCCCGCACCCGCACTCGACCAAGGTTGACCAACACCCGTTGCAGCAGGTGTTCCAGTGAGTTGCCCGTCGACCAGGGGATAACCAGTATTCCCCGTTCGCCCAGCCAGCGTTCGTTGAGCTCGTTACCGACGCGGAACACCCGGCGGGCCAGGAGGTCGATGTCGGCCGGGAAGGCGATCGTGGGTTTGATGACCAACACCTCATGACCCCGACCCCGGAGCTCCACCAGGGCATTCAGCACCGATTCGGCCAATAGTGGGGTGATGGCCACCACCGTTGCCGAACGCGGCAGGTTGGTTGGGACGGCGAAATTGCGATCAGCACCACGTCGGGGGTTGACCTCGGTGGCCAGGAGGGCGTCAACGATGGTGTGGAGGTGGCGACGCCCGAGCCGGGGCGGCAACCACCGCACCCCCCGGCCGACATCGATGAGACCGACCCGGTCCTGGGCCCGCAGGTGACGCTCGCTGAGGGCGGTGGCCGCCATCACCGTCCAGCGCAGGGTGGTGTCGAGGTCGACGCCCAAGTCCTGGGCCGAGTCGATCAACAACACGACGTCGCTCGACTCGTCGGGGTGGCGCTCCACCACCATCGGCGTCTGGCGACGACCGCTCAGTCGGGGGTGGATCATGCGTATGGGATCGCCGTAGCGGTAGGGCCTGACCTCGGCCAGTTCGCTACCGTGGCCGAGACGGCGGCTACGGTGCTCCCCCGTCACCGGCCGCTGCTGATGGAGAGAAACCAGTCGGGCCAGCCGCTCCGATGGAGGGTGGACCCGCACCGGATGGTCGAGTGGGTGACGGCTGACCAGCTCGGAGATGCCGAAGCGGTCGCGGGTGGTGATGATGACCCACTCCGGCCCCACCGAACCCCACCGCAACGCCTGCAAATCAACGGTGAAGTGGCGGGTCTGCCGGATCGAGGCAACAAACCGTGAAGGCCCGAGCGGCGCCAGTGTGGCCGGAAACTGCACCTCGACCTCGACCCAGCGCACGGGATGGTCGACGCTGAGTTCCAGGTTGAGCTGCAGCTCGTCGCCCTCCACCACCCGCAGGGCACTGATTGAGGAGCGCAGGCGAACCGGCTCCCACCACCCGTCGATGAACGACAGCAGCAACACCGCCAGGAAGGGGGCGCCGACGGCCAGGGGCTCCAGGCTCCGCCCGGCCAGGGAGATGGCGGCACAACCGAAACCGAACACGGCGCAATACCAGAAGCGGTGGGTGAGGTGCCCGGTGGGGCGGGACGACCGGCCGCCGGCCTGCTCCTCCATCGCCGGGGCGATGGTGTCGGCCCTGGGGGGTGGCATGGGGCCCGGGGGCGGGCCGTCGTTATCGGGGCGGCTCATTGAGGATCGGTGCAGTTGGCGGTTGGGTCGACGCCATCGCCGGATCGGCGTACGGCGACGGCGGCGGCATGTTGGCAACCGCCGAGGGTGGAGGCGGCCGCCCATTGGACCGTTCGACGGGGGGAGCCCGGTGATGGCCGTTGTCGTGATCGGTCGGGTCGGTGGCGGTCGGGGCCGGAACCTGGCTCACCACCTCCGCCACCACCTGGTCGGCCCTGACCCCGCGCACCCACTGATCGGGCTGCAGCAGCAGTCGATGGGCCAGGCAGGGCCCGGCCACCACCTTTATGTCGTCGGGGAGCACATGGGAACGGCCCGACATGGCGGCCCACGCCCGTCCGGCCTTGAGCAACGCCAACGAGCCCCGGGGGCTGGCTCCAGCCTCGGTGCGGGGACTGTTGCGGGTGGCTTCGACCAGGTCGACAACGTAGCGGGCCACCGGTTTGGACACGTGGACGTCCTCCACCCGGGCCTGCAGGGCGGCCACATCGGCCCCCGAGAGCACCGGCCGGAGCTGGACCCGGTCATAGCCCCGGGCGGCACGGCGCAGGATCAGCTCGACCTCGTGGTCACGACCCGGGTAGCCGACCGTGGTGCGGATGAGAAAACGATCGAGTTGGGCCTCGGGCAGGGGATAGGTACCTTCCTGCTCAATCGGATTCTGGGTGCCGATGACCAGGAACGGGTCGGGCAGAGCCCGGGTGGCCGCATCGACGGTTACCTGACGCTCCTCCATTGCTTCCAGTAGAGCCGATTGGGTTTTGGGCGGAGCCCGGTTGATCTCGTCGCCCAGAACCAGGTTGGCGAACACCGGGCCCGGCTGGAACTGGGGTTCGCGCCCGGCGCCGCCCAGGACGGTGGCCCCGGTGATGTCAGCGGGGATGAGGTCGGGGGTGAACTGCACCCGGGAGAACTGCAGGCCCGCGGCCTCGGCCACCGCCCGGGCGATGGCGGTCTTGGCCACCCCGGGCACGTCTTCGAGCAGCACGTGCCCGTCGGCCAACACCGCGGTGACCATAAGGGCCAATACCTGGCGTTTGCCAACGACGGCGCGCTCCATCTCGGCCAACAAGGCATGGGCGGCCTCCTGGACATCGCTGTGGTTCATTGTCGGTGTTGCCCCTCGCTCATCGGTGCCAGTCCCAGCTGATCCTCGATCTTGGTGACGGCCGCCTCCAGCTCAAACGCTGATGCCGTCACCGGCAGGTGGTCGCGGGGGTCCATCAGCCCGGAGACCGTCATCAGCCGGTTCACCGTAGCGGTCAGGTCATAGCGGGGAACCGCCATGGAGCGTCGGTCATTGAGGAGGTCGATCTGGTACTGGATGGCCTGGAGTTCCCACGGCACCGGCACCAAGCCCGGTGGGTTGGGACGAACGACATCCAGGGGGCCGGCCGAGGTCGGGGCCCGACCGGTTCTCCCCTTGAGCCGCACGGCCAGCGCCAGAGCGGTGGCGACCCCAACGGCCACGATCAGAGGAAAAAGGTCGAGTAGGGCTTCGATCACGCGGTCACCCCAACGGCGCCAGCCGATGACGGCCGGCGGGGGGCGAAGCCGGTGAGTTCAGCCAATCGGTCGAGTTCGTCGACCGCGGCATCGCGGTCCGCTGCCGATGGTCGGTCGGGGGCAAAACGAGCGGTGGCGAAGTGCGAGGCCAGTGACGTCAGCGGCTCGAACAACTCAGGTGCGTCACCACCGGCCCGACTGCACCATTCGAACGGGGTTTCGGTCCGGCGTCGGGGTGGGAGTGAGCCCATCCCCCTTTCCGCCGCGGCGAAGGCCAGCCGGATGGCGCGGGCCGGATCAGGATCGGCCCGCAGCTCGGCCAGGAGATCGTCGACCTCAGCCGGGAGGACCTGGCGACCCAGGTCGGGATCGGTCCCAGGATTGCGGCGGGGCCGGATCACCTGAAGGTAGATCGCAGCGGCGATGCTGGCGAGGGCCAGCATCGCCATCCCGATCACGATCCAGGTCCACGGGGTCGTTTTGACCCGCTCCCACACCCCGACCGATCGGATCGGAACCCCAACCGTGACATCGTCAATGGTCACGTTCCCGTCGCTGTCGGGGGTATGGACCGTCGACTGCCCCGACGGGTCGATCTCGGAAACGGTGAAATCGCCATCCTCGTCGAGGATCACCTGGATGCGGCTGCCGTCGGCGTTGATGATCTCGAGACCCTCGCCCAACGGGCGAAAGGCCGGTGTTCCATCCCCGATGTCGTCGACGTCGACCGGTTCGAACTGGCCATTGTCCGCTATCTGCCAGGCCTGCCCGTCGTTGGCACCGGGCTCGAAGACCAGGGTGTCACCCCGCTCACCGCCCGATTGCCGGGGTTGGAGCTGCAGGTCGCCGTCGCCAACAACGACGGTCACCGAATAGTCGTCGGTGGTGACGGTGAATGCGGCCCGATCATCGTCGCCGTCGCGGTCGCCGTCGGTGCTGAGGTTGCCGCCGTTGCCCTCTCCGCCCACCCGGTCCGGCACCTGCTCACCCTCGACCGAGGCGTTTGGCGGGGGTTGGTGGTCGGGCTCAAAATCGAAATCGCCGGGCACGTTCCCCCCCGGGTCACGCCCGCGGTCGCCCGGATTGAAGTCCGGGTCGATGTCCGATGCAAAGTCCGATGCAAAGTCCGATCCAGGCTTGGGGCCCTGATCGAGGTCGGATTCCGGCCCACCAAAATCGGGCCGCGGCGCGGCGGAGATGGCGGCGCCCATCATGGCAATGATGGCCACTACCGCCGGTACAACCAGCCACCGGGCAGGCCAGAAAAGAGAAGATCTCGATGCCACGACGGTACGATCTACTCGTTCAGGGTGTGGGGGTCGACAAGCGGCTCGGGCGCACTGAAATTGATCAACACTTCATAAAAAAGTCCAGGATCGGCGATGAAGCGAACAACCCCCAACGCCTGATCTTGACCGGCAGTTTCAACCCGCATTGATGCGTAACCGAACAGCTCACCCGGCACAGTTCGTTTGTAGCTGATATCGGTGACGCGTGACAACGGCATGGATGAGATACGGGAGCCGAGAAAGCCACCCGATTCGATCACCCGTCGATTGGTGATGAAGCGCCGCTCATAAAACGACCAGCGGGCAAGAATCACGATGAGACGGCTGATGATCACCACGACCGCCGTGATCCCAGACGCTCGCGGCCCCAGCCAGGCGAGTGACCCCAGGGCCACCAGAACGAAGCCGATGATGATCGTCCGTTCACTGGTCCGGCTACTGGGATTGGAGAACGGATCAATGGCGAGGCGGGAGGAGGGCGGACGGCCCTTGGTCAGAGAAAGCGAAATGGCATGGACCACCGCCAGGATCAGGGCGCCGGTGATCCAGCGGCTACCCATCCCGGTTGAGGCCGCGGCGTCGACGATCCAGATGATGAACAACAAGAAGATGAACGTCTCGTAGACCGGTTGCACCACAGAAGCCCAATGCTGACGGGCGGCGTAGTAGACCTGCTCGTTGTGAACGAGAATGGCGCGCTCTTCGAGCGGTTTGATCAGCGACGAACGGCTACTGGAAACCGGTGCGATGGAATGTGCCATGGTGAAACCAGGATTGGCGTTCGAACGGTTGGGCCTAGCGGTCGTCAGACGACGGCGTCAATAACGATAACAGTGCCGAACGTACCGTCGTAGTCGCCCAGAGTACTAAAATCGTTGTTGGCACTCGAATCGACCGTGGTCGAGGTGGTACCACCACCGGCCGGCACATCTTCACCGAAGAGACCGTCAAGGAAGGTTCCGACGGCGACGGCCTGTTCGCCGATCCATCCGAAGAACATTCTTGCCTGCGGTCCGGCTTCGTTGGGGCTCGACAAAATGAAGAACACCACAAAGAGCAGAAGCAACGGTAAAACCCATTTTGGCAACACGGTTTCGCCTCCCTGAGCACGGCCTTTTGGGCACGCGGAACAGTCGCGGAACTCCACCCGAAGCTTGGAGCATAGTTGGTCAGCGCCGAAAGCGTAGGACCCCCCACGGAGTACGACCGGTAGCGTTGCGACATGAACAGGGCTTCGTGGCTCATCTGGCTCGCACCGGCGGCGGTCGGCATCGTCTTGACCGCGGCATTACTGGGTGACGACGGACCCTCATCACCGCCCGCTTCGGCGCCGCCCGATTCGGCGTCGGTCGACGCCACTTCGCTCTCGGGCGACAACGCCTCGTCAACCTCGGCCGCTTCCACTCCCCCCACCACGTCGTTCGCCCAGCGGGTGCCGGAGTTGCCGACGGAGCCGTTCAACTACCACACCGAGCTACCGGACCACTTTCGGTTCAACGCCATCCCCGGCGCCGATCAGCGTCCGGTGGCCGAACTCGACAACACCCCGGCCTCCAATCCCACCACCAATGCCGGAGCCACCCTGGGCCGGGTGCTGTTCTACGACGTGAACCTCAGCGCCAACCGGACCGTACGGTGTGCCTCATGTCATGTGCAGGTCAACGCCTTCACCGACCCGTTGGTCTTCAGTCAGGGAGTGTCCGGGCGACGAACCCGTCGGAACTCGATGGGCCTGGCCAACGCCGCGTTCAACCTCCAGGGTCGCTACTTTTGGGACGAGCGGGCCGCCACCCTGGAGGACCAGGTACTCGAACCCTTCCTCGATCCGATCGAGATGGCGATCCCATTGGAGATCGTGGTCGAGCGGATCACGGAGCAGGACTACTACCAGGGCCTGTTCCAGGACGCCTTTGGCGACGACGCCGTCACCCCGGAACGGATCTCGGCCGCTCTGGCCCAGTTCGTACGGGCCATGGTGAGTGTCGATTCCCGCTACGACCAGGGCCGAGCCGAGGTCGACTCGCCCCTCGACCCCTTCCCCAACTTCAGCGACGACGAGAACCGGGGCAAGGAGTTGTTCTACCAGCCCATCAACGACGGTGGCGGTGGGTGCTCGGGGTGTCACACCTCAGAAGCCCACGTGAGCTCACCGACAGGGCCCAAGAACAACGGGATCGACCCCCCGGTGCAGGTCGAACAGGTTCCCGACCTCGGGGCCTTTGAATCTACTAACGAATTGAGCGATGTCGGACTGTTCCGGGTGCCGTCGCTCCGCAACATTGCGGCCACCGCCCCCTACATGCACGATGGCCGCTTCGTCACCCTTGACGACGTGATCGATCACTACAACGAAGCCATCCAGCCGCATGAAAACCTGAGCCCTGAGCTACGGGGACCCAACGGCCCGGTCCGACTCAATTTTGATGCAGATGACCGGAGGGACTTGGTTGCATTTCTCGATGCCCTCACGGACGACTCTTTCCTGACCGACGAGCGTTTCAGCGAGCCCTTCCGAGGCTTCTGATCGGCATCGCTTAGCTCTACCCCTTCTCGGCCAGGAGCGTGTGACACCCACCAAGTTTGCCGTCGGGTGTCGTTGGTGAAATACCACTCACCCTCTGTGAGTTGGTGCAGACCTACCAAGGAGTAATAACGATGCGATTTTCGAAACTCCGCACCTGGCGGACGATATTTGGAGTCCTGGCTCTGATGTTGACCGTCGCCGCGGCATGCGGTAGCGACGACGAACCCAGTGCGGCATCCGATGCCGAAACCGGAGCCGAAGCCACTGACGATGCCGCAACGACCGACGACGGCGAGGAAGCCGCCGTGTTGCGTATCGGAGCCATCCCCGACCAGGAGCCCGAGCGGCTGCAACGCACCTACGGGTTGTTGTCGGACTACCTCGCCGCCGAACTGGGCGTTGAGGTCGAATACATCCCGGTGACCGACTACCAGGGTGCCGTCACGGCATTCCAGGTCGGCGATCTTGATGTCGTCTGGTTCGGAGGCCTCAGCGGCGTCCAGGCCCGAATCGAGGTCGAAGGGGCCAATGCCATCGCCCAACGCGACATCGACGAGGCCTTCACTTCAGTGTTCGTGGCCAACGTCGATTCCGGCCTGACCTCCATCAGCGATGTGGCCGGGCTCAGCGCCATCGAGGGACATTCCTTTACCTTTGGCTCGGAGTCCTCGACTTCAGGTCGGCTCATGCCCCAGTCATTCATGAACGAGGCCGGGCTCGACATCGACTCCAGCTTCGAAGGGGCCCCCGGATTCTCCGGCTCCCACGACGCCACCATTGAAGTGGTGGCCAGCGGCACGTTCGAGGTTGGCGCCTTGAACTCCCAGGTCTGGGATGACCGGGTTGCTGAGGGCGCCGTCGACACCGACAAGGTGATCGAGATCTTCCGGACCCCACCGTACTTCGACTACCACTGGGTCTCACAGCCCAGTCTCGACACTCGATTTGGCGACGGATTCGGCGACAGCTTCGTTGGCGCCCTCACCTCGTTGGACGCAAACGATGCCGATCACGCCGAGATTCTGGAACTGTTCGGCGCCGGAAGCTTCATCGTCACCGACAACGCCAACTACGCCGCCATCGAGGCGGTTGGTCGCGAGGTTGGCCTGATTCGCTAATCAGCCTCCACCGTTCAAAAATGGAAGGACATGGTTGCGAGTGACACGATGAAGGCAGACCAACAGGCAATAGGTCAATGACGGCCGTTCATCTCAATGGCGTCGGCGTTCGCTACGGCAGCGCCGACGCCTTGGTCGGGGTCGATCTGAAGATCGCCTCCGGTGAATGTGTCGCCCTCGTCGGGTCGAGTGGAGCAGGCAAAAGTACCATGCTTGGCGTTATCGCCGGCCTGATTTCACCAACCGAAGGCGCGGTCGAGGTTCTTGGCCACGACCTCGCTGGGCTCGGCGGTCGACGACTGCGGGAACACCGACGCCGAGTGGCGATGGTGAGTCAGCAACTCGACCTTGTGTTGTCGTTGATGACGATCCACAATGTGAATGCTGGCTACCTGGGGCAGTGGTCGTCGGCCAGAGCACTGGCCTCATTGATCCATCCCCGGGGCCGGGCTGAGGCAGCCGCTGCCCTGACCCAGGTCGGTCTCGAAGATCGAATCTTCTCCCGCACCGACAACCTGTCCGGCGGGGAACGCCAGCGGGTGGCGGTGGCCCGGGTGCTGCGCCAGGGTCCCGACCTGGTCCTGGCCGACGAACCAACGTCGTCGGTCGATCCCCGTTTGTCCGACGAGGTGATGGGGCTGCTGTGCCGTCCACCGACGGACAAACCGTGGACATCGATCGTCAGCGTGCACGACCCGGACCTGGCCCGCAAACACGCCGGTCGCATTATTGGCCTGCGCCACGGCCGGGTAGCGCTCGACACCAGCTCCGGCGACGTGTCGGACGAAGATCTGGCCAAGCTGTACCAGGACGGGTCGTGACCGTCGACGCATGGACATGACCGCCATCAAATCCACCCCGAAACTGGGGTGGACGGTTCGTCGTCGACTCGTGGTGGTAGCGCTGGCCGCCCTTGGCTGGGCCGTCGGCTGGGCCGGGGTAGGCGACGGAGTCGTCAACACCGGTGGAATCAGTGGGTTCGGTCGGTTCTGGGCGGCGGTGTTCAACCCTGAGCTCGGTGGCGAGTTTGTTCGCCTCACCATCGAAGCCACCGCCGTCACCCTGTCGTTCGCGGTCTTGGGCACGGCGCTGACGTTACTCATCGGCGTGATCGGAGCGGTGGCCGTCTCGGAGTTGGTGGCCGGTAACGGTGTGGCCTGGCGGTTGAGCCGGTTCGTGCTGGCCGTACCCCGATCGATCCACGAGATCCTGTGGGCCGTACTACTGGTGCAGGTGTTTGGGTTCGATCCGTTGGTGGCCGTACTCGCCATCGGTGTGCCGTTCGGTGCAGTGGCGGCCAAGGTCTTCGCCGAGACGATCGATGCCGCCGACCACGCCCCCTACCGGGCCCTACGCGCCAGCGGCGCACCAGCGTTGAGCGCCTTTTTCTACGGGCTGTTGCCCAACGTGCGGGGCGAACTGGTCTCCTACTCGTTCTACCGTTTCGAGTGCTCGATCCGTTCGGCCGCGGTGCTGGGCGTAATCGGCGCCGGGGGACTCGGCTTCCAACTTGACCTCAGCTTTGAGACCCTGCGCTACCACGAGATCTGGACCCTCATCGCCGCCCTGATGATTCTGAGCGGGGTTGCCGATTGGTGGTCATCGACGGTGCGGCGAACCACCAGCCGGCGGGTTTCGAGAACTTCGACCGTGGTGGCTTTGGCCCTGATCCCGCTGTCGTGGTTCTGGGTCAAGCTCGACGTGTCGACGTTGTGGTCGAGTCGGACCCGACGGTTGGGCGCCGACCTCGTGTCCGACATCTTCCCTCCCCGCCTGGGACCCGACGGTTGGGGTGAGCTGATCGAAGCCTCGATCGACACCGTGGCCATGTCAATCATTGCCGTGGTGTTCGCCGCCGGCGGTGGCCTGCTACTCGGCGCCATAGCCGCCCGGCGCACCGGCAATGTTGGTCGATCGGGGTTCGCCGCTGCTGATCTGGGGATCAGCCCCGGTCATGGCCTGGAGTTCGAGCCCGAACCGGCTCAGCCGGCGTCGAGCGGACCAAAATCCAGTGTGGCGGCCGGTTTGGGACGGCTGGTGGTGCGCCTGGTGCTGTTGTTGGCCCGAGCGGTACCGGCACCGATTTGGGCCTTCCTCATGGTGCTGATCCTGTTCCCCGGTCTGTGGCCTGGGGCGGTGGCACTCGGCATCTACAACCTGGGTGTGCTCGGTCGGCTCTACTCCGAGGTGATCGAGGAACGCCAGGCGGGACCCACCGACGCCGTGGTGCTCGTGGGCGCCGGCCGGGTCCAGTCATTCTTCTACGCCGTCGTGCCGACGGCCGGACCCCGCCTGATCAGTCTTACCCTGTACCGCTGGGAGGTCATCGTCAGGGAGACGGTGGTGGTCGGCGTTGTTGGTGCCGGTGGCCTCGGCCAGCTCATCAACGAACACCTGGCGGCGCGCGACTTCGCCGCCGTCGTCGGTGCCATCGGGGCCTTGATCGTGATCTCACTGAGCATCGACGTGATCAGTGCCCGCCTGCGCCGCGAGTTTGTCTAGCCCGCCGGGCCGTCGGCAGTTGGGGGCCCAGGCCCGATCAGTACAACCTGAACCGGTTCAGGTTGTAGGAGGTGGTGTCCAGGGTGTTGAGCACGAGTGATCCCCCTCCCGTGCCGAAGCAAGGTTGATCCCCGCCGGTCAGGCGGCAACGAGGTTGAGGTGGGCGGCGGAGGTGGCGATACGGGCTTCCTGGCCCCGGCGGAGCTCGACACGGTCATGTTCGATGCCGTCGCCGAAGATCACCAGTCGCTGCCGGCCAGCACCCGCAGGGCTTGGCCCGATTCCAGTCGCCCACAGGTGAGGGTGGTTCCGGTGGTGGCCGAGGGCCAGGCTTCCTCCCGGCGGTGGCCTGGTTGCCACCAGCGGTGTCGGCGACATCACTGCGCTGGCCGAAGCTGTTTCGGCCGCTCGAATCAGGGTCGTACGAGTCTGATTCCCAGCCACTGCCCTTGCCACCCGCCCGCGGGGACACCTGTTGACTGAAGACGATAGAATTGCCCAAGGTCAACGAGGGTGTCGATGAAGCCTTGGTGGAAAGCGATAGCGGGATACCCGGGAACTTGGCTCGTCGTGGTCGTGGTCGTGGTGGCGGAGTGGTTGTACTTCGCCCTGCTGGCACCGGGAATGGTGTTTGCGCTGCTGGCCATCGTCATCGGTCTGGTGGCGCTGGTGGCGTGGCCCGCCATCCTGGGCGCCGACGGCACGCTGTTCAAGCTTCGACGTCCCTCGATCCCGGCTCCGACCGAATCGACTGGCCAAGCAGACCTGAAGCGTCTGCGGGACGAATTGGCCGCCCTCGATGACCCTCGGCCGCTTCGTCAGTTCGACGCCGCCCGGGACAAGCGCGACAACCTGGTGCGGGTGCTGGAGCGCCGTCTCGATGCCGGTGAACTCACCTTCAGCCGCTACCTGACGGCCACCGAGGCCGTGTACTCCTCGACCACCGACAACCTGCACGAGGCCGAGGTGGCGCTGCGCAGCATCAGCACCATCGACAAACCCTACATCGAGGAGCGGTTGGCCGAGCTGAAAGCGTCATCGTCCGACGAAGACGCTGACGCCGCCGAGCGGGAGCGCGAGACACTGGAGGATCGCCTCGATCTGCACCGGCAGCAGCAACGGCGAGTGGCCGACCTGCTGGCCCAGAACGAAGCGGCTCTGACCGCCATCGACCGCACCGCAACCTCGCTGGCCGAGGCCCCCATCGGACGCACCCCCCAGGACGCCGAAGTGGCCATGGCAGGCCTGGAGGAACTGGCGTCCCGGGCCGGATCGTACGCCCCCGACTCGTGATGGCCGCCGACAACCTGCAAGCCATGCACCTCAACCTCGACGTGGCCGACGTCAAACAGCAATTGAGGGCGCCGAGCCCAACGACAACATCGGCGGCGGTCGAGGCTGAGGCCCCGTCCGTAGAGCTGGCGAAACAGTACGTGACCGCCGACCATGATGACGCCACCGTCCGTCAGGCCATACTGGCCGAGGTGACCGCCCTGGGGCGTGAGGTACAGGCCGAGGCCGCCACCCGCAGCCGCAGGCTCCAGGCCCCGGTGCGGGAACTGATGGCGCGCTCCGAAGACGACGGTTCGGTGGCCCAGGCCCTCGTGGCGTTGCGGGCCGAAGTGGACAAGCTCGACCCGTCGACGGTGGAGGAGAACCCCGGGTTCGCCTCCCGCCTGGCCAGCCGCCTCAGCGGTTCGGGTACGCCGATGCAGCAGTATTTCCTGCGCTATGAGAACGCCCAGAGCGGCATCGACGCCATCATCAAATCGCTCGAAGACGGTCGCCGCCGCCTGGAGCGGGACAACGTCACCCTGCGGGCTGATCAGGCCGACATGCAGCGTCTGGCCGACTCGCTGTCGGAACAGATCGCCCCGGCCCAGGCCCTCGACGATGCCCTGTCGTTCCAGACCGAGCTGGAGCTCCCTTTCGGCGATACCGGCCGCCAGTTCCTCGAAGACGAGGTGCTGCACACCCTGCGGCAACGCAGCACCGACCTGCAGCAGCAGCTGGCCGTCAACCAGCAGGGGCTGTTGGCCACCGAGCTTGTGGTCCGCAACAATCGGGAGCTCATTCGAGGGGTGAATCGGGCCCTCGACGCCACCATCGGGGCCTTGCAGGTGGCGATCACGGTGGCGCTGGGTCTGACCCAGCAGAAGATGGCCATCAACAAGATCGAGGCCCTGAATGACACAACGTCTGGTCTGATGGACGCGACGTCGGCTCAGCTCCGGATCGAGGGGGCGAGCCTCAATCAGCGGGCGTCGAGTGCCACCCTGGACATGGTCTCGTTGCAGACGGCCTTCGATGACGTCAACGCCACCCTCGATGAGATCAATCGGTACCGCCACGATGCCCTGCCCTTGATGGCTGACGTCGTGCTGGAGCTGGATGTGCTGGCAACGCAGAGTGCCGAAGCGGCGACGAAGTTCAACCGGGAGCGGCCCGACGGCCGCTCCGACATGGCAGCGGGAGAAGGAACATGACGATCGAGGACACACCCACGCAGAGCATGAAGCGCGAGCCCCGGGCGGCGAGGGGGCTTCGATTCGGTGCTCTGGTCGGTGCGATGGGTCTACTGGTTGCGGCCTGTGCCGGTGGTGGAAGCGCCGCCCTGGAACCCGAGGAGGCGGCCAGTCAGCTACTTGAACTGACCGACGACATCGACTGGGAAGACGCCACCGTCACCGACCGGGCCACGATCGAGCTGGCCCAGGCCACCGAACTGCAGGCCACCCTGCCCCCCATCGACGAGTTTCTCCTCAGTGTCGACGGCCCCGACGGGGGCAATCGGGTTTCGGTCGAGATCTTCGCCTCCACCGAGAAATCGGGTGAGGACACCGACGGTTGGCTGGTCGATGTGGCCGAGGACTTCAACGACGAGGGCGTGACCCTTGCCAATGGCTCGGTGGCCTCGATCGATGTGCGCCGCATCCCCTCGGGCACCGGTTTTCAGTACATCGCCGCCGGTCGGGACCTGCCCGACGCCTTCACCCCGTCGAGCCAGCTGTGGGTCGAGATGGCGAGCCGCCATCAAACGATGACAGAGATCAGCGACAGCCTGGTGTCCAACGTGGCAGGCATCGTCATGAAGACCGAAACGGCCACCGAGTTGGGCATCAACCCCGACACGCTGACGGTGTCGGATCTGATCGATGCGGTGATCGCCGATGAGTTGGTGATGGGCTACACCGACCCGTTCGCCTCCAGTACCGGCCTGAACTTCCTGGTTTCGGTGCTCAACGAGATCGCCGAGGGTGATGAGGCCCGGATGACCTCGCCCGACGTGGCCAGCGTGTTTGAACAGTTCCAGCGGCGGCTGCCGTTTGTGGCCCTCACCACATTGCAGGTGCGGGAATCGGTGGAGCGGGACAACGGCACCCTCGATGCGTTCGTAATGGAGTGGCAGACCTTCGTCAACACCGAGTCGCTCGACTCGGGGTTCGAGTTCATCCCCTTCGGCATCCCCCACGACAACCCCCTGTACGCGGTGGGCGATCCGGGGGCCGACAAGATGGAGGCGTTGGAGCTGTTCGCCGCCTTCGCCGAGCAGAGCGAAGCGCAGCGCCAGGCCGTGTCCGTTGGTTTCGACCCACCCGCTCACAAAGCCAGCTACGAGGTGCCATCGGGCGACACCCTGATTGAGGCCCAGAAGGTCTGGAAGGACAACAAGGACGGTGGCCGTCCGGTGGCCGCGGTGTTTGTGGTCGACGTGAGCGGATCGATGTCGGGCAGCCGGATTCAGGCTCTGCACACCGCCATGCTCTCCTCCCGGGAGTTCATCACCCCCGACAACTCCATTGGGGTGGTCGAGTTCAGCGACCGGGCCCGGCTGCGACTGGAGATCGACGAGTTCGGCCTGGAACACCAGGGTCGCTACGTCGAGGTGGCCAACCGGCTGGAACCGGCCGGTGGTACCGCCATGTACGACGGGATCGTGTTGGCGTTGTCGATGCTGGCCGACGAACAGACGGCGAACCCCGAGACCCGACCCTTGATCATCGTGCTGACCGACGGTGAGGTCACCGAAGGTAAATCGTTCAAAGACGTTGAAGGGGTGATCGCCGGGCTGGGAGTACCGATCCACACCGTCGGGTTCGAGGCCGACCTCGACGAACTCGCTCGCCTGTCGGCCCTGGTCGAGGCGGCAAACATCAACGCCGACGAAACCGACGTGCAGTTCAAGATGGCGGCACTGTTCAATGCCGGGCTGTAGGTCCTGCGGGCGGGGCTCCGGCCAGGCGATGGGCGACCTCAGGTTGCGCCGCGGGATCGAGGTGCCAGGATGAAAGCGTTCGCCATCTGGTTCGTCGGCGTGGCCGCCAGCTTCGGTGTGCTGTCGGTCGCCACCGATGCGCTGACCACCACAACCCGAGTGGTGGTGGCCGTGGACTCGTCATTCCCCATGACCGAGGTCTGGCGCCAGGTCCCGGGCACCCTTGACCGGCTCGACGATCGCGAGCGGGCCGAGTTCACCCTCGTCACCGAGAAGTCGGCCGTTCACAGCTGGCAACTGGAACTGGCGCTCGGGGCGGTCGACGCCTACGCCCCCTGCGACTTCGACGAGATCGAATCCCACCCCGAGATCGCCGACGCCGACGAACTCATCCTCATCACCACTGACGCCTCGTGTGACCCCGGCTCACTCAGCTCCGATTGGGAGATCATCACCCTCAACCCGTGAGCGGGGTGCAGGATCCGCGGGCC
>Ga0316192_10001304_pt1 | contig 18242 bp, 11 predicted proteins | sample MerIslwburrow_MG_FD_204931 | JGI IMG/M metagenome (GOLD analysis project Ga0316192, IMG submission 204931) | Coastal sediment microbial communities from Maine, United States - Merrow Island worm burrow | ecosystem: Environmental > Aquatic > Marine > Coastal > Sediment | place: USA: Maine...
AATCTCTGCAGCACTGACAAAAAATTATAGTTGGAGTTCGAATTAATCATACACTGACTTGATCCTGACTATTAAAATATATTTGTTTTCTCTGCGTTCCCTGCGCCTCTGCGAGAGTAAATACTTATAGTCTCTTCTATATAGCCAATCTCTGCAGCACTGACAAAAAATATAGTTGGAGTTTGAATTAATCATACACTGACTTGATCCTGACTATTAAAAATAATTTGTTTTCTCTACGTTCCCTGCGCCTCTGCGAGAGTAAATACTTATAGTCTCTTCTATATAGTCAATCTCTGCTGTACTGATAAAAATCATGGTTGGAGTTTGAGCCAGTATGACAACGGCTGTCAGATAGAATCCTGATTATTACACATAACTGGCTAGCCGGAAGTTTTCAGATCAACGGGAAGTTCGTATTCCAGAAGTCTGTCAATTTCTTTAACAAGCTCGGTGGATTTGATCTCGAAACTGCCGTCTTCGCCGTTGTTAATTGCAGCTTCCAGTGAGTCGGCTGCGTTTCTCAGGGCGTGCGTGCCACAACAACGGCTTGCGCCATTAACCTTATGTGTGACTTCTTTGAGCATGCGGGTGTTGTTATCCGTAAGAGCCTGCTGGATCGCGTCCCTGTGATCGGGTAGTTCTTTGATTAGCATATTGAATAGCTCAATGGCCAACGCTTCGTTTCCGTTAGTGAGTTGTCTGGCGTCTTCAAAGGAAAATATTTCAGCGCTGTCTGCTTTTATGTTTTCCGCAGCATTATGCTCATCTTTCACAAAAGAATCAGAGAACCATTTGGATATAGTTTCGCCAATTAATTGCGCGCTAATCGGTTTAATAAGAACATCGTCCATGCCGCAGGATTCTATTTTATCGACTTCCTGTGGCATGGCGTTGGCTGTAAGGGCGATTATCACAGGCCTGTGGTCAGCGTCCTGATGCAGCCTGATTTGTTTTGCGGCATTGTATCCATCCATTCCAGGCATATGCAAGTCCATGAATATAAGGTCATATTGATTATGCTTTGCAAGTTCTATGCTGTCTTCGCCTGAACAGATGGTCGTTACATCGTATTGGTTCTTTTTAAGAATGATCTCGGCAAGTCTTACATTAATTTCATTATCGTCAACAACCAGCACCTTAAGTGACGGATTGAGCACCACTTCTTTTGATGCTTCTATGCTGTGTACGCCCTCCATGATGACGGGTGTCCTGTTTATGCAGTCCACCAGAGACTTTTGCATGTATGAACGTCGAGAAGTCCTGAATGTCGGGTAGCGAAAAACGTCATAATCGAGTAGGCCTAGCTCGGTATATGAGCGTGTGCTTGCAATGGTCATTACAGGGATGTCTTTATCCAGCTGATCAAGGCATTCGATGTATTGGTCAATATGTTGCATATACTTGCGACTGATGCCAACCACGACTGCGTCTACTGCATTATTTTCAGAAAGCAGTTTATCCGGTACGCAGCGATCAAGGCTGTACTCGGTAACATTGCATCCCCATTGTTCAAGCATTGTTCTGAGGGCTCGACGGCACAGGATTTGATCATCAATTAACACAATATTACTGTCGATGAGTTCATCGAAATTTACATCAGAAGATTCATTGATAACGTTTGCTGGAATTGTGAACCAGAACGTAGAGCCTTTGTCGACTGTACTGTCGAAGCCAATCTCACCTTTCATTAATAGCACGAGCTTTCTTGAGATAACGAGGCCCAGGCCCGTACCGCCAAAATTTCGTGTAATTGATGTGTCTGCCTGGGTAAATGCAGTAAAAAGTTTCTGTTTACTGTCCTGGTCCATGCCGATGCCTGTATCAGCGACGGTAAGCTTGATTCTACTAATGTCGTCAAGGTTGTCTGGTTCGATATTGAGAAAAACATATCCGTTTAATGTGAATTTGACTGCATTGCCTACCAGGTTGATCAGGACCTGGCGAACACGTACAGGATCAGATTCAATAATGTGGGGGGTGTCTGCATCCAGATTGTAGAACAGCTCGATATTCTTTTCGTAGGCAATAGGGGCGAGCAGGTCGATAACATCTTCGACGATATCAATAATATTACACCTGGTTAAGGTTATATCGAGTTTGCCAGATTCGATTTTAGAGAGGTCAAGAATATCGTCAATAATCGTCAGCAGGTTCGTGGCTGATTTATGAATGGTTCTGGTGTAATCATTCTGATGATTGTCCAGATCGGTGTTAATCAATAATTCGGTGAAGCCCATAATTCCGCTGAGCGGTGTACGGATTTCATGGCTCATATTCGCCAGAAACTCGGATTTTGCCTTGCTCGCCTGCATGGCATTAAACCGGGTTATATCAAGTTCGGCATTTCTGATCTCGAGCTCTTCAAGCGTCTGTTGAAGTTCCTGGGTGAATTCGTTGATCCTGTCCTCCATATCTGTTTGTGCCAGGCGTAGTTCATCGGCCATGCTGTTTACGCATGATTCGAGTATCGCCAGTTCTCCTGGTGCGTCCTGTGTGATATGAGAGTGATAATCTCCAGCTGAAATTCTCTTTACTGTTTGGGTTAGTAGTTGAACGGGTTGTGAAATCTGACGACTGATACGTACTGCGAGCAGGCCGCTGAATAGAAGAATTGCTACTGTGATCAGGGCGCCCTGAATAAGGCTCAGAATTTTCTGTTCTGTGTTGTACTGTGTTGTCAGGTAAAGATCAACATGCCCGATCGATTTTGTAGGTGTGCTGGTGCTGGAATCAAGCAATAGATTTTGATCATAATCATCAACATCAAGCTGTTCTGTAATGATGGGCTGTCGGAAATGCAGGGCCTGTTCATCGGACAGAAGATCATAAAAGAAGTCTGGATATTTTCTGGGAACAGGATTTTCAGCAAGTGATAATAATTCAACATCATTTTCATTGGTTATTGTTATCCTGATCACATTCTGGTCAGTCATTAGTGCGTGTTTCAGGATTCTTCTTAAAGAGTTTATGTTCCCGGAGAAAACCGCGTACTCGGCAGCGGGCGACATCTGGCTGGCAATCGTATTCCCATGAAGGTTAAGCGTGTTGGTAAAATATTTAATCTGTGAAAGTGTGAAATAGGCAGTTAGAGCCAGTGCAATAATCAGCGCGGGCAGCAGCGTAAGTATCAAGACCTGTTGTCTGATTCCCCAATGCTTCATGGTCTTTTTTCCATGCTTTTACGGATAGACTCTTCGCTGGGCAAGGTGATTTCCAGTGATGTCGCAACCTGTGTATTCGTGCTTATGGAAAAGTCATCAATAGAGTAAACGTTCTTGTTAAATTGCCAGTTGTTGTCGAAAAATCCGGATATTATCCTGCTTGCCTTGTCACCGATAGATTCAGACGATGTATAAATGGCGGCAACTGCCCCGGCCTGCACGAAGCTGTCAGAATAGCCAATTACCGGCTTTCTGTGACGATAGGCGGTCAGTAATATGTTCTTGACTGTGTTGCTATTGTAAATATACGGGTCGGTGATTGCTAACAGGACCTTATTATCTTCTATGGCGGTCTCCAGGGTTTTCAGCAGGTCGCTTTTGTCCGTTATTGCATATACATTCAGGTTAAGGTTTTGCCTTATCGTACATTTCGTAAGCGCCGCCGCAATGTCCAGTGAGTCAACACTGGATAGCACGGCAACAGTAGACCAGTCAGGATTTATTGCTTTTATTAACTGGATATGCCTGCATTCAGGTTGCGCTGTTATCAGGTCTGACTGTGCTGAAGTGTATTTAGAGCCGAGGATACTTCTGCTAAGAATTCTTAGCACGAATGCATTGCTGTCGAATTCATGCAGGCTGTTGATGGCTTGTTCGCCTATGGCTACATATAATGTCTTGACATTTTGTGATGATGAAACGATGCCATCAGTTGAAACAATGATGGCCATGTCGCCATCGGCTTCAAGGTTTTCGCGGATTCTGCTAGCAGTCTGCTTCTGAAAATCGCTGTTTAATGAGGATATGATAACGATGTGATGTTTGCTATCGGCAAAAGCGCCCGGTGATATGCTGAATACCAATGTCAAAAGGAATGCGAACATCGAGTGAATCGATGCGGTTTTCATGCAATATAGTCTCATTCTATCCATAATCCTTGAGAACGCGATGTTGTAGTGTTTGCAAGTGACTTGCCATGATTACTGTATTTTCAGTTTCAACTCAACATAAGCGACCAGGTTCTGCACAACGACTGGTTCAGGTGTATTCTGTATCGCATCATAGTCACTGTAATCATCGAGCAGGTTCTTCAATACGATAGCTGTGCTCAGGCGCTCATTACCAAATTTGAAGTTCCTCACGAGTCGCAGATCCAGTATCCGATATACTCCGGTATTCCGCACCCCTGGAAGATTGGGGTTAGCATCCATCCATGACATATCGCCAACATAATAAAATCCCAGGCTGCCGGAGTATTTCTCGTTGAAGTCATGCATGGTTAGTACAGAAAAGCTCTTGTCCGGCGCCGATTCTTCGTACTCGCGGGATTTGCCTTCATAGGGATCATCGTCACTGCTGATATCAAGCAAGGCGCCACTGGCGAACAGGCGTGTTGATGTGCTGATGGAATAATCGAATTCTGCTTCAATGCCCCTGACGGTGGTTGCGTGCAGGTTGCTGTATATGAAGGCTACGCCATCAAAATCAGGTGTCGCGGACGTTGGCAGTACTGGATCAGTGATGAGGTCATCCAGCATGTCCTGGAAAATACGGGTGCTCACGCTCAATTTCTTCCGCAGGAACTTGCCATAGTAACCTAGCTCGATGCTGGTGATCTTTTCTGTTTTCAAATTGTTTTCAGGGACATAAACAAAATTTTCGAATATCGCAGGGGGGTCGGTAAGATCAGTAACTAGCGCCGAGTCGAACACCTGACCTGACTGTTCAAAAAGAAACGGCGTACGTACGGCCTGTGATGCACCGACACGAATGGTGTGCTTGTCATTGAAATGGTAGAGATAGGCGATACGTGGTGAAACATCCGTTTCTGTCCCTTCGCTTTTCTCAAACAGCACGCCCAGGTCAAGTGTATTATGGCTGTTGAAGTCCCAAACAGCACTGCCATACAGCCTGAACGTATTGCGACTGTTGTTGCCGACCGGGTAAAAATAACGCTCGGATTCAACCTTGTCATACTGGCCGCTCAGGCCCCAGACAAGATGCAGGGCTTCGTTTGGGTCAATAAAGTGGGTGAACTCGAGGTTATGGCGCTGACTTTTGTAGCTGGCATCGATATCCATCTCAAACGTCAGGCCTGAGAAAACCACTGACGCATCAATAGGCAGCGTAGTATATACATCCTCTTCTTTCAGATAATTGAAGAAGTAATTGACGATAAAGGACTGTTGTTTATTGATCGTGCTGTCCCAGCGCAATAATTGATGCGCATTGGTATCCTGGATTTCACGCTGCGGCTTTTTGATTGGTTCCTCTGGTCGCAATGTCTGCTCCGCCTGTTGATCGGTGCGGCCATAACTTCCCGAGTATGTCAGCTGGTTTTTCGTGTTGATCTGGTAGTCGAGTCGGTAATCGATTTTGCCTGAACTGACATCGTCGTTTGCGTTTGCGCCATCTGCCCGGTCCTGACCATCATCATTGACTGTGGCCAGCGTGACCCGGTAATCAAGGTCTCCGTTATTGCCACCATAGCGGTAGGTGGCATCGAATATGTCGTGGTTGCCGACGTTCACCTTGGCGAAATGTCCCTGGTCTTCCGAGGCATGTCGCGTGATGATGTTGATCACGGCCATGAATGAATTCGAGCCGTAGGTTGACGCATTGGGCCCGCGTGTCACTTCAATGCGTTCAATATCATCGATAACAATTGGAATGTTGTACCAGTTGACACCGCCAAGTAACGGGTCATAAATGGAGCGTCCATCTATCAGCACATTCATCTGTTTGGAATACTGGTCGCTGTGTCCATGATAAGCCACGACCAGTAACGGTTTATCGCCGAAGTCATTCACGGAATGGCCAACAACAATACCTGGAATCAGGCGCAACACTTCTGGAATGGTGCGGGCGCCCGAGGCCTCGATCATGTCACGATCGATACTGGATATCGCAACAGGGGCCCTGGATGGTGCCTGTTCCAGCTTGTCAGCAGATAACACGACGGGCAAGTCACTGAATTCATCTTCTGCTGCATATGCAACGGTGCCGCATAAGGCCAGCTGCAGGCAGGTGAAAACAATGCAATGGCGGATAGTGATCATGCGTCCTTGTGCCCTGTAAAACTGTCGTGTGAATATATTGTGGGATATACTGCCAAGTTTAACAGTCTGGAGCCAGTACAACACCGTGTTTCTATGGTAACCCTTTGATTATGAAAGAATCAACTTATCATACGCTTGCCGATTGCATCGGTAATACGCCGCTGGTGGAGTTGCAGCGTATCACCGGTGAGAGCAGTAATACCATACTGGTAAAACTGGAGGGTAACAACCCGGCCGGATCCGTCAAAGATCGTCCGGCATACAACATGATCCACCAGGCGCAGTTGCGCGGAGATATCCGGCCGGGCGATACCCTGATTGAAGCAACCAGCGGCAATACCGGTATTGCATTGGCCATGGTCTCTGCCATGCTGGGTTATCGCTTGATCCTGGTGATGCCGGACAACATGACCGAGGAGCGTCGTGCGGCAATGAAGGCTTATGGCGCCGAGCTGGTGCTTGTCAGTCGTGAGCAGAGCATGGAAGGCGCACGCGATCTTGCGCTGGAAATGCAGGCGGACGGCGAGGGTAAAGTGCTCGATCAATTCAATAACCATGACAATCCCGATGCGCATTACATCAGTACCGGCCCCGAGATCTGGCGTGATACACATGGCGGTGTCACGCACTTTGTCAGCGCGATGGGGACCACGGGTACCATTATGGGCGTGTCCCGCTATCTCAAGGAAATGAATTCTGAAGTCCAGATTGTAGGTGTACAACCGGAGGAGGGCTCCAGCATCCCCGGTATCCGACGCTGGCCGGAAGAATACCTGCCCGGCATTTTTGAGGCGGCGCGTGTTGATCAAATGCTGGATGTTAACCAGCAGCTTGCCGAACAAACGACGCGTGATCTTGCTGCGAAAGAGGGCGTTTTTTGCGGAATTTCTTCCGGTGGTGCGGTCGCGGCGGCACTGATGCTCAGCAGCCGTGTGGAAAACGCGGTGATTGTCAGCATCATCTGCGACCGCGGTGACCGGTATTTATCCACGGGCGTATTTCCGTCCTGATTTTGATCTCGCAGAGGCGCAGGGCACGCAGAGCTTATGTGGGTATATGTTTCATTCAATTGGAATGACTGCAATTTCCGACACAAGTGTGCCAGTAGCGCACAACATTCAAAATTCATTCTCTGCGTGCCCTGCGCCTCTGCGAGAGTTCATTATTAACCACCAGATTTCTACAGTCTCCATGGAGCAAGAATCGACATGAGCCAGTCGGTATCGCGAAAAAGACGACGTAAAAAACGCCTGCCCGAGGAACTGGTTGAAGTCACTATTGAGTCAATGTCCGATGAAGGACGTGGTATAGCGCATGTCGATCAACGCCCGGTGTTTATTGACCAGGCGCTTGCAGGTGAGCGAGTTCGCTTCAAGTACACCAGGTTGACAAGCAAGATCGCAGAGGGCCGAACCGAAGAGGTGCTTGATGCGTCTACTGACAGGGTTGAACCCGAATGCAGCGCCTTTGGACGCTGTGGTGGCTGCAGTCTGCAGCATGTGGACAGCCGCGCACAAATCGCATTGAAACAGCAAACATTGCTCAAACACCTCAAACATATTGGCGATGTTGTCCCCGAGCATGTGCTTGAGCCGATTACCGGTGAAGTGTGGGGCTACAGAAACAAGGCTCGCCTCGGTGTCCGGTTCGTTGCTAAAAAAGACAAGGTACTGGTTGGTTTCAGGGAGCGGGGTTCATCATTCATAACTGAAACTGAACACTGTAAAATTCTGCATCCTGATGTTGGCGAGATCATCACCGAGCTTGCAGACTGTATTTCACAGCTTGAATTGAAACAGCGAATTCCACAGATCGAGGTGGCAGCAGGGGAGAATCAGACTGTACTGGTGGTGCGCCATCTCGATGCAATGCCGGATTCAGACCGTGAAAAACTCGTAGCACTGGCAAAAACGCATGGACTGACAATATTACTGCAAGCCGGTTCGCCGGATGATCTTGAACCGCTCTGGCCGCAAAACTGCGACCCTCTTTATTATGTTCTCGAAGATTTCAATATCAAAATCGAATTTCAGCCGGGCGATTTCACCCAGGTTAACAATGAAATCAATCGCAAGATGATCAATCGGGCCATTGAGTATCTGCAGCTGGATGCTGAAGATTCAGTACTCGACCTGTTCTGTGGTCTGGGAAATTTTACCTTGCCGATTTCCAGGTATTGCGCGAACGTTACCGGCGTTGAAGGGTCATTGATGATGGTTAACAAGGCGCGAGCGAATGCCGGGCTTAACAATATCAGTAACGCGAGTTTTCATTATGCGGATTTGTACAGTGATGAAGTCAAGGATACGCAATGGGTAAAGCAGCAATACAACAAGATATTGCTGGACCCGCCACGTTCGGGCGCTGCGGGAATTCTGCATTACATAAAAAAGATGAAAGCTGAACGTATCGTCTACGTATCCTGCCATCCGGCAACACTGGCCCGTGATGCGGGTGTGCTGGTTAATGAACTGGGTTACAGACTGACACATGCGGGCGTGATGGATATGTTCCCGCATACTGCACACGTTGAATCGATGGCAGTTTTTGAGCGTAACTAGCTCGATTTTGCAAATGTGATTCACCGCAGAGGCGCGGAGAATTCTGATTTCGTAGGAGCGGCTTTAGCCGCGAACCTGTAATCGCTGGTGCGTGTATGTAGGATGGGCTCTGCCCACCACTTTGATCACGGTGGGCAGAGCCCACCCAACAGAAATAAAGACCACCAACAATTATGTTTTCTCTGCGCCTCTGCGGTGAAAGATCTGCAATAAAAAATGCCCGCATCTGCGGGCATTCGTTATATACAACGCTTGTGTTATCAGAGAGAGAATCTCATTTTGATACCTGCGACATCTACCTCATCGCCATGTTTAAGCGGCTGTGCCTGCTGGCCTATTTCGACACCATTAACCATCGGATTGGATGGCGATGATGCGGCATCAACGGCAATCAGGTAATAACCCGTCGGGCGGCGGGTAATTGCAGCAACCTGAACACCCGGTTTTCCCAGGGTGGTAAGAATTCTTGTCAGATTCAGATCCTTGCCTCTGTTGGCGCCACTGAGAAATTTAAGGCTTGCAGCGTCAGTGTCTTCAGAGTCGGCTGTACCGGCGGAAGCGAGGTCGGATGCGATTTTACCAATGTGTTTTTCCAGATTCGTGCCGGTTTCATCCTGCTCGGGCATGCCTGCCGCATCCGGGCGAATGACCATGGTTTTCTCAAAATTGCCAGTGCTTGCATCTGCTGCATCATTCACATATTTAAGTTCATGTTTGCCAATGGCAATAATTTCGCCATTTTGCAGCGCGTGCCTGTTAATTTTTTCACCATTAATGTATGTGCCATTGGTGCTATCAAGATCTTCAATAAAAGAGTCATTGAGTATGGTGAGTATTTTTGCATGATTGCCACTGACAGCGAGATTATCAATATGAATATCGTTGTCTGCTTTGCGCCCTATTGTCAAAGTCTCCCGATCGAGTGGGTATACATGTAACGTCCGACCGTTAAAACCAAGTACTAGTTTTGCCATTATTGTATCCTGCTTATTTCATATTATGAGAATAATTCAAAAACCCGAGAAAACAAGCTGCCTTCAGCCGGAAATGGCTCGAAAGGTCTTGCCAGTATTGCCGAAATATTATCTTTACCGCCTGCTTCGTTGGACAGGCGTATTAATTCAGTGGCGATTATTTCAAGATTTTCACTGTTGTCCGCAATCGTATTTTTTATTACGGCATCTTCTAACATATCAGTGAGGCCATCAGAACATAGCAGGTAGATATCCCCTGGATGTGCGACATCCTCGAGTACATCAACCTCGACTGATTCTTCAGCACCGATGGCACGTGTTACCAGGTTCTTGTTCAGCGACTCTCTTGCCTGATCAGTCGTGTAAAAGCCTCTGTCGACCAGTTCCTGCATCAGGCTATGGTCACGTGTGATTTGCTCGAGCTCACCATCGCGATAACGATAAAGCCTTGAATCACCGACATGAGCTACCGTGAAATGGTCATTATGAAACAGCAGCACGACAACGGTCGTACCCATGCCACGGTATTGTGAATTCTCATTCGAAGATGTAAAAACATTTTCGTTTGCTTTGATGACTGCATCATTAACGGCAATGCTCTCAAGACTGTAGCCGCTAACTTCGTCAGTGTCGCCAGATTTGATATTTTTCAGTTCATTATCGAGCGATTCCAGTATGGTGCTGACAGCGATGGCGCTGGCCACTTCGCCGCCACGGTGGCCACCCATGCCATCAGCCAGCACAGCAAGTCCAAGATCCTGGTTTTCACCAATTGAATCTTCATTTTGATCCCTGACTAAACCGACATCGGTTAGCCCAACGATTTCAATTTTGTTGTTGATGGCCATTAGCTACCTGAGTCCTTTACGTTCCGCCGCAATAATCTTCTGGCATTTACCTATATCCTCTGACATTTGCATACCTGTCTTATAGCGCTTCCGGGTATCTTTCTCCATGGCGCGGTTAATAATTACGCATACACAGCGAGGCACTTCCGGATTGATGGTGTCTGCTGAGGCGTGCTGTTCATTTGTTATTTTGTACATCAGGGTTGCCATAGAGTCACCCTTGAACGGGAGTTCGCCGGTTACCAGCTGGTACATCATGACACCGAGCGAGAACAGGTCCGATTGTCCACTGATTTTGTCACCGGCCAGTTGTTCTGGAGACATGTATGAAGGCGTACCCAGAACCAGCCCGGTTTTTGTTTTGCTTGAATCTGTAATGCGGGCGATACCGAAATCCGTTATCTTCATGCTGTCCGTTTTCGGATCCCACATGATGTTGGCAGGCTTAATATCACGGTGTACGACATTGCTTGCATGTGCATAGCCGAGGCCTTCGGCGGCGCGCTTGATCAGGTCGAGGACCTTGTCGATGGGCAACAGCCTGTCTTTTTTGATGTGGCCGCTCAGGTCGGTGCCTTTGAGAAACTCCATCGCAATATAGGCAAGATCGTGTTCTTCGCCTGCATCATAAATCGTAACGATACTTGGATGCGTCAGGCTTCCGGCGGCCTCTGCCTCGCGGAAGAAACGGTTTTTTACTTCCTGCAGTTCGTCGGCCGCAAACTCCTGAGATAATGCCATTGTCTTGATTGCAACAACACGGGATATTTTCGGGTCCTTGCCAAGGTAAACAGCACCCATGGCGCCCTTGCCGAGTTCACGCTCAATTTCATAACGACCGAGCATGGGTTTTTGAATGTCGCCACTGTCAAGAATCAAGGTTGCGGCTGTTGATGAGTTGTGACCACCAAGTATTACGGTTTCTTCCATCGCCCTGGCACGGTTGGAACGATCGCCGATATCAAGGAAGTTGGCATCATGTTGCTTTATGTAGTCATATACGGATTTAGCCTTGTTGAACTGGCGCTTGCGTTCAAAGTCCAGTGCAAGGTTATACATAAGTTCGAGAACTGATTTGTCTACAGGCAGTTTGCGAAATTTTTCCAAAGCCATATCGAGTTGCCCCTGGCCCTGCATGGATAAGCCCAGCATGCGGTTGTTTTCGGCGGATTCAATATCCAGTCGCGCCTTGCCTCGTTCAGTCACCAGGAAGTGCTTGGTCGTTAACAGCAGATGACCGCCGATGAGGAGCATGTTTGGCAGCATGAGCTTGATCCATATACCATGTTTGATCATCATGAAGTATTCACTGGCAAAAAATGCGGTGAACAGCAGGGTGGTTACTGTAAAGCCGACTACGGCACTCATCCTGGGTAGTGCAATCATCAGATAAAGCGCAACCAGCACAAAGGCGCCAAGCGTTGCATACATGCCCCAGGAAGGCTGAATAAAGAAATCCTCGTTAAGGATGCTTGAAACTGAATGTGCCAGTGTCAGCACAGGGGCCATGCTCGGGTTGATAGGCGTTACCATGCTGTCGCCGACACCAATCGCAGTAGCGCCAATGAGCACAACCTTGTCCTTGTATTTGCTTGCGGGAATTTTCCCCTCAAGTACATCAAAAAACGAATCGACCGGGAATGCCTGTTTAGCGGACTCGTCGCTGTAAAAGAAAGTATTCATCAGCGATTTGTCATCAGTTTTTATATTCAGGCGATCCAGGCTGACGCTGTTACCGAACACGGCCTGAATGTCATTGTCTGTAAGATTGAGGCTTTTCGCTGCAAGCAGTAAGGCCATGGACGGATAGTAATCACCGTAGTAATTTACCAGCAAGGGTTCCGAGCGTATGCCGCCATCGACATCGGGGATAGAGACGAGTGCACCGATACCGGATGCGGCTTGACCGACTGCGGCTATAGGTGCAAATGTATTAACCATGGATATCGGACCCGGCCCGTCGGGATTCATGTTGGCGTTGTCAATAATGTTGTCTTCAGGCAGTTTATTAGCCCGTACATAATCCGGCAGGTCTTCATCAGGGTGTCCCAGTTGTGTGCCTGGAATGAACGGCATGGCGAGTACGACGTTGTTGGCCAGTGCCATGCTTTCTGCCAGCTTCAGATCGGCGTCGAGCGCGAGTTCTGCTGAAGCAAGAACTTGAATGTAGCTTTCGATCTCTTCAGCGACACGGGTTTTTAGCGGTGAGTTGGCCAGGTATTCCGATATCTGGTCTATTGCACTTCGGCCATTGGCATCACGCTTGTTCTTGACCAGATTGCGTGATGCTTTGATGACCATTTCAAGATCATCAACACTTTCAGGAACTGCAGCGATACTGCTGCCTTCAAAGGCTGATTTTAATTCACTGATGAAATGAAGGCCGGGGTCAATCTGTGGTTCGCTAAAGAAGACGGTCTGGCCTATGACCTTGGCGCCGCCTTCTGTGAGTAATTCGAGCATCTGAGCATGAACATCCCGCGTCCAGGGCCAGCGACCTATATTGGCTATGCTTTCATCGTCGATTGCAATAACTGCAATCTTGTCGCTGGGTATACGTTTCGATGAACGAACACTGAAATCATAAGCGCTTCGCTCAAGTCCTTGCAGGAAGTCTGAGCCGGAAAAAACCAGAAAGACGAGGGTGATCAGAAGACCGACAAGCCAGTCGCTTTTCCAAATCCCCTTTTTCATGGAATTCCCCCGGACACATTATTGGTATGGTGTTATCGGCAAACAGGAATAACCCGGTCTTTGTTTGATATCAACCAGTTGGCTACTGTTTCACTCTATCAATTGAGCATAGCTCATCAGGAATTTAATGTGGCTTATAGAGCCGGTCAGGGGGGGTAAATTCAGCAACTTCTGATCAAGCCTGGACGAGGCAGATTGCGATTCAAAATGTTCGGTATCAGGGCGAGAATTGCATGAAATCCTGATATTTATTCTCGCAGAGGCGCAGAGAACGCAAAGATGTTATGAATATTTATTCACTGAATTAAGCTGTATTCGGGCTCATCGTGGATGTTCAGATAGAATAATGATCCGCAAAAAACGCAAAGAACGCCAATAAAACAAAAAAATAAAAGGCTTAGCGCTTTTTGCGTCCTTCGCGGACAAATAACATGTTTAATATCTGTGTTTATCTGCGTTCATCTGTGGACTCATATCGGTATATACAGAGTTTAAATTTGACACAGTGTCAGATCAGGTCACAGCCTGTACACTTAATATAATTTCGGGGAGAAAACTTCCTTGTTCAGCGCTTTTGCGGTTGAGGCGCCAAGCCTGCCTATCAGCCTTTCCAGCACGTCTTCTTCAACAGTGTATTCAACGATGTCTTCAGCACCAATGACTTCACGCGCGACGTAGCTGGCACTGCCAATGTTGTCGACCAAACCGAATTCAACGGCTTCACGACCTGTCCAGATCAGCCCGGTGAAGAGATCGTCAAATTCCTTGAGTCGGTCACCACGACCTTTTTTTACCGCATCGATAAATTGATGATGAATATCATCGATCATGGTTTGCAGGTGCTTCATGGCATATTCATCAGCGGGTGTAAATGGATCGAGCAGGGCCTTGTTTTTACCTGCGGTCAGTGTGCGGCTTTCTATTCCCAGTTTTTCCATGGCATCGACAACGCCAAAGCCGTCCATGCGCACGCCGATGGAGCCGACAATACTGGAATTGCTGGCATAGATTTCATCAGCAGCAGAGGCGACATAGTAACCACCGGATGCCGCCATGTCGCTTACCACGGCATAGAGTCGTGTTTCGGGATATTTTTCACGCAGGCGCAGGATTTCGTCATAGATATATCCCGCCTGTACGGGTGTGCCGCCGGGGCTGTTGATGCGCAGGATTACGCCTTCGGTTTTTTCATCTTCAAAAGCGCTTCTCAGCGCGGTCACGATGTTGTCAGCGCTGGCTGTTTCGTCGTCAGCGATCACGCCCTGCAGTTCAACCAGGGCCGTGTGTTTTTGTGACATCTTTGCCTTGCTCATATCCGGTTCTGTAAACATGAACAGAATGAATGTGATATAGGCGAACACCAGGAATTTGAAAAAGATACTCCAGCGCCGTGCACGCTTCTGTTCTTTCAGGCTGGCCTGCGCCAGTTTGGTAATTACACGTCGTTCCCAGAGATGGTCTTGATCAGTCATTGGCCGCTTGCTTCCTGTTTGTTGAAACTATGCTGCTTATTATGGGATAAAAATTCATATAAGTCTGTGATGTCGTCAAGGCAGGTTAACGGGTTAAATGTCATTAATGATTCCGCATCCTCCACGCCGTGAGTGACACCGATGGCATCTACGCCCGCATTACCCGCCATTAGCATGTCATGCTCGCTATCACCAATCATCACGGCATCATTCGCACGGGTGTCAAGCTGGTGCAATATGCTGTTGAGCATTTCCGGATGTGGCTTGGACCTGTTTTCACCGGCACAGCGAGTCGTAGCAAAATAATGGCCCAGCTTATGCCTTTGTATTGCGCGATCAAGCCCGATGCGGCTCTTGCCTGTAGCGATCGCCAGCGTGTATTTGTCTGCGATCAGCTGTTTCAGCATGTCCTCGACGCCATCGAAGAGTAATTCCGGCACCTTGCTGTCAACGAGGAAATTCTGCCGGTAGGCATCGGCCAGTGATTCCACTTTTACCGCATCCAGCTCCGGATGCAGGCGCTCGATGGCTTCATGTAAGCCCAGGCCGATGACGCTGCGTGCTTTGTCTTCGCCAAGATGAATGCCGCAGACTTCGCGGCTTGCATATTGCAGACTGGCCACAATGCGTTCGATGGAGTCGATCAGGGTGCCGTCCCAGTCAAATACCAGCAATTTGTATCTAGCCCGCATTTCTCACCAGGATTTCGGATTCAGGTGCATCTGTAGCGTTTCTGAGTGCGCGTCTGGACTGAAAAGCATAGCAATAGCTATGGTTTGATGGAAGACGAGTGCGCAGAGACGCTACAGATGTGCATGGAACGAAATAGCGCCCCGGCAAACATACTGTATTTGATATAAATCGAGCTTCGTATTTTCTAATCATGTAGTTACTCAGGTTATGCAGCGGCCTGGTGAGAAATGCGGGTTGGCTTCATTCATGGCTCTATATTATCCAGTAATTGTGACAAATCTTCACTCAATGGCGCATGCACCGATATGCCTTCGCCTAATGGCAGCACGATATGGCTGGCATGCAGGAACAGGCGGTGCAGGCCGGCTTTCTTCATCTCGCGATTGAATGCGGCATCCCCGTATTTACTGTCACCGGCAACAGGGTGACCGCTGGCGGCTGCATGCACACGTATCTGGTGCGTACGGCCGGTGTCGATCTGGACCTGCATCAAGCTCGCATTTCTGTAATGCTGCACCAGTTTAAAGTGGCTGATCGCTTTCTGTCCGTCATCACTGGTTTCGACCCTGTGTTCACCGCTTCGGCGTACTTTATGCAGCGGCAGCGCTATGGTTTTCTCACCCTGCTGCCATAATCCGGCGAGCAGGGCGAGGTAGGTTTTTTCCACCCCGGGTGATTTTCCAGCATTGTCTTCATTTCTGAGCGCACGATGCAGTGTGTTGAGTGTATCCCTGTTTTTCGCCAGCACCAGGCAGCCGCTGGTTTCGCGGTCGAGCCGATGTGCCAGCTCGATAAACTGGTCGGGATAGATTTTTCGAATCGCCTCGATGATGCCGAATTTGAGCTCGCTGCCGCCATGGACCGCAATACCGGACGGTTTATTCAATACCAGGATATCGCTGTTTTCAAATAATCGCGCATTTTTCAGCAATTCCAGCACGGAATCAGGCACTACCGCTTCAGCGCTCGCGGCGGTTCGAACCGGGGGAATGCGAATGCTGTCACCCGGCTCGATACGGTAAGCCGGCTTTTTTCGACCCTTGTTGACCCGTACCTGCCCACTGCGCAACAGGCGGTATATATGGCTTTTGGGTACCCCCTTGAGCCTGGTCAGCAGGAAATTATCCAGCCGCTGACCGGCCTGATCGCTTGAAATTTCGACCATTTCCACCGCATTTGAAGGTTTTTCACTCATTTCGGGACTTTTCATTGTGATCTGGCGTGTTAGACCGGGTGCTGAATAGTTGTTGACCAGAGGTGTGTATTTTGACAGACTTGGGCCTTAAGGTTCCAGTGTAAGTTATTGCGCGCCATAGGTTTTTTTTCTCCGGCAAGTTCCGGAGCGATAAAGGGCACGAATCAACTTGATCAGCAGCCCGCACGGCAACTCTCGCGACTCAGGGAATCTAAAACAATCAGTTTTACTCATTCGCACGAACGCGGATGAATTAAAAATAATATTAACAAATGATTAATCCGGTCTTTATTTACGAACCCAATCTTGCGCTGTCAGAGACACTCATCGTTATCACTGCGATGATGTTAACGCTTGCGCCGTTACTCAATATCATTGAGCTGGCGCATAAAAAAATGACTATTGTTCGTGATCTTTTCGGGCCGGTTTCATATACAGGTTTGATTACACATGAAACGAATCCTTATCAATGCAGTCCAGAAAGAAGAAATTCGGGTTGCTATGGTCGATGGCCAGCAACTATACGATCTGGACATCGAAATACCCTCCCAGGAACAGAAAAAGTCCAACGTCTACAAGGGGAAAATTACCCGGGTTGAACCCAGCCTCGAGGCTGCTTTTGTAGATTATGGCGCCGAGCGCCATGGCTTTCTTCCATTCAAGGAAATCTCACGCAAATATTTCAGCGAAGAAGCGCTGAAAGCCCAGGGCCGTACTGATATTAAAACGGCCATTTCCGAAGGCCAGGAAGTCGTCGTCCAGGTTGACAAGGAAGAGCGCGGTAACAAGGGCGCGGCGTTAACAACATTTATCAGTCTGGCTGGACGCTTCCTGGTGCTGATGCCAAATAATCCCCGTGCCGGAGGGGTATCGCGCCGTATCGAAGGCGAAGACCGCAATATCATCCGTGAATCGCTCAGCCAGCTGGATATACCCGGTGGCATGGGGCTGATTGTACGTACTGCCGGTGTCGGCCGCAGTCCCGAAGAACTGCAGTGGGACCTTGAGTACCTGCTGACGCTGTGGGGTTCGATCGAACAGGCAGCCAGCGAGCGCCCGGCGCCATTCCTGGTTTACCAGGAGAGCAATGTCATCGTTCGGGCGCTACGCGACTATTTCAGATCGGACATCACTGAAGTGCTGATCGATTCGGAGAAGGTCTACGCTACCGCGCGCCAGTTTGTCGAACAGGTGATGCCAGAGCGCCTCAGCAAACTCAAGCAGTATTCAGACCCGGTGCCGCTTTTTAATCGCTTCCAGATAGAAAATCAGATCGAATCGGCCTATCGCCGTGAAGTCCAGCTACCGTCTGGTGGCGCAATTGTGGTCGATCATACCGAAGCCTTGATTTCGATTGATATCAACTCTGCACGTGCAACACGCGGTGGTGATATCGAGGAAACCGCCTTCAATACCAATCTGGAAGCTGCTGATGAAATCGCCCGACAGTTGCGTCTGCGAGATCTTGGTGGTTTGATCGTGATCGATTTCATCGACATGTTGTCAACACGCAACCAGCGTGAAGTTGAGAACCGCCTGCGTGACGCGGTGAAAATCGACCGCGCCCGGGTTCAGATCGGGC
>Ga0316192_10001305_pt1 | contig 18241 bp, 14 predicted proteins | sample MerIslwburrow_MG_FD_204931 | JGI IMG/M metagenome (GOLD analysis project Ga0316192, IMG submission 204931) | Coastal sediment microbial communities from Maine, United States - Merrow Island worm burrow | ecosystem: Environmental > Aquatic > Marine > Coastal > Sediment | place: USA: Maine...
CTCAGGAAGGCCGCATAGCCCTGCTTGCGCAGATCCGCGGCCAGGCGTTCGGCATTATCCTGGCTTGAAAAGCTGCCAAGCTGCACGGCCCACATTCCGGTCGACGACTGCACCGCAGCGTCGGGCCCGGCGGGTGTTTTTTTCGGCTCTGGTTTCGCGACCACGGGTGCTTCATCTTTCACCTGCGTAACGACTTTTGGTGGTTCGGCTTTTGGTTCTTCGGTTTTTGGCTCGTCGCCTTCGAGCGGTGCAGGCACTGGTTGATCGCGGTCGCGATCCAAAACAATAGTTTTCTGCTTGACGGTCTCACCGTCCTGCCCGGGCAGCGTGATACTTTCCTGGACGTTTTCAGAATCGGGCGACGGGCCGTCGAGGAATATCGGCACGATCAATATTGCAATGACGACCAGGACAGCTGCCCCGATGACTCTTTCTTTTAACGCTCGATCCATAAAATACTCGCTCCGTGTTGGCCGCAGTATACCGTATCGTTTTCAATGAATTTTGGAAGCCAGCCACTTCAGAGCCGGCCCCACCGTAAAAAATGAACCGGTGACGAGAATCGGGCTGCCGCTATCGATATCAGCCTCGTCGCATGCTTGCCCAATCGACGTCGCAATTAGACAAGGTTTGCCGCTCAGATTGGCGATCGCTGCCGCAAGCTCGGCCGCGGGAATGCCTCTTGGCCCTTCCGCGGCCACGGCTATCCACTGATCAACAAACGGCAGCAGCGGCTCGATAATGTCCGCGACGATCTTGTCGCTCAGCACACCGGCGATACAGGTGATTTTCCGCATGTCTTCGTCATCATCGAGCGTTTGCGCCAGCACATCGGCGGCGCCTCGATTGTGCGCAACATCAAATATCCAGGTGCGATTTCGCTGCACGCGTTGCAGGCGACCCGGAAGTTTCAGATCTGACAGTGCCGTATCAATCGTAGTCGCGTTCAACAAATCCGTATCACCCAGCGCCTCGACAAGCGCCAGCACTCCAGCCGCGTTCTGAACCTGAAACTTACCCGGCAATGCCGGCATCTGCAGACCCGGAATCCGAAGATGCTGACCAACAAACTCCCAACGGCGAGATTCTGCAATGCGGTAGTGGTAATCCCGCTCGAGACACAACAGGTCGGCCGAAATATCGCTGGCGGCATCAATGACCGGTTGTGGAATATCTTTCGCTGCAAACACGAACGGTTTGCCGGGTCTCAGGATGCCGGCTTTTTCAACCGCAATCGACGCGATGTCGCTACCCAGCCATGCGACGTGATCGACTGATACGTTGGTAATGATGCCACCGCTTGGTTCAATCGCGTTGACGGCATCGAGACGTCCGCCCAGGCCAATCTCGAGAATGATGGTATCGACAGCGGCGTCTTCAAATACACACAGTGCGGCCAGCGTTCCGTACTCAAAATACGTGAGCGGAGCGCTGTTTCGCACAGCCTCAACCTGCTCAAATGCCCGCACGATACGCTGGTCGCTAACCGCTTCGCCGGCAACCCGGATTCGCTCGTTATAACGGTGAATATGCGGTGATGTATAACAACCCACCGAGTCGCTACGCTGCAGATACAGCGCTTCCAGCATGGCGGCACTTGATCCCTTGCCATTCGTACCCGCGATATGAATGACTCGTTCGGCGCGTACCGCAGGCAAACGCTGCAACACCTCGGCGACACGCTCGAGGCCCAGATCGATTTCGTTTGGTGAAAGCGTCTCCAGCCAGCCGAGCCATTGCTCCAGTGTCGTGAAAGAAGCCGGCCGATCCATGACGAGGCAGTAACGGCTCAGACGACTGGCTGTGGACGTTGCTCAAGTTTGGCCAGTAAATCGGCCACCTGGATGCGCATCTCGCGCCGGTCAATAATCATGTCCACCGCACCATGGTCGAGCAGGAATTCGCTTCGCTGAAACCCTTCCGGCAGCTTTTCCCTGACGGTCTGCTCAATAACACGCGGACCGGCGAAGCCGATTAACGCTTTTGGTTCCGCGATGTTGATGTCACCCAGCATCGCGAGACTCGCGGATACGCCACCCGTCGTCGGATCGGTTAACACCGAGATATACGGGACTTTCTTCTCGCTCAGGAGCGCGAGCGCGGCCGACGTTTTCGCCATTTGCATCAGCGAGAATAGACCTTCCTGCATACGCGCACCGCCGCTTGCGGAAAAAGCGATCAGCGGCATGCCTTTCTCGGAACACAGCTTCGCAGCACGCACGAAACGCTCACCGACAACAGAGGCCATCGAGCCGCCCATAAATGAAAACTCGAACGCACAAACAACGATCGGGCGTTCGAACAGTTTGCCACTGATCGCGATCATCGCGTCTTTTTCGCCGGATTTTTTCTGCGCTTGTGCAATACGCTCGCGGTACTTCTTGCTGTCACGAAACCGCAAGGGATCTTCCGGTTCCAGTCCACCGCCGATTTCGACCTGATCGCCCGGATCCAGAAAAACCTCCACGCGACGGCGAGCACCGATTCGCATGTGGTGATCGCATTTCGGGCATACATCGAGATTGCGTTCGAGTTCGGTGCGGTACAGTTGTGCATCGCACTTCTCGCACTTAATCCACACGCCTTGCGGCACCGATCTCGTACGTTTCTCCGTACTGATCCGTGACGGCATCAATTTCTCAAACCAGCTCATGGCCGCATCATAAACGAAAATGGATCAAGAGGTTATTGTTCCATGATCAGGCAGTGCAAACGTCTCCGGGTAGCGAACCCCAACCAGTGTCAGACCGTGTGCGGGCGCAGCAATGCCACCCTGCTTGCGATCACGACTTTCAAGCACCTGCCGTATCCAGTCCGGCTCCTGCTCCCCCATACCGACGGCCACCAGGGTCCCGGTGACGTTGCGAACCATGTGCTGAAGAAACGCATCCGCACTGATATCGAGCGTAATCCAGTTTTGATCACGATGAATATTCAGCGAATGTATCGTGCGCCGCGGTGATGCAGCCTGGCAACCGGCCGCGCGAAACGCCGAAAAATCATTTTCGCCCAACAGGTGTTGAGCGCCCGCCTGCATTTTTTCTACGTCGAGTGGCTGGTGCACCCACCACGCGCGGTGACGATACAAGGACGAACGCGCCAGCTGATTCAATATGCGATATCGATACGATCGTGCCAATGCGGAAAATCGCGCATGAAAGGTTTCGTCGACGACGTTCGCCCAGGTCGCATTGATATCGTCAGGCAAATTGCTGTTGATACCCAGTAGCCAACCGCGGGTAGAACGATCTGCACGGGTATCGAAGTGAACGACCTGCCCGCTGGCGTGTACGCCGGTATCGGTACGTCCGGCACAGGTCACTTCGACGGTTTCGTTTGCGATCACCGCCAGCGCATCCTCAACCTTCGCCTGCACGCCCAGGCCTGTACGCTGACGCTGCCAGCCGTTGTAGGCTGTGCCATCGTATTCAATTCCGAGTGCAATACGCATTTGGACCGGCGATCGCCGCGCGGCGAACAATTAGCGCAACTGTGGTTCGATCAGGACGGTAATGAATCCAGCAGCTGTTGCGCCTGCTGTTTCTGGCCTGCATCGCCTTCGTCCAGCACTTCGTCCAGGATACTCCTGGCGCCGGCCGGATCGCCCATGTCGACGTATGCTCGCGCGAGATCCAGTTTGGTTCCCACTTCCGTCATGGTGCGTGCGTCGTGCAGATCGGCCGAGACTTCGTCGGGTGACAAAGCCTGTGTCGGTACGTCGTCATCATCGTCGTCGAGACCGACATCCAGATCAACGGCCTGCTCGGGACGAAGCCGCGGTTGTTCAACTGTCGCGTCATCGCGCGGTTGGTTTATGGTGTCGCCAACTTCGCTTACCTTCAATGCAGCGGTCAGATCGTCGAGATCGAGATCCATGTCCGTGCTGCCGGCAAGCGCGGGTAATTCACCCGTCTCGTCGGTACTCGGCTCGCCCAGAAATACGTCTTTTGGCAGCGCTTCAGTCTTCGCAAAATCAAAATCGCTGATGTCGTCATCCGTCAGCGCTTCCGTTTTTGTAAATTCAAAATCATCGTCATCATCGAGCGGCGCCAGCAAGGTCTCTGCATCCTCGGGTAAATCCTGCAGCGGGTCTATGTCGTCAAGTGTCTGCGCCATCATCGTGCGCGCGTCATCCGCAATCGCCGGCTCGGCGTCAGTCGTTGTATCGACCGCGAAGTCATCCGGCAACACCTGCGTCTGGCCGGTTGCGTCCAGCAAACTTGTTTCGCTTTCCGGGTCGTCGCCGGGAATGCTCAGATCGTCCAGATCCGGAAGCGCGACGTTACGGCCAGTGACGTCAGACGCGTCGGTTTCGTCGAGCGCTTCCAGCAGACCGGTGGCACCGGACGGGTCGAATTCGTCCACGTCCGCCAGAGCGTCTTCAAGGTTGACCTCGAGATTCTTCCCGGTCGAATCAAGGTCGTCCATGGACAGCACTTCAACGTTGCTGGTGTCGTCGTCGAGGCCGGACTCAATCGTCGCAGACTCACTCTCTAAATCGGCAGCAAGGCTGGTATCTCCGAGGGCTTCAATATCGAGTCCGAGATCGTCGAGATTGATTTCGGCCGTCGCGTCCGTGCTGGCAAATTGGTCGTCAAGATTTGCCAGTTCGGTGGCATCCGATTCGGCTAACGCCTCAACCTGGGCGGTCGCATCGAAACTCTCAAATTGCTGCTCAATGGTTGGCGTGCCTGACGCCTCCTCTTGCTCTGCTTCAATGGGTTCACCCGCGTCAAGTGCGGGTGAATCTGCCGTCTCTTCCTCCCCCGATACATCGATCGAAGGACCGTCGAAAACGTCGTCCAGGGAGTCAGACGGCATGTCATGCGTTGCAGAGGCAGACGTGTCCACCTCATCATCGAAAGCAAAGTCGATGCCTGAGGCATCTGCCACGCCCGGGGACTCTCCACTGTCGGCACCAAGATCGATGACATCACTGATTTCACCGTCGGGCCCGCCGGCGAAATCCATGTCCAGTGCGCCGGTTTGATCCGCGCCATCGTCAAACGACAGGTCAACTGCTTTGGTCGCCTCGCCCGCACTCTTGCCGGAAAACAACTCATGGTCCGCAGCAATTTGCTGGCCCATGATAATTATTTTGTCCCACTCGGCACTGGACGCGTCTCCCACCACATTTTTCATTCCCTGTGCCGCGTCTATGAAGGCATCCCGGTTACCCCAGACAAAATAAACTTCGCACAACTTGGCGTGCAGATCCTCACGTTGAGGCTCTGCTTCCAGCGCGCCATTGATCAGATCGGCTGCCTGGTCGTGCAATCCGTACGCCATATGAAAATCAGCCTCGGCAATCGGGTCAGATTGATCGAGATTTATCGCTGTTTCACTGCTGAAGGTATCTTCGAGCGATTTGTTCGTTCCGGTATCGCCGAGCGGGTCGCCCAAGGAGACCGGCTCCTGCATGGTTTCACCTGGCGACTTGTCGGACGCCATTTCGGCGGCCATTGCCGCTTTTGATTCCTGCTCAACGACCACGATCGACGCATCGTCGTCGCGCGCCATAGCTCTCAATCGCTCGGTTGATGCCAACGACTCACTGTCCACATCACCAGTATCCAGCGTTTCCCACAAGCCTGTAGAGTCTTCATCATCGTCGCGTCCTGCACGGCGTGCGAACCAGACCAGGATGCCAAGCACCAGGATCACAGCACCTGCAATCGCGCCCCACATACTCAAAACATAGCCGAGAATCGTGTCCATCAATGATGGCTTCTCAGCAGGCCGAGAGACGGCAGGCTCCGCTGCAACTTCGTCGTCTATCGCATCATCAACGGCCGTCGTTTCGTCGGCAGCCTCGTCATCAACGAAGATCTCATCATCCGAGAGCGGTTCGTCGACAGGTTCAGCGTCTTCTGCAACAGGCTCGTCTTCGATCGGCAACTCAACCGGTGGTTCTTCACCGCGCAAACGGGCCAGTTCGGCGCGCAGCTGTGCAAGCTCGTTGTTGTGAATTTCAAGCAGAGCCGCCTGATCGGGCACGTTCGCTTCCAGCTCCTGGATGCGGTCTTCAATTTCGTATTCGCGACTGAAGTCGTCGCCGGCAGCACTCGGGTCCGCTTCATAGCCGGTTTGATCATCGTCCGGCGGAACCAGCGTCAGGCTCGGCTCCGTGCGTGGTGGCGGTACCGCCTCGCCGCGCCATTCGGCGTGCTGTCTCTGTACGGCATCCTGCGCGTCGCCGCGATCGATACGATGGACGTCACCGGCAACCGGAATTCTGAGCTTCGAACCGGCGGTGAGTACATTGATGTTGTTGGAAAATGCTTCCGGGTTTGCCTCGAACAGCGCCATCATCATTTGATCCATGGTCATGCTGTTATCCGGGCGATATCGTCGCGCGATGCTCCACAAGGTATCGCCCGTTTGCACCAGCAATTCTCCGCTATCCAGAATCACATAGGTTTCTCTGTTATCCGCACTGTCGCTAACTGGCGCTGGCCTCGTATCCTCGGGCGGCGGTGTATCCGGCCGCGATAAGGAGGACGGTGTTGTTTCTGCAGGTGGCGTTTCTGCAGGCGGCGCTTCTGCAGGCGAGCTCTGCACCGGTGCCTGAACTCGCGGCGGCGGACGTGACGCTGGCGGTGGCGTTGTCGGTTGTGAGCTTGCCGGCCGTTCAATGCGACCTGCATCCGATTGTGCAGAACGACTTGGTGCGGTGACGGTTTGTGGTGACTGCGTCACCGGTGGCGGCGCAAACGTCGGCGGATCCAGCAACAACGTGTATTCGCGTAACAGACGACCGCGAGACCAGATCGCTTCGACCAGAAAAGTAACGAACGGCTCGGTCACGGGACCCGCAGTCCTGATAAGAATTTTGTTGCCGGAGGTAGTCCCCGACTTGACCACTTCGAAAGCCATGTCGGCCAGGAAGAAAGGTCGGTCGAGGCCGTAACGTGTGAATGTCTCTGCGGACGCCAGCTGTACAGTTAAGTTGTCCAGTTCTTCGGGTGTTGCCGCCAGCAGATCGATCTCAGCTCTGAGCGGCTGGTTTAGCGCCGACTGTAATCGTATGTCTCCCAGCCCGAGTGCCAGAACCTGACCTGCGACCAGCAGCATCGGCAACAGCAAAATACGAGTGAGTCTTCGTGACATAATATATTTCTCCAGCCCCCAAAAATCGGACGGACACGTCGTCCGGAGACATTTTCTAATTGAATTATTGCCCCAAGCGTTTCGGGGTGAACTATAGCTTATAAATAGTTTTTCGCCAATATTTCAGCTATTTGGACGCTATTTAGAGCGGCGCCCTTACGTATGTTATCTGCCACAATCCAAAGGTCGATGCCCCTGGGGTGACTGATATCCTCGCGCACCCTGCCAACGTACACCGGGTCGTTCCCGGTAGCCTCCGTGACAGCCGTGGGATAGGCCCCGATTTCGACCCCATCCAGCAATTCCACGCCCGGAGCGTCCCGCATCAGCTGACATACCTCTTCGGCCGTTATTTTGCTGGCTGTTTCGATGTGTACGGCTTCGGAGTGACCAAAAAACGCCGGAATTCTTACTGCTGTCGGATTAACTCCAATTGATTCATCTGCAAGGATTTTTTGCGTTTCCCAGACCAGTTTCATTTCTTCTTTGGTGTAACGATTGTCCTGGAATGCATCAATGTGCGGAATGGCGTTGAACGCGATCTGCTTGGCACCGTCCCGGGTCTCCATCGGTCGCCCGTTCAGCAGCAGCGAAGTTTGTCGCGCCAGCTCCTCCACCGCACCTCGTCCGGCGCCGGACACCGCCTGGTAGGTTGCGACGTTAATGCGCTCGATGCCTACCGCATCGTAAATTGGCTTGAGCGGCACCAGCATCTGCATGGTTGAGCAATTCGGGTTGGCGATAATGCCGCGATGGGTGTGATCCGCGATTTTTTCCGGATTGACCTCGGCGATGACCAGCGGAACATCGTCGTCGTAACGAAAATACGATGTGTTGTCGACGACCACGCAGCCGGCAGCTGCCGCCTTCGGTGCATACTTTTCAGAAACGCTGGCACCCGCGGAAAACAGTCCGATTTTTACGCTGGAAAAATCGAAATCCTCGAGATTCTTAACGCGCAACATCTTGTTGCCGTATTGAATACCCTTGCCAACCGATTGCTCGCTGGCGAGCGCGTACACTTTGTCGGCTGGGAAGCTTCGTTCCGCCAGTATTTCGAGCATGGCTTCGCCGACTACGCCGGTCGCGCCAACAACGGCGACATCAAATGTTTGTGACATGGTGGTTCAGGTTTCCTTAATCCGATTTGTAGGAGCACATCTGTAGGAGCTCATCTCTGTAGGAGCTCATCTTATGAGCGAACCGGCCAACCAATCGCTCATAAGATGAGCTCCTACAGAGATGAGTTCCTACAGCGATGTCTCTGTATTGGGGGCGGTTCATTCTACTAGCGAACGGCTGGCGGAATGACTGGCGTACTCGAATCGACGTCCGCATTCTGGGCTCGGTGGCGCAGAAAATGATCCATCAGGACGAGCGCCACCATTGCTTCGGCGATCGGAGTCGCCCTTAGTCCAACGCACGGGTCGTGGCGTCCGGTAGTGACTATGTCGGTCGCAGCACCGGTTTTGTCGACGGTGTTTGCTGGAACCGAAATACTGGAGGTTGGTTTCAGCGCGATGCTTGCAAGAATGTCCTGGCCTGAGGAGATTCCACCCAACGTTCCGCCAGCGTCGTTCTTATTAAAGCCATCCGGGGTGATCTGGTCGCGATGCTCACTGCCGCGCTGTTCGACCGCCGCAAACCCTGCGCCCAGTTCGACGCCCTTGACCGCATTGATACTCATCAGCCCATGCGCCAGGTCCGCTTCAAGTTTATCGAAGACGGGTTCGCCCAATCCGGGCGGCACGTTTTGCGCAAGCACACTTATTTTCGCGCCGATGGAATCGCCCTGCTCGCGCAACGAATCCATGAATGCTGTTAACTCTTCAAGCTTGTCGGGCTGCGCGCAGAAAAACGGATTCTGGTTGACCTCATCGAGACTCACGGCGTTTAACCTGATCGATCCCAGTTGAGACAAGTACCCCCGAATGCTGATTCCTGCCCGCTCCAGCAAGTATTTGCGTGCAATGGCTCCGGCAGCAACACGCATCGTCGTTTCACGCGCAGATGAGCGGCCACCACCGCGATAATCGCGAATGCCGTACTTTTGCTGGTAGCTGTAATCGGCGTGCCCGGGCCGGAATTTGTCCTTGATATTGCTGTAATCGTGCGAGCGCTGGTCCGTATTGTGAATCAGCAGACCGATGGGTGTACCGGTGGTCATGCCTTCAAAGACGCCGGACAAAATTTCCACCTGATCGGCTTCCTGGCGTTGCGTCGTGTGTCGTGATTTGCCGGGACGACGACGTTCCAGGTCGGCCTGGATGTCCGCCTCGGACAATCCCATTCCGGGAGGACAGCCATCGACAATACAGCCGAGTGCCGGACCGTGGCTTTCGCCAAATGTCGTTACTGTGAATACCTTTCCAAAAGTGTTACCGGACATCGCCTCACCGCTTGCCTGCAGACGCTTTCTGTCTGACCCCTTGATTTACGAAAACGTATCCTGATGCAGGATCAGTTGTTCGCGGGTCAATAAAAAAACGCCATCACCACCATATTCGAATTCCAACCAGACGAAATCCACTGCTGGATACTTTTCCATCAGCGCGACCTGGCTGTTTCCGACTTCGACAACCAATACGCCGTCGTCATTCAGAAACCGGCTAGCATCATGCAGTATCGCTGTGACCGAATCCAGACCATCGTCGCCGGACGCGAGACCGAGCTCCGGCTCATGTCGAAACTCGTCGGACAAACCTGCCATGTCATCCTTGTCGACGTAGGGTGGATTGCTGACGATCAGGTCATATCGATCGTTACCCGCATCCAGCGGCGCGAAAAAACTGCCGTGCAATAGCCGCAGCTGACCGGCAAGGTCATGTCGCTTAAGATTGATGGCTGCAACCGCGAGTGCATCAGCTGAAATATCCACCGCATCTACGGCCGCATCCGGAAATGCCCGGGCAAGCGCTATCGCGATGCATCCGCTGCCTGTGCCCAGGTCGAGGATTCGCCGCACTTTGCCAGGAACGACCCACGGCTCAAATCGTTCCTGGATCAGCTCGGCAAATGGCGAACGTGGCACCAGCACCCGCTCATCGACGTAAAAGCTCAGTCCCGCAAACCAGGCCTCGTTGACCAGGTAGGCCACCGGTATGCGCTGCTCGATTCGCCGGGCTACCAGCGTGTCCAGCGTCCCTCGTTCATCGTCGGACAATGTTTGCGCATACGCTTCCGGAATCGCATCGTGCGACAGCCCCAGCGTTGCGAATACCAGGTAAGCCGCCTCGTCCACCGCATTGGACGTGCCATGACCAAAATCCAGGTCCGCGCCCTCGAATTGATCGGCGGTTGCCTGAATATAGTCGCCAACGGTGATATCTGCGGTCGTCATTTGTCTCATGATAATGGGAGCAGCTTCAAAAATCGCGGTCCCTTGTCCGCAGTGCGTTAGAATGCCGCGGCTATGGCATTCAATAACAAAATCCTGATCATCATACTGCTGGCGCTCGCCGCTGTCGGCACCAGCTGGTTTCTGACGCAATCCTTGTTCTTGCAAGACAAAGGTCCGCAGCACGCATTGCGCCTGCCAAGCCCGATGGCGCTCCCCGAGTTTGAATTACAGGACCAGGACGGCAAGCCGCTGACGAAAGAGTGGTTCGAAAATCAATGGACACTGGTTTTTTTCGGCTTCACAAATTGCCCGGACATTTGCCCGGCCACTTTGCAGGTGCTTTCACTTGCACGGGCGCAACTGGCGGCCGCAAGCCCTGGAGGCACGCTGCCGGCGATATTACTTGTTAGCGTCGATCCTGGCCGCGACACGCCGGATATTCTTAAGCAATACGTCGCCCACTTTGGCGATGGCGTCAGTGGCGCAACCGGTAAGCTGGACGAATTGCAAAAGCTGACCAAGACGCTGGGTATCTATTTCGCAATAGAAGATCCCGCTCCCGATAGCGAACCGGACAACTACAACGTAGCCCACTCGGCTCACGTAGTCGTTATCGATAATCACGGCGACTACAGTGCGGTGTTCAGTGCGCCGCATACGATTGAGGCATTTGTGGCCGATGTTCCGTTGCTCATGTCCAGGCGGTAAAAGGCACTACTGAATGAACAGGTCTTTGCCATGGCTGCTGGTTTTCGCGATTTCCGTGCTGGGATGTGGCGAATCCGGGCCCGATCTCGCCATTTCCGATATTCAGGTCGTTGCACCGGTGCCCGGTCGTACGGCGAGCGTTGCCTACCTGACAGTGCACAACCAGGGTAGGAAGCCGGCGGCGCTGACCAGCGTATCCAGTTCGCAGTTTGCACGCATCGAGATGCATGCGACCATTCTGAAAGACGGCGTTGCTCGAATGCAGGCGCTCGACACTGTTATTGTCGATGCGAAAGGCACGGTGGATTTCGCGCCCGGTGGTCGGCACTTGATGTTATTTGAGCCAACAACCGGATTGATACCGGGCAAAAATATTTCGCTGGCGCTTCATTTCGACACTGGCGCGATACTGACGGTCGAGGCGCCACTGAAAACCCGAATCAAGACAGATTAAGAGGTCACCCATTGTCCGCAATTGCCGCCAGATTATTTATTCTATTTCAATGGATTGTGCCGCAACACATCGTTACGGCTATCGTGTTTCGGCTCGCCCGTATTCGTAACGCGACCATAAAAGACTTTTTCATTCGACAATTTATTCGTGCGTACAAAGTCGAGGTAGAAGAAATCCGGCTCGCTGTTCCGGATGATTTTGCGGACTTCAACGAATTTTTCACACGCGAACTCGCCGTAGGCGCCAGACCGATCGATAACAGCCCCGGCACCATTGTTTCGCCGGTCGACGGTGCGATTAGTGCGGCGGGCAAGATCGAAAAAGAGATGCTTATCCAGGCCAAAGGCAAGCGTTATAGCGTCGAGGATCTGCTGGCAACGGACCTGCCCGAAGCCAAAGCTTTTCATGACGGGCGATTTGCGACCATTTACCTGGCACCGTTTAATTATCACCGCATTCATGCACCGCTGGCCGGAACACTGCGCGCTGCCCGCTATGTGCCAGGCGACTTGTTCAGTGTTAACGCAACCACGGCGAAATTCGTGCCGCGATTATTCTCACGTAACGAGCGAGTGGTATGCCACTTCACATCGGATAGCGGACCGTTTGCAGTGGTTCTCGTGGGCGCAATGAACGTCGGCAGCATCGGCACGCCGTGGACCGGCGAGCTACGGCCAGTAAAACGAGGCGTTGTTGTCGATTACGATTTGTCCGGATCGGATGTATCGAAAGACGTAGCGAAAGGTGACCTGCTTGGCTGGTTCAATATGGGGTCCACCGTGATCGTATTGGTTCCGGATGGCGCCGGCGACTGGACGGACAAGCTGACTATCGGCACCACGTTGCGCATGGGTGAGGTCATCGGCCAGCGATGAACCATCGGACAAGCTGGCAGCCGGCATCAGGTCCGGCCACGGCCCGACTGAGGGCGAACATGCTGGACCGCGCACGAATGTTCTTTCAGTCGAATCAGGTTCTGGAAGTTGATACGCCCGCGCTGTCCCGAAGCGCGGTCAGTGATCCGCATATCGAATCGATTGCTGCGTCGCTCGCGCTGGCCCCAAAAGCAGCCCATTACCTGCACACGTCACCGGAATATTGCATGAAGCGACTGCTGTGCGACGGTTACCCTGACATTTTTCAGGTGTGTAAGGTATTCCGCGACAACGAAGTCGGACGGCATCATCAACCCGAATTCACCATGATCGAATGGTATCGGCTGGACTATGACCTTGATCAGATATCGAAGGAAACCGTTGCGCTAATTGCTGCCGTTCTTGACGATCCGTCTCTTCCAGGTAGCGTTGTAACCATTACTTACTCGGACGCCTTTCAGGAATTCGCTGGCTGTGACCCGCTTTCGGTTAGTGTCGAGGAACTGATGGCACTGGTTAACGCGGACTCCTCGCTTCATGCATCGATCGGCGACGATAAAGCGGCCTGGCTGGACCTCGTGCTCGATCAGAGAGTCGTGCCAAATTTCGCGGCCGATAGCCTGACCGTGCTGACTCATTACCCGCTTGACCAGGCTGCGCTCGCCCGCCAATGTCCGGACAACCCTGATGTGGCCGACCGGTTCGAGGTATTTATCGGCCGACATGAACTGGCCAATGGCTATGTCGAACTGAACGATGCAGACGAACTCGCGAAACGCTTTGCATCAAACCAGGTGACCCGACGTTCACATGGACAAATCGAACGACCGCTGGATAATGAGTTCCTTGACGCAGTCCGGCACGGCTTGCCAGCATGTGCCGGCGTCGCGGTCGGCTTTGATCGATTGCTGATGATTCAAGCAGGCGAAAACGATATTCGCAGCGTCCAGACCTTTGCTTACCCGGAAATGGAATGACGACCACTGACCCGATTGATTTTGACTTGTTAAATGCGCAGCTGATTGCATTGACTAGAGACGAGCCGGATGCACTGGCCAACAGTGCTAACTTCGTTGCTCTCATGTACCACGCATTACCCGATATAAACTGGCTGGGTATTTACGTGCGACGAGACGATGAACTGGTACTTGGCCCGTTCCAGGGCAAACCGGCGTGCGTGCACATACCCATTGGCCGTGGCGTGTGCGGAACAGCAGCTCAGTCACTGGAAACGTTGCGCGTCGACAATGTGAATGATTTCGCCGGACACATTGCCTGCGATGTCGCATCAAACTCGGAGATCGTCGTTCCATTGATCTGCAACGGTGAGTTGCTCGGCGTGCTGGATATTGACAGCCCGTCGCTTGCGCGATTTAGCGAGCGTGATCAGCAAGGCATCGAGAAATTGTGCCGCAGCTTTGAAGCATTGATCGAGAAGACCGGTTATTTTATTTAACGCGAGACACGTACTCTTTAGATCGCGTATCGATACGAATAATTTCACCCTGCTCCAGGAACAACGGCACTCGCACAACCGCACCCGTTGACAAAGTCGCCGGTTTAACGCCCCCACTGGCCGTGTCACCTTTCAGGCCCGGGTCCGTCTCGGTAATCTCGAGCTCAACAAAATTGGGCGGCAATACAATGATCGGCGTGTTATTCCAAAGCGTGATCTGACAAACGTCTTCTTCTTTCAGCCAGTTTTTGGCATCACCGACCGCGCTTTCCTCTGCAGCAAACTGCTCAAACGTATCCGGCATCATGAAATGCCAGAACTCGCCGTCGGAATAAAGATATTGCATGTCTGTATCGACGACATCGGCAGCCTCAACACTTTCACCCGACTTGAATGTTTTATCCACGGTTTTGCCGGTCTTGAGATTCTTGATACGGACGCGATTGAAGGCCTGCCCTTTGCCCGGTTTCACGAACTCGTTCTCGACGATAATGCACGGATGCGAGTCCATAATAATGCGCAATCCCGAGCGGAATTCGTTAGTGCTGTAGTTCGCCATTGTGAGAAATCCGATAGTGAAACGATAGTGGCCCGCATTGCCGGCCCGGTTGAAGGCGGCCATGATACCTGCAGACGCTGCATTGTTTAAGCGTTTGAGGGCACTATATTGTTGAAATCGCCAGTATTTTTGTTATCGGCCGCAGTTTTGGAACTGCGGCACCGGCAGCTGCCGATAATTTGATACCGATCACGCTTTGGAGCCCTTGCAGGGTTTAGTCTGACCGCTTGGAAAGGAACGCCCGCAATCGGGACGATGGCGCGGCACGCGAACTTACGCAGCAAGGACGGCGATTTGAACGAGCGGCAAGGCATATCCATAGCGGTATTGACCAGAGACGAAGACGACGTTGAGCTCGTAAACCGAACCCTTCGCGATTCCGGTCAGGCCGCTCATTGCCACTGGGTCAAGAAACCTGAGAGCTTTAACGAAACGCTGCGCGAGGAGCCGTTGGAGCTGATCATCCTCAATGGCGACAAATACCCCGACAGTATCCGCCAGGTCATTAAGCAAAAAGACGTCTACCTCCCGGAAATTCCGGTCATTGCGTTACAAGACGAAGTCGATGAAGCCCACATTCTCAATGCGATGAACGACGGCGCCTGCGACCTGGTATCCATTGAGAAAACAGGTCGCCTGCAGGCCGTTGTCACTCGAGAACTTCGGGCGATTCGAGTTGAACGCGCACTTAATTCGACGCTCTCGTCCGCGACCGAATACAGAAAACAATTAAGTGATTACATGCAAGGGTCGACCAGCCCGATGGCCGACGTGCAGGAAGGCATACTCACACGAGTAAACGACGCCTGGGTGAAGCTGTTCAAGGCCAAGAGTGCCGAGGATGTTGTCGGTCTGCCGCTGATGGACAATTTCGAGCCTGAAAGTCAGGCGGCCGTTAAAGGTGCGGTAATCGCGACGACGAAAGGAAAATGGCAAAAAGACGAAAAGCTGTTTGCAAAGTCGAAGCTTTCCGGCAAGGAGGCCACCGAGTTGGAACTCTCCTTCCGCCTTGTGAACATCGACCAGGGAGCGCATGTACAAATTCGCATGTCGCCGCCCGAAAAAGCGGCCGAAGAACCGACCAAACTGGTTCATGAAGCGCTGAAACGTGACCCGACGACCTTGTTTTTTCATCGCGCGCAATTCCTGGAACGGATCACCAAGCGACTGTCGCGAAAGCCAAAATCAGGCTTGCACGCAGTCGTCTATATCAAACCGGACGATTTTTCCGAAGTTCGCAACCAGGTCGGTCAAATAGCCTCCGAAGAGGTGATCGCCCTGTTCGCCGAGGAAGTTCGCAAACGCCTTCATCCACGCGATGTTGCCGGCCGCTATGAGGGCACCGTCATCATGGCTTTGCTCGAACGCGGCAGCGCCAAAGACGCCGAAGTGTGGGGCCAACAACTGGTTGATCACATCGAGGCGCAGGATTTCAAGATCGGCGACAAGACTGTCAAGCTGACTTGCAGTGTCGGCGTGTGCGGCATGAGCAGCGTTTATGCAAACCTTGAAGAGCTGCTGTCAGCAGTTGCTGTCGCGCATAGCAAGGGTAAGTCCAGCGGCGGTAACTGCGTCCATATGGAAGACTCGCCGGACGATGACACTCGCCTCCGGCGCCACGATGCCATCTGGGTCAAGCACATCAAGTCTGCTATGGAAGATGACCGATTCCGCCTGGCTCACTTGCCAATCGCGGGATTGCGCAGCGACTCCGGCAACATGTTTGACATGCTGGTCCGCATGATGGACGAGCAAGGCAACGCAGTTCTGCCGTCAGAGTTTTTACCTGCCGCCGAACGAAACAAACTGTTGCAGCCGATCGATCGGTGGATCTTTACGGCAACGGTGGACTACTGTGCGGAAAATGAAGTCGACAAGGCATTTGTCCGCCTGTCTCGTCATTCAATGCAGGACGCGTCTTTGCTCAAATGGATCGAAAAAGAACTTGGCAAGCGCGACATTGACCCTGCGAAAATATGTGTACAGATACCTGAGCAGGAAGCAGCCAAGTACATCAATCAAACAAAGAAGACAGCGGACGGACTGCGCGACCTCGGCATCGGGTTTGCACTGGAACATTACGGCATTGACGAAAATCGATTTCAGATTCTCGACCTCCTCAAACCCAACTACATCAAGATCAACGGCGAGTTGATGCACTCGTTGGAGACTGACACCGATTTGCAAAACAGTGTTCGCCAACTGGCAGCCGCTGCTGACCAGCGCGGTGTCCTGACTATCGCCGAGCGCGTAGAAAATGCGAATGCCATGGCTGTGTTGTTTCAGCTGGGCGTGCATTTCATGCAGGGACACTACGTTCACGAGCCGGAAGTCGTATTGCAGGAACGTGTCAACGTCGCCCCGACCACCCTGGAAGCGATCGCCAACAATTAGCCGCATTTACAGGTCTGCGCAAAGTCCTCTGGTCGCCTCAATCAGGCCGATATTAAGTTAAATAGATACCCGGCCATACTGTGATTGCAGTCACAGTTTGAACGCAAACCCCGAATACAGACCCATAAATTGCTCAAAAACGGGGTGAGTAGACATACAGGCAATGTGACTAAATCTAATCTCCGTATTCGATGTATGTGAAGTTGCAGAACACTTGCGACGTCAGTTTCGAATAAATTCAGGCGGAGTGTGCCAGTGAAAGTTTCAACCAAAATTACGAACCGTAGTAACCAAGTCACGCAGAAATCTGCATTGCGCCGGACCTTGGATCCGTTGCTGCCGGCCCTTCTCGTGATTGGCGCGGCAGCTGGCCTGATGGCCAGACCCGCGTCCGCCATCGAGCTCGGTCAACTGCAAATTGACTCCTCACTGGGCCAGCCGTTGAGCGCAAGCATCCCTTTCGCGCTCAATCCTCATGAAGAGCTGTACAGCTATTGTATCGCCCTGACACGCACCGCCGACACCGCCGTGCAATCACTGACCCGTGCCAAGATCACCCTGGTCGGGAATCGAATTGTGCTGACCGGCAGCAAGCCTATTAACGAACCCATGCTTGGCATGCGCGTGACCGTGAACTGCCCGTATACGGTCAAGCTCGCACGCGAATACACGGTGATGATCAACCCCGCCGGAGCAGCGGTGGCTCAGGCGCCAGGCCAGTTGTCCGTGCCAGCCGCCAGCGCACCTGTTCGACAGTCAACGCCACCACTTGCCGGTAAGCCGGCACCCGTGATCGCGACCCGACCTGAGCAGCCCGTTAGCACGGTCGATGCATCGCCTATTTACGTCGGCGATGAGTACCGGGTAAAAACCGGAGACACATTATCGAAAATCGCCAACCGCATTGATGGCCGGACGGTCGGATTGTGGCCGGCGATTGAAGCGATCTACCAGGCAAACCCCGAAGCTTTTGTTAACAGCGACAAGAACCAGCTTATGGCCGGCAGTCTGTTAATGATAACGACGACGCAGGATGACTATTTCGCAGCGGACCCGGTGGACACAACGGAAACTGCTGCCCCGTATGAAACTGATTCAACCAGCAACTTCGACGCTGACGATTCGTATGCCGAGTACGAAGCGGACACGTCCTATGCATCCGAAGCGACAAGCACTTATGAAGCTTACGATTCAAATAGCGAGCAGTGGGCGGAAGAAGACGATGGCTACGTTGAAGATGATGCGTACTGGAATGAGCCAGAGCCCGCCTTAGCGGATGACACTGCCAACCTGACCAGTGCAATCGACGCACCCAGCGAGTCTTTCGAACCTGTTGTTGACGCGG
>Ga0316192_10001307_pt1 | contig 18236 bp, 13 predicted proteins | sample MerIslwburrow_MG_FD_204931 | JGI IMG/M metagenome (GOLD analysis project Ga0316192, IMG submission 204931) | Coastal sediment microbial communities from Maine, United States - Merrow Island worm burrow | ecosystem: Environmental > Aquatic > Marine > Coastal > Sediment | place: USA: Maine...
GCGAATATCGAGTTTTTCTACTTTGTTCAGATCGCTCCCGTTCAGCGCGGCAATGCGCGCGTGTACCAGCGGTGCAATGTCGATTCGGCTAACGCTGGGCAGCGCTTCGATAGCGCCGACCACGGCATCCACCTGGTCGCTGAAGATATCGTATAACACCAGCCCGGGCGCTTCCTCGGGAATCGTATCCTGCACTGAGCGCAGCAGCGCACTGACGATCAGGGTACAGGCAACCAGCAGCGTCAGGGCTGAACCCAAGGACAGCAGCGAACTGCGCAGGGCCGAACCCGGGCGGTGCAGGTTTGCCAGCGCCAGCTTCAGCGTAAAGCTGCCATTGAAGCGTGGATGCTCGTCGAGCCGACGTGCGGCGTAACGAATGCCGCGTACGATCAGGTCGAGAATCAGTAGCAAGAGCCCGATCACCAGTACAAAGCCGACCGCAAACGGCGTATCCGGAAGCACCTGCAGCACCAGCAGGACGATCGTGGCAGCACAGGCAAAGGTCGCCAGCCACCAGCGCCGCGGCAGCCGCGCAGCCTGGTGCTGCTGGCCGCGAAATAGCGATGCCGGATCGGTCGCCAGCGCGCGCCCGAGCGCGGGCAGGGCGAAGGTATAGGCGGTCAACAGTCCGAAGCACAACGCAATCAGTCCGGGACCGGCCAGGTCGACGAGGCTCGCGCTCACCGGCACCTGCGTCGCCACCAGCTTACCGCCGACGAGCGCCAACAGGCTGCCGCAGAAAACGCCGAGCAGGCTTGCGCCGCCGCCGAGAATGCCGATCTGTGCCAGGTAAACCAGGGCCAGGCGACGGTTGCGCAAGCCCAGCGCGCGCAACGTGGCGATGGTTTTGAGTTTGCCCTGCAGGTAAGCCTGGATACTGTTAAACACGCCCAGACCGCCGATGAACAGCGTGCTGAAAGCGATGATCAACAGCCCCGAGGCTATTTGGCCCAGGCGCTCGGCGATGCGCTGACTGCGATCGGTGAAGGTTTTGACTTCCCAGGTCTGTTGCGGAAAAGCGTCGTAAAAGCGCTCGCGCCAGGTCTCGGCGGGCACATCGCTGCGCACGTGATACTCGTACTCGACCAGGCTGCCGGGGCGCAGCAGGTCCGAAGCGCGTAACGCCTCGTCGCTGAGCAACACCGGTGTTCCGCGCCAGTTGGCATTGAGATTGCGATCGGGCTGTTGCAATACCAGCGCCCTGACCTTCATTTGCAATGCACCGATGAACACTTCATCACCGATTCCGAGGCCGAGCCGCTCGGCCAGCACCGGGTCGATAGCGACTCCCCAATGGCCATCGTCAAAGCCGATAAGCTCGGTAATGGTCCGCGCGGGTTCCAGCACCAGCTCGCCATAAAGCGGATAGCTATCATCCACGGTTTGTAACTCGACTCGCGAAAAGCGCCCGCTTGCGCTGCCCAGCATGGTGTCGACCTCGGTCACCAGCGAGACGTCGCCGTGCGCGTTTAGCCAATCGAGCGCCTCGTCCGGCAGCGGTTGTCTGGATTCGACTTCCACATCGCCGCCCATCAACACGCGGGTGTCAGCAAGCAGGCTGAGATTGATCAGCCGGTACAATCCCGCGGATGCCGAGACCAGCGTTACGCCCAACACCAGGCAGGCGCAAAATACCCACAGGGAGCGGCCGCTGGAGCGCAGGTCGCGCCAGGCGAGATCAAGCAGAAAGGGCATGATCTCGATTCTCAACCAGTTTGCCCTGCTGCAGGTGCACGATGCGCTGGCAGCGACGCGCCACCTGGTCGTCATGCGTTACCAGCACCAGCGTGGAACCGACGTCTGCATTCAGCTCGAACAGCAGCTCGATGATCTTTGCGCCGGTGGCAAGATCGAGGTTTCCTGTCGGCTCGTCGGCCAGCACCAGCCCGGGCTCATGCACCAGTGCCCGGGCGATTGCCACGCGCTGTTGTTCGCCACCGGACAATTGCGCCGGGTAGTGATTGTGACGCTCGGCCAGCCCTACCTTGTCGAGCATCTCCAGGGCGCGCTCGCGCACCTTATCCTTGCCGGCTATTTGCAGCGGCAGCGCAACGTTACCGAGCGCGGTCAGGCTTTGCACCAGGTGAAAAGACTGAAAAATGATACCCAGCCTGTCGCGCCGCAGGTCAGCCAGGGCGTCGGCATCGAGTCCACCGAGGGCGACACCATCAATCAGGATCTCGCCGCTTTGCGGCTGCTCGAGACCCGCAAGCAACACCAGCATGGTCGTCTTGCCCGATCCGGACGGGCCGACTATCGCCACCGTATCGCCCTGCGCGACGCTGAGACAGGCGCCATCCAGCACCTGTAACTGCGACTGCTCGAGGCTGTAGGACATTGCGACATCTTGCAGTTCTATCATGCGTGCTCCCATGCGTGCCAAGTGTAGAAACCAGATTGTTGCGGAGTATAGTGCCTGCGAGACTGCCAGGGGTAACCCACCTGTCGTTGGCGGACCCTGAGTAGCCTGTTCCTGCTGTGCTGGTTTTGTAGTCAGTTATACGGAGCAAAAGGCTATCGAGACCATACCGCAGGCTTGATATTCCAGCTGTGCCATTAGGGCACGCTGTGCTTGCGAGAATCGTCCATGCGCCACTCGCCAGTCGAGTAGTGAAGATTCGACAGGCTGAGTGGTGACATTTCGTAAAGCGCCAGCGAAGCATCGCCCGTTATACGTGCTACCCGGCCCGGCTCGCATCCTGCAAGTGCGATTACAGGCAGCAATTCCCGGAAATCTCGTAGGGGCTTTAGTGGTGGGTTTCTGGTATGATTCGCACGCACCTACCCAGTGTCGGCCCTTGCAACATAACGCAAGCCTCAGGTTTTCCGGTAACAACCTGATTTTCCCAGGCGGGTAACGTCAATCGAACTTAAGTGGCTAGAAGATTTTCTTTCTCTTTGTGATACGCGAAATTTCCGCCTGTCTTCAGAACGTCGATGTGTCTCTCAACCGGCCTTCAGCCGTCGAATAAAAACCCTCGAAAGCTGGGTTGGGGCGAAGCTGATCGATCGCAGCGTACAGCCAGTGAAATTAACCAGTGCCGGAGATGTGTTCAGGCCGGTCGCCCTGGAGATCGTGCAGCTGGCATACCAGTCACGCAACAACATTTACACCCAGATAGGCTCGGACGTCGGTAAAATCCGTTTTTCGACGGTAAGCACATTGGCGCAATTCTTTGTGCCGACCTGGTTGCGAAAACTTCGACCTCTGGTCGAGGCAGAGTCGCTGAGTGTCAGAACAGATTTTGGCAGTGTCAGTGATTATCTCGAAGCTCTCGAAGATGGGCGCGTAGATTTTTTTGTCTGTTATGAAGACCCATCCAAAACGATTGTTAATTACACCGAAAAATTTGGTTCGCTATTATTGGGGACGGAGTCACTGGTTCCCGTGTCCAGTGCTGATAGTAGTGGAAAACCAAATTGGTGGCTTCCTTCCTGTAAACCGGGTGCTTCTATTCCCTTGCTGCATACCCATGCCAAGCCATCGCTGTGGCCTGTTCGACATATACTGGAAAACCGATTTGGTCATCTCAAGTTTGTGCCCATCTACGAATCGTCGATTGCTACCGCGGTAAGGGCAATGGTTATCGAAGGCTATGGTGTTGCCTGGATTCCAAGATCGATTGTCGCTGATGATCTTGAGAAAGGTCGCCTGGTGCGAGCAGCTGAGGAAAGCGCTGAAATCCCGTTGGACATAAAGATTTATCGATACGAAGCAAATTCCGAACCCGGGACGGAAAAGTTCTGGCAGGTTTTACTGCAAAGAAATGCTGATTTAACAGGCTGCCAGTAAGTCGAATCAGTTCAGGATATCACCTCAAAAAACAGATTCATGGTAATGCCCTTTAAGGACGAGTGATGCATTTATTGCATGACTAGTGCTGTCAAAGGTATTGGACGCCGAGCCTATGCTCACCTTAATGTGACTTACGGGAAAAGCTAAAATGGACGATCCGAGCGAGGACTCGACTCGGATTCGACTCATTTCTCCAGCGGTAACCCGATAATAATTACTCACATCACATAACTATAAGTTATCAAGAGGAGATCCATCAATGAAGTTCACCACCCTAATAACATCAGTCACGGCGACGGCTGTATTGCTGCTGGCCGGCACCACCACCGCGTCTGCGGAATCAACCCTGGAGATTGTGAAAAAACGCGGTCATTTGCGTTGCCAGGTTGGCCCGCCATCAGCCGGTTACTACAACATGGATGCCGATGGCAAATGGTACGGGCTTGACGTGCAGAATTGTCATGCTGTTGCCGCCGCCATTTTTGGTGACCAGGATAAACTGGAAATTCAGTCCGTCAGTTCACAGATGCGCTTTACCGCGTTGGCGAATGGTGAATCGGATATGTTATCCCGCACCGCAACCTGGACCATGTCTCGTGATACCCAGCTTGGTCTCGATTTCCTACAACCCAATTTCTACGATGGTCAGGGTTTCACGGTTCGTAAAGACAGTGGCATCACCAGTGCTTTGCAACTAAAAGGAGCCAAGGTTTGTGTAACGAGTGGCACCACAACCGAGCTTAATCTGGCCGACTATAGCCGCGCCAACAATTTAAATATCAGTGCAGTCACGTTTGAGGATTATAACGTTCGTGATGACACTTACCTGAATGGTGGCTGTGATTCGACAACTGGTGACAAGTCTTCAATGGCGGGGAATATGGCAGCATTTCCGGTGCCGTCTGATCATCTCATTCTACCTGAAACACTTTCCAAGGAACCTTTGGCACCGGCGGTACGGCAGGGCGATAGTCAATGGGCAGACATTGTTAGATGGACACAATTCGCCATGATCAACGCCGAAGAACTGGGTGTTACCAGTGTCAATGTCGATGACATGCGTGCCAATTCAAAGGATCCGAATATTCGTCGTATGCTGGGTGTCGAAGGAAACCTCCATGAAGGTCTGGGGCTTAGCAAAGACTGGGCCTATAACGTCATCAAGCAGGTTGGCAATTACGGTGAGAACTATGAGGCCTATATGGGTAGTGGTAAGTTAGGCATCGGTATCCCGCGCGAAGGATCTGCAAACGCGTTGTGGACCAAAGGTGGCCTGATGTATTCACCGCCGATGCGCTAGACGCTCTAGCATTCGACATTTACCCTTGATACGAATTCTGCTGCCAGGTCAGTTGACAAGACTGGTCTGGCAGCAGTTAGCGCGTTAGCGTTTAGTATCCACGGGAGATATCGTGGCAGCCATCATCAATAGCAACAAACCCGTGCATCGCAAACCAGTGGAGAAGTTTGACTTCTTCCATGACGAGCGCGTTCGTTCGGTGTTTTATCAATTCCTGACACTGGCTTTCGTCGTCGGATTCGGCTGGTACCTTTTCACCACCACGGCACACAACCTCGAAGTCCGCGGCATGGGTTCGGGCTTTGATTTTCTTTCTGTCGAAGCAGGGTTTGACCCCGATTTTAAACTTGTTGCATATGAGGTTGGAGTAGGCAGCTACGGGGATATCTTTGTCATCGGTATTCTCAATACGCTCTACATCTCTTTTTTGTCGATCATCGCCACCACCATACTCGGATTCTCTATCGGAGTTTTGCGCCTGTCCAGCAATTGGCTGGTCGCCAAGGTGGCGCTTACCTATGTAGAAATTTTCCGTAATACGCCGCTGCTGATTCAGGTGGTTTTCTGGTACATCGGGATTTTCTCGCTACTGCCCAAGGTCAAGAAAAGCATTGACCTGTCGGCTGGCTCAGAAGTGGTGCTGCTCAACAATCGTGGGCTTTACATGCCATGGCCTGAGCCCGGGGATTTACTCTGGCTAACAGGATTGGCTCTGCTCGTTGCAATAACTGCCGTGTTTTTTCTTAAGAGATGGGCGCATAAACGCCAGGATGAAACCGGCAAGATCTTTCCGACCCTGATGTCATCCATCGGCCTGATTGTTGTGTTGCCAGCAGCCACCTATTTGATGACGGGCTCACCGCTTGGTTGGGATATTCCGAAACTCGAGGGCTTTAACTTCGTTGGCGGTGCCACTTTGCCACCCGCATTCCTCTCGCTCTTTGTCGCCTTGACTATTTACCACGCCGCGCAATTGGCGGAAGCCGTTCGTGCCGGTATTCTGTCGGTCGGCAAGGGACAGAAAGACGCGGCCATGGCCATTGGTCTCAGGTCGAATCGGGCCATGTCCCTGGTGATTATTCCACAGGCGATGCCGGCGATTGTTCCGCCGATGATCAGTCTGTGGATGAACGTGGTGAAAAACTCGTCACTGGCCATCGCGATTGGCTATCCGGATCTGGTTGCGGTCTTTATGCAGACATCGCTGAACCAGGTTGGACACGCGATCGAGATAGTTGGCATGACTATGGCGTTTTACATGTTCGTCAGTCTGTCGATTTCCTGGCTGTTGAATATTTACAACAAACGTGTGCAGCTGGTGGAGCGCTGATCATGGCTATTGTTAAGCTCGAAAGAACCCCCGCCAGGGCAGCGCCCTTGACCGAAAGGTCGGTTATCGGCTGGATGCACAAGCATTTATTCAGTTCCGCGCTCAACAGCATTCTGACTGTAATTACTCTCTACATTATCTTTATAACGGTGAGAAACCTGTGGGCCTGGGGGATCGCCGATGCGGTGTGGATCGCCGAAAGCCGGCGCGAATGTTTCGACATCAATATCGGTGGTGCCTGCTGGGCGGGTGTACTGGCCTGGATGGACAATATTATCTACGGACGCTACCCGCGCGAAGAATTGTGGCGCCTCAATCTTGGACTGGTTTTGCTGGCCGTGTGGATGGCGCCGTTGTGGTTACCGCGTGTCAAGGCAAAAATCCTGATCGGCCTGACCGTGGTGTTCCTCTACCCTTTTATAGCGGGTTACCTTTTTGCAGGCGGCGACAAAGGCATCTTCATGCAGATCATGGTGACTGCAGCCATCGTCTGTCTGGCCTGCAATACCGTACATTCAATCATAGGGGTATCTGGTGGGGTCGGCCTGCGTGAATTTTTGATTCAGCGGCTCGGTATAAAAGGTTCTTCAGAAAATAAGCAGCGTAGTATTTTATTAAGCATTCTCGGCTTAAGTTTTATGGCGGTTTTTGCCTGGCAAAAAAGCTGGAACCCTGTCGGCGTGCCCTGGACACAGTGGGGTGGTTTGTTTCTCACCCTGTTGATAGCGGGGGTTGGCATCGCCTCGGCCCTTCCGGGTGGCATTATCCTTGCCCTGGGTCGTCGCTCCAGGTTGCCGGTTATCCGCGTTCTCAGCACCGCGTTCATCGAGTTGTTTCGCTCGGTGCCATTGATAACCGTGCTGTTCATGGCGACGGCGATGTTCCCGCTGTTTATGCCCGAGGGTATGGTGCTAAACAAGCTGGTGCAGGTGATGATCGCCGTGTGCCTGTTTAATGCCTGTTACATGGCGGAAACCGTGCGCGGCGGTTTACAGACCATTCCCAAAGGTCAGTTCGAGGGCGCCCATACCATCGGCCTGGGTTACTGGCGGACAATGGGATTGATCGTCATGCCCCAGGCGTTGAAGCACATGATCCCTAATATTGTGGGCAACTTTATCGGTCTGCTGAAAGACACCACGCTGGTGTCCATCATCGGGCTATTCGACATTCTGGGTATGTTGCGCGCGGTTAGCGTGGATATAACCTGGCGTGGACTGCACACCGAGCCGTTGATTTTTGGTGCGACGCTTTTCTTTTTGATCTGTTTCGTCATGTCAAAATACAGTCGTCGGCTTGAACAGAAATTATCGACTGATCACAAGCACTGATCCGTCAGTGCCCGGGGAAATAGCATGACCAATTCAGACAGTCGGGAAACACTGGAAGCCAGGGAGAAACTGGCGTCTGCCGCATCCAGTGAAGTGATCATTGAACTTGAAAAGGTCAATAAATGGTATGCCGATTTTCATGTGTTGAAGGACATCGATCTGACAGTCCACAAGGGTGAACGCATCGTTGTTTGCGGCCCGTCAGGATCGGGGAAATCCACTCTGATACGCTGTATCAATCGCCTCGAAGAGCACCAGACGGGTAGCATCGTCGTCGATGGTATAACACTGAATAAAAATCTAAAGAATATCGATCACATACGCACCGAAGTGGGCATGGTGTTTCAGAGCTTTAATCTGTTTCCGCACCTTTCCATTCTTGAAAATCTCACCCTCGGCCCGATCTGGACGCGTCATATGCCTAAAGCCGAGGCCCGGGAAACCGCCATGATGTATCTTGAGCGGGTCAAAATTCCCGAACAGGCCGACAAGTTTCCCGGCCAGCTCTCAGGCGGCCAGCAGCAGCGTGTCGCGATCGCCCGCTCGCTGTGTATGAGCCCGAAGATCATGCTGTTTGACGAACCCACTTCAGCGCTCGACCCGGAGATGATCAAGGAAGTTCTGGATGTCATGGTTGAATTGGCTGAGACTGGAATGACGATGATCGTGGTGACCCACGAGATGGGCTTCGCCAAGACCATCGCCGACCGGGTGATTTTTATGGACGAGGGTGATGTGGTTGAGGAGAACGAACCCAACGAATTTTTCACTAATCCCCAGCATGAGCGAACCCAGCTATTTCTCAGCCAGATACTCTGATCCTGTCTGATAATCTCGCACAGTTGCCACTGATGTCTTTATCGCAACAGAGCCACTGAATCAGGCATTGGACTGTGCAGCTCTCGCGGTAATAACCTGTCGTTCCTGTCGCTGTTTCTGCCTGAGGGAATCCCTTTAAAATGTCCGATCAACTTTTAGTTGAAGTTACCCGTAATGATGTTGTGGAAAGCCAGCATTCTGGCAGTGCGGTGGTCTGTGATGATAGAGGAAATGTTGTGCATGGCTGGGGGGATATCGAAAAACTGATATTTCCACGATCTGCCCTCAAGCCATTGCTGGCGATCGACCTGGTTGACAGTGGTGCGAGCGAGCATTTTAGCCTGAGTGATGCGGAGATCACCATGGCCTGCGCTTCTCACCAGGGCGAGCCCATGCATCAGCAACTGGTAGCCGCCTGGCTGGATCGCCTCGGACTGACCGACGATCATCTCGCCTGTGGCGCTGTTTTACCTGACGATATCGACAGTGCCCACAAGCTTCTGGCTTCAGGGCAGCAAGGCTGCCGGGTTCATCACAATTGTTCGGGTAAACATGCCGGATTTCTTACCACGGCCCTGCATTTGGAAATGCCCCTGGAAAACTTCCATCTCGTCGATCACCCGTTACAGCAGTTATCCATGAACGGCCTGTCTGATCTTGCTGGGGTTAATGTTCGAGACTACCCGATGGGAATCGATGGCTGCGGATTTCCGGCGCCGACGATGCCTTTGTTCAAGCTTGCCCTTATGGTGGCCCGTTTCGCCAATCCAGCGGATCTGGCCGATGAGCGCGCGCAGGCAATTTTCCGGATTCAGCAGGCCATCATTCGTGAACCGCTATATGCAGCCGGACATGGCACCGTAGTCAGTGAGCTAAACCAGGTAACCAATGGGAGGGTGCTGGCAAAAACAGGCGCCGAGGGAGTTCTCACCGCGGCCCTGCCCGAGCAGGGGCTGGGGATTGCATTGAAAATTGCTGATGGCAACGCCCGTGCCCGAGCGCCCGCCATGCTGGCAATTCTCGATCATTTAGGCGTTTTGAGCGAGGCAGAAAAAAAACAGCTTCAAGCTCATGCGGTCCCACCAGTAGAAAACTCCAGAGGACTTGTCGTGGGTGAAATCCGGGCAGCTCATTCCTGGTTGAGGGGTTAGGGGTGGAATTGAACTTACTTTCATATCGCCGCTGAACGCTCGATATTGCAGCTGATGTTAAGAAAACCTGTGCTGAGTTTAATTACCCTTATCATTCGATACCGACTTATACCGGAGCCATAAGAAGCCACTACAACACTTTAAAGAAGCTTGGTTTCTATGCTCAGCCAATTGAAAGTAGCAAGAAGGTACCGGCTTGAGGACGTCTTTTTACAGTCGAATTCTCTAACTGGATTTTGTGTTACAGGATGCATTCTCTCGATCTCGCTCAGTGACCAGGAAATCGGGATTTACCCACGGAGGCTTTCGCCGGGATGCTTTCGCAGGGACACACGCCCTCATTACAGGATTGATCGAAAGTCCCGAGTTGAGAGAATTATCCAACTGTCAGGATTCAGGGTGCGCGAAAATAGAGTGTGTGCCCCCTGACATCCTCCCTGACATCGTGCTGACATCACCCGAATGCATGGTTAGCCGAGCATTATCGATGCGCCGAGCAACGTTGGCGTCAACACCGCAACGGCCACATTCGCTCCCAGGTAATGCGGGTAGTCGCCGATATTCTCTGCATGCCTGACGGCACCGCTTAACGCCAGCAAAGCCAGCGGTATTGGCAGCAATGCGACCAGGCTCAAGGTCGGCAGCTCGCCACTCACCACGAGCAGGATCATGGCGACAATCGCCAGCATCACAAACAAACCATACATGATGGCGCCGGCATTCGTTCCGTATGCGATCAGCAGGTTATTACGACCAACCTCGCGATCTGCATGGAGATCCGGATACTGATTCAGCAGTAACAAATTATTGATGACGAAAAAAGGCACCAGGCCAACCAGCCAGGAAAATGACGAATGTTCCCCGGTCAGGGCAAAGTGAGTGCCGGCCACCATTAAAAAGCCAAACCCAAGGCCCGGGGCAATCAAACAGAGCAACGGCCGTCGCGTAATCCATTGAGTGTAGCCGACGACCAGCACCAGGCCAGCCACGCCGAGCGGGATGATTCCCGTGCCATATTTCCAGGTGAAGAAGATGCCGATCAGCGAGGTGCCAATCAGGCTGGCGATGCCGGCAACGAGCACCGGGGTTGCCATTTCGGGATGCCTCGGCAACGCACCGCTGCCGCCGCTGAAGGGGGTTCGCCTGGTTATCAGGTCCAGGCCACTTTTGAAGTCGGCGTATTCATTCAATGTATTGACGCAAATATGCGCAAGCACCGCGCCCAGCAGCGCCAGTAAAAGTAAATGCATATCTACCCCGGGCCGACTGTGAATGACGCTACTCGCGCCCAGAAATACACAGGCTGGGGTCAACACCAGAAAAGGTAGCCGCATTGAACTCGATATCGTGCTGGTAATCATTTTCAAATCGGTTTAATTGTTTGCGTCAACATTAAATAATTTTCGACCAGGTATCCTGATAATCGCAGCTGTCAAAAGCACGTTGTTGAAACAACAGAATGGAAAGACATTTGCGGGGCAGTATACCCATCAAGGGAATGTCACATCGCAACCGCTGCACTGACGCGGAACTTGCGCTGGTAACCGTCAACCGCCACTGTATCAGCGAGGTTTTTGTGCGACAAATATGGTATGACGGCTGCCCTTGCCCGGGCGGGCTCTTACCGTGCGAGCCTGGACGTTAAAACCGGTTTTTTTGAGCCGACCCGTGAAGACATGATCTGCGCGCACCGACCAGATCGCGACAATGCCCTCGGGGCGGAGTTTTTGGTAGATTGTTTTTAATCCCTCTCGTGTATAAAGCCAGCCGTTCGCGGAAGCCGTCATCGCCTCGGGACCATTGTCGACATCGAGCAGGATCGCATCGAATTTCTTTCCCGGCTGTTTCAGAAACGCGACCACATCGCCTTGGTGTATGTGCGCGCGGTCATCGTCTAGCGGTCGTCCCGCGCACTGCCCCAGCGGGCCCCGATTCCATTTGACCACCTCGGGCACCAGCTCCGCCACGATCACCAGGGCCGAGGCCGGAACGATGCGCAGTGCCGCCGCCAGCGTGAAGCCCATGCCGAGACCACCGACGAGCACGCGCGCGTTTTCGATCGTGCCAAGGCGGGTGCAGCCGAGTTCCGCCAGCACTTCTTCGGAGTGGTACATGCGGCTGTTCATCAGGTCGCCCTGTACATCGGAAATCCGAATCGCAAAATCATCATTGCGCTGTAACAGGGTCAGCTCGGTATCGCTGCCGGGAACAGGGGCGCTATCGATTTCTATCCAGGGGTCCATAGGAGTTCTTCAAAGTGACTCGATTGTTTCGAAGTGCACGATATCAGCGAATTGCGCTGATAGTTAACTTAATTTACCGGATATGAGCCGGGTTTCGTTGCTTTGGCCCAATTGGAATTAAGCAAGCTGTCACCGTAACTTCCGAATTAAGTAAACTGTCACCATAATTACGTCAGTTTACTTAATTGGCAAAGTGCGCGGCCTGGCGTCGATTTCGATATATGCTAGCATCGCTGCTTCCCTGAACGAGGTGATTTCATGGCCTGGCAAAACAGAGTATTGCGCGTGAACCTGACGTCCGGCGATTGCCGCAGCGAGCCACTGAACCGGGACTGGGCGCAGGCCTATCTCGGCCAGCGCGGCCTTGGCAGCAAGTACCTGGTCGAGGAAGTCGACCCGAAAGTCGATCCCCTGTCACCCGAGAACAAGCTGATCTTCGCCACCGGGCCGTTAACCGCGACCACCGCACCGACGGGTGGGCGTTCGTCGGCGGTTACCAAGGGTGCCTTGACCGGGGCGATCGCGGCGTCGAACACCGGCGGCATGTTCGGTGCCGAGTTGAAGATGGCGGGTTACGATCTGTTGATTATCGAAGGGCGCGCAGAGCAGCCGGTCTACCTGTGGATTCGTGACGAACAGGTTGAAATCAGGTCGGCAGACGAGCTATGGGGGCAATCGGTCTGGGAAACCGAACCCTGGTTGCGCCGCGAACTGCAGGAACCGCAGGCCAAGATCGCCAGCATCGGCCGCGCCGGTGAAGTGGGCGTCAAGTTCGCCTGCATCGTCAACGACATGGACCGTGCCTATGGTCGCTCGGGTGTTGGCGCGGTGATGGGCTCCAAGCAGCTGAAAGCCATCGCGGTACGCGGTACCCGTGGTGTCCAGGTCGCCGACCCAAAGGCGTTTCGCGAAGCCGTATCGAGCACCATGGCGATATTGCAATCCAGCCCGGTGCGACAGCGGTTTACCAGCCGCGGTACGCATAACATGATGGACGTCACCAACCAGTTCGGATCGCTGCCCACACGCAATGGCCGTGACGTGCAGTTCGAAGGGGTCGAATCAATTAATGCCGATGCCGTGCGCGTGCCACGCCGCAGCGATGGCAAACCCAGCCTGCAGGGCAACAAGGCCTGCTTTGCCTGTACTATCGGCTGCGGACGCGTCGCCACTATTGATCCGACCTCGCCTCTGGTCAATGGACAGGACCCGCAGGGCGGTGATCGGGGGCGCTATAAAGCCCCCTCGGGTGGGCTCGAGTATGAAACCGCCTTCGCCTTTGGCCCGATGTGTGGCATCGATGATCTGGACGCCATTAACTACGTCAACTTTTTGTGCAACGAACAGAGCATGGATCCAATTTCGCTCGGTGTCTCTATTGCCGCCGCCATGGAGCTATTCGAAGAAGGCGCGATGACACTCGCCGACACCGACGGCCTGGAACTCACCTTCGGCAATGCCGAAGCACTCGTCCGTGCCGCGGAGCTGACGGCTTTTGGTGAAGGTATCGGTGCCGATATCGGGCTCGGTGCAGAACGCCTGTGCACGAAATATGGCCGCCCGGAACTATCGATGACCGTCAAGGGACAGGAATTCCCGGGTTATGATCCGCGCGCACTTAAAGGTATGGCCCTGGCCTATGCAACCTCGAATCGGGGTTGCTGTCACATGCGCGCGCGACCGCTGTTGCACGACTTCGCCAACGTCACTACTGAGGGCAAGGCTGAACTGGTGAAATCCACCCAGGATCTGGCCGGCGCGATCGACAGTTCCGGTATCTGTATGTTTACCAACGTCATGTTCCCATCCGAGCACCTGGCGCAAATGCTCGACGCCGCCTGCGAGGGTGACTGGGATCTTGATCGGTTACAGGAGGTCGGCGAACGCATCTGGAACCTTGAACGCCAGTTCAACCTGGCGGCCGGATTCACCCGCGCCGATGATTGCCTGCCCGAGCGCACCAGGACTGAACCCGCGCGCGGCGGTGCGGCCGACGGCCAGGTGGCAGATATAACGCAAATGCTGGAAGAGTACTATTCGCTGCGCGGCTGGGATGAGCAGGGCGTGCCGCTCGCAGAAACCCTGGCGCGCCTGGCGTTGTAGGCCAGGCAATGGCTATCGAGATCAAGCTGATCGGGTTCGGCGACGACCAACCGGCACGTTTCAACGGCAAAAACCGACTACAGGTGGAGCTTGAAACACCGACCTCGGTACGCGCGCTAATGCGATCGGTTGGTATCGAGGACGCCACCGGGCTGATTGTAATGGACACCCACACCGTGATCCCGTCCGAGCAATGGGACGAATCCCGATTTCAGGATCAAACGACCCTGACGATTTTGTCGGCATTCGAAGGTGGTTGATGGCTCAGGGCTTTGGGGTGGGGCTGCGAAGGGATGGCGAATCACTCGCGTCAATCAAGACAGGCAGAAAGCGTCCCCGGTGTATTGGTCATACTGTCCCTGAATTGGTAGCTTGGAGTGCATTCGGATCACCCTGTTTCGGGAAGCATTCGAAGTCATTCGACGGAACGCACACTCCTGGAGCATATCCGCAGGCGCTGAGCACCGAGGCGTGATCTTCTGGCCTTAACCTGGTGCTCTGAAAGTCGTGTTGCCGTTATGACGACGTCACCAGATATTGGCCGAGCGATCAACGCTGAGGCGCCCCTGTCCTGATCGAGGTCAAACGATTCTTTAACAATTTAAAGTAGTTTCCGAAATTGTTGATACCAGGCCTTAGAATCCCGGTTTTCCAGTGACGCCTCGCGAAAAGCGACATAAATATTTGATTTATAAGCTGATTTGTGGGCTCTGTCACATTTTCAAGGAGAGCGGCGAGAAATGAGTTAACGCCCGGCTGTCGTTTATCACCAAATTGGCCATGGCTTTTTTTCAATCTGAACTATATTGCTCCTGTCAGGTTATTAATTAACCACGGATTCCGTAAACCAGCGAAGCGTAACTCATGTTCTTCTCTAAAGCCGATACCAACAAGTCAAAAACCATCGAAGCGCTGATTCCCATGGTCGATCTCTTCGCCGTGCTGGCAATCGTGTTCATGATCTACTCGAGTGATGAAATCATTGCCTCGCAAGAGAAAAGCCAGGAGACGATCGAGGAGATCGCTGCTGATTTCAAGAAGCTGCAGGAAGAAGTTGCCGCAGCCGATCAGGCCAGGCAGGAACGCCGCGAGATCCTGGCACAAAATGCCGTCAAGTCACTAGAGGAAATCGAGGTCGAGCGAGAGCAGAAAGCGAAACAGCTGGTTGCTCAATTTACCGAAATGCTTTCCGAACAGCAAAGCCAGGCAGCATTAGAGTATGAGACGCTCGTCGCCAAGTTCGAAGCCGAGCACGAGGAGGAAGTGGAGCGGCAGAAAGCCGAACTCGAGGCGGAAAAGCAAAAGGAACTGAACCTGAAGGTGGCAAAGTTAGAGCAACAAAAAGAAGCTGAAGTATCGTCAGCAAAACAGGAATTCGAACAAATCGTTACGGCCCAGGAAGCACAACTCGAAACGACGACGCAGGCGATTGTCGCGGCCGAGATGGAGCGCGTGAAAGATTTGTCTCAGCAGAAATCGCAACTCCAACAGCAGCAGCGCCTGGAAGTGGCAATGGTGCAACAGGAACGCAGCCAGGCACTGGAGCAGCAAAAATCCCAAATGGAAGCGCAGCAGCAGGCGGCAGCAAAGGCCGCAGCAGAAGAAGCCAGGCAGCAGGCAGCCGCCGAGGCTGAACAGTCACTCGCGCAAGAGCTCGCGGCTCAGCAAGCCAGGCTCGAGACTCAACAGGCACAGGAAATGGCAGCGTCCCAGGCAGCCGCCGAGGAAGCCCAGCAACAGGCGGTGAAGCAAGAGCTCGCGGCTCAGCAAAAGAGGCTCGAGGCGCAAAAGGCCCAGGAACTGGCAGCGGCAGAAGCGGCGGCACAGGAGCTGGCACAGCAAGCGGCGAAAGATGCCTCCGAGGCCACAGAGCGGGAAGTGTTGAAGACTGCCAAGCAGCAGGCAGAGTCTGAAGTCGAAGCGGAACACGCACAGGAGATGGAACAGCAGCTGGCCATGCTTGAGGCTGAGAAGGATGCCGAGATGAAGCCGTTTCTCGAGGCCGAGGAAGCCAGAAAAGAGGCACAGAAAGTCCGCGAGCAGATCGTCGATAACCTTCTCGAGAACTTCAAGGATTCGCAGGATGGAGACGTGGATATTGACGGCAAGACCGGCAAGGTCAGGATCAATTTCCAGGAATCTTATTTCGTGCGCGGGTCTGCCGAGCTTTCGAATAGCATGAAGGATTTACTGCGGGTCATGATTCCAAAGTATGCGAAGAGTATTTACGAAAACGAGGGTGCGGCCAAACAGGTCGAGTCGCTCAGAATTTCCGGTTTGACCTCGCCCATTTTTCGAGGCCGCTATTTCGACATCAACGACACCTCTCCCGAAGGCGAAGAGGCGCGTGAATACAACCTGAAGTTGAGTAACGACCGCGCGCTCGCCATGTACAACTTTATTTTCAACGGCGAAGAAATGGGTGATTACGAGCATCGAGCCCAGTTGAAAGCTGACCTCGGTATCGAAGCGCTGGGTTACCGGACGGCAACCCCTGTCCCCATCGAGCTGGTGGGAGAAAAGGCAACCTGTATCGAGTACGACTGTAAGAAGGAGCAGGCGTCCATTTTGGAATTCCGATTATATTCGGAACAGAAAACTCAATTTTAATCCTTGTTTTAGGTTAGGGAGCAGCAATGTTTAAGTACGTAGTTTTGTCCATAGTAGCGGCGGTAGCGTATTTCGTGTTCGTTTTCGAAATGCAGCTTACCAATCAAATGATCGGAAACCTCTTTATCGGCAGCATATCGTTTTGTTTCGCGGTGTTTGCAGTTTTCAAGTTCGGTTTGCACTACAAGATCGCATCGCTCAACCGGTTCGCGACGGCATTTTATTATGCGGTTTTCGAGTACAAGAAGGTGCAAACGTCACCTTCGGATCTGGACTTCGTAGACAGTGTGCGCGAGCAGTCCGAGGTTGCCCTTGCCGCCAACTTCGATCCGACGCTAACGGCTTCCCAGTTGGCGATCCCGGTTTCGCTGTATTCGGGCCAGGACTCCTATCTCGAAGAGTTGCGCGCCAAGATCAAGAAAGCAGAACAACTCAAGATCCAGTCACGTCATCTCGATACCCAGGCGAACATCCTGTTGGATAAAACCCAGGAAGACATGGTGGAAAAGAACCTGATTACCGGTGAACAGCCGAAGGTACTCGACCGCTGGTTCCAAATGGTAAAGGGCACGGAAGCGATCATTGACCTGACCACTAACGAAGTAAAGGATCAGGGCTATGGCCAGTCGCCGGATTACGAAATGATCAGCCGCATCGCGCTCGATCGCAATCCGCACTTTGGCACGACCTACCGGTTCTTCGAGTCAGAGGCGGTTGCCGGCGTCCTCGCCCGTGCACCCTTCATGATCATCCTGCTCGGCATTATCGGTACGTTTGCTGGATTCTACCTGGCACTGAGTCAGGGTGGAGACATCAAGGCCGGTGCCGCGGTTGCGATCGTCAGCTCGCTGGTAGGTTTGCCGACCGCACTGATGATGGAATACATCAACACCCTGTTTCCAGACCAGGACCGATACGAACGGGCGTTCAACACCTATAAAGTTGCCCTGGAATTACTGTTCAATCATGAACAGGAGCTTTCGAGTATCCGACAGGACCGCAGAGAAGAAGATAAGTTGCCAGGTTCGTATGCACCGGGTGGGCGCGATACTGCACAGTATAAAGGACCCAACTAGCGTCTGACTTCTCGCTCTTTGAAAAACTAAAGGGCCGGTGACTGAAGAGTCACCGGCTTTTTTTTTGTTAATGGTGAACCCTTAGACTCGGTTTTCTGTATTTCGACGAAAGTTTGTTCAATGCAGGATTTTCGAAAGTCGTTCGATAGTAACCTGATAAACTGCAGCCGCAATTTCGTCCGCTGGATTGGTGCCAAATCACCTCTAATTAATTCGAGTTCGGTATACTGTCCCCCGAATAGACGGCCGCAATTTCGTCCGCTGGATTGGTGCCAAACCACCTCTAATTAATTCGAGTTCGGTATACTGTCCCCCGAATAGACGGTAAGTAAGTTAGGTATACTGTCCCCTGAATTAAATTAAAATAACGCCCGGTGGTGTAGTAACCTGTCAGCCAGATGTGGCCGAACATTTCTTATGCATTTCACGATTATTGGAAAACGCGCTTTCAAAGCGCTGGTGGTAACTGCGGTAATT
>Ga0316192_10001309_pt1 | contig 18231 bp, 17 predicted proteins | sample MerIslwburrow_MG_FD_204931 | JGI IMG/M metagenome (GOLD analysis project Ga0316192, IMG submission 204931) | Coastal sediment microbial communities from Maine, United States - Merrow Island worm burrow | ecosystem: Environmental > Aquatic > Marine > Coastal > Sediment | place: USA: Maine...
AGTATCGATCCAGAGGAGGGTTTTCGCAATACCCTCACGGTCGGTAGGAACAGATTGTAGTGAGATTGACGTTCCCTGATATGTGTTGAAGCGCGAAATCAAATCCGAATCATAGCGGCATTCAGCGCCAGCCGCGGGGGTTGTCCTCCAGCTCCTGCCGGCGAGCTTCCAACATCAGCCCCATCCGCAGGAAGGTCTCCGGGTGGCGCTCCGATACGTCGTAGGACTCGTCGGGGTCGATCCCGAGGTCGAAGAGCCACGGTCCCTTCTGAGTCCAAACCCCAAAACTGAAATCAGGCGGGTTACCGAAGGGAACGCGGTGACGGGCGTGATATTTGAAACGACCCAAACGGACCGCCCGGAGATTGCCGACCTGGTGGAACCAGATCGGGCCCCTCGGTTCAGCCTTCCCCCTACCGAATCTCTGAACCAGGCTCGAGCCGTCGATCACCCGATCGGCCGGCGCCGGTATGCCCAATAACTCCAGCACAGTCGGAAAGACATCGACACCGTTGACGATGCCCTCGTCCACTCCACCGCGAGCGACCCTCTTCGGCCAGCGAACGAGGAACGGCACCCGCATACCGCCCTCGAAAACATCGAACTTGCGACCTCTCACCCCTCCCGGGCTGCCCTGGAACCACGGCCCGTTGTCCGAGCTGACGACGACCAGGGTGTTGTCGGCGACACCGGTCCGCTCGAGCGCGTCGAGGATCTCACCGGTGCTCCAGTCGAGCTCCTCGACGACATCGCCGTAGAGACCGGCCGCCGATGTCCCGAGGCGTTCTTCACCGACGTAGAGCGGAATGTGGGGAAAGGTGTGCGGAAGGTAGAGAAAGAAGGGACGCTCCTGTTGCTCTTCGATGAACGCCACCGCCCGTTCGGTGTATCGGCGGGTCAATGTCGTCTGATCGATCGGATGCCGCTCGACGATCTCGCGATCGTCCCACACCTTTGGCTTGCCCTGATCATTGGAATACAAGAGCCCGTAGAACGAGTCGAAGCCCATGTCGGTGGGCAGCGAGGGCGACTGATCACCCAGGTGCCACTTGCCGACGATCGCGGTCGCGTAGCCTGCCGCCCGTAGGACCTCGGCAAGAGTGATCTCCTCTGCCGGCAGGCGGCGGTTGAGGCCGCCGAACCGCAGCATGTTGTCCTGCCACGAGCGCGGCACCTGCAGTACGTGATCGAGGCCCGAGCGCACCGCGTAGCGTCCGGTCATCAAACCTGCGCGGGACGCCGAACAATATGGCGACGGCGAGTAGGCGTTTCTGAAGAGCAGGCCTTCCGCGGCCATCCTATCGAGGCGTGGAGTGGCGATGGCTTCCCCGCCGTAGGCGCCGATATCCCCGTGTCCGAGGTCGTCGAAAAGGATCACGACGACATTTGGCACCGCCGCGAGCTCATTTGCGGTGTCCCATACGCTCTGCAAATAGGCGCGTTTGTCGGCGAGGTGTTGCTCGTCGTCCTCCTGCTGGTAGAGCAGGACGCGACCGGCGAAGAGGAGGACGACAACGGCGACAACGACAACCACTGAGAAAAACAGTATCCACAGGACGAGACGCATGAGTCCGCCCAGTCTTCGTAGAACGCCGATCCGCGGTGGTGTGGCTTCCATCGCTCCTCCAGATGGCGATAGATCCATCCTAACTCAATTCGGATAGGCTCGGATTTGCGAACGCTCCCGTTGACGCCCATTCAACAACGTTCTAGGTTCAAATCATCTCAAACGACGGGAGTCCCGGAATGACCGTACCCCCGCAACCCTACGACGATCGCGAAGCGACCTTCGATGCCTTCGCAGGCCATGTCAACGCCGGCAAGGTAGCGATGTACCGACAGCTCGGCCTCGACGCAGTGATGGGTGCTCGCGAGGGTGCGTCCTTTACCGACGCCTGGGCCGACGAGAGCTTCATCAACTGCCACTGCAACGGCGGTGTCTTCAACCTCGGCCACCGTCATCCCAGGATCGTAGCCGCGCTGCGCGACGCTCTCGACGTGCTCGACATCGGAAACCATCACCTGGTTTCCGGCTGGCGAGCAAAGCTGGCCGAGCGGCTCGCCGCGACGACTGGAGGCCTTCTGCCAGGAGTTGTCTTCGGCGTCGGTGGCGGCGAAGCCATCGACCTCGCCATCAAGGTCGCTCGCGCCGGCACTTCGCGCCAGACCGTTGTCTCCGCCCGCGGCGGCTATCACGGCCACACCGGTCTCGCGATGGCGGCGGGCGACCCGGAGTTCCGCGAACCCTTCGGACCGAATCCACCGGGGTTCGTCCAGGTCCCCTTCGACGATCTCGATGCCCTCGAGGCTACAGTCGACAACTCGTGTGCGGCGGTTCTCCTGGAGCCGATTCCAGCGACCCTTGGCATGCCGATCGCCGCACCGGATTACTTCAGTGGCGTGCAGGCACTGTGCCGGGAGCGTGGAGCGATGCTGATCGTCGATGAGGTACAGACCGGGCTCGGACGTACCGGAAAGATGTGGGCCTACCAACACGACGGACTCAAGCCCGACATCGTCGTCACCGGCAAGGGTCTCAGTGGCGGCCTCTATCCCATTGCCGCCACCCTCATGACGCGAGAGCTCCACTCCCTCTTCGACACTCACCCGCACATCCATATCTCGACCTTTGGCGGCGCCGAGCTCGGCTGCGCGGTGGCGCTCGAAGTGCTGGACATCGTCGAGGCGCCGGGCTTTCTGACTCGAGTCGAGGATCTCGCAGCGCGCATGCGAGACGGACTTGCGGGCCTGCCCTTCGACCTCCGCCAGCGCGGCCTCATGATGGGCCTGGCGTTCGCTCAAGTGGGCGGTGGAATGATGGCCGCCGCAGCGTTGTACAAAGCCGGCGTCTTCGCGGTGTGGGCCAACAACGACCCAAAGGTCTTGCAGTTCCTGCCGCCGCTGGTGCTCTCCGACGCCGAGGCTGACGAGCTGATCGAACGCGTGCGGGCTGCGCTCAAGTGAACGATTCTCCCGACGCCACCGGCCTCGCCGAGCTCGAGCGCAGGGTCGATCGCGCCCTGACGGCCGGCGACGAAAGCGAGATCGAGGTCCTCGGCTACGGCGAGATCTCGTGCGTGTTGTCGTGGCGCAGCGGAGACGACGCATTCGCGGCCAAACGGTTGCCACTCTTCGATAGCACGACCCGGCTCGAAACCTACCGGGGGGCTTTCGACACCTACCTCTGCACCCTGAGCGACGCCGGCATACACGTCCTCCAAAGCCGCCTCGAGAGCACGCCGGCGGCTGATGGGCGCATCGCGGCCTGGTGTCTGCAGCCGCTGTTGGATCCGCGCACCGTGGCGCCGAACTGGCTGAAGACCGCGGATGCAGACAGGGCCAGATGGATCTTCACCCGGATCGCCGATCAGGTTGTGTCCACAGTTGGACCCCACCTCGGGATCGACGGCCAGCTTTCGAACTGGGCGGTAGTGGACGGCGAGGTCGTCTACTTCGACGTCACCACGCCGATGATGCGCGACAGTGGAGGCCATGAAGCGCTCGACACCGATCTCTTCCTGGCCTCGCTGCCATGGGCCTTGCGCGGTCTAGTCCGCCGCTTCCTGCTCCACTCCATCCTCGACAAGTACTACCGTCCGCGCGAGGTGCTCCTCGATCTCCTCGGCAACCTCATCAAAGAGGACGTGGCCAATCGGCTCGGCCTCGGTCTCGATGTCGTCAACGCAGCGGTCGAGCCCGCGATCGACGAGGCCGAGGTGCGCCGCTACTACCGCGAGGACGCTCGGATGTGGGCTTTGCTGCAACGCCTTCGCCGCATCGACCGGGCGTGGCAGCGACGGGTGCGGAGACGGCAGTATCCATTTCTTCTGCCCGGCAGGGTGGAACGCCATGTGTGACACGGCGGTCGTGGTCGCCGATCCTCCGTCGGCGCGCGACGTGTTCACTATGGCGGACCACTCTCTCGCCGAGTGGACCCAGCGCGTCGCGGCGAAGCCGGTCGAAGACCTCAGGCCCTGGTGGACGCGCCGTTATTGGAATTCGCGCAGTCGACGCGCGGGGATCGATCTGCCGCTAGGCTGAACCGTCCACTCCGAAGATGAGGTTTGATTCCTTTTCTCAGAACTGGCATACTCGGACGTCAATCGGACAGAATCATGAGCCTCTCAACCGGCGACCGTCTCGGACGCTACGAGATCCTGGCGCCCCTCGGGGCGGGAGGGATGGGTGAGGTCTTTCGCGCCCAGGACACGGTCCTCGGTCGAGAAGTCGCGGTCAAAGTACTGCTGCCCGATGTCGCCGACGATCCGGATCGTTTCGAACGGTTTGAACGAGAGGCCCGGGCCGTGGCCGCGCTCAAACATCCCAACATTCTCGACATCTATGATTTTGGGACCGAGGAGGGACGCCCTTTCGCGGTCATGGAGCTACTGGAGGGACGGTCCCTCTACGACCGCCTCTGGCGAGACAGTGAGCCGCTGTCCTGGGAAAACGCCGCTCACATCGGTTCGGCGGTGGCCTCGGGTCTGGCCGCGGCCCACGAAAACGGTGTGGTCCACCGTGACCTCAAACCGGGCAACATCTTTCTGTGTGCCGACGGTCGAATCAAGATTCTCGACTTCGGTCTCGCCCGCCTTGTCTCGGCATCGGAGGTTCCATTGGATTCGATGGAGGAGACCCTGACCCAGCTGGGTCTGGCCGAAATGGCGGCTGCGAGCGGCCCACCGTCAGATGCCGGTGAGCCATTGACGAAAGAGGGCACCGTCCTCGGCACCGCGGGATACATGGCACCGGAGCAGGTTCGCGGGCAACAGGCCGACCACCGGTCCGACATCTTCGCCCTCGGCTGCGTCCTCTATGAAATGGTGGCGGCGAAGAATCCATTCAAACGCGACACCGGTGTGCAGACGCTGGAAGCAATTCTCGAGGACGAACCAGCGGAGCTTTCGAAATCCGGCATCGACGTACCGCCCGAGTACCAGAGCGCGGTCCAGAAGTGTCTCAAGAAAGACCCCGGAGAGCGTTATTCGTCGAGCTCCGAGGTGAGCGAAGCGCTGGCTCTCTGCGCCGGTCCCCCACAGGATACGTCGATTCGGTCCGGGCTGGTACTGGATTGGAGGGCTATCGTGACGGCCGTCGCGCTGTTGGTCCTGATTGGCAGCGTCGCAGCGTGGTGGTGGATTCGGGGCTCGGGCGTTCGCTGGGCCGAGCGCGAGGCGGTGCCCGAGATCACGCGGCTGGCTGAGGACGGCGAACTCTACGAGGCCTATCGACTGGCCATGCAGGCGCTGCAACACATTCCCGACGATCCCGAGCTGCAAAAGACGTTGGAGCGCATCAGCCTCCCCCTGCCGATCGTCACCGAACCGCCGGGCGCCGTCGTCCACGTCAAGGGATATGCGACCCCCGATGCGCCCTGGGAGTTTCTGGGTGAAACCCCGTTTCAGGCACGACTCCCCTACGCGCTCATGCGGATGAAGATCAGCAAGGATGGCTACGAGGACTTCGTAGGCGCCCCGTTCGGAGGACGACCGATGCAAGCTTTAGCCACCGGCTTTTCTCTCGATCCCGAGGGGACACGTCCGGAGGGCATGATCGGTGTCGTCGGTGGCGTCGTCGAACGGCCGCAGTTTCCGTACATGGCCATCGGGCCCTACTGGCTCGATCAGTTCGAGGTGACGAATGGCCAGTTCAAGGAATTCGTCAATTCCGGCGGATACCTGGATCGCCACCTCTGGAAGGAACCGTTTGTTGATCAGGGCCGGCTGCTGACCTGGGAAGAGGCACTGGAGCGATTCCAGGACACGACCGGCCGTCCCGGCCCGGCCGGTTGGGAGCTTGGATCGTATCCTGACGGATTTGAAACCCACCCGGTTGGCGGAGTCAGCTGGTACGAGGCCGCGGCCTATTGCTCGTCTGTCGGGAAGTCGCTGCCTACCATCTACCACTGGTACGGAGCCACCGCACAGGATCAGTTCTCCGACATTGTCCTTTTCAGCAATTTTGGAACCGATGGGCCGGCCCCGGTGGGAAGCTACCCCGGGCTCGGTGACTTCGGGACGTACGACATGGCGGGCAACATCAAGGAATGGTGCTGGAACGCCACTGAAGACAAACGGTACCTCCTCGGTGGCGCGTGGGGAGAGCCTACCTACCTCTTCAAAACCCCCGACGCACGGTTCCCTTTTGAGCGGTTGCCGACGCACGGCTTCCGCTGCGCCCGCTCTATCGATCAACCTCACGAGAATCAGCTCGCGGCTGTGTCGCCTCGATACGATTTAGGAAAGGAAAAGCCCGTTTCGGACGATGTCTACGAGGCCTATCGGCGACTCTATGCATACGACCGGACTGGTCTCGACCCCGAGGTCGAGTTCATGGACGAAAGCTCCCCAAACTGGCGAAGGGAAAAGGTGTTCATCAACGCCGCATACGGCGGCGAGAGGATTCCAGTCCTAATCTTTCAACCGAGAGATGTGCCTCCTCCGTGGCAGACCGTGATCATGTTCCCCGGAGACGATGTGTTCATGAGACCGTCGAGCGAGAGCCTGGCATCTTCATTTCTCTTCGATTTCATTCCGCGCAGCGGAAGGGCTGTGGTCTATCCCATCTATAAGGGCATGTACGAACGTTTCGTCGGTTTTCCGTTCGAGACCAACCAGTGGCGCGACATGATGATCATGTGGTCCAAGGACCTCGGCCGCACGATCGATTATCTCGAAACACGTGACGACATCGATCACGAGAGGCTCGCGTACTACGGCTTCAGCTCCAGCGCCGTATATGGGCCGATCTTCACCACCATCGATGACCGTTTCAAGGCCAGCGTCCTACTGTCGGGGGGGCTCTGGGTCGATGTCGCACCTGAAATGGAGGTGGTGAACTTCGCTCCGAGGTCGCGGGTCCCGACCCTCATGATCAACGGCAGGGACGATTTCATCAATCCGTTCGAGATCTCGCAGCGCCCGTTCTTCGACCTGCTGGGAGCGCCCGACGACGACAAGCGCCATGCGGTTCTCGAAGGTGGCCATCTCCCGCCCGACCGTCGCGCGGTCATCAGCGAGGTATTGGATTGGCTCGACCGATACCTCGGACCCGTCTCCACCTCCGCCGCTGACGCCACAACCGACTGAACGAACGCCCCATCAGCGGCCGGACGTGGTGTCGTTCACGATCCGTCGGACGAGGGCGGCACGTTCGTTGGCATCCTCCGGTATCAGGAACAAACCGGCTTCGGTCGTGGTGGTGTCAGGCACGTTGTAGGCGATGGCCTCGACCCGTGCCGATTGGAACGCCGGTGTCGCCAGAACCGGCCAAATCAGGATCCAGCCCCATTTCTTCCTGCACGTCGGGTCTTCAGTCGCCCGTTTTTGGCTTCTGGGGATCCACCGGATCTCGCCGATCGCGTTACCGCCCATCTTACGGGTGTCGTCCATCAGAACCCACAGAGAGCCCTCGGCGACGGCGGTGCATTTCTCCCACAGGGCGCCACCCTCGCGCGCGGAAACAGGACCGAGACGTCGACCGTCCCAGCCGGTTGCCGCGACCCGGACGTCCTCATCGACCTTTGAGTATGAGACATAGGCCCGGTGGAACGAACAGCCGATCCCGGAGCCAAGCACAACAACGCACACAACCAGAGTCATCAGTCGTTTCATCATCCATCCTTCCTCGATCGACTGCGATCGAATCTCCCACCCACCTCATAGCAGTCATCGTGCCAACTCCCCGAACCGCGCTTCTCTGTTGATGACGGTGTGATCGAGGGTAGTTTCGCGGAAAATAGCGACCACGGTGCGTCCCCCTTCGAGGACAACCGTGGCCGGGAGGTGGCGTTTTGAGGCGAGGAGGTCCTAGTCGGGAACTACGAAGGCAGGGGCCATCCCGCCGCCGACCGAGACATTGATGACAGAGTTGGTCGAAAGGCGGACAAACGAACCGGCGTAGCGGCCGCCAAAGAGGTAGGGATTGAGGTTGACCTTGCGGGGCTCGAACACGAGATCGGGATCCATCACCGGGAATTCTTCCTCGGGGATATCCACGTACGCCTGGAGAGTCCACTCGACCGGGTGTTCCGCTGCGTGGTCGAGACGATCGTCCCAGGCCCCAGGTTCAGTCTCTCTGCCGATCATGACGTCGCGTCCGCCGTAACCGCTGGTGGGTTTGATGACGAAGATCTCTCTGCTCTTCCGGGCCAGTTCGAAGAGGTCGAATCTGCTGCCGTCGAAGTCGACAGTGTCATCGCGCAGCACCCGGGTCCACGGCACGTGGGCGCGCCGTACCGCGTTCTGCTCAGCGTTGAAGAGCCGGTCGAAGCGGGCATCCGACAGCAACGCGAGGCACGCCTTCGAGCCGGAGACCTTGGCGCGGAAGGGGTTGACGACGCAGACGAGACCGCGGCGATAAGCCTCCAGAAAGTCGCGAACACCCGGCTCTTCGCGCTTCTCGTGGAGCTCACGAATGATCGCCCTCCTGTAGATCAGATTGACCGCGGTCCCGTCGGCGTAGAGCGTTTCGCCGCGGAGCTCGAATGCGTGCGGATCTACGACGACTGCCGGCACGCCCCTCTCCTGAAAACAGCGCTGCACGATCTCGAACTCCGGCCAGGCGCCGGCATCGCTCCAGTCGGCGATCGCCGCAACCGGATCCTGAGCGAGCCCAAAATCTTCGTGGGCAGCCAACAGGCCATCGATCAACAGACGCCTGCAATCACACCTTCCCAGGTCCGCCGCCCACGGGTGCTCGCTCATGATCGGCGAGGCGAGAAAGACCTCCTCGTGAAGATCGGTCCACACGACTCCGGCCGGGCTGTCGGAGTTGAACTCGAGGAATTTGAGGTCGTCTCCGTTGAGGAACGAATCGGGCCGGGCGACCACGACCTGCCGGGTGAGGCCGGTTTCGAGGAGGGCGAACTCTTCCTCGTCCGGAGGCAGCCCAATGGTTTCGCGAACCTCCGGGTCCACCATGTATTGCTCGATCAGCCGCTCGGCGCAGTCGAGCAGGACTTGCGACGCCCGTCGGACCAGATCTCTTTGGGCCTCGGAAAGGAACACCGGCCGAAGAAAGGTATCGATCGGCTGGCCGCGAAACTTGATATCCGCCTCGAGCTGCCGCCGGTAGAGATCGTCGAGAAGCTCCTGCCCCTGGTCGGCGTGATCACGGGCCCAACGGTGGCAGTCCTCGATAGCCTGTTCGATTCGCATCCTTCCCCGTCCCAGTGGTGTTTCATTCACTGTACACGATGGACAGCAATCGGCCGATGCCTCATCGGGCCGAGCGGCCCCCGGCACAACTTCTAATTTTGCGGGCGGGGATAAACCCCGCCCCTACTTGAGCAGGTCGAAGAGGTAGGTGTATTTGACGATCAGGCTGCGATCCTTCCGCGTCCAACCGAACCCGCTCCGATGGAGGTCCTGGTTCTCGTTGTATACGACGTAGAGACCGCTGTTCGCCGTTCGCAACCAGGCGAAACGTAGATTGGCGCCCCAGATATCGTCGCGGTCGTTGTACTGGATCAATGCCTGGAGGTTGATCAGGGTCGAGAAGCTGTAGCTCAGTCGCAGCTGCCCGAGATTGGCCTGGAATGCACCCTCGGGCAGATCGATGTCGTTGTAGCTCCAACCCAACTCGGCGTTGAAAGTGTCGCCGATGCGGAAACGAAGGTTGGGCGTCAGCGACAACCGGTCGCCGCCAAAGAAACCGCCGACGACCGCGTGCGCTTCAAAGGCGACCGGCGCCCCCCGGTTGGTGATGAACGTGAACGCCCCCTCGACGTTGTCGTAGGTTCCGGGAGAGACGAAGATATCCGGGTAGATCTCGAACGCCTCCTTCACCCCCTCTCGGGTGAAGTTGATGCCGGTGTGGAGCTCATAGGACGAGCGCCACTCCCAGTGGGTGTCAACGTGGAGAATACCGGTTTCCTGGAATCCGTCGAAGTCCCAGAACCCGTTGTACGAAACATGCGGTCGGATCTCGAGCAGTCCATAAAAGTCTGTTGGCCGGATGCGACGCATGGCGAACACCGACGGCTTTCGGAAACCCTTTCGGGTCAGAAAACCGACCTCCGGGTTGAAGTCGTCCGCGACCTCCATATAACTGGCGGAATAGGACCACTTTTCGGAGTCGTAGGTGCCCCCGAGCCGAAAGGCGTACTCTCCCTCTTCGGCGCCGGGAGTTTCGGTCTTGGCAACAAATCCCTGAACGAGGCCGTACTCACCGATCCCCCACCGCCCGTCGAGCGAGAAGGTGTGGTTGTAGTCATCCTCCGAACCCGGGGCCCCGTAACTCTGGCGACTGACCACGATCCCACCGATGTACGAACGATTGGGGAGGTCGCGGCTCAGGCGGGCGACGGCAAATCCATTTTCGGAGGCGACGCCCGGGACCGCTTCTGTCCGCATATAAAGCGCGCCAAGGTTGTATCGCTGGGCCAGCTTCCCGGACATCCTGGCACCGGCAATGATCGGAACTATCTCGCCCTCAGGTCCGATCCCGATGCGGCGGCTGAAGAAGAGCTCCACCTCCTGCGGCACACCGACCGAGAAGTAGCCCGCGTTCTCGAGGAAGAACGGTCGTTTCTCTGGAAAGAAGATGTTGAATCGGTTGAGATTGATCTGGAAATCGTCGGCTTCGACCTGGGCGAAGTCGGTGTTGTAGGTGGCGTCGAGGGTCAGGCTGGGGGTGATGCTGTACTTGAGGTCGAACCCGAACTCGAAGTTCTGGTCGCTGGTCGAGGTCTCACCACTTTCGGCCAGGGCCTCGCCGAGCACGTAGGGAAGCAGCTTGAGGTTGCGCTGGCTCGGCACCTCGAGACCGGTGACCGTCCCCGCCAAGGCCAGCCGATAGATCTCGAACTGGACAGGGATCGGCGACCAGAAGCTCTGCTCGTTGTGGCGCCGGATGTTGCGCTGCATGTTGAGAGTCCAGACCTGTTCCTCTGCCCTCGGATACCGCAGAGTTGTGAACGGAATCGCGAACTCCGCGCTCCAACCGATATCAGAGATGTGCGCACTGATCTCCCACACCCCATCCCAATTCTTGTTGAATCCACCCGCCGAAAAGGCGCCACCCTCCCCTTCCCTGGTCACCTGGCCGTCGTACTCGATGCCGACCGGGTTGGTGCCGAAGACGAACCCGGTCTGTTCATCACGGTAGGTGTCGAGAATGATCTGGAAGCTGTCGGTCTCGACCAGCTCGGAATCGCGGCGGCTGTCGGCAATGACAATCTTCCCGGGCTCGCGGTCGTAGCACACGACACCGAAATAGAGCGTGTCACCGGTGTAGGCAATGAAGACTTCGGTCCGCTCGGAAACAGGCTGCCCGGTATCCGGTGTTTTCTGAATGAAACCTGAGGTTGGCGTAACGCCGGTCCAGGCGGAATCGTTGAGGACATCACCGTCGAGGGTCGGAGCCTGGGGAATCAGCACCGCGACGGCGGAAGGTCGCTCGATACCTCCAGGATCCTGTGCGGAGACCTCGGTTCCCCAAACCGCGGCTGCCAGCAGCAGACCGAACGCAAGCGTCCATCGCCGAAACAAGTGCCCCTCCATCGGGAGTGGATACTACACGTACCGTACGCAATGGCATACTAAGAATTGTCAAGATCTGCGAACTGGTATCATCACGCTCATGCATCCGCTTGAAAAGACAATCCGTGACGCTGACGGGCTTGTGCTCATCGGAGACTCCTCCGAAGATCGCTTCCCCGGCTACTCCTACAACGCCTACACGGAGATCGGGAAGCGGTTTTACTGCCTCGATCTCGGTGGGCTCACCGAATCGCGTGGGCCGACCGCAGGCGGCAAGGTCTACACCTCGGCCGCCGAGCTCCCCGAGGACCATGGTGATCTCGCCGTCATTTGGGTCAAACCGAGGTCGGCGACGAAGGCGGTCGAGGTCGCCCACTCGGCCGGCTGCAAGCGGGTATGGTTCAGCTTCGGCACCGGCCACCGGGATGCCGTCGCCAGGGCAAGAGAGCTGGAAATGGAGGTGGTCGAGATCGGCCGATGCCCGGTCTACTACCTGGCGGACAAGCCGAAGGCGTGCGCGGCGCACACCATGCTGGTGAAAGCCACCGGTTCCTACCGCCGCCAACCGCAGCTCGATTCTGACGCCAAACGCCGCGAGCTCTGGTAGCAGCGACTTTGGTCGCGCATCGCTCATCGCCCGGCAAAGAAGGTGTTCGGTGGGACGTGATCCGATCCGACATCCGCACGTTTTTCAGCCGATTGCCCGGGCTGTTCCGAAACGACTACTCCGCTGTGATGCTGGTCTTCGCCAACCTCCTGCCGGTGATGGACATGCTCTGGAAAGGCGATCCGGTCGGTTCCATCCTTGTGATTTATTGGATCCAGATGATGATCATCGGTTTCTGGGCCTGTCTGAAGCTTGCCGTCATCGGACGATGGCGCGCTCTCCTCTATGTCCCGATCTTCCTCGTGATGTATCTCTCGATTGTCAATTTCTTCGGCATCCTCGCCGGAGCGATGCTCGACGACCAGATGCAGGGAACGGAGTGGCACCAGAACTTTTCGCTCTGGAACTACTGGTTGCCCGCCCTCCTCTTTTTCGCCGCCCACGGCCTGTCATTCTACGAGAACTTCATCGGCGGCCGCGAGTACGAAAAAATTGCCTGGGACACCCAGCTGGGTAAGCCGATTTTGAGAGTCATGCCGATGTGGCTGGCGGTGTTGGTCGGCGGTATCATCGGTGGTTTCTTCCATACCGCCGCCGTTGCCGTCATCTTTGTCCTGCCGGTCAAGCTGGCTCTCGATCTGATCGGACACTTCGCCGAGCACGGGATGTTGGCACCTGACGACGGCGATGCTCGGGGACCTTCCGCTCCGTCAGAAAGCGCACAGAGGTGAAGCGGGCCGAGCCCGATCCACAACCCTGAATTCTCACCCTATGCGGCGCGACAGGATAGCCACCCCGACGGCAGCCAGCAGCACAACGAGCACCATGACACCAGCGGGCCCGACGGTCGGGATCTCCCCAACGGCAAGCAGAAGGCTCACATCATCATGGAAGGCGGCGATCGGGTGCCAGTTCGGGCTCACCTTGCCGGTCTTGAACGCAATCGTCACCTGATTCTGTTCTGCAACGAAAGACCCGCTGAACTCCTCCCAGCCAAACGAGATGATCGAGTCACCCGCGTACTCTCGTTTCGCGATCACCACATCACCAGGCCCCGGCGGGCCGTCGATCTCTGCAGCCCCGACCGAACCCTGATAGACCGTGACCTCGAACCAGGCAATGTCAAACGGCAACGAGCCGCTCTCACCAATGCCACCGGACCACATACCCGAGACGGCATAGCTCATCCCGGTCTGGACGTTGACGACCTGGTAGATCCCACCGTGCACATTGTTGGTGCCGACGTGCTGGCCGTGACTGCCGACCCCCGCATACGGGTATGGCACCGGCATCCAGATCGGGACACCAGAGGCGTAGTCATGCGCAAATACACCGGTGGTCCAGCCGCCGGGGCTCGACCACTCCGTCCACGAGGCCGCCCCGCCCTCGAAGTCACCGTTGGTCACGAGGTTCGATTGCGCGCTCGTTACGGATGGATATGCCAAGAGGATCGCAGTGAAAACGACAAACACGGCGCGTTTCATGATGGCCTCCTCGGTTGAGGAGGAGTTTTGACGAGTACGTCCCCTAAGTCAAATCTTGAATTTTCTCTTGATGGGCAGAAAGTGTGAGCGCGGTCCCGCCACGGGATGCTGCTGCTCACCGCATCAACTTTGTCACCGCGAAGACGCAAAGGCCGAGAAGATCACGCCAAGAGGATTTTCAAACTTATTTCTTTGCGATGGTCTTTGCGCTCTTTACGTCTTTGCGTTAACAACGTGGCTGCAATCAGATTGCCGGACCGAGTGGTTCGCTGATCACTCCAGCGAGATTCCGTAGTAGCGGAAGACGTTGGCGCAGGGGAGGCAGCGGCGGGCGTGGCGTTTCCAACGGCGGACATAGCGCGATTTGGGAGAGATCATCGCCAGCATTTCAGGGCTGACATGGGCGCCCGTCTCGGGAATCTTCGGTACCCGCCGATGGCGCACCGTGAAATCGGGCTCCGCCATCCGGCCCATGATCTCGTCGAGGGCCTGTCGACCGCCCGGTTTCGTGTTCCCCTCTCCCATAGAAAATCGATTCCTCTGAGACCAAGTGTACCCCGAATCGGAGAAAGAACCACGCTGCCAGCGGACGAGAGATAGGATGCAGCCCGGCAATCTCATGATGATGCAACAGATCACTGTCCATTCTCGTGTTCCTTTTTCGGTTACAGTGGAGTCAGAGAAGCGACACGATGAATTTCCTCCTGCGATCGTTTCCGGCGAAGAAAACGTGGCTCAATCTCCCGGTGCGCGCCAAGATCATGGTGCCGTTCCTCGGTATGGGCGTGGTCATTTCGGTCGCGGCGCTTACCGTCTTCGCCTACTCGACCCGACAGTACGCCGAGAGCTCCGCACTCGATACCGCCCGTCTCGTGACCGAGCGCGTTCGGGCTGATCGGGAGCCCTTTCTCGACGGGTCGTTCGAAGCGGTCGCAGATCAGGAGGCGCTGATCCGCGGCATGCATGGTTTCGCCTTCGGTGCGGAGACCTCTCAATCGAAGACCCTCGGATACGAGCTGGCCCTGTACGGCAGGCAGACTTCCAGCGACCCGTTCCAGCGGCAGGCATTGGCGACATTCCTCCGGGAGCCTTCGCAGCCGTTCTCGCGTCTGGAAAGACTGCAAGGCGAACTGAGCTTGCGCTACGCAACCGCCGACGTCATCGTGTCCCAGCTCTGCGCGGACTGCCACAACTCCCTCTCGACCGATCGCTCGCGGAGATGGGAGATCGGTGACGTCGCGGGGGTCCTCGAAGTAACTGTTCCTGTCGGCACCACCATCCGCACCATCCGCAAAAACGCAGCGCCGAGCCTGGTGATCGCGGCCGCAGTCTTCCTCGCCCTCGGCATGTTGCTCGCTGAATCGATGCGCCACTCGGTGGCCCGGCCGATGGAAAGCCTGGGAGCGATGACCCGCCGCGTTGCCGACGGCGATCTCACCGCGCGCTTCAAGGTCGTCTCGAGTGACGAGGTCGGCGACGCGCGCGCCGCGATGAATACCATGCTCGAGGCTCTGAGCACCACCGTCGGCACCATCACCGAGAACGTCCACACTCTTTCCAAGGCGAGCGAAAGGCTGACCGAGCTCAGCCTGACAATGAGGGAGGACGCCGACGGGACCGCCGCCAACGTCGAGGTCGTCACGGATGCTGCCGGCGCGGTCAGCGGCAACGTCGACTCGGTCGCGACCGCATCCCAGCAAATGAACGCGAGCATCCGGGAGATCGCGGTCAGCGCTTCAGAGGCAGCATCGGTCGCCAACGATGCGGTGCAGATGCTCGAGAAAACAGGCACGACAATGGCGAAGCTCGAACAGAGCCGCAACGAGATCGGTCGGGTCGTCGAGGTCATCGAAGACATCGCGGCGCAGGTCAACCTCCTCGCTCTCAACGCCACCATCGAAGCGGCGCGCGCCGGCGAAGCGGGACGCGGTTTTGCTGTAGTTGCGGACGAGGTCAAAAAGCTGGCAAACAAGACAGCCGGCGCCACCCGGGAGATCTCGCGGCGGATCTCCGCCCTGCAACAGGATTCTGCGGACGTCGCCGACGTCATCGACGGCCTCGGCTCGATCGTTCAACGAATCCACGAGTTGCAGAACAGCATCGCGGTTGCCGTCGAGGAGCAGACGCAGACGACCTCCGAAATCGACCAGAGCGCCGAGCGAGCGGCGGTCGGCAGCCGCGAGATTGCGGAACGGTTGTCTGAAATCGCCGATCGGGCGAAGGCCACGTTTGCGAATGCGGATTCAACCGAGGATGCGTCCCTCGGTCTCGCCGAGCTCGCTCTCGAGCTCGAGCGACTGGTGACCCGGTTTCGCTACCGGTCTGAGTCTGAGTAACAGACGCCTCAGACGAGCTTTTTGTTATGCATAGAAGGCTTAACGTCCGCGTACAACTGAAGCGTCTGAGTTACGATCTATTTTGATGGAACTCAAAAGAACCCTCGTGTTCGTGATGTGCCTCGTGTTGGCGGTTTCCGCCGCGGCCCAGGAAGCCCAGGAGGGCGAGTCGGAGGATCCGGAGACCTACAAGGAGCAGTACGAGAAATATCAGAAGCAGGCAAAAAAGACGATCGAGTACCCGTGGTTCGTCGGCGGTGCCGTCGGTCTCGCGTTCGGCTCCGAGACCAGCTACGCCGAGTTCTCACCGATCTTCGGTTACCGCTTCTCTCCCCTCTTCCAGCTCGGGGGCAGTCTGACCTTCCGCTACCGTAAGGACAAGAGGTACGAGCCGGACCTATCCACCACCGACGTCGGCGCATCGATCGTCGGCCGCTTCTTTGTCTTCGATCCCATCTTCCTCCAGGCGGAGGTCGAACGGCTCAACTGGGAGTACATCGGCATCACCGATGAAGGTTACGAATCGGTAGAGGACACCTACACCGGCTATTACGCCGGATTCGGATTTGTCCAGAAGGCCTCCGAGCGGGTCGCCATGTATATGGCGTTTTTGTGGGATTTTGCGTACGACGAAAACGAGCCGAGCCCAAATACCCGCCCCTACCTCATCCGAATCGGTTTCGGATTCGCGTTCTAATCGAGTGAATCGATCGAATCGAGAATCTCGGAGGCGGACGGCCGTTTTTTGTAATCGACGTCTTGACGGAGATATCGCACAACGCCCTCGCCATCAACGATGACCGCTGTTGGGTGCGGAACGGTCGGTTTTTTCGGGTTGACGATTCCCCATGTCCTGATCGCGGACTGGTCAGCGTCTGATAGCAGCGTGTACTCGATCCCCTTCTGCGATGCGTACTGTGCCAGTTTGTCCGGTGCATCGGGGCTGATGGCCCAGATCTCCACGCCACGTGAACGGAACTCTTCGAGGTTTTCCTGCAGCTCGCCGAGCTGCGTACGACAGAATGGTCACCACAGGCCGCGATAAAAGACCAGAACCGTGGCGCCATCGGCGGCCGCCAACGAGCGCGAGGTGCCGTCGGCTGCCGGCAGCTTGAGCTCAGGAGCGGCACCTCCAACCTCGACAACGGGCGCCTCTGCCGCGAACACCGAAACCGAGGTCAATGTCAGACAGATGGTCAAGGCGGCTTGAATTCGCATGTTCTCTCCTCGATTGGATTCCCTGGTTGAAACCCATCCCCGCGGGGATCTCTTCCCTTCGATCGGGAACTTCTCACGCGACGAGACCTCTCACTGGAGTGAACAGGGGCGGAAAAAGGAGTTGCAGATGTCCAGCCAAGCACGGAATCACCCACACAAATTTCCCACCGTGGCCCTCCTCACGACCATAGTCACGATCTCGCTCGTGACGCCTTGTGGCCTGGTCGAAGCGCTGGAGGCCGAGGTCTGTCGGATCGAGGTCCTGGTCGACGGCAAACCCTTGCCCGAGTTTCCGGCCCGCGGTACCACCTATATCGAGGCGCTACGAGGTCGCGAATATGCGCTTCGTTTGACGAACCTCATCGATCGTCGAATTGCGGTTGCTCTCGCCGTCGATGGCCTCAACTCGATCGACGCCAAGACGACCTCCGCATCGAAGGCCAGCAAGTGGGTCCTCGCGCCTTACGAGACCACCACAATCAGCGGCTGGCAGGTCAGCAGTACCGACGCCCGCCGGTTCTTTTTTACTACCGAGGAAAAGAGCTACGGCACCTGGCTCGGTCAGGATGCGAACCTCGGAGTGATTGAGGCGATCGTCTACAGGGAGAAGAAACCGCGGCTAACGCTCGGTCAATGGCTGGGCTCGCGTTCGAAAGCGGCACCCGCGCCGGCCGGCCGAGCGCGTCCTTCGGCCGAAGCGGAAAAACAATCCGGTGAGCCTGCAGACGCGGACGACCTCGCGGCCACAGGCATCGGACGGCGGGTCGACCACAGGGTACAGCGGGTCCACCTCGATCTCGAAGACCACCCAGCCTCCGAACTCCGTCTCCGCTACGAGTACCGGCAGCAGCTCGTCCATCTCGGCGTTCTGCCCAGTCCCGAGGCGGAAGCGGCCCTCGCTCGCCGTGAGCGCGCAAACGGTTTCTCCGATTTCTCTTTCGCGCCGGACCCATTCAACCACGGACGTTGAATCGATCCGAAATCGAAGAACCCCGGCAGCCGCCGGGGTTTTTTATACGTCTACCGTCGTCCCGGTCGCGAAGGCCTTCAGGCTGTCACCCATCACGCCTGCGAGGACCTTAAAGCCTTTTTTGCCAGTGCAG
>Ga0316192_10001315_pt1 | contig 18200 bp, 18 predicted proteins | sample MerIslwburrow_MG_FD_204931 | JGI IMG/M metagenome (GOLD analysis project Ga0316192, IMG submission 204931) | Coastal sediment microbial communities from Maine, United States - Merrow Island worm burrow | ecosystem: Environmental > Aquatic > Marine > Coastal > Sediment | place: USA: Maine...
GCAGTCTTTGCCCCGTGACGGGACAGCCGGATCTCGGCAGCGTGCTGGTCTGTTACGAGGGCCCCAGGATCGATCCTGCGTCCCTGCTCCGGTACATCGTCTCGTACCGCCGCCACCAGGACTTTCACGAGAGCTGCGTCGAGCGCATGTTCGTCGACGTGCTCGAGCGCTGCAGCCCGCGCAGACTGACGGTCTATGCGCGCTACCAGCGTCGCGGCGGCCTCGACATCAACCCCTTCCGTTCAAACAGCGAGGAGCGGGCGCGGAACCTGCGTCTCTGGCGGCAGTAGCCAGAGCCCGCGTTCGGCTCAGTCGAGATCCTCGAGGTCCAGCCTGTGGCCCCAGCCTTTCTTCGCCTCGAGGTAGCGGCGATTCGCCGCGGTTACGCCGGTGACGTGTTTGACCGGGGTCACGTCGGTGAGCCCGAGCGCGGCGAGATCGTCGAGCTTCTTCGGATTGTTGGTCAGCAGGCGAAACGGTTTCTCGTCGTGGAAATGCCTGATCAGCGTCGCCGCGTCGCTGAAATCGCGGGAATCGTCCGGCAGTCCCAGTGACCGGTTCGCCTGGTAGGTGTTCTCCCCCGCGTCCTGCAACAGGTAGGTCGCCGCCTTGGCCCACAGGCCGATTCCGCGGCCTTCGTGGCCGGACATGTAGACCACCAGGCCGCCCTGCTCATCGTCAGCGATGGCCGCGATCGCATGGTGCAGCTGCGGACCGCATTCGCAGCGTTCCGAGCCGAAGACGTCGCCGGTAAGGCAGCTGGAGTGAATGCGTATCAGCGGATTCGTCCACGCGTCCGGGTCGCCGATGATGAGTACGCAGTTGACCGCCATCGACGACGCGAGATTCGCAAACAGCGACTGCGTGTGTTGCGCCCGAAGCTGGTCCGCAAGTTCCTGCACCTTCGACAACTCCGTGTTGCGGACGCAGGCGTACCAGGTGACGTCCAGGTGCCGGCCAGCGATCGTGAGCGGCAGCGGGATCGGCCCCAGCACGCTGATGGCCTGCCCGCCGCCCTTCTCGTCGGGATCGAGCTTGTGCCCTTGCCGGTCGATGCGGATCAGCTTGCCCTCGGCAACCAGGCGCTTGCGGATGGTGGAATCGAGGTAGGTGAACATGGGGCCGCATTATGACCGACTGGGCGGTCCGCGGGAATCGCGCGTGCCGCCACGGCGAAAAAGCTTGCTGACCCACTGGTCATTAAATATACTTGCTGACTACTAAGTCAGTAAGGGGCCGTCATGGCTCGCCCGCGCTATCGACGCCGCAAGGAAGACCGTCCGCAGGAGATCACCGAAGCGGCCTTCGCGGCGTTCGCCGAAAAAGGTTTCACGGCGACCCGGGTCGAGGAAGTGGCGCGGCGCGCCGGCGTCAGCAAGGGCCTCCTGTACCTGTATTTCAAGACCAAGGAAGAGCTCTTCAAGGCGGTCATTCGCAGCGTCGTCACGCCGCGGCTCGACGCGCTGACCCGCACGCTGGACCGCCCGGACTCGAGTGCCGAGGCGATCATCCGCGGGCCCGTGCTCGATTTCATGAAACGAGTGCCCGGTTCTGCCGTGAGCGTCGTGATCCGCCTGATGATCTCCGAAGCGCCGAAACACCCCGATCTCGTGGACTACTACTGGGACAACGTGGCTTCCCGCGGCCTTGCGGCCCTGCGGAAGCTGCTAGAGCGCGGGGTCGCGAACGGCGAATTCCGCGAGAGCGCCGTCAACGAGCTGCCGCAGCTCTTCGTGGCCCCGGTCATGATGTCCATCGTGTGGGGCATCGTGTTTGCAGACCGCTCGCTCGATACGGACAAACTTATCGAAACGCACGTAGACATGATCCTGGCTTACATCAGGGCCTGACCGGAGCAAACGCATGCACCCAGGAAAACTCATCGCTGCGGGTCTCGCCGCCATGGCGCTCGCGGCGTGCGACAACCCGGAAAACCACGGCGTCGTCGTCGGCGAACTGGCGTCGGACCGGATCGAACTCGTCGCCGAGGTGAACGAACCGATACTCGAAATCGCCGTCGCCGAGGGCGATCCGGTCGCAGCGGGGCAGCTCGTCCTGCGCCAGGACGACACGCGCGCAAGCGCCCGCCTGCGCGAAGCCGAGGCGGCCACCGGCCAGGCCCGGGCGCGGCTCGACGAGCTGGTTCGCGGCCCGCGGCAGGAACAGATCGCGCAGGCACGGGCGAATCTCGCCGGCGCCTCGCGCGAGATCGAATTCCGCCGCGCGCAGTTTCAACGGGCGAAGGAACTCCTCGAAAAGGAGCTCGCGTCGCCGGAAACGCGGGATAGCGCGAAAGCGGAACTCGACGCGGCAGAGGCGAACCTCGAGCTGCGCCGGGCGCAACTCGAGGAACTGCTTGCGGGCACCACCGTCGAGGAACTTGCGCAGGCGGAGCACGCCCTGGACCAGGCCGAGGCAAGGCGCGACAGCGCCCGGGTCGATGTCGAGCGTCACACGTTGACCGCGCCCGTTGACGGCCTGTTCGACAGCCGGATCTTCGAGGTCGGCGAGCGGCCGCCAGCCGGGCAGCCCGTCGCGGTGATTCTGGGAGGCCAACAGCCGTATGCGAGGGTCTACATCCCGGAGCGCCTGCGCGCGCAGGTGCGGCCCGGAACCGAAGCCCGCGTGTCCGTCGACGGGATGGATGCACCGATCCAGGGGCGCGTCCGCTGGGTGGCACACGAGGCGGCATTCACGCCGTACTTTGCGCTGACGGAGCGGGACCGCGGGCGGCTCACCTACCTGGCCAAGATCGACATCGGCGAACGGCAGGAACGGCTACCGGACGGCGTGCCCGTCGAGGTCGAGCTGTTGCTGCCGGAAGGCGGCCCGTGAGCCGGGAATTTGCCATCGAAGCCCGCGGCCTGACGAAGCGCTTCGGCGATCTCGTCGCCGTCAGCCAGCTGGACCTGGATGTCCCGCGCGGCACGATTTACGGCTTCCTCGGACCGAACGGCTCCGGCAAGTCGACCACGATACGCATGTTGTGCGGCCTGCTGATGCCCAGCGAGGGTAAAGCGCTGGTTCTCGATACCGAGGTGCCGGGTGACGCGCGGCGGCTGAAGCCGAGGATCGGCTACATGACACAGAAGTTCTCGCTGTTCGGCGACATGACCGTGTTCGAGAACCTGCAGTTCATCGCCGAGATCTACTCGTACCCGCGCCGCGAGCGCGCCGGGCGTATCGAGGAACTGCTCGAGCGCTACGACCTCCGCGACCAGCGCAGGCAGCTCGCCGGGACCATGAGCGGCGGCCAGAAGCAGCGTCTCGCCCTCGCCTGCGCCGTGCTGCATCGGCCGGAACTGCTGTTGCTCGACGAACCGACGAGCGCGGTCGATCCCCAGAGCCGCCGGGATTTCTGGTCCGCGCTGTTTCGCCTGGCCGAGGCCGGAACGACCATTCTCGTGTCGACCCACTACATGGACGAAGCGGAGCGCTGTCACCGCCTTGCCATTCTCGACCACGGCGTCAAGGTCGCGGACGGCACGCCGACCGAACTGCAGGCCGGCACCGGCATGCACGTGGTCGAGGTCACTTCGAGCAACCCGTACCAGGCGCAGCAGGTCATCGCGGATCTTCCCGCCGTGGCAAGCGTCACCCAGCTGGGCGTGAGGCTGCGGGTCCTGATACCGGACTCGGAGGATAACCCGGTGGCACTGGTCGAGGAGGCGATGCGTGCGGCGAACCTCGACACACATGCAGAGCTGTCGACCGCGAGCCTCGAAGACGTATTCGTCGCAGTCACGCTCAAACCGCAGAGCAAGGCCGCATGAAGTCCCTGTCGCGCATCCTGGCCGTGCTGCGCAAGGAAGTACGACAGCTGCGCCGCGATCGCCTTACGTTCGGGATGGTCGTCGGCCTGCCGGTCATGCAGATGCTGCTGTTCGGGTACGCAATCAATACGGACGTGCGCAACCTGGAAGCGGCCGTTGCCGACCAGGCGGACACGCACTTGTCGCGCCAGTTCGTCGCCGAACTCGCACAGACCCAGGTGATCGACATCGTCGACCGCGTGGCGACGCCGGAGCAGCTCGAAGCACTCCTGCGGCAGGGCGACATTTCCATCGGCGTCTACATCCCGCGTGATTTCGATCGGCGCGTGGTCGACGGAACCCGTGCGGCGGCGCACCTGCTCGTGGACGGCAGCGACCCGACCATCCTCGGCGTAGCCAACCAGCTGCGCTTGATGCCGTTCGGTTTCGATGCCGGAAACGCCGCGCGCTCGGCGCCGCAGGCGCTCGAAGTTCGGCCCTACTACAACCCCGAGCGGCGGACGCCGGTCAACATCGTCCCCGGCCTGATGGGCGTGATCCTGACGATGACGATGATCCTGTTTACCGCCGTCGCCATCGTCCGTGAACGCGAACGAGGCAATCTCGAACTCCTGATCAATACGCCCGTCAGTTCCCTCGAACTGATGATTGGCAAGGTCGTGCCCTATATCCTGATCGGCATGGTGCAGCTCGCGCTCATACTGGCTGTCGGGCGGCTGTTGTTCGATGTCCCGGTACGCGGCAGCGTGGTCGATCTTTACCTGGCTGCAATGGCTTTCATCGCCGCAAACCTCTCGCTGGGCCTGTTCATATCGACCGCCGCGCGGACGCAGTTCCAGGCCACGCAGATCACGGTGTTCATCCTGCTCCCCTCGATACTGCTCTCCGGCTTCATGTTCCCCTTCGAGGGCATGCCGGAGGTGGCACAGTGGCTGGGCGAGGTGCTGCCGAATACCCACTTCATCCGGCTGACCCGCGGCATCATGCTGCGGGACGCGGCGCTGGGCGACCTGCTGGGCGAGATGGCGTACCTGCTCGGGTTTACGGTCGTGGCGATGACGGGCGCAGCATTGCGCTTCACGAAGCGTCTCGACTAGCCGCGCGTTCGCTGCGGCCGGTCCGCAAAAGCTCGCAAAATCGCGCCTGTTCTGGTCCAATCGGCGCGGCAGCGTTTAGACTGTATACTCCCATCCACGAGAGCCAGTAACCACACCGACCGGGAAGCATGAACCAACATTCCGAGCAAGCAGCCACCGTTTTCATCGTCGACGACGACCCGGCGATCCGGTTCGCGATGCAGGCCCTGATGGACTCCGTGAACCTCAGGCACGAGATTTATGGTTCCGGCGACGAGTTTCTCGAGCAGGTGACGGAGGAGCGGCCCGGCTGCCTGGTACTGGATATCCGCATGCCGGGGCTCGGCGGCCTGGAACTCCAGGAAGAACTCCTCAAGCGCGGCAACAGCCTGCCGGTCATTTTCATCACCGGGCACGGCGACGTACCGATGGCGGTCGAGGCCATGCAGAAAGGCGCCGTTGACTTCATCCAGAAACCGTTCCGCGACCAGGACCTCCTGGACCGTATTCGGGAGGCGCTGAAGACCGACCGTGAACGTCGCGAAGAGCAGCAGCATCACGCCGAGGTCGAGGAGCGCATTTCGCGATTGACGAATCGCGAACGCGAGGTATTCGACCTCGTGGTGACGGGCAAGCCCAACAAGGTCATCGCGTACGAACTCGGTGTCAGTCAACGCACGGTCGAGATTCACCGTGCACGCGTGATGGAAAAAATGCAGGCGAGATCACTCGCCGATCTGGTCAAGATGCACATGCATCAGGAGTAGCGCCCGCTGCGTTCCTCATCCAGGCGCGCGCAGTCGATACACTTTTTGGCGTACGGATGGGCGTTGATTCTCGCGAGATCGATCTCGGTTCCGCATTCGACGCAGGTACCGTACTCACCAGCCTCCATGCGCTGCAGCGCAGCAGAAATTTTCCTGATCTCCGCACGCGCCTCGTTACCCAGCGCATCCACCACTTCGCTGTCTTCCAGTTCCTTGGCGCGTTCCTTGGAATCCGGGTGGTAACCGCGCCGCAGGTTGTCGGTTATCCGCTCGAGGCGAACGGTCAGTTCTTCCTTTTTCTCCTCGAGCCGCTCCCTGAGAGCGTCGTATGAATAAGCCTGCATGGGCCAATACCTCCCCTGGACGGTGCCGCCTGAGCACCTGTCCCTGCCGATAATCTACGGGTATTGGGAAGTGAGCCGTATCAGTAGAACCACTTATCAAGTCATAAGTAGAATCCGATATACGCTAGGCATGTCGCCTTATGGAAGGAAAAAAGCAGCGGCCTTACGCTTTCCGCAACGAATAATTCTATGCTGTCCTGACAATAACAGGGTGCGGCCATGCACGAGTTATCGAAAATCCTTTCCGTCATCGACCCGACCGCCAAGGAACAGCCGGGCATGCACCGTGCTGCGTGGTTGGCCGGGAAGACCGGCGCCGAACTCGAACTGCTTGTCTGCTATTACAACGAATACCTGAGCGGTGACCGCTTGTTCGATTCTCCGTCGCTGGAGAAAGCACGCAACGAAGTCATCGGCAGCCATTCGAAACACCTGGAGGAAATGGCCGAGCCGCTCCGCAAAGACGGCATCACGGTGAAGACGTCCGCGATCTGGGATCATCCGCTCTACGAGGGTATCGTGCGTCACATCGTATCGACGGGGGCCGACCTGGTCGTCAAGGATACGCATCATCACTCGGCCGTTACCCGCGCCCTGCTGACGAATACGGACTGGAACCTGATCCGCACCTGCCCTGCACCGCTCTGGCTCGTCAAGCCCATCGACCTGCAGGATGAGCCGGTCTTCATCGCCGCCATCGACCCGATGAACGAACATGACAAGCCTGCCGCACTCGACGACGAGATTCTGCAGACCAGCAAGTTCATCGCCGACAAGGTCGGCGGCCAGGTCCACGCATTTCATTCCTACGACCCGCGAATTGCGGTCGCGACAGCGACGGCAAACGCCTACATACCGGTTTCACTGCCGTTCGACGAGATCGAACAGCAGATGCACGAGGACCACCAGAAGAGATTCCACGAGATCACGTCTTTTCATGGCATCGACGACAACAAGTTGCACCTCGTCGCAGGCCTCACGCACGAGGAACTGCCAATCGTCGCCGAGGAGCTCAAGGCCGCCGCCGTGGTCATGGGCGCCGTTTCGCGAAATCGCTGGAAACGCCTGTTCATCGGCGCAACCGCCGAGCGCACCCTGGAATACCTGCCCTGCGACCTGCTGATCATCAAACCGGACTGGTTCCAGACGCCAGTGGAACAGGATACGCACGAAACCGCCTGATCAATCACCGCGAACCAAAAAAAAGCCCGCTATGCGTTGCACAGCGGGCATGGAGAGAAAATCGGGCATTCGCGCCGTAGTTCCTGACAACTCTTGCAGGCGTAAATAACCCCGCAGCCAAGATGCCAGATTGTCCGCACAAGACTATACGTAACTTCCCCTACTACGCCGCTAAGGTACCCGGATAGGAATTACTTCATCGTCACTTCGCGGAGCAGGTACTCACCGGTAATGGTGCGAATGTCCGGATAGGTCACGACGATCTTGTCCGACTTTTCCTGGTTTTCCTTGCCCCAGGCTTTCATGAAGGCTTCGTACTCTGCCTTGTCCGGCTGCATGTCGGCCGAGCTCGCGTACTGGACGATAAGTACGACGTTGAAATCGCCACCGTTCGGCAACTCGCTCACATAGATGCCGTAGTCCTTGATCTGGCCCAGTTCCATGGCCACCTCATTGGCAGGCACCCACGTATCTCTCAGTCCCTCCAGGTACGTGTCGATCATGTTGGAATCGACCTTGATAGTCGTAACGTTCGAAACTCCCTCGCTGACTTCGTAATCAGTCCACGGTTCGAGGTCTGCCGATGCCACACCCGCGAAACAGACAAGCACGAGCCCCGTAAAAAGTTGGCTGATTCTCATTTATTGCTCTCCTTGGTCATTACCTAAGCATTTGAATTACGACGGCCCGGACGGGCGATCGCCGCGCACAACTCTACGCGCTATCCTGAAACATTACGAGATGGGGCTCTGCGGACTCAGTCCGCAGCCGCTTCTGTCAGCTCGCCCCTGAAGATGGTAACGGCGTGACCGCCGAGAATTACGCGATCACCGGACACGCGAACACGAACGACGCCTCCCCTGGATGACGCCTGGAACCCGGTCATTTCGCGCTTGCCCAGGCGCTCGCCCCAATACGGGCCAAGGCAGCAATGCGCCGATCCGGTTACCGGATCCTCGTTGACGCCGACACCCGGCGCGAAGAACCGCGAGACGAAATCGAAGCGGGGATCATCCGAGGTACTCGTCACGATCACGCCGCGGCAATCGAGTTCGCCGAGCCGCCGGAAATCCGGGCGCGCTTCCCTGACTTCCCTGTCGGTTCCAACCTCGACCAGCAGGTCGAAAGCCGATCGATCGACTCGCTTCGGCAGGACCCCGAGTGCGTCGCCGAGGCTTCGAACCTCGGCCTCGTCCAGGTCCGAAGCGGCGGGGCTCGTCGCGGGGAAATCGAGCTCGATGAGTTTGCCGTTGCGCGCCGCCGTCAACAGGCCACTGCGTGTCTGGAAGCGGATCTCTGCGTCGCCGGGCAAGCGCGCCTCGGACCACAGTGCATGGGCAGCCGCCAGCGTGGCGTGGCCGCAAAGATCGACTTCGACCGCCGGCGTGAACCAGCGCAGCTCGAAGCCGTCGCGGCCGGGGCATACGAACGCCGTCTCCGACAGGTTCATCTCCTCGGCAACGGCCTGCATCCAGCGTGCATCGCGCTCGCCCTCGAGCAGGCAGACGGCCGCGGGGTTGCCGGAATACGGCCGCTCCGCAAAGGCGTCGATTTGCAGGCAGCTAACCGGCATCGGGCCAGGCACTCAGTCCTGGGGCACGACGCCCGTCTTCGTGGCGACGTGCGCCGCGGCGAGCAGCCGGCTGGTATTGACCGGCTTGCTCATCAGCGTGCAGTTGTCGACCGGGCGCGCCTCTTTCACGACCTTGGACGTGTCCCCGCTGACGATGAAGGCCGGAATGTTCACGCCGTAATGTTCGCGGATACCCATAACCGCCTCGACGCCAGTGGAGCCGTCGAGCAGGTGGAAATCGGAAATCAGCAGCGACGGCACCGTGTCGAGGTGCGCGATGATCGCGTTGGCTTCGGGCGCCGACTTTGCCGTTGCCACACGGTAACCCTCGGCTTCGAGCAACAGTCCCCAGGCGTTGGCGACGCTGACGTCGTCCTCGATCAGAATGACCGTGCCCGCCCCGCTCGACTCCTGCGCCGCCGAGGACTTTAGCTCTTCGCCATGGCCGTGTTCGGGTGCGGCGACGATGGGTACGGAGACACAAAAGCTCGAACCCGCACCGGGCCTGGACAGGACGCCGACATCGTGCTCCAGCAGGTCCGCGAGCCGCCGCACGATGGCGAGCCCGAGTCCGAAGCCCTCGGTGCTCGAGCCTGGCGTCTTGGTCTGGTGAAACTCTTTGAAAATCGCCTCGAGCTGATCAGCCTCGATACCGATGCCGGTATCCACCACTTCCAGCCGGCACATGTCGCCCGAGCAATCGCAAACCATTTTCACGCTGCCGCTTTCCGTGTAGCGGATGGCGTTCGACACCAGGTTCTGGATGATCTCGCTGAGCAGGTTGGGGTCGCTGCGCACCGTGACCGCGCAGGGCTCGGCCGAAAACTCGAGGCCCTTGTGGCCCGCCTGGCGCCCGAACTCCGCCGACAGTCGATCGATGAGACGCTGCATCGGGAATTCCTCGAAATCGGGCGTCACGACGCCCGCATCCAGCCGGCTGATATCCAGGAGTGAATTCAGCAGGTTGGTCATCGCGGTCAGCGAATGCTCCTGGTGGTCGATCATCTCCCGGGCACGCTCGTCCTTCACGGTGCGGCGCAATGCGCCATTCAGGAGGCTCAGGGCCTGTACGGGCTGGCGCAGGTCGTGACTTGCCGCCGCAAGGAAAGCGGTGTTGGCTTTCTGCGCCCGCTCGGCAGCCTGGCGCGCTGCAATGATTTCCTTCTCCATGAGGCGGCGCTGGGTCACGTCCCGGATCACACTGGAGACGAACGTGCCGCTCGAGGTCTTGACCGGGCTCAGGCTGATCTCGACGGGAAATTCGCGGCCGTCCTTGCGGCGGCCGAGAAGATCCAGTCCCTGTCCCATTGGCCGCAGCTCGGGATCTTCCGCATAACCGCTGCGATGCCCCGCATGCTCTTTCCGGCGGGATTCGGGCAGCAGCATTTCGACCTCGTGCCCCAGCAGTTCGGTACGGCTGTAGCCGAACATGTCCTCGGCCTGGCGATTGACGATGGCGATGCGGCCGCGCTCATCGACGATGATCATCGCGTCGGGGGCGGTTTCCAGCATCGTGCGGAAATAGGTCTCCGATTCGTCCCCGGCATTCAGCTCCCGGATGGTACTGGCCACGAGCAGGCCAGCATTGGTGTTGACCGGCGTCAGGGCGATTTCCGCGCGAAAACGGCTGCCGTCCTTGCGCAGACCGTAGAGATCGAGCCCCGACAGCAGGGGTCTTGCACGCGGCGACGACTGGTAGCGCCGGCGGTCTTCCTCGTGCTTTTCGCGCATATCCGCGGGCATCAGCATTTCCACGGGCCTGCCCACCATTTCCTCGGCGGAATACCCGAACTTCGTCTCCGCGCCCCGGTTGACGAACACGATCCGGCCGTCTCCATCCGTGACGATCGCGGCGTCGGCAGCAGCGTGCAAAAGTTCGTTGACGACCTCGGCGGGCAGCCTGCTTGCGGACATAGGGGGGCACATGGAGATGGCTAAGGCCTCGATTATAAAGGGGGTTCCAGGATAAAGCAGCATCTAATCAGGCACCGCGGCAGCCGTGGAATTCCATACGTAAAGTTACGTATGTGGCCCTCCTGGCGCCGCTGTTAGCGTGCCGACGGACTCCGGGGATATACTTGGCATTCCGGGTGCCACAACGATCGAACAACGGTCAGGAGAATTCTGCTCTCCAAGGCCGGCCATGAGCCCCGGATCCAGTGCTCTTACAATCAGCTACAGGGGTCGTCCGTTGGACACTAAAGCTCAATACAACGACACGGTTGTACGCCAATTCGCGATCATGACGGTCGTCTGGGGCGTTGTCGGAATGCTCGCGGGTGTATTCATCGCCGCGCAGCTCATCTGGCCGCAGCTCAATTTCGACCTGCCGTTCTTGACCTACAGCCGGCTGCGCCCGCTGCATACCAACGCGGTGATCTTCGCGTTCGGTGGGTCCGGGCTGTTCGCGACTGCCTACTACGTCGTGCAGCGCACCTGTCACGTTCGTCTCGCGTTCGACAAGCTGGCGGCATTCACGTTCTGGGGCTGGCAGGCCGTCATCGTGCTGGCGGCCGTCACGTTGCCGCTCGGCATCACGCAGTCGAAAGAGTATGCCGAGCTGGAATGGCCAATCGACCTGCTGATCGCCGTCGTATGGGTGGCCTTCGCACTCGTGTTCTTCATGACAATCGCGCGCAGGCGCGTCAAGCACATCTACGTCGCCAACTGGTTCTACGGTGCATTCATCATCACGGTTGCGATCCTGCACATCTTCAACAACCTCGCCGTGCCTGTCACGCTGACCAAGTCCTACCAGATCTATACCGGCACCGTCGACGCGATGATGCAGTGGTGGTACGGCCACAACGCCGTGGGCTTTTTCCTGACGGCGGGCTTCCTCGGCATGATGTATTACTTCGTGCCGAAACAGGCTGAACGCCCGATCTACTCTTACCGGCTCTCGGTGGTTCACTTCTGGTCGCTGATCGCCGTGTACATGTGGGCCGGCCCCCATCACCTGCATTACACCTCGCTGCCCGACTGGGCCCAGAGCCTCGGCATGGTGTTCTCGATCATCCTGCTTGCGCCGTCCTGGGGCGGCATGATCAACGGCATCATGACGCTGTCCGGCGCCTGGCATAAGCTGCGCAGCGACCCGGTGCTCAAGTTCATGATCGTCGCACTGTCGTTCTACGGCATGTCGACCTTCGAAGGCCCGATGATGTCGATCAAGACGGTCAATGCACTGTCGCATTACACCAACTGGACGATCGGGCACGTGCATTCCGGCGCCCTCGGCTGGGTCGCGATGATGACCATGGGCTCTCTCTACTGCCTCATCCCGCGCCTTTACAACCGCAAGTCGATGTACAGCACCCGGCTGATCGACGTTCACTTCTGGACCTCGACGATCGGCGTGATCCTGTACATCGTGCCGATGTGGGTCGCGGGCGTCACGGAAGGGCTGATGTGGCGTGCGGTCAACGACGACGGCACATTGACGTACTCGTTCGTCGAATCGCTCAAGGCGGTGGATCCGTACCTCGTGTTCAGGCTGCTGGGCGGTCTCGTGTTCTTCACGGGCATGCTCATCATGGCTTACAACGTGTGGAAGACCGTCAGTGAGCAGAAGCCGGCCCCCGTAGCCGTCCTCGACCCGGCGTAAAGGAGAGACCGTTCATGCGTCATGAGGTAATCGAAAAAAGCGTAAATCTGATGATGGTGCTCATCGTGCTCACGGTGAGTGTCGGTGGTCTCGTCGAACTGCTGCCGCTCATGTTCTCCGCCGAGACGACGGAACCGGCGGAAAACATCGAACCCTATTCGCCCCTGAGGCTTGCCGGCCGCGACGTGTACGTGCGCGAAGGCTGTTACGGCTGCCACTCGCAAATGGTGCGGCCGTTCCGCAGCGAGACCGAGCGCTATGGCCCTTACTCGACGGCGGGCGAATCCGTGTATGACCGCCCGTTCCAGTTCGGTTCGCGGCGCACCGGTCCCGACCTCGCCCGCGTTGGCGGCCGCTACAGCGATGCCTGGCACCGCCTGCACCTCGAAGACCCGCGCGCGCTGGTGCCCGAATCGAACATGCCCGGCTACCCGTGGCTCAACAAAAACATGGTTGATCCCGAACTCGTGACCAGGAAGCTGCGCACGCTGAAATTGCTGGGCGATCCCTACACGGACGAGCAGATCGAGGCTGCCGCAGCCGCGGTCGAGGGCAGGACCGAGATGGATGCGGTAGTTGCCTACCTGCAGGGGCTCGGCATCAATCGAAGCAATCGCAGGTAGGTCGCCCGATGGATATCAACGATTGGCGCGGCATTATCACGGCGATCACGATGCTGGCATTCGTGGCCTTCAGCGTTTTCGCCTGGCGCCGCTATCGCCAGGCGGAGTTTGACGAAAGCGCTCGCCGTCCGCTCGAAGACGATCATTACATTACCGAAGATATTGCGAATCACACGCGGGAGAACACGTGATGCCTGCATTCTGGCACTGGTTTGTTGCCGTCGGCACGGTCCTTTTCATCGTTTGGTGTATCTGGCTGATCAGCTGGTCGTCCAGGCAGGGGCCGAAAGACAAAAGTGACGACGAAGTCACCGGCCACAAGTGGGACGGCGACCTCGAGGAGTGGAACAATCCCGCGCCCAGGTGGTGGCTGTATCTGTACTTCATCACCGTGTTCTGGGCCGTCGGCTACCTGGTCGCTTTCCCCGGTCTCGGTAATTTCGACGGCATGCTGGGCTGGACGCAGGAGAAGCAGTACGAGGCGGAAAAGGCGGCAGCAGCGGCAAAGTTCGAACCCATCTATGCAGGTTATGCCGAAATCGAGTTCGAGAAACTGGCGGACAACGATGAAGCCATGGAGCTCGGGGCCAGCCTGTATGCCAGCTACTGCACGACCTGCCACGGGTCCGACGCGCGCGGCGCGCCGGGCTACCCGAACCTGACGGACGCCAACTGGATCTGGGGCAACAGCGAGCAGCAGATCGTCACGACACTGAAAAACGGCCGCAATGCCGTCATGCCCGCGCTCGGCGCAGCGCTCGGCGGCGACGAAGCCATCGACAACATGGTTACCTATGTGCGCAGCCTGAGCGGCCTGGTCGAGGCCGACGAGGAAGCGGCCGCGATGCAATCTAAATTCGTGGCGCTCTGCAGCGCCTGCCACGGCCAGGACGGCAAGGGCAACCAGATGCTCGGCGCGGCAAATCTCACCGACGACAACTGGCTTTATGGCAGCTCGGCCGAAGACATTCGTTACACGCTCGTCAACGGTCGCAATGGTGTCATGCCGGCGCACGGAGAATTGCTCGGCGAGAATCGCACCAAGATCCTTGCGGCATACGTCTACAGCCTCGGCAACGGAGAGTAGGCCACACCGACAGCAGGCAGCAACGTGATTCAGGAAGAGTATCGGGGCGCCCGACAGTGGAGCCGGAACAGCCAGGCCATCGCCATCGTCGTGTGGATATCGTTCCTGAGCGCCGCGATCGGCACGATGGTGTTCTTCGCGCTTTTCGATCCCGTCGAGCTGAGCGGCGTCTTCGACGAGGACGTCGAGATCGGCCGTGAGGCCGGGTACGCCGCCGGATTTTTCTTCTTCTGGATACTCTCGGGTCTCGCGAGCGCCGTCACGGCCTGGCTAATTCGCACGGCGCCGAAGCGAGACAAGAAACGCCGCGGATGAACGCTGACGCAGAGAGCAACAAGGCGCCGGGCGCGTCGATGTACGCCAGCGCGGAGAAAATCTATCCGCGCGAGATGAAGGGCCGTTTCGACAAGCTGTCGAAGCTTGCAACGATCGTGCTGCTCGGCCTGTTCTACGTCGTGCCGTGGCTGACCTGGGACGACCGCCAGGCGGTATTGTTCGACCTGCCTGCGCGCAAGTTCTACCTGCTGGGGCTTACCCTGTGGCCGCAGGACTTTCCCTACCTCGCGATGCTGCTCATCATCGCGGCGCTGTCACTGTTCTTTTTCACGGCGCTGCTCGGCCGCGTCTGGTGCGGCTTCGCCTGCCCCCAGACCGTCTGGACCGAGGCGTTCATCTGGATGGAACAGTGGACGGAAGGCACGCGCTCGCAGCGCATGAAGCTCGACAAGGCGCCCTGGAGCTGGAACAAGCTGCGCCGCAAGGGCAGCAAGCAATTCCTGTGGGTGACCTTCTCCCTGTGGACGGGTTTTACGTTCGTCGGCTACTTCGTGCCGATCCACGAACTCGGCCCGGAGCTCGTGACCTTTTCCGCGGGCGGCTGGGCGACCTTCTGGACGCTGTTCTACGGCTTTGCCACCTACGGCAATGCCGGCTACATGCGCGAACAGGTCTGCAAGTACATGTGTCCTTACGCGCGCTTCCAGAGCGCGATGTTCGACGAGGACACGCTCATCATTTCCTATGACGAGGAGCGCGGCGAGCCGCGCGGCAGCCGCAAACGCGGCGCCGATCCGGACAAGCTCGACCTCGGCCACTGCATCGACTGCACCCTGTGCGTGCAGGTCTGCCCCACCGGTATCGATATTCGCGAAGGGCTGCAGTACGAGTGCATTGCCTGCGCAGCCTGTATCGACGCGTGCGACTCCGTCATGGACAAGATGAACTACCCGCGCGGTCTGGTGCGCTACTCGACCGAGCACGCCATGAAAGAAGGCGAGACGCGAATCCTGCGTCCGCGCATCTTCGTCTACGCCACGCTGCTGCTGATACTGGTCGGCGGACTGGTGACGTCGATGGCGATGCGCACGCCGCTCATCCTCGACGTCATTCGCGACCGCAATTTCCTGTTCCGGGAGTTGCCGGACGGTGAAATCGAGAATATTTACACCCTCAAGATCGTCAACCAGCGCAACGACACCCAGACGTTCCGGCTCTCCGTCGACGGCGTTCCGGGCATCGAACTCGATGGCGTCGCCGAGCTGATTGCCGTGGATGGCGGCGGCGTACTGTCGCTTCCGGTGCGCGTACGCGCCCCCGCGGACAGCGCCTATGGCATCATGGACGTTACGTTTACTGTGACGGACGTGGACGAGCCATCCATCACGATGACCGAGGACAGCCGCTTCCTGGGCCCAACGCCCTAAGCTCGAACTCATGACCGATCTCGACACGAAGCCCTGGTACCGGCAGTTCTGGCCGTGGTTCATCATCGCCCTGCCCGCGTCGGCGGTGGTCGCGAGCCTGTATACGGTCTCGCTGGCGGTGCGAACCACGGACTCGCTCGTGGTCACCTCGGACGACGGCATGGACGTCGTCACCAGCCGGCATCTTGCGGCCGAGCGGTATGCGGCCGAGCACGGGCTGCGGGCCACGCTCACGATCGACCTGGAAAGCGGCGCCATCGGCGCGAAGCTGTCTGCCGAGACGCCGGTCGAATGGCCGAAGACCCTGCAGCTGCTGTTTTCGCACCCGGCATTCGCGAACCGCGACCAGCCCATCACGTTGACGGCGGCGATGCCGGACAGCGACGGCACGCCGGTCTGGTCGGGTCACTTTATCGACCTGCCCGAGGGCCGCTGGTACGTCGTCCTGGCGGACCGCGACACCTGGCGACTCAGCGGCAGCTGGTCGGGCGCCGCCGTGTTGCACCTCGATCCCGCCGGCGCAGCGGACGATGGCGAAGGCTGAAACGTGCTTTCACTGCGCGTTGCCCATCCCGGCGAATTGTGACATCCGGGTAGACATCGGCGGCGAAACCCGCCCGGTCTGCTGTCCCGGCTGCAAGGCGGTCGCCACACTCATACGCGACGCCGGTTTCGAGCGCTATTACGACTCCAGGGAACGGCCGGAACCGGGGGCGGTGCGCCCGGCTCAGGATGCGGGCGAATGGCAGGTATTCGACCGCGAAGACATGCTGGCCGCGTTCGCCACCCGCGACGACAATGCCGCCGCAGCCACGGTCTATGTCGGCGGCATGTACTGCGCCGCCTGCAGCTGGCTTATCGATGCGTCGCTCAAGAAGCTCCCCGGCATCGCGAGCGCCGACATCAACCCGGTCACGCACAGGCTGCGCGTCGAATGGGACACGGAATCGATCGGCCTGGGCCGCATACTGGCGACGCTTGCCGATCTCGGCTACAAACCGCAGCCGCTGGCGCCCGACTCGACCGAGCGGCCGGAGCGGGCCGAACAGCGCACCGCCCTGAAGCGCCTCCTCGTCGCGTCGCTCGGCATGATGCAGGCCATGATGTTCGCGGTGGGGCTGTACTCGGGCGAATTCCAGGGCATCGACGCCGACATGGAGCGCTTCCTGCGACTCGTTTCCTTCTTCGTGACGACGCCGGTGGTGTTCTACTCCGCGCGCCCGTTCTTTGCCGGCGCGATTCGCGGCCTGCGCGCCCGGCGCCCCGGCATGGACGTGCCGGTGTCGATCGCCATCGGTGGCGCATATGTCGCGTCCGTCTACTCGACCTTCACGAACGGCCCGGCTGTCTGGTACGACTCGGTCACGATGTTCGTGTTCTTCCTGACCGTGGCGCGCTACCTCGAGATGCGCGCCCGGCACCGCTCCGTCGATCGCAGTGCGGCGCTGGCGTCCCTCCTGCCGAATACCGCCACGCGGCTCGATGGCGACACGCGAACGCAGGTGCCGGTCACCCAGCTCGCTGCCGGGGATATCGCAATGGTCCGCGCCGGCGAGTCGTTTCCCGCAGACGGCTCGATTACAGCCGGACGCACCAGCGTCGACGAGTCGATGCTTACCGGCGAATCGAAACCGCAGCAGAAATCGGAAGGCGACGCGGTCGTCGCCGGCAGCGTCAATCTCGACGGGGTTGTGGAGATGCGCGTCGACGTCACGGGAACCGACACGACGCTGGGAACGATCGGCCGGCTCAGCGAAAGAGCGCGCTACGCGCGGCCCGCGTTCGTGCAGCTCGCAGATCGTGTCGCCAGCTACATCGTGGTCGCGATCCTGGTTCTTGCCGCTGCGGTTGCAACCAGCTGGTACCTCATCGATCCGGAACGGGCGTTCGTCATCACGTTGTCGGTGCTCGTGGTCACCTGTCCCTGTGCGCTCGCGCTGGCGACGCCGACCGCGTTCGCAGCCGCCGGCAGCCGGCTGTCCGACCTGCACCTGCTGGTGACCAACGGCAACGCAATCGAAACGTTGTCGAGAGCGACGCACATCGTGTTCGACAAGACCGGCACGCTGACCCGCGGCATGCCGGAAGTCGTTGCAACCGTCACTCACGATCCGGACCTCAGCGAGCAGGATTGCCTGCAGATCGCCGCTGCACTCGAGGTCGCGTCGACGCACCCGATCGCGCGCGCGTTCACCCGGCACGAGTCCGCAATCACGGCCACCGGTATCGAGATCCGTGTAGGTGCAGGTGTCGAAGGCGTCATCGACGGCCGGCGCTGGAAGCTCGGCAACGCGGCGTTCGTGCCGGGCGCAGCCCCGGCGCCACCGGACGACAGTGCGACACCGGTATTCCTCGGTACGGATGGGCGCGTCGCCGCCACCTTCACGATCGCCGACACGCTCCGCGAGGATGCCGGCAAGACTCTGAAACAATTAAAGAAAATGGGCTACTCGGTGTCTGACGAG
>Ga0316192_10001317_pt1 | contig 18185 bp, 19 predicted proteins | sample MerIslwburrow_MG_FD_204931 | JGI IMG/M metagenome (GOLD analysis project Ga0316192, IMG submission 204931) | Coastal sediment microbial communities from Maine, United States - Merrow Island worm burrow | ecosystem: Environmental > Aquatic > Marine > Coastal > Sediment | place: USA: Maine...
CGACCTGGACCGCCCGCCTGGTACGCGAAACAGCCGACAGGCGCTGAGCTGAACCCTCCGACAGCTCACCTCCCGCCAGCCAGACTGACGGCGGGTCTCCACGAACTCCGGTGCAAGCTGTGCCAACAAAAGCCCTAGTATCTGCTGCTTCAGCCTATTGGCAGCAGTAAAGAGGTCCGGCACCCGCCGCTACTCAATGAGCCCCCGCTTGGTACTCAAATATTGCGCCGGGCCTCCGTATCGAGGCCGCGATCGACAGTCAGGCGACAATGGACCGACTACACCAATTCTGCTAAATCGTCCGATCGGAATCAGTGATGGCATCACCTGAACGCAAAGAGCAGCCGAAGCAGCAATGGCCAACGACACGGTGAGATACTGGCAACCGCTCGGACCATCTCGCCGACCACCGTACAGTCCCCCTCGGGTCGCCTGATCCAAGGTCGAAACCTCGCCATTAAGGTCAAGCCCGAGGAGTACGGTCCGTCACGGTATTGGATCGACATCGGCGCCGGTGGTGCCTACACCGTGCTCGGCTGGACCAGCTTTCATGGGCACCACGCTGAGGGCGAGGCCGAACAACGCGAGCTGATGGCCAAAGCCACCGCCCGCGGGGTCTACGAGGACTTCGCCATGTCGGCGGGGAGCCTGTCGTGGCAACTGGCGTTGGCCGGGCGCCTGAACGAAGCAACGACCCTGGCCGAGGCGGCGGACGATGCCGTCAGCGGGCATGACTGGTACCGCTTCGGTGCCCTGGCCCGCCTGGCCACGATCAACGCTCGAATCTGGACCGGATCATCGGTCCCCGACCACCCGGTGGCCCCTTCGGACCACACCGGCCAGGCCCCGCTGCTCCTGCTGGAACGGTTCGCAACGGCCATGACCAAGGCCCAACGCAATGCCGCCGAGGGCAGGCAACCGTTCGATGACGACTTCCGGACTGCCGCCGACGAGCTGATGGAGAGCCGCCTGGTGCTCTGGATGGGCCTGATGGCCACCCCCCTGGTTGCGCGTGATCTGCCTGCGTGGCTGCGATCGCCGTTCACCCAGGTGGCCGGGACCACTGATCCCTGCTTCTTGCAGCCTTTGGCCGCCATGGTCAACGCCTGGGCCGATGACGACGAAGCTCCGCTGGCGGCTGCGGCCCAGGATCTCGAACGGGCAGGCATCCTCCCGCTGGCGGCCCTCGCCCACGCCCAACGGGTCAGACTCACCAGAGCCTCGATGCCCCTGCAGGCCTTCCACTCCGAGGTGGCGGCCCGACGATGCCTGAGCCGAGTCGATGGCCTGCACCCCAAGTGGCAGCCGCCCGTCACCCAGGTCCTCACCGAACGTCAACACCAGATCGCCGCCCTGGCCACCGGGCAGACCTCGCAGGAGGTCGCCGAACGATTGTTCGTCTCGAAGCGAACGGTCGACAACCACCTGCACCGGATCTTCACCAAGCTCGGGATCGACGGACGCGACGAACTGGACTGAGCAACCAGCGGCCAACCAGTTCGTTGCCGTTGGGGGGCCGGATCTACAGTTGGGGCGGTGAAATTCGGGATCTTCTTTGAGCTGTCCGTGCCTCGCCCATTCAGTCGTGCCATTGAGCGTCAGGTGTACGACACCTCGCTCGAACAATGTCGGGTGGCCGACCAACTGGGTTTCGACCACGCCTGGGCCGTTGAGCACCATTTCCTTGAGGAGTACTCCCACTGCTCGGCCCCTGAGGTGTTCCTGGCCGCGGTGGCGGCCCAGACCAGCCGCATCCGGGTTGGTCACGGGGCCGTGGTCTGCGTGCCGGAGATGAACCATCCGGTCCGGGTGGCCGAGCGGGCCGCTGCCCTCGACATCATCTCGGGTGGACGCCTGGAGCTGGGAACGGCCCGCTCCTCCACCTGGACCGAGCTCGGTGGTTTCGGGGCTGATCCCGACGACACCAAGAAGACGTGGGACGAGTTCGTCCGGGTCATTCCCAAAATGTGGACCGAAGACGCCTTCTCCTGGGAGGGCAAGTCGTTCTCCATGCCTGAACGCAACGTCCTACCCAAGCCCTACCAGGACCCCCACCCCCCGATGTGGGTCACGGTGACGAGTCCCGGAACCGAACTCGATGCCGCTGAACGGGGTCTGGGCTGTCTCGGCGTTGCCGCAGTGTCCTATGAAGAGCAGGACCGTCGCACCGCGGACTACCACCGCCGAATCGCCAACTGCGAACCGGTGGGCTCGGTGGTCAACGACCAGGTCCACACCATGAACTTCCTGTACTGCCACGAGGACTACAAGGTGGCCAAGAAGGTGGGGCTACCAATGGCCAATACCTTCAACGTGGCCAATGCGCACCTCTACTGGACCCGCGAGGCCTACGCCACCTCGGCCTACCAGGCGCTGGGCAACGTCGGCCGCTCCCTGCAACAGGCGGCGGCGCCTGCCGATGACCCGTCGGCGGCCAAGGGTCTGCCCGAAGGCCTTGGGGTTGGCGATCCCGACCATCTGATCCGGGTCATCAAGCGCTGGGAGTCGGTCGGGGTGACGGGCATCAACTTCATCCTCAATGCCATGGAGCTGATCCCCCAGGAACAGGTACTCGAGAGCCTGCGCCTCTTCGCCCGGGAGGTCATACCCGCCTTTCGGGACTCATCGGTGGCCCTGCAACCGGTGTACGCCCCAACCTCCATCCCGGGCGCCACGACCGTCGGGGGGACGGGCCGATGATCACCGGTACCGCCCACGTCGAGACACTGACCCAGGAGATCGCCACCATCGAGCAGTGGTCGAATCTGGGGGCCGAGTTGCTGGGGGTGGAGTCATTCCAGCTGATCGCCGAGATGCGCTCAACCGCCCGCGAGGCCGTGCTCCCGGCCGGGCTGCATCCCACCAGCCCACCTGCGCTGTCGATCCAGGCCTGGAACGTGGCCGAGAGTCCCTGGGGGCCGTTCTCGTTCGCCACCACCAGGGTGAGTTGCCGCAGCGGGGTTCGGGCCCGTGGTTTCACCACCGCCGCCGTGGCCTCCACCGCAACCGCCGCCGAGGGGCTCACCGGATGCTTCGGTTTCCCCACCACCGTGGGCCCGGTCAAGCTGCGCCGGCACTACGACGGGGTCGATTTGGAGTCCGAGGGGCTGGTGGTCACCGGGCTCGACCCGACACCACTGGGTTCATCCGATGTGCAGTACACCGGCACCCTGAACCTGGCAAACACCCCAAACGGGCTGCGGCTGGTGCAGGTCGAAGCCACCCATTCCGGTGATCGGGTGGAACGGGTACAGGGCCGCATCCTCGACTTCGACCCCGCTCAATGGGGCAACTCGTTGCTGTCGCCCTACCACGTCGTTTCGACCTCGATCGCGGTGGAGACGATCAACCTGCCCGCGGTGCGCTTCGTCTGCCGCCCGGGGGAACTGGCCTTCAGCGGCACCGAGAAGATCGAGATCGAACAGAGGTAGAGGTAGAGGTAGAGGTAGAGGTAGAGGGTTCCTTTGCAGCGTCAACTCAGGGTGTCGAGCCGACGGGTCAAATAGTCCCGCTCGACCTCGTTGCCACAAAGATCGAGGGCGAGCTGGTACGAGGTTCGGGCCAGATCGATGTTGCCCGCCCGTCGGGCCAGATCAGCGCGCACGGCAGGCAGCCGGTGACTGTTCGCCAGGACCTCGTCGAGTCCGTGGAGCAGGGCCAGACCTGCTTGCGCTCCCTCGGCCTCGGCAACGGCAACGGCGCGGTTGAGTCTGACGACGGCTGATCCGGTCAGGGTTTCGAGCTGGGCGTAGAGGGCCGAGATCTCCCCCCAGTCGGTGTCGTCCGCCGTCAACGCTCTTACATGCTCAACGGCAATCAGACCTTGCAGACGAAGCTCTTCGAGGTACCCCTGGCCGGATGGCACGGTGGCGACCAGTTCCATACCCACTCGTTGCTCCTCGCGATGCCAGAGCGAACGATCCTGCTCGGCGAGGGTGACCAACTGGCCATGGCGCACGCGGGCGTCACGACGGGCGTGTTGCAGCACCAGCAGGCCGTACAACGCACGAACCTCGGGGGCTTCGGGAGCCAACCGGTGCAGCACCGCAACCAACTCGACCGCTTCCCCTGCCAGGTCGGCCCGCAACAGGTCCGGCCCCTGGCCAGGGGCGTACCCGGCGGTGAAGGCAAGATAGATCGTGCGACAGACATCGACGAGTCGCGCCCGCAACTCGTCGTCGACCGGCGACGACAGCGGGATCCCCGCCGTCACGATCTTCTTCTTGGCCCGGGTGATCCGGGCCGCCATCGTGGCCCGGGACACCAGGAACAGACGGGCAATCTCCTCGGTTGTGGTGCCGATCACCAGCCGGAGCGCCAGCGCCGACCTCGCCTCGGGGGCCAACGCCGGATGGCAACAGAGCAGAACCAGCGCCAATCGCTCATCATCAAGATCATCGAGGTGATCGACGCTTGGCGGTTGCGCCCAACCACTACCAATAGCAAGCAGCGGAGCCTTCCGTCCACCGATGGCCTCGGCTCGCAACCCGCCGAGAACCAGCCGGAACGCCGTGGTGTAGAGCCATCCTCCAGGGTTGGCAGGCACCCCAGCCGTGCTCCACTGGGCACTGGCCCGGGCGAAGGCCTCGCCGAGGGCATCCTCAGCCAGATCAAGCCGACGGGTGCGGGCCACGAGTAACGACAGCAGACGACCCCAGTCAGCCCGGTAGGTCTCGGCAATGGCCTGATCAGCCCATGTCGACGACGGGTCGGATTTCGATGTCATAGGCAGGGAGGCTTCGGCAGAGTCCAGTGATCGTATCGAGATCCGGCGCCTCGATCAGGTAGTAGCCCCCGATCTGTTCGGTCGCCTCGGCAAAGGGCCCATCGGTGATGGTCAACTCGCCGCCACGGGTGCGCAGGGTTGTTGCCATGGCGCCACCTTCGAGTGCCTCACCGCCGAGCAGCCCAACACCCGCCTTCTCCTCACAGGCGGCATCGAACCCCCCGAACTGCTCCAGGACCGTCTGCTGTTCGTCGGGGGTCAGCTGATCCCACGGCCCGAGTTCACCGTCGCCCGCGAGTAGCACGAAGTACTTCATCGTTATTCTCCATCTGTTGTGGTCGGCGACCGTCGCCAACAGCAACATGACGCGTGAGGCTCCCAAGAATCGACAGACCAACCAATAGTGCTCGGTTTCCCCGAGGATGGTGAACACCGTTGCCCGTGGGCAACACCGGGTGACCCCGGGGGAATACCGCCACGGCCCGGCGGTTCCCACTTACATGGGTACCGCCGTTCCGTCCAAACGCTCAAAGTCGAAAACGGTCAGGGCCGTACTCGACGGCGTGGTGATCGCCGAGAGCGATCAGGTGAAGATGGTCGAGGGTATGGCCTACTTCCCCATGGACTCCGTCGACATGAGCCGCCTGAGCGAGAGCCCAACGTCGAGCCGCTGCTTCTGGAAGGGTAAGGCCCGCTACTGGCACGTGGAGGCGGGCGACGACCTGGCCCTCGATGCCGCCTTTGCCTACCCCAAGCCGTGGCCCCTGGCCCGACCCCTGGTCACCGATCGCATTGCCTTCTGGCGAGAGGTAAGTATCGAACGGGGCTGACGGATACCCTTTATCGGTCATGGGTGAACCAGTAACCGTCACGGAGAAACCGTCGAACCGGCCGGGTTTTGTCCGGTTCGAGACCAACCGCTCCTTCACCGGCATGGGCCACGAGCGCTACCTGGCCGACCAGGACATCGTTGGCCACCGCCCACCGGACGAACTGGCCAGGGCATTCTTCGCCACCGGCCAGGTCGACGAGGTACATGTCTTTGGGCAAGCCATCACGGTGAAGCTCTTCACTGATGCAACCACCGACGGCCTCAAGGATCTGGTGGAGGATCTCTACGTGCATTACCGACCCGGCGTCGAAGTTCCGACCGCCGAGTCGCTCGCTTCTGAGTCATGACCACCCATGCCGCCCCTTCCCGGGTCGGCATTCTGGGTAACCCCTCGGACGGCTTTGGGGGCCGCACCCTGGCCCTGGCCCTCCCCCAGTACCAGGCCACGGTCACTCTTGAGCCCGCCGAGAGGGTGGAGTTCGTCGGCCTCAACGCCGACGAGACCCAATGGCCATCCTTCGGCGCCATGACCGATCACCTCGACCGGTACGGCTACGGAACCGGCCCCCAGCTCCTGGCGGCCACGGCCCGCACCTTCGTCGGCGTTGCCGAATCACTGGACCACCGGTTGGAGTCCGGCTTTCGCCTCAGCTACGAAACGACGATCCCCCGCCAGGTCGGCCTCGGCGGCTCCTCGGCCCTGGTCATCGCCACCCTGCGTTGCCTCGCCGAGCACTACCACCTCGAACTGGCCGACGAGATCCTGCCATCTCTGGCCCTGCAAACCGAAACCACACAACTGGGGCTTGGCGGTGGACTTCAGGGCCGGGTGGTGCAGACCTATGGCGGCCTGATGGCCATGGATTTCAGCAACCTGCAGATCAACACCCAGTTCGGGGTCAGCTACGGCGCCTACGAATCAGAGGACCCGTCGTGCCTACCACCACTGTTTCTGGCCTTCCGGGCGGGAACGGCTGAACCAACCGACACCTACCGCCAACAGCTGCGCATCCGCTACGAGACCGGCGATACCCACGTTCGTGAGACCTTACGGGAACTGGCCGCCCTCGTGGTTGAGGGTCGGGCGGCGCTGCGTTGGCGTGACCGCCGTCGGTTCTCCGCCCTGATTGGCAAGAACATGCAGCTGCGACAATCACTCGGGCCGGTCCCCTCGGCCGATCTGGAACTGGTCGACACCGCCCGGTCGGTGGGCGCCAACGTCACCTGCGCCGGATCGGGGTGTGCCGTTGTCGGCGCCTTTGAGGATGATCGCCACTTCGAGCTACTGAGCGACGCCTACGCCGACATCGGCGTTGACGTGGTTCGAGTGGAAGGCCTGGCCTGCCCCGAGGGCAACACACCTTCCGATGATCGGATCACCCAGGGCAACGTGGTCACCCTGGAACGCCGCCACCACTGACCAGCCGGGCATCTGCTGAGCCCAATTGCCCAGCCCACCACTTGACAGAACCGAACACGTGTTCGATCATGGGGAATGGCTCGAACGCAGACCCTACGCGAGCTGCACGATCGGCTCGCCCCCTTCACGCTGGCTCACGATCGCCTTCTGGCTGTTCCTGCACCCCTGTTGCCGTTGTTTCCCTTCGGTGGGCTTCCCCCAGGCCAATCGATCGGCTTCGACGGGCCGGGTAGTTGGTCGGTGGCTCTGGCCATGGCCGCCGCCATCACCGGCCACGAGGGGTGGATGGCGGTGATCGGGATCGAAGAATTGGGGCTGGTGGCAGCGGCGGATCTCGGGGTCGGGCTCGATCGGCTCCTGCTGATCGAGACGGTTCCCTCGGCACAGCTGGGGGAGGTCGTCGCCGCCCTGGTGGGAGCGGTGAAGGTGATCGCCATCGCCCCCGCTCGTGAAATCCACCATCGAGATGCCCGTCGGCTCGCCGCCAGAGCCCGTGAGAGGGAGACCACCCTGCTCCATCTCAACGGCGGGCGCCACTGGCCTCATGCTCTCGATGTCATGATCCAGGCCGAACCCGAGCGGTGGGAGGGTATCGGGCAGGGCCATGGCCACCTGCAGCATCGGCGGCTGAGCGTCGGGGTGACCGGTCGTCGTTCCTCGGCTCGGCAGCGACAGGTCTCGGTCGTACTTCCCGACCCCGACGGAGGGCTCGGCCTTCCCTCACCCGAAGGGGCAGCTGTGGGTGGGCCTGTCCGACCCCTGCTGGTTGGTTGATCATGGCCGGTGTTCGCATGACCGTGGTGTGGTGCCCCGACTGGCCCATCATTGCCTGGGGTGTCCCCCTTGACGAACCGGCCGTCGTCACCGTGGCCAACCGGGTGGTCGCCTGCTCCCCCGCCGCTCGGGCGGAGGGGGTTGCCCTGGGCCAGCGACGTCGTGACGCCCAGAGCCGTTGCCCCCAGGTGGCGGTGCTGGAACGGGATCCCGACCGGGAGGCCCGCCTATTTGAACCGGTGGCTGCCGCCCTCGAAACGCTCACCCCCCGAATTGAGGTGGGCGGGTCGGGCCTTGTCGGATTCCCCACCAGGGGGCCATCACGGTTCTTCGGCGGCGACCAGGCCCTGGCCCAGCGGGTTCTGGCCGAGGTCGAACCGGTTCTGGCCCGGCGGGGGGAAACCCGGGTTGGTATCGCCGACGGAGTTTTTACCGCCCGACTGGCCGCAGGATCGATCGAGGCCCGATCGGGTCCGGTCGTGATCGACCCCGGGCAGACCGCCACCTTTCTGGCCGATATCACCATTGATGCTCTTGAGCTACCGGCCCTGACCGGTGTGCTGCGGCGCCTTGGCATCAACACCCTGGGGGCCTTTGCCGCCCTCCCGGTGGCCGATGTAACCGGCCGATTCGGTCAGGAGGGCCAACTGGCCCATCGTCTGGCCCGGGGAGAAGATGACTACCCACCAGACCTGCGCCGCCCCGCCCTCGACTTGGCCGTCACCTGGCAGTTCGAACCACCGGCCGAGCGGATCGAGAGCTGTGCCTTCGTTGCCAAAATGCTGGCCGATGATCTTCACGCCACTCTGGCTGGCGAGGGGCTGGCCTGCATACGGGTGGCCATCGAAGCCGAAACTGAACAAGGCATCACCCAACTTCGCCTGTGGCGCCACGAGGGAGCGCTATCGGCGGCCGCCATTGCCGAGCGGGCCCGCTGGCAACTCGACGGCTGGCTCCGCCAGGCCCGGATCAGCTCCGCTCCCGGATCCACCCCGCACTCCGATTCGGACATCAACTCTGGCATCGATTCCGGCGTCGATCCGGGTGCCGGTGCCGGCATTGGTTCGGGCATTACCCGCCTGACCCTGATCCCCGACGAGGTGATCCCGGCCACTGGCCGGCAGCTGGGGCTTTGGGGTGGCCGCAATGAACAGGTCGATGATGTGACCCGGGTGGTGGCCCGCCTTCAGGCCATGCTCGGTCCTGACGCCGTCTCGGTGCCCGAGTGGCGGGGTGGCCTCGGCCCGGGCGAACGAATCACACTCATACCAGCGGCTGCTGTCGATCTGGGCGAGGAGCGTTCCGCCACCGCAGCCTGCTCGGTTCGTGAACCGTGGCCGGGTCAGATCCCGACACCGGCCCCGGCCCGGGTTGCTCCCGACCCGATACCGGTCGAGGTCCTCGACGATTGGGGTGAGCTACTCGGGGTCGACGGTCGGGGCCACACCACCGGCCTCCCGGCCGTGGTCCGCCCGCTGGGCCCCAATCCGGTACTTGGCCGCAAGCCCCGGGCCGTGGTGGCCTGGGCCGGACCGTGGCCCGCCGATCAACGATGGTGGGACCCCCTCACCCATCGCCGCCGGGCCAGACTCCAGGTTGTTCTCGATGACAACTCGGCCCACCTGCTGGCCCTGGAACACCAACAGTGGAGCATCGAGGCCACCTACGACTGATCAGCGCCGTGGCGCTAGGTCGAGGGCGGGGTTGTCGTCGTGCTCGTGGTGGTGGTCACCGTCGATGACGTTGTTGAGGTGGAAGGGTCGGTCGTTGGCGGCGCCGTGGTCGAAGCTAAGCCCACCGGCAGTAACCATTATGGCCCACTACGGCCGTTGTCTGGGTGGTGGGGGCGGCGGTGGTTGTCACCGGGCGACTGGTCGTGGTTGTCGAACTCACCGAGGTCGTGGGGGCGGTAGTGGCCGTGAGCGCAGGCTCGCCGGTGTCAGGAACCGGGTCGGGAACGGTGGAAACCAGGCTCGTGACCAGGTTCCGGGAGGATGTGGTGACTCCACCCGTCGATGCCCGCAACGACGAGGGATCGACCGTGCCGACCGGCCCTTGGGGCGCAACGACTTCAGCCGCGTTGGAGCCACTGACCGGCACCACCTGCTTCTCTCCCTGCACCGCAACCACCACGGCCACGACGGCCAGAGCGAAACCGACCGCGGCCAAACCAATCTGACGGGGAAGCACGGCTCGTTCTCCGCCCTCAGACCCCAAACCGCGGCGCCGGAACCCAGCAGGCTTGGCGGACTGGCCGGTGGAGTACACCGGATCGATGCTGAGTACGGCGATTCCGTCGGACCCCACGCTCACCCCCAAACGGGAGTCGAGCAGAAGATCCGGGCCCAGGAGGAGATCCGGATCGGCCTGCAGGTCGGCTCGCAGCTCAGCGGTAGCCTCGCTCTCCGATCGGACCTCCGGCTTCGGTCGAACGACAGGTGCAGGTGCAGGCCGAGACGGACCGTCAGTCCCATTCTCAACCTCAGGGCCAGGCTCAGAGCCGAAGACGACAACAGATCCCCGAAGAGCCGCCGGATCTGGCTCCGGCCTGTCCCTGGACTTCGCCGCCCGTGAGTTGTTGTCAAAGGTTCGCATGATTCCCGCCAAGTCAATGCCCCTACCAGCGGTGATCCTAGACACTTCCAAACAATGTTGAGAACCTATGACGAAAGAATTCATTCGTCACCAATTCATCATCCCCAGTGTGACCTGCGGAGATGGCACCGTTCCCTACAACTCAAAGAAGCCGGGTTTGCTCCTCCGGCCGACGCCTTTTGGGCTGTGACCACGGCATCGACTCCATGAACGCCCACGACTGGCGGTGGATGGCGGTCGGCCCGTAACCCCGGAGTGCGACCTGGTGACGGGGGCACGGATACCCCTTGTTGAGATCGAAGTCGAAACCGGGATAGCACTCGGCCTGGTCTCTCATGATCCGGTCCCGGGTCACCTTGGCCAGGATCGAGGCGGCGGCGATGGACAAACACGTGGCATCGCCCTTGACCACCTTGCGGGTCACCGGATGACCGACGAAGTCCCAGTTGCCGTCGAGGATGACCGCATCGGGCTCCATGTCGAGCCCGGCCAAGGCCCGGCGGGCGGCCAGCTTCTGAGCGGCCGACATGCCCAACTCGTCGCATTCGGCCGGGCTGACATGTCCAACCGCCCACGATTCACACCACGCAGCGATGCGATCGAACAGCGCTTCACGTTCGATCTCGGTCAATTGTTTGGAGTCGCGCAACTTGTAGATGCGACGATCCTGGGGCACCACGGCGGCACCGATGGTGAGCGGCCCGGCCCAGGAACCCCGGCCCACCTCGTCGACCCCGGCCACCACCCGATGGCCGGCGGCCCACAACGTTCGTTCCTCGCTCAGACCAGGCGCCTTGACCTTCAGGGCCTTTCGCAACTTGGGGACGGTGGCAGCGGCCATGACGCTCGACGCTAGCCGGTGGCGGTGCCGCTCAGGTGAAGCTCTGGCCCGGGGCGGGGACATCGGGCAACGCTTCGGCCGTACCCGCCAGCAGCGTTTCCCCTCGGGCCTCGGTCGCAACCCATTCCGGATCCAGCGCCGGGCAACGGATCGACACCGACCCGGACCCGGAGTCCAGGTGCCACAGCAGCGCCGGGCGGGGTCCGTGCCAGCGGACACCGAACGACACCAGACCGTGACGGGTTGCCAGCTCGTGGACCTCGACGTTGCCTCCCCGCCAGGCCGTGGGGAACCCGGGCAACAGCACCAGTTCGGCTCCAGTGTCGTCGATCATGACGCTCCGGGCCAGGGCCAGGAAACGCGCCGCCGCCACCGGGTCGTCGCCTTCGGGTCCGGCCATGGGCCAGGAGCCGGCGGCGGACGCCCGCTCGGCCATGGCCGTGAGCTCGGTCGTGGCCACGGTCGGTTCCGGCGTCAGGGAGCGTTCGAGATGGTCCGCCCCGGCGTGGTCGGCGTTGATCCTGGCCAGTCGGGCCAGACCCCGCTGCGCCGTGGTCGAAGCCTCGACGTCGTTCTGGCGATCGACCAGGTACGTGATCTGGGCCGCTGTCTCCAGCAGTTCGGTCGTTGGCCGTTGGCCCATGGTCACCAGGGCCGAGGCCGCGCCCCCCACCACCTCGGCTGCGGCCAGGGGGCCATGACCCAACCTGGTGGGGAACATCCGGGCCAGGGCCTCGACCGAAGCAACAATCTCACGCCGACGGCCCGCCACCGCCAGGCCGTGCAACAACGCTCCACCGCCTGGTTCAAGCCCCTCAACCCTGGCCTCCAGGTCGGGGGCCGCCAGCAGCAGGCGGGCCTGGGCCGCCCGGGCCATTTCGGTCAGCCCCGAGTCGGGGAACACCAGGCGGGTGCCGTTGTCGACAATTGCGGTCCAGCCCCGGGCCGTCGCCTCGGCGTCGGGCGTACGCCCCGGACCGGGCGCTGCGGTTGACCGGGGGGCCGACGGATCACCCGCCCACTGGTTGACCACAACAAAACGTACCGAGGTGCGGTGCGGCACCGGATACAGCAGGACGGCGTTGGCCCCAGGCCCTTCGGTTGAGTGCCCGGGGCCATCCCAGACCAACGGCTGCCCGGCCTGGAGCACGGCCAACAGGTCACCGCCGGTGGTTCCCGCCGACTCGTTCGGTGGGCGGGGCAACACCAACGCCGGCTCCATCGACGCCGCGTCGGCGCCGATCTCGACCACGTGACCCCGCAGGGTGATGGCCAACGATCCACCCCCCTCCCCGGCCAGGGTGAACGGCCGCAGAGCCAGGGCCAGGGCAACGGGCACCGGTGAATCGTTGGTGATCTCGACCACGGTGATCTCGTAGCCGTCGACCAGGGCCCCGTAGCTCACCTGACGGGCGTCACCTCCGGGGATCCGCAAGGCCGTCTCCACCACGGGCCCGGCTCCGATTCGGTTCTGGCGAACGCTCGGCTCCCGGGCCGGTAGGTACCAACGATCGTCGGCCCCGATCCACCAGTCGAGCGACCACGGGGCGCCGTCGAGGCCGATCAGACCACCATGGTCAAGTTGGGCCCGCCGAGTTCCATCCAGCGTGGCCAGCAGCGTTGAACCGACATCGTTGGGCCGCTCCACCATTCGCGACCCCATCAGGGGCTGGGCGCTGCCGCTGCCGCCCGCGGGCGTAACCTTGCCGGGGCTCACTGTCCGGTCCATTCCAAGCCCCGGCCCGACACCGCCCGGACCGGGACTGAAACTGGGTTTGGGGCTTCGTGGCCCGGACGCTCGTGTCCGACCCGACCCCGCAGCAGGGCGTCCTGGGCAAAATCGGGGTCCTTACCTTCCCAACACACGGCGTAGACCTGCGAGGCGATGGGCATGCGGACCTGGTGGCGGGCGCTCAGGTCGTGCACAACCTGGGCCGCCTTCACTCCTTCGGCCACCTGGTCCATGTCGGCCAGGATGTCGGCAATGGGGCGCCCCTCCCCCAGTTCACGGCCCACCCGAAAGTTGCGACTCTGTGGACTGATACTGGTGGCCAGCAGATCACCCATCCCGGCCAACCCGGCCAACGTCAGGGGCTCACCCCCCATGGCCGAGCCAAGGTCGATGAGTTCGGCCAACGACCGGGTGATGATGGCAGCCCGGGCATTGTCACCAAGTTTGCGGCCCTCAACCGCCCCAGCGGCAATGGCGTAGACGTTCTTGAGCGCCCCACCCAGCTCGCAACCGACAACATCGTGGTGGGTGAAGACCCGGAAGGTCGGGGTGGCGAACACATCCTGGAGACGCTGGGCGATGTGGTGTTCGCTGAGGGCCACCACCGCCGCCGCCGGTTGCCCGGCCAGGATCTCCTTGGCCAGGTTGGGCCCCGTCAACACCCCGACCGGACGGCCAGGAAGCAGTTGCTCGGCGATCTGGGTCATGCGGAGCATGGTCTCCGGTTCGAAGCCCTTGGCCAGACTGATCACGGGAACCCAGGGCCGCAGGTGGGGAGCAATCCGCTCGCAGGTGGCCCGGAACGCCCCCGTCGGCACCCCCATGACCACGACGTCGGTGACGGCCACGGCCGCTTCGAGATCCGAGGTGGCCGAGAGCGACGGGTGGAGGGCGTGTCCGGGAAGGTAACGAGGGTTGAGGTGGGAGGTATTGACGGACTCGACCGTGGCCTCGTCACGCGCCCACACCACGGTGGGTGTGTTGTGGGCCGCCAGGTGAGCCACCGTCGTACCCCACGACCCACCACCCAGTACCAGCACCCGCAAGTCCGACATCTCCCGACCATACCGGGGCCGCCTGCAACGGGGAGATCCCCACATTCGCCAATACCTGCAGGCAGGTCAATGCTCTACCTTTATGCGCCCGCGCTCTACTATTGCGCCATGACACCGACCCCGTCGACCGTGTCCGGCCCCGGGCTCAAAGAGGCGAGGCCAATACGACTCGTGCCCTTGGCCGCCAAGCACCGGCCGTGGCCCACGATCCTGACCCGTTCGGGCAGGCAGTGACACCAACCACGAACCACGACCAAGGTGAACCAACCGCAAACCAGCGTGACGGCCGGTGCCCCGGCGATCTAGGCTCACCGGCGGTGGGCAGAGAGGCTTCAACAAGCACGGTGCCAACGGCGCCGAAGACAACGGTGGCCGTGGTCATCCCGGTCAAGTCGTTCGATCAGGCCAAAGGCCGCCTGGCCCCGTCGTTGTCCAACGGTGATCGCCGCCGTCTGGCCCACGGTATGGCGACCGGCGTGGTGGCCGCCGCCCAACCCCTACCGACCTGGGTGGTCTGCCATGATCACGGCATCGCCCGCTGGGCCATGGGTGTTGGAGCCTCAGTACTCTGGCGATCGACACCGGGCCTCAACCCGGCCGTCTCTGCCGCCGTGGATTTTCTCGGCACCATCGGTTTCGGGCGCGTCATCATCGCCCACGGCGACCTCCCCCTGGCCACCGACCTCGGCTGGGTTGGTGACTTCGACGGTGTCACCGTGGTTCCCGACCGGCGGGGCCTGGGCACCAACGTGCTGGCCGTGCCCACCGGCACCGGCTTCCAGTTCAGCTATGGGGCCTGCTCCGCCCCCCGGCACCGGGCCGAGGCCACACGCCTCGACCTCGCCCTACGGGTGGTTGAGGACGAGGCCCTCGGCTGGGATGTCGACACCCCGGACGACCTGACCGTATTCGACCACCAAGGGACCTGATGACCGAAGCCCAGAACCCGCTGACCCCTGCACCCGTCACCATCTCCGTGCGGACGGCGAACCTCCCGACCCCGACCAGCGCCCTGGCCATCGGAGCCCACCCCGACGACGTCGACTTCGGCTGCGGGGCCACCCTGGCCAAGTGGGCGGCCGAGGGCTGCGTGGTCAATGTTCTGGTCTGCACCGACGGTTCCAAGGGCACCTGGGACCCAGCGGCCGACGAGGCGGCCCTGGTCACCACCCGGCAACATGAACAACGACGGGCAGCCGAGGCTCTGGGGGCAACCGGGCGGATCGGCTTCCTCGGCTATACCGATGGCGAACTCGACTCCGACCTGACGGCCAGGGCCCATGTGGCCCGCTTCATCCGGGAAACCACGCCTGCGGTGATCCTCGGACATGACCCGTGGAAGCGATACCGGCTGCATCCCGATCACCGTCACGCCGGACTGTTGACCACCGAAGGTGTCGTGGCCGCCCGCGACCCCAAGTTCTTTCCCGATCAGAGCCTGGCCCATCACCGCCCAGAACTGCTATTGCTGTGGGAGGCCGACGAACCCGACCACGTCGAGGATGTGCAGGGCTTCATCAACCACAAGGTGCAGGCCCTGCTCTCCCACGAGAGCCAGTTCGAATCGACCATGGGCCAGGACAACGACCCCGAACTCACCGGCTTCCGACGCCGGGTCGAGGCCAAACTGGAGGCCGCCGGTCGGGCCGGAGGGGTCCAGGTCGCCGAGGTGTTCAAGTTGATCGATGATCTCTAAACCTGGATGCACCGTCGGGTAGTCGGGAGGTGGTGGCTGGGGTTTGTTGGTGTTGGGCGAAGGGTGGCCGGTGGCTGGGGGCGTGTCCGGGCCGCGTTGAGGTAGGGGTGGGCTGGTGTTGGTTGGTGACACTTGGGCTGTGCTGCGGCGTGCCTCGACCGCTGGGGGTGGTTCAGATGGGGATCGGGTCGAGGCCGCGCAACGCAGTGAGGATGGTGTTGAATACCTCAGCCCAGGGCCATTGAGACGGCAACCGCAGTATCTGTTTCCCGGCCCGGTTCACTATCCGGCCCGCACCGTGCTCAACGAGCGAAACGATGTCGACCTCATCCTGTCCGACGTCATGCTCCCGGGAGGTGTCAGCGGGGCCGACTTCAAACGGGAGGTCGAAGCTGATTATCCGAACCTGGGCTTTGTTTGCATGTCCGGGCACTCCTTCGAGGCGACCCAGGACCGCGGCATGATCAGCCCCGACTCGATCTTCCTGGCCAAACCCTTCAGCATCGCCGGCCTTTCGAGCGCTGTCCGGGCCGCCCTCGTGGCGTGAGCCAGGAGCGGCCTCAGCCGCCGAAGCGAAAGTGGGTCATGTCGGTCGGGAAATCGGACCAGGCCAGGGCCTTGGCCGGGGCGAAGATCAGGAGACCACCGGCTTCGCCGCCCACGGTCAGGTAGCCGGAGTCTGGAGTCGCAGACCCAGCTCGTCGAGGTGGGCGGGATCGATGGGGGTCGGGGCGCTGGTGAGGGGATCCGAACCCGACTGGGTCTTGGGGAAGGCAATGACCTCACGGATGTTCTCCTCCCCGACCAACAGCGCGGCCAGACGGTCGATGCCGAAGGCGAAACCGGCGTGGGGGGGAGCACCGAAACGGAAGGCGTCGAGGAGGAATCCGAACTTGGCCCTGGCCTCCTCCTCACCTATGCCGAGCAACTCGAAGATCTGGGTCTGAACGTCGGGGCGGTGGATTCGAACACTGCCCGACCCCAACTCCCAACCGTTGAGCACCAGGTCATAGGCCTGAGAGCGGATGTCGAGGTACTCGTCGCCTGACGCCGTCTGCAACTTCTCGATGTCCTCGGCATGGGGCATGGTGAACGGGTGGTGGGCCGGAACCGGCACCCCGGCCTCCGAAACCCGCTCGAAGAGGGGAAAATCGGTGATCCACAGGAAGTGACGCTCCCCCTCGGTGACCGGGGGTTTGCCCAACTCCAGGCGCAGCAGCCCCAACACGTGGTTCACGGTGCGCCGGTCGGCGGCGATGATCAACAGCAGGTCGCCCTCGGCGGCTTCCAACCGCTGGGGAACGGCAGCTGTTTCGTCGTCCGACATGAACTTGGTGAGGGCACCGTCAAGGGCGCCACCTTCGCCGACCCGGAACCAGGCCAGCCCCTTGGCCCCCCAGCTCTTGCACTTGTCGGTCAGGGCATCGATGGCGTTGCGGCCCAGCGCCTGGGCCCCACCCTCGTAGCGGATGCCCTTCACCGCCTCGGTCTTGAAGACCTTGGCCTCGGTGCCTTCGAAGATGTTGGTCAGCTCGACGAGCTCCATACCGAAGCGGGTGTCGGGCTTGTCGGAACCGTAACGTTCCTGGGCCTCGTGCCAGGTCATGCGGGCGAATTCGCCCGGCCGCTCCCCCGTCACCGCCTCGGTTGCGGTCGCAACGGCCTCAGTCACGAAGCCCAGGATGTCTTCCTGGTCAACGAAGCTGGCTTCCATGTCGAGCTGCATGAACTCGAACTGGCGGTCGGCCCGGAGGTCCTCATCACGCAGGCACCGGGCGATCTGGTAGTAGCGGTCGATGCCCCCGACCATGCACAACTGCTTGAACAGCTGTGGGCTCTGGGGCAGGGCGTAGAACGAACCGGCATGCAGCCGCGAGGGCACGACGAAGTCGCGGGCCCCCTCCGGGGTCGAGGCGATCAACATCGGGGTCTCGACCTCGACGAAGCGCTGACTCTCCATCGATTGGCGCAGGGCTGAGTTGAGCACGGCGCGGGCCCGCAGGTTGCGCTGCATGCGGGGCTTGCGCAGATCCACGTAGCGATGGCGTAGGCGGATGTTCTCGTCGACCTCGGACCGTTCGTGCAGGGGGAACGGTGGCGACTCGGCGGCGGCCAGGATCTCGACCGTGGCGTCGCCGATCTCGATCTCACCGGTGGCCAGGTTCTCGTTGCTCTTGTCCTCGAACCGTTCACGGACAACACCGGTAATGGCGGCCACGTACTCCGATCGAAGCTCCAGCTTCTCGTCGACGACACACTGGACGATCCCGGTGTAGTCACGTAGGTCGACAAAGGCCAGGTGCTCGCTGTGAACCCGGCGGGCATCGACCCAGCCGCAGACGGTAACCGTACGTCCAATATCAGAGGGGCGCAGCTCACCGCAGTACACCGTGCGCATGGTCATATGGGTTCTCCGTACAGCAGAATTCGGGCCTGGCAAGACTACCGCAGCCGGCGGCCCGCTCACGCCGCTATTGCGCCACGCCGACCGGCCCAGCGCTAGCTTGAAAGCCA
>Ga0316192_10001318_pt1 | contig 18184 bp, 12 predicted proteins | sample MerIslwburrow_MG_FD_204931 | JGI IMG/M metagenome (GOLD analysis project Ga0316192, IMG submission 204931) | Coastal sediment microbial communities from Maine, United States - Merrow Island worm burrow | ecosystem: Environmental > Aquatic > Marine > Coastal > Sediment | place: USA: Maine...
AGACGATGGCAAAGAAGAAAAATGTATTGGATCCCTTGCTGAACTGAATGCGGAAGTTGCTAAGGCAATGGAAGCAGGATATATGGATCAGCAGATCCCTGAAGATTTTGACTTGCATCGGCCTCATGTCGATGAAGTATATTTAGTTTCTCCATCAGGAAGAAAAATGTTCCGGGAGCCTGATTTAATAGATGTTTGGTTCGATTCTGGTGCTATGCCTTATGCGCAATGGCATTTCCCATTTGAAAATGAAGCAATCTTTAATAAGAAATATCCAGCTGATTTTATCGCGGAGGGAGTGGACCAAACACGAGGTTGGTTTTTTACTTTGCATACCATAGCAGTTATGCTTTTTGATAATGTTGCCTTTAAGAATGTAATTGCCAACGGATTGGTGCTAGATAAAGAAGGCAATAAAATGTCAAAGCGGTTAGGGAATGCTGTGGATCCATTTAAGACAATTGCAGAATACGGACCTGACGCTACCCGTTGGTACATGATCAGTAATGCTAATCCATGGGATAATTTAAAATTTGATATAAACGGTGTTTTGGAGGTACAACGTAGATTTTTTGGCACCTTACAAAACACGTATTCTTTCTTCGCATTATATGCCAATCTCGATAATTTTGATTGGAAAGAAGAGCAAATCCCGTTAACGAAAAGAACCGAAAGTGATCAGTGGATCATTTCTAAGTTGAATACACTTATTTCACAAGTGGATGCTGCTTATGGAGATTATGAGCCCACCCGTGCGGCAAGGGCAATTCAAAACTTTGTAATTGATGATTTGAGCAATTGGTATGTCCGGCTCAATAGAAAAAGATTTTGGAAGGGAAATTTAAATGATGATAAAAAAGCGGCATATCAATCATTGCATACTTGCTTATTGACTGTTGCAAAATTAGCCTCACCAATTGCACCTTTTTATTCAGATAAGATTTTTCTGGATTTGACGCATGAAGGAAGTTACGAGGCAAATTCTATACATTTGACAGATTTCCCAATTGCTGATGGGACACTAGTAAATAAGGACTTGGAAGAGAAAATGACATTGGCACAGAATATATCTTCTCTGGTTCATTCATTGAGAAAACAGCACAAATTAAAGGTACGTCAGCCGCTTTCGAGAATATTGATTCCGGTTCTTGATGCCAAAGTAAAGATTCAAATCCAATCCGTAGAAGATATTATCCTAAATGAAGTGAATATAAAGGCTATCGAATACGTTGATAATACTTCAGGGATTATAATTAAGAAAGCAAAGCCGAATTTCAGAAAACTAGGCCAACAATATGGCCCAATGATGAAAGATCTTTCCAAACTAATTGCTGGCCTGGATCAGGAAACAATTTCTTCTTTTGAAAATCGAGGTGAATTATCCATGGATCTGAATGGGCAATCTATTACATTGAAAGATGATGATCTTATGATTCAATCTGAAGATATCCCTGGATGGACCGTGGCAACTGAAGGAGGAATTACTGTAGCTTTGGATATCAACATCACCGATGAACTACAAAGAGAAGGCATTGCGAGAGATTTGGTTAATAGAATTCAAAATTTACGCAAGGACCTTGGTCTGGAAGTACAGGATAAGATTAAAGTAACTGTGGATGATGACAACGAAGTTATCAATAAAAGCATTCAAAGCAATAAAGAATATATTTGCACAGAAACCCAGGCATTGGAGTTGGATGTTACAAGTGGCTTGCAGGATTACAGGGAATTGGAAATCGATTCTTTTGTCGTGAAATTAAGTATAGAAGCATTAAAACCTAATTAAGTTTATAGCGTTAAAAATTTCAATGCTTTGTTTTAAAAGATGAATAAATAATAATGAAATATTTTAAGTTTTATCTACTCACAATAGGAATAATAATTTTAGACCAGGTAGTCAAATTACTTGTCTATGTAAATATGGATCTGGGAAATGAAATTCCGGTTTTTGGAGAGTGGTTTAAAATTCATTATACAGTAAATCCAGGAATGGCATTTGGTCTTGAAATCGGCTCCGAATTTGGCAAGTTTGCTCTTACGACTTTTCGACTGATTGCCATGGTTGGAATTGGATATTATCTTTTTACTCTAATTAAAAAACAAGTACCAGCGGGGCTTAGCTGGTGTATTGCACTTATCCTCGGTGGTGCTGTTGGAAATGTAATAGACAGTACTTTTTATGGAGTATTATTAGAAGGCAATGCACCTATGAATGCTCCAACTCCCTGGTTTCATGGCCAGGTAATCGATATGTTTTATGTTGATATATGGGAAGGAAGGGTAGCTGATTGGGTACCCTTATTTGGAGGTGATTATCTTTCACTATGGCCAATATTCAATATTGCTGATTCTTCAATATTTGTCGGTGTTTCTATAATTCTAATTTTCCAAAAAGTTTTTTTTAAAGAAAAGGAAGATGAGGAAGAAAAATCGCCAGAAACCGTAGTAACATCTGAAGTAGAATCTGAAAATATACGAATATCCTAAGTCTTTAATCGCAAGTTTGTTGTAATCATTATCACAGAATTCGTTAGTTTAGGGGAGTATTTTTGCACCCTTAAAACCAAATTAATTCGTGCAGATCAAAACAATGCTGCCCATTTTTGAGTGGCTCCCTCAGTACAAAAAAAGTGATTTAAAAGGCGATATGTGGGCAGGAATCACCGTGGGCATCATGTTGATTCCACAAGGCATGGCTTATGCTATGATCGCTGGATTGCCTCCGATATATGGGCTGTACGCTGCATTTATTCCCCAAGTAGTATATTCTTTTTTTGGGACTTCAAGGCAATTATCAGTCGCGCCTGCGGCCATGATTTCACTATTGATAGGTGCAGGGATAAGTGAATTCGTAGAACATGGATCAGAGGCATATATCAAAATGGCTATATTGTTGGCTTTAGTAGTCGGTCTACTTCAGCTTCTTTTTGGGCTATTCAGAATGGGCTTTCTCGTAAATTTTTTATCTCAGCCTGTAATAAGCGGATACACATCATCAGCTGCCATTATCATTGGGCTGAGCCAGTTAAAGCATCTTCTAGGGGTAGATATGCCATCAAGTAATTTGATTCATGTGATTTTTAAACAAACTGCTGCAAATATTAGTGAGGTTCACATACAAACAATTGTGATTGGTGTCATAAGCATCGCAATAATTATATTTCTAAAAAAGATAAATAAATCCATACCAGGACCAATAATTATTGTAGTCCTGGGTGTATTGGTAGTTTCATTATTTAATCTGGAGAGCACAGGAATAAAAACAGTCGGGGCTGTTCCTGGCGGATTGCCAAGTTTTTCTGTTCCAGACATATCAATTTCCGAAATAACAAAACTAATGCCGTTAGCTTTGCTCATTTCTATGGTTGGTTTTATGGAGTCGATTTCTGTAGCTAAAGCCATCCAATTAAAAAAACGCAATTATAGGGTTTCTGCAAATAAGGAATTGGTTGGTTTGGGATTTGCTAATATTGCAGGATCCTTTTTTGGGTCTTTTGCTGTTTCCGGCGGATTTGCAAGAACTGCTGTAAATGAGCAAGCGGGTGCAAATACCAATATTGCTTCATGGATAAGTGCCGGCATGGTTGGGATGACCTTACTGTTCTTTACACCACTATTTTATAATTTGCCTAATGCTATTCTAGCAGCAATCATCATGGTGGCTGTTTTTGGGTTAATTGATATTAAGACAGCGTTGCTGTTGTTTAAAACCAATAAAAAGGATTTTGCCATGCTGATGGTAACATTTATTTCAACGCTCATTTTTGGGGTGCAAATTGGAATTTTAACGGGTGTTGTTCTTTCTTTGGGATTGGTGATACACAGGAGCGTCTATCCACATTTGGCGGAGTTAGGAAAACTGCCAGACACAAATTATTATCGAAATCTATCACGTTTTCCTGAGGCAACAGAGCGGGCAGATGCTCTAATTTTTCGGTTTGACTCCGAACTTTATTTTGCCAATATCAATTATTTTCGAGAGCGACTTGAGCAAATGACCCTAAAGAAAGGGAAAGATCTTAAAATCGTTATTCTAAACGCACAATCTATTTATGCAATGGATAGCAGTGCAGCTAAAGGACTGGAAGAGATCGTAGATGATTTTCATGGAAGAGGGATAGAATTTTATATGACAGAAGTAATTGGTCCGGTGAGGGATATGTTGAGGAAAACCGGATTATTTGAAAAAATAGGAGAGGATCATTTTCGAATGAGGATTCAAGATGCCTTGGATTATTTTGATGATAATGAAAAACCACAGCATTCTTATGCCACTCAAACAAACCAATAATTCCATCTATCGATAAACTTTCACGGATAATCGACTATATTCGAAAAATGTAAAACATTTTTACGATTTTTGCATTTTTAATAGTATCAGTAAGGAAAATCATAACACCAATGAATAGTCAGGAGGCAAATACTACGCTAATAGAAAGGTTCCCTATTTTTTTTGAAGAAGGTCTTAAAAAAGAATTAAACAGCGTAGCAAAAGTATATTCTGTCCCAGCGGGAGATATCATTATGGATATTGATCAGTCAATTGATCAAATCCCATTAGTGATCAAGGGTTCGATTAAAATATTAAGAGAAGATGAAGAGGGGAATGAGATTTTCTTATATTATCTGGAACCTGGTCATGCTTGTGCTACTTCTATCACTTGCTGTATGTCTGGTCAGAGAAGTACGATCAGGGCCATTGCAGAAGATGACACTGAGTATTTAGGCATTCCTGTTCAGTTTTCTGATGAATGGATGATCAAGTATAAGACCTGGAAAAACTTTGTAATGAATACGTATGCAGAGCGTTTTGAAGAGTTGTTGAAGGCAATTGATCAACTGGCATTTAAAAAAATGGATGAGCGCCTGTCCAAATACCTTCATGATAAAGCAGATCTTCATGAAAGTTGTGAAATTCACATTTCTCACCAGGAAATTGCCTACGATTTAAATACTTCACGTGAAGTTATATCTAGATTATTGAAGCAATTGGAAAGAATTGGAGCAATCAAATTAGGAAGAAATAGAATTATCATCCTGGATTAATCTATAATCTGTTTCAATTCCTATATCGCAAATTCTTAGCCGTTCTGTGAACTACTTTTAATTTTCTTTCCTGACTAAAAATATTCCTTTATTTTTTATGTCAATAAGTATATAAGATCTGAAGCCTTATGCTAAAATTTCTTACTATGCAAAGCTCGAAACCATGGCACACAATACTTTAGGAAATATAGGTCTTCTATTAATTATGAATTCGAGAAAGAAAATATTAATCGGTACGTAAAAACTGGAAGAATTAGAAGCTTAACTAAAAAAGTATATTTTTACGGGACGTGAGATTCATTAATCAAAAAATAACTATGTACAGATTCATGGAAAATACAGGCTTTTTCAGCCTGTTCATTACTATTGTACTTGTTCAGTTTCAAATTGTTTACGCTCAACCAAGTAAGGAATTAGTTAAAATAAATATTGCCCCGGAACATGAAGATTGGATATATGAAGTTGGAGAGCAAGCTAGGTTTAATGTGAGTGTTTTAAAATATGGGAACCCACTGACTGATATCAAAATCAGGTATGAAATACGTCCGGAAAAAATGGATCCTATAAAAGAAGAAACAATAAAATTGAAACGAAGTGAGACTATGATCAAAGCCGGAACGATGGATAGTCCAGGGTTTTTGAGATGTTGGGTATATGTTTCAGTTGATGGAAAAGAATATAGTAACATGGCTACAGTGGCATTTTCACCAGAGCAAATAGAACCAACCGCCAAACTACCTGGGGATTTTAGTAGCTTTTGGGCTAATGCCATTGAAAAAAACAATGAAGTTCCTATGGATGTTCAGATGACGTTGCTTCCTGAGCGCTGCACAGAAAATGTAAATGTTTACCATGTTAGTTTACAGAATTATAACAAGGGCTCAAGAATCTATGGAATTTTGTGTAAACCTAAGAAGGATGGCGGCTACCCTGCAGTATTGGAAGTTCCGGGGGCTGGAGTCAGACCGTATTACGGTAGGGTAGATCTAGCGGAAGAAGGCATCATTTCTTTCCAGATAGGCATCCATGGAGTTCCGGTAACAATGGAGCCTCATATATATAATGACCTTCGCTATGGTGCTCTCAATGGGTACTGGAATATGAATCTTGATGATAAAGATAAATATTATTACAAACGTGTCTATCTTGGGTGCGTAAGAGCTGTTGACTTTGTGACTAGTTTATCTGAGTATGATGGGTATAATCTGGCTGTAACTGGAGGAAGCCAAGGTGGTGCATTGTCCATTATCACCGCAGGCCTTGATAGCAGGATAAAATACCTGGCCGCCAATTACCCGGCGCTTAGTGATCTCAGCGGCTACCTGGAGGGAAGAGCCGGTGGCTGGCCGCACATGTTTCATCCAAGTGATTCATCAAATTATACAGAGGCAAAAATAGAGACGGCCCGTTATTATGACGTGGTGAATTTTGCCCGACAGGTGACGCAAACAGGATGGTATTCATGGGGATTTAATGATACAACCTGTCCACCAACTTCCATGTATTCAGCGTATAACGTGGTGAATGCGCCTAAAGAAATTCATATTTTTCAGGATACAGGACATTGGACCTATGGTGAACAACGGGCCATGAAAAAACAATGGCTTATTCGTCAATTGAAATAGTTTAAACCTCTTTTCTGAGTACCTCCAATGGTGATTTGTTCAGAATGCTTTTGGTGTTGATCCATCCAACAAAAACAGTTAAAAAAGTCACAGAAATCCATATCACTGCCAGCGAGATAAAATCCGGGAAGAATAATATTTCAAAAAAGAAAATCGATAAAGCCCAGCTGGCAATCAAAGCCAGCATGCTGCCGGTAAATCCAGCAAACAATCCGAGGTAGCTGTATTCTATGATAGTCATTTGCAATAACTGTTTTTGAAGAGCCCCCAAGGTTCGCAATAATACGTTTTCTTTGAGGCGTGCATACTTACTGTTGATCACGGCCCCGGATAATACAAACAGTCCCGTGAGTACGCTGAAGAGAGCCATAAATCGGATCACAAAACCAATCTTGTCAAATACCTGATCGACTGTTTCCAGAATCAAGGTGAGGTCGATGGCTGAAACATTGGGGAAATTCCTCACCAGCTCCTGCTGGAAGCGGGCCGAGACATTCTTATCATCTATCCTGGTGATCAGCACAAAAAACTGTGGGGCATTTTCCAGAACACCTTCTGGAAATACGACCATAAAATTGGTCTGTACCCGTTGCCAATCCACTTCCCTGAAACTCCCGACATAGGTTTTTACTTCCACGCCCTGCACATTCCAGATAATCTCATCGTTCAATTGCAGGTTTAGTCCCTCTTTCAAATTATCAGAAACCGAGATGAAAATACTGTCATCCACAGCCTCGGATTGAAATACTCCTTCCAGGATTTTCTCTGATTCAATAAGCGAGTCACGATATGTAACCCGATATTCCCGTGTTAAAGCCCAGCTTCGAATGCTCGATGTCGTATCTTCCTGAATCTGGGCAACCGTAGAATCCCTCACTGCTTTGATTCTTGTGGTCACAATTGGGACAAATTGTTGGACAGGTAGTTCAAAGTCTTTCGTCAGTTGCAATACCTCATCTTTCTGGTAAGGCTGGATATCAAATAACACGGTGTTGGATCGCTCACCCTTTCCTGCAAATTCCACCTGGCCCAGAAGGCTGTTCTGGATCAAAGCCAATGTTGAAAGGAGAAAGGCGCCAAGTCCAATTACAATTACCAAAATCACTGTCTGGTTGTTTGGTCTGAATAAATTGGAAAGGCTCTGCCGCCAGATAAAACTGGATCTGGATGGGAAAAATCGCTGCACCACCCAAATAAGTCCTTTCGCCACAAGCCATAATAGTGCAAATACCAGAACCAAGGACCCAAAAAACATGCTTCCATTAGCAAAGCTGTCTGTCTGGTTCACCGAGAAAATCCAAGGGAAAAAGACAATCAAAGCGAAGATAAAATATTTGAATTTGCTTTTCCTGCCTGTTTTCTCAACTGTTTCTCTAAGTATGATCAATGGGGCAATAAAACGGATATTTGTGAGAGGAAGTACAGAAAACAAAGTTGAAATAATTAAACCAAGTCCTAGCCCCTTGAAAGCCGAAATCCAGGAGATCTGTGGGGCCACATCTACCGGGATAAAATCACTGACCACTATTGGCAATACATATTGTATCAATATTCCATGAATCACACCCAGGATACTGCCGATGATGCCTATGGTAAGGATCTGGATAAAAAACACAAAAAAGATCTGCCAGCCGGAAGCACCCATGCATCGTAAGACAGCTGCAGCATATTTTTTCTCTCGTACATAGATATATACTGAGCTTGCCACTCCAATGCATCCGAGGATCAGGGCCACAAAACTAAGGAGGTTGAAAAATTTATAGAGATTGCCAAAACCCCTTCCAAAGTCTTCTTTCCGTTCCTCTACATCATCCATACGATAGTTGTATTCTTCCAGCAGCGGATCAAGAAATTCTTTAACTTCCTCAAGTTCTCCATCCCGTACCTTCAGGTATTTGTGGTAATTTACCCGGCTACCGTATTGGATTAGTCCGGTCTCTTCCAGCCGCTCATATGGTAAATACACGGTTGGTTGAATATCTGCATTGATGCTTGTCGTTCCAGGGAAAGCTGTTACGACACCACTGATTTGGAAGGTTCCTTTGCCAAGCTTCAAGCTGTCCTTAACCTGAATGTCGTATTGGATGGCCAAACTTTCATCAATCAGGACGGCTTTTCCATTTCGGAAAGATGCGATATCTGATCCTTCCACCATTTCAATTGTTCCGTAATAGGGGAATCCGCCTTCAATAGCTCTTGCCTGTATCAGTCTCGTTCCGCTGTTTTTTGGAAAATAAACCATGGAAGCAAAGCGAGCATCGCTGGAAATTTCCACATCCAGCGAATCCAGGCTAACCATGAAAGTGGAATCGAAGATCGTTCTGCGGCTGTCGATTTCCAGGTCTGCACCGAGTAACTCCTTGCTCTGGTCGTTAATGTCATTTTGTAAATTCCGGTTGAAAGAGTCGATGGCTACCAAAGCAGCAATTCCGATAATGACAGAGGAGATGAAAAGGAACAGCCTTCCAAAGTTTTTCCTAGCGTCTTTATAGGCAAGCTTCCAGATCCACCCGGCCTTTATAACGGATTGGCTTTTTTTATCGATTTCAAGTTTTTGCCCCATTACACCGAAATAGCTTTATCCTCCACAATTTTACCACCTTTTAGTTTTAAAATTCTTCCAGTGTGCTCAGCCAGTTGCAGGTTATGTGTCACTAACACAAGTGTAGTTCCCAATTCTTTATTGATAGAAAAAAGAATGTCAGTAATGATCTCGGCAGTTTCTTCATCTAGGTTTCCGGTCGGTTCATCGGCAAAAAGAATTTTCGGATCAGAAATAAACGCCCTGGCGATAGCTACACGCTGTTGTTCACCACCAGAAAGTTGGGATGGGTAGTGATCTTTGCGGTCAGCCAGCCCTACGCGATCGAGCAATTCCTCAGCTTTATACGCTATGTTCTTACTCCCTCTAATCTCCAATGGAATCATTACATTTTCCAGGGCTGTCAATGTGGGAAGCAGCTGGAAATTCTGGAATACAAAACCCACATGCTGATTCCTGATATATGCGCGCTCATCTTCATTGAGCTCGCCCAACTCGATATCCAGCATTTTGATTGATCCACTTGTGGGTTGATCCAAACCGGCACATAATCCAAGGAGGGTCGTCTTACCGCTGCCAGATGGACCGACAATAGAAATGCTGGTATTTTCGGCAATATCAAAGGTAATATCCTGAAGAACAGTGATGCTTCGGTCACCTGTTTGAAAAGTTTTGCTTAGGGTATTAATACTTAAAATTGAACTCATAAAACCAATTTTTATCTAAATAAATCAATAATTTGGTATATAGTTTGAATTATTTGACGAAAGGCAAATCATAACGTTGAATTTGGGGTTCAATATAAAGTAATCAGAGAGATTAATAGTCTTTAATATGTATAAGAGGATATCAGGTTTTGTTTTCATCATAATTATATTATTTAGTTCAGCAAATGCGCAGGATAGCCAAAAAGTCATTCTCTTTTTTGGCAATAGTCTGACTGCTGGACTTGGACTTGATCTAAACCAGGCATTTCCGAATCTAATTCAGGAGAAGATTAATGAAACGGGAAAAAACGTTCGAGTCATTAATGCCGGATTAAGTGGCGAAACCAGTGCGGGAGGTCTCAATAGGATCGACTGGGTGCTGAATCAAGCAGTAGATATTTTTGTACTGGAACTGGGCGCCAATGATGGATTGCGAGGTTTACCACTGGAGTCTACCAGAACTAATCTTCAGGGGATCCTGGATAAGGTGAAAGCGAAATATCCGGATGTTAAGATCATTATTGCCGGAATGATGGTACCCCCAAATATGGGTGAAGAATATAGCAGTGAATTTGTAAAGGTCTATCCTGATTTGGCCAGGAAAAACGGCGTTTTGCTTATTCCTTTTCTTCTGGATGAAGTAGCAGGTAACCCGGATTTAAACCTCGCAGATGGCATTCATCCGAATATAGAGGGACACCAGATTGTCGCTGGAAATGTTTGGAGAGTTTTAAAACCCTTACTTTGAACTTCTTTCCTCTTTTCTAATTGGTGATCAAGGACGATTCATTTTTTCCATCACCTGCAATGTCACTTTACTGAGAAAATAGCATTCCAAGGATTCTCAATGACTAACAAATCTTTATACTTGATCAATTCATACATCATTACTCCATAAACAAGGATATACTCCACAAGCAACACCCATAATTGTTCATGGAAACCACTGATCGTATACCCGGAGTACGATAGGAAAATAGTAAAGGACCACACCAGAGGAAAGCGGTATTTAGAAAACCAACAGAAGGCAACAATTGGTGTGGCATACCAGGGATGAATAATTGAGGCGAATGCAAAGTAAATAAATAATGGCCATATGAGAATTCCCGGTATATTTTGCTTTTTATTATTTTCCATGAAAGCCACAAAAAGAATCACAGAAACCGTGCTTAATGCCAGCCATTTACTCGCGATTTGGATGATATCCCATCCTTTTACCCAAAAACCAATTTCACGGATTACATAAAAAATGCTGGCGTTGAACTCGAATTTTTGAAAATACAATCCAATACTGGAAGACAATCCATTGAAAAGCGCAGAACCCAAAAAAGGCAAAAATGTTATTGCAACGATACCCAAGGTTAAACCATAAAAAAGCATCAACTTTTTAAATTTTAATCTCTTCAGGAAAAATGGCAGCATCAGTATCGGAGTAAGTTTTGATGCAATAGCCAAAGCGAATGCAATGGATCCCAGGGCAAGTTTCTTTTTTTGGAGCAGATAAACTGCCCATAGTACAAAGAAAATCAGGAATGCTTCAAAGTGAATGTTTCCAACAAGCTCAATGATGATCAAGGGATTCAGCACGTAAAAAAAGATATATTCTCGTCTTAGTTTATGAATTTTAAGGAGTTGCATGACCAGGTAAATAGATCCAACCTCAGCCAGAAACATGAATAGTTTCATAATCAGGACGGCTATTTTGATTTCTCCATTGCTTAAGATTGCAGCTACCCAAAAAACAAACTGACATACAGGAGGATATACTGTGTAATAATCTGGTGAATTGAGTGATTCAAATAAGGGAACAGATAAGGCATTGATTGTTATTGCTGGATTTTCAATGATTTCTCGAGGTAGATATAAGAATGGATTGATTTGGTTTTGGATCAAAACGCCATCCCAGAAAAATCGATAGAAGTCGTCCGATAAACTTGGGATAGAAAACACAAATATTAACCGGAAGATAATCCCAAATCCAATGATATATTTAAAACTGAGGATGGATTTAGTTAACCAGAGGTGTAGTAAAAAAAGTAATGCATAACTGCCCAGCAATTCATTGGTATCCGTACGCTGAATGAAATAGGCGATTTGCACATAGAGCAGCACAGATACAAAGGCCAGGATAAATGAAAGTTTTTGTCCTGGTCTTCGATCAAGAAGGTCAATAACAAATCCACGAAGACTCATAAATACTTAAATATCGTCCACAAAATTTTGTATCCTGCCATTATGGTGCCCTTTATAGTACCAGACACTTTTGATTTCCCAATACGCCTTCTGTAGTTTACTGGGACTTCAGCACACCTCAAACCATGTTTAGCTGCTTTCAGTTGCATCTCTACAGTCCATCCATAGGTAGTATCTTTCATACTGATTTGAAGCAATTTATCAAAACGGATAGCACGAAACGGCCCAAGGTCGGAGAACTCCACCTTATAAAATAGCTTTAGCAGTGATGTTGCCAACCAATTACCAAAAATCTGTTGTGGTGTCATTGATCCTTTTTCTTTAATTCCCAGAGCACGTGAACCGATGACCAAATCGGCTTGATCATTTTGTATAGGAAGAACTAATTTAGGCATTTCCGAAGGGTAATCAGAATAATCTGCATCAATAAACACTACGATATCAGATCCTTTGATTGGTTTATCCATTAAATAGTCAATTCCTTTTAGGCAGGCAAACCCATATCCTTTTCGAAGTTCATCCAGTACCGTTGCTCCACATGACACTGCCTGTTCGACAGTATTGTCTGTTGAACCATTATTTACTACAATTACTTCCTTTACAAATTTTCCTGGGATTTCTGCAAGTACATTGCACACCGCATTCTGCTCATTGAAGGCTGGGATGATTATGAAAATGGAGGGTGATTCTAGTTTGTTCATCCACAAATTTTTTATTCTAATTGGAAATGAAATGTCACTGTAGGAACAATTATAATGTTAGCGCTTTGATATATAACAACCAAGGAATTCATTGATAGTATCAAGGATAAAAATACTGGTCAAGTCATAAACAAGGATTTTCATTCAAGAGTCTTTTATTAATAGATTTCTATATGTTATGTCTGATGTACATTTGTGATTTAACAGTTTAATTAATTAGATTTAGAAATGCAGCTAATCATTTTATAAACCAAAACTTATTACAATATGCCAAAAGGAAGAGTTATCGATCCGCAAGGAGATCAATCAGAGCTTGTTTGGGGCTATATCCAGCGATTTGATGGTCCTAATCGACCTGGAAAATACTTATGGCCTTGGAAATGCTTACGAAAAAAATTAATCCCGTTTTTAAATAACGGTACATTTGACAAGGGGGATTTGGTTGTATTTGACGTTACAAGGATAGAGGTAAAAGATCCGGAGCTGGGTAGTGGAGCTTTGGGAGCAGCGACAAATGTTAGAAAAGTAAAACAAAGGTAGACATCTTTTAATTTCCTTTTAGAATATTGATTTTTTCACTTGTTGTAGCTTTTAGACGGTTTTATAAGAAGCAGATTAATTCAATGTGGTTTACATAATAAGGTTAAATTCCTTCAAACTTTCTGCATCTGGAATTATCAGAAAAATTTGATGTAAATGACTGATTTTCAGCTATGAATTTATAAGGATATTTTTTAGATTTATAATTACTACTAAACAGATGTTTAACCAAAACAATGCTATTATGCCAGAAGGAAGAGTAATAGATCCAGACGGTGGTGAAAACGCCGAAGAGAAATGGGGTTATATTGAACGATATGATTTAAAATGGCCTGGGTCAGACCAATATAAAGTCATCCCTTTCAAGAATAAAAATAAAGAATTTCAACTCGATCAGGAAGTTACTTTTATCGTAGATCCGATAGATCCTGATAAGGATAAAGCAAAACTCGCGGTAGCGAAAAATGTTCAACCTAAGAAATAGAAAATGATCTTTTAGTTTTTATTTTATTAACAAACGAAACTATACGCTAACCCTACCAGTAATGATAGGGTTTTTTATACCTAAGATAAAAAATTACCAACTTTGTTGATTTTGCAAAATCAACGATCTTTTTATTAGAGAAAAAACAAACCTTTAATTAAATTTCAATTATATCCTTATTTTACTCAGCTTTTAATGTATCGAACATTAAATTTCACGTTCTATATTTTTATTGGATTTGTGTTCTTGATATGTGACGCATTTCCCCATAATTCTATAAATCCGGAGGTTGATTCAGCCCGTAAGTTTTTCAATCATATAGAATTACTAAAGCGATCAAATTATAACGTAAAAGCTATACACCTGCTTCTAGCATTTATTGATGAAAAAACAAATGAAACTGACACTTTAAATCTGCTTAGGGCTTATAATGAACAGGCAGAGAACTACCGATGGTCTGGTAAGTATGATCAGGCTGTTAAAAAATTAACATACGTTGAAAACTTTTACCAAATAAATCCAACCCTGGATAAAATAGAATTGATCCGTTTCAATTTTTATAAAGGGAAAATATACAGATCAACAAATGTCCCCGATTCTGCTGAATTATATTACGAGAAAGCGTTTGACTTAATTGATAAAAATAATCTTCAAGAAACATCAATCAAGGGAGAGATATGGATGGAACTGGGGCTTTTCTATGTAACAGAAAAAGAAGATCGAGAAAAAGCTATACTTTACTATATGCGGGCCCACGAGGTCTTCCAAGACGCTCTCAATGAGTTTAATATAAAATTTGCCGTTCTATACTATTCTTTGGCAACCAATTTCCGAGCTATCGGGGACTTTGAACGGGCTATTAATTATTCCAGGATGTCTGAAATAGTTTATAAAATTAACGGTAGTCTTTTCGAAAACCGAAAAATAAATTGCAAGGTTGTACAGGGGAATTGTTTTTTTCAGGATAACAATTTTCAACAGGCCAATCTAATTTATGAGGAGATAATTGAATTATTTCAAACTAGTATTTCACCGACAAGAGATGCGCTAAGAATTGCACTATTAAACAATGGCATAGCATTGTTCAATATTGGAAAGTATAATGAGGCGAAACAATATATTGAAAAGTCAATAAAATTAAATTTGTTAGAGTATGAAATTGATTCAGTTGATTTAATAATAAGCAACATCAATCTTTCACTTGTTCTTGAAGAGTTAGGCGCATTTGATCAGGCAAATAATTTGTTACGAAAGAATATTCTTATGTGTAATGAACTTTTTGGAGAAAAACACTTTGAGGTTTTTGATAGTTACAGATATTTAGGAAAACACTACGAAAAACAAGGAAAACTTGATCAGGCATTAATTTATTATCAGAAGAGTCTCATTGCTGGTTTTTATGGTTTTAATGGTGAAAACATCTACTCAAATCCATCATCTTTTGATTCCTTATCCGCCAAAGCAGCATTTAATATCCTTTTTGATAAAGCCAGGACATTCAGGAAAAGACATATCAAGGAAAAAAGAAATGGGGATTTGCTGGCAGCATTTGATCTTTATAAAACAGCTTATGCATTGATTCGCAAAATAGCCAATTCAAACATGATGGAGGAGTCTTTATTGAATATCCCAGAAGATTTTCACGAGGACTTGAATTATGGAGTAGAATGCGCATTGACATTATTTGAAAACACGAATAACCATGAGTACCTGGATCAATCATTACAGTTTGTAGAAACAAACAAGTATTTCCTCCTTCAAAATTCCATTGCAAAATCTAAAAGCAAGGCCAGCTTGGGTATTCCCGACAGCGTCTATCAAAAAGAAAGGAAATTGCTCCAAAAAATAAATTCTCTGAAACAGGAAATTAATAACACAACATTTAATAATGATGTTGAGGAATATGATACACGGCTGTCACTTTTAAATACCACCATTGAATGGGAAAACACCAGAAAGATATGGAATGCAACTGATAGTCTAAATTTTACACTATCTGATTTATCCACATCAATTTCAATTGATAACATAAAAGATCATATACTGGATGAACATGATTTACTCCTGGAATATTTTCAAACTGCGGATACACTCTATACCATCGCCATCAATAAAGCACAGGAAAAAATTATACGTTTAGCGAAAAATCCGGTGCTTGATACCCATCTTCAAAATTATATAGCGCATTTATTTTATAAGGATAGTTTTACTTCCAAAACAGATTATATCAAGTTTGTTGCTGCTGCACAGTACTTATATAGAAACCTGGTAAGACCGGCAACATCTGTAATGGGCATGGATGAAACCGATGAAAATTCCAGGTTAATTATTGTGCCGGATACACAGTTTTCGAACGTACCGTTCGAGGCTTTCATCTGTGAACCAGCAGATACTACCTATATAAATTATTATGGCCTTCACTATTTATGCAAAGATTTTACGATTGACTATGCCTATGCTATAAATCTTTTAGACAACAATTTATCTGTTGAAAATAATCATGGAAATGAAGGCATCCTTGCATTGAGTTATTCATCAACACATGAAAAAAGCTCTTTGGCTTCTCGAAATGATAAATATGGTGAATTGCCCTTTTCTGCAGTGGAATTACGTAATATACGCAAATGGATTAGCAATGGTAAATTCTTTGATGGAGAGCAAGCTACTGAATCCATTTTCAAATCCAACGCGTCAAATTATGACATTATTCACTTGGCCCTGCATGGAATCGGCGACACACTCGATATGCTCAACTCGCATTTAATTTTTAAAGCTCCGGGAAACAAGATAGAAGATGGACTTCTTTACGCACATGAATTATACGGAATGGATCTTAACGGTACTGAACTTGCGGTATTAAGTGCCTGTGAAACTGGGATTGGTAAAATAATGCAGGGAGAAGGTGTGTATAGCCTGGCCAGAGGATTTGCTTATGCAGGTTGTCCTTCAATTATTATGAGTTTATGGAAGGTTGATGATGCATCTACATCAGAACTAATGAACTATTTCTATAAAAATCTATCCAGGGGCATGCCCAAGGATGAGGCATTGAAAAAAGCAAAATTATCTTTTTTAAATAATACGAATGATCTTGGAGCCCACCCGGCCAATTGGGCTGCATTCATTGCCCTGGGAAATAATGAGCCAATTGAACTTCCAGGCGCGACTTTTAAATGGTATTATTGGTTCATTCTAATCGTCATAATAGGAGCAAGCATAATGGTCTATCGTAACATACCGTCAGGAAAAATTGATTCAATATAAATTAGATCTGAGATAATTTTTTCACATGGTCTTCTGTCAGTTATAATTCCTATTCTAATTCCAAATAATCGTTATTTTCACTAACTTTTAGTTTTATACCAATACAAACACATGATGGAGGCTACTAACCGCAACCTGCTATTCCGGTTACTGATTATATATTTTATAATCTCAATTATTCTATGGCCAAAATCTATTTGTGCACAAACAACAGCTGATTCAAGGTTAACTCAATTGCTGGATAGTGCGGAGATATTGAAATTGAAAAGCAATTTCATTGAAGCTAATGCAATTTGTGACCAGACAAAAACAGAAGCCAATAAAATCAATGACTGGGAAGGCTTGGCAAGAGCATTAAATGAGCTTGCAGAAATTAATCGATACTATGATGAATTCGAAGTCTGTCAGAAGCTTCTTGATCAGTCCAGAGATATCATTAGAACTAATCTTGATACAACACATGTTGAGATGGCGAGGAATTTCTTTTATCAGGGGAAACTTCAAAGATTCATGGCTGACGAAGGCAATGGGTATCCTGATAATGTTTTTGCATCTTATCACAAGGCAGAAGGAATTTTAAAAAAATTGGGAAATCATCCAAAAGAATTATCCCTAGTCATATTAGATCTCGGTAGATTTTATGAGACGAATAACAAGATAGCGCTGGCCAAGACTTATTTTAATGAGCTTGATATCTTACTAAATGGAGATTTTGAGCAGTTGGATTACATTCGTGGATTTTGTCTTTATTATTTGGGAGAATTCTATAACTCAATTGCAGATTATGAAAGAGCAATACTTTACATGTCCCTGGCAAGATATATTTTTAGACATCCATCTAGCTTAGATAATATACGACTCTTAAAAGCAGAGATAAATTTGGGGAACTTTTATTTTAATACTGATCAATTTCAATCTGCGATTCTTCATTATTTGAAGGGTATTGAAATTGCTAAAAAGAATCAAATTCATAATTACAGCGAAGTATTAAGTGCTAATGCAAATTTAGGGAGGGCATATTATGAGGTTAATATAGTAGATAGTAGTTTTCTTTTTTCAAAACGAGCATTATCTCTGAATAG